>JAAUXT010071182.1_pt1 | contig 18118 bp, 25 predicted proteins | sample 7278171 | NCBI WGS metagenome assembly JAAUXT01 (sample SAMN14350112, study PRJNA611818) | marine sediment metagenome | isolation source: surface marine sediment (1.8m) | place: French Polynesia: Moorea | collected 2018-08
AAAATGATCAAAATGATGTCAAAAAAACCGTACTACTTGCACCGGAACCGGAAATAGCAGTACGATTTAAAAATGACAAATGACAATGACAGAGGGAATGAACCGCCTCGGTGTTATTGTGCGAAAAATGGTTTCAATCACACAGGGCAACACAATCGGTTTCACTTTTCAAGGTGGCAAGAAAGGGTACTGCCACTTGAGTTTCTTTTTCGGTATTTCAGACCTCTTTTGCAAAGATGCGCTGTCACGTTTTCTCACAGTGCAGCACATCTTGGCCGGGAGAGGCCGGTCGTGGTGACCACATGTGACACGGTGGGTGACAGGTGGACTTCCTCAGGAACTCGCTTTTTTGAAACTGAGACAGTCCGGATGTGACTGAACAAGTCAAGAATCATGTCGCACGAGACTGCGTTTCTTCCGCTCAAAATTTGCGGAAGATTGTGGCTGGTGTCTGGTCTGCTCAAGTGTGATATCAACTCAGGCGGTTCAAGTCTACACTTGATTTCCCAGATCTGTTTTTTTTTTGTAACGTTTTCTGTTTTTTCACCTTTTCCCCAAACAAGTGTTGGTCCCTGCTTCACATAGAGAATGCCCGACTCAGTTTCACAGAAAACACAACCTCACAGTGGAGCTCCCGATCTGCGTGGATGTCGTCATCACGGGCAGTCGCCTCCAAGGCGCGCAACGCGGACCTTCGTCTTGCAACGGGGTGGGAGAAGAATGCGCCACACCTGTCGTGGTAGGGGACGTCAGCAACCGGGTGATTGGGGTCGACGCCGGGACGGCGGAGCCTGGTCGTCTCCGCACCGTGCCTGGACTTCAACAGTTCTGCGTGGATCCAACACGCCTGCTTGAGGCGATTTCTACACAGACGATCTGGCATCAGCATCAGTGATACCGTATATTTTCGGGATGATTTGAACCAGACGAAACAAATGTTCTTCGAATGGCGAATGATGAAAAATCAAAACAAGGACACTTGTGATACCACACCCCACAAACTTGTTAATTCCGTTGTTTGACTCATTCTTTTCGTTTTCGCACGTGCACGAAGTGCCTGTACTGAAGACATTTGTGCAAGATGAATTTTTGAGGATGTGAAAATTGAAAAACACCACCGAGAACACGACTGGTTTTCGTATGTCCTCTCTTTGGTCTCCAAATGCCGCTGTCCACAGAAACCATGGTCGTGTTGATCACAGCAGTGTTTTTCCCCCGACGTGGCTGTGAAGACTGATCAGTAAAAGTGCGAAGTGTCTGCAGTTTTCAGATTTTGCCAAGGGAGGCCAGGTTCATTGCCCTGAAGATCAATTTGTGACTCGGCTTTACGCAACATTTTTCAGATTGACCCTGTGCTCGCTTGTGCTCCTGTGACGGTCCCAGTCGAAGGAATGAAGTGCTCCCAATTGAAACTGTCGCACAAAGAAAACCAAAATGCATTGAGACGAGTGTTTTCTGAGTCAGACGTATCCTTGAATCAGTCACGGTTTTTGGTTTCACGAATCCGCAGCGTTCAGAGATTTGTCCAAGGGCTGCCACGCTCTGTAGTACGACGTTCCGAGAACGTTCCGCTCAAATTTCTTGGAGTATGTGTCCGCCTTGAAGGCCTGACTTGGCTGGCCGTGATCCAAGTTGAGATTGTTCTGTTCATCAGTCATGGTCACGTTGATCGCTTCAATGTCATTGGTTTCGAGGGAATTGGCTTCTGGTGACGTGGACGGCGTGTCGAAATGCTGCGCCGTCACCGTCGTTGTGACGGCGCTGGCTGATGACGCTGACGCTACACTGTCCTTCGAGTCCATCTTGCGCTGGATGGCGTCGCCGCCGTTTGCAGTGACCACCACCTCCGTCCCCATTGTCCGACCCGCACTGTCGGTGATTCCGTTTATCGTCGCTTTGGCACCAGCGACTCGACGTCGCCTCGAGGAACCCTTCACAGAGCGCCGACTGTTTGAGCAACAAAGATACAGAAAAACATTGACTGAGAACGTCACGCTATCTGTGGCATTTGAGAAGAGGTTGCTTCTGTGTGTGCGTGTGTGCATGTTCGAGGGCGCATCGTGAATGAGAAGTAAGGCTTGACCTGTAAGCTCTGCCGCCTGCTGCTGCGCGCCCCACCACAACTCCAGCAGCTCCAACAGGCTTCTTGTCAAAACGCGACTTGAAATCGCGCAGGTTGCGGCGTGCATATCGAATAGTACGCGGCAGTGATGTGAGGTCGAGAAAGAAGATGAGGCCGACGACGATGCCCAGTATCACGAGCACCATGGTGCCCAGTCCCACCGCACCAGGGGCCTCTGCAGTACCTGGAGGCAGCTTCTTGACTCTGGGTTCTGAAAACAAACTTTGCAGCTGAACATTCGTCTTTTCTGACAATGCCAAAGACAGGAACCCGGACCAAATTATACTTGGGCAGTCGACGAAGTTGCAGCTGAAGTTCTGCATGCCGGGCCCGACGCAGTCTTCGCCGCCGCCGTCTGGCAGAGGGTTGTCGCAGAAGCGGTAGCGTGTGCGGAAGCCGCCGCCGCAGCTCGTCGTGCACGGCGCCCACTCCGACCAGTCCGACCACTGTCCGTCCACTGCAGCGACATCGACCGAAGGAGTGAGTTGAAGGTCGAACCGGAAATTCATCCGGGTGACAGCGGCAAACACAGCCTTCTGTACTGGAGCTGAACACGTCAACGGGTCATTGAACTCACGCGGACAGGGGTTCTCGTTGCACGTCGAGTTCATCCAGCCGATGCCTCCGCAGTCGAGGCCTCCGTTTAGCGGCTCGGGGAACGTGCAGTTGCGCGTGCGAGACCACACCCCACCGTCACATGACACCGTGCACGTGCTCCAGGGGCCCCACACCGTCCAACCCCCGTTCACTGAAAAGAACACGCAGTTGACGCTCGCGTTTTCGTCGTGGTAAGTCACAAAATCTTTGGGCCTGTTTTTCTGAGTTCTGAAAGGCGTTTGAAATGAATTGTTTCTTGGCTGGTTTGAGCTTATCGACCACCAACTCGTGAATTCTTCCGTGAGTACACGATCTCACGGTCGCTTCCTAGAACCAGGTCGTCACCTGGACAGAGCGCGTCCTCGCACGGCTTGAAGTCGAGCGCCTCTCCGGTGCAGTTGTCGCCGCCGTGGTTCGGCGCCGGGTCGATGCACCAGCGCCCGCGCGTCGCCGTGCCCTTCCCGCACGTCGTGCTGCACGTCGTCCACGGGGTCCACGTCGACCACGCTCCGTCCACTGCAACCGAGGAAATAGTCCCCAGACTTGACACCTCAACTGTTGCGCTTCTCAGTCACTCGGGGCGAAAAAAACACACACAGGTGGTTCTGTCCGTCGTTTCAGATCCCCTTTCTTCATGCTCATTTTTGCGGCAACTAAAACAAAAGTTCCACTCTGAACAGGATGGACTTTGTTGCAAGGCTTAGCAAATGTTTAAATCAATCAGATTTATTGAGAAAAATCGGCACAAAATCGATTTCACTTCGCTGCGACTGCGGAAGTGTTGCCAATCAGAGCAACTGCCTTCAAACCGGAGGAGGCCGAAAACGATCGTTCATTTCCATACCAACCGAATGCAATTTTTTCTCAAAAAGAACAGAACAACATGAAAAACGTCTGAAAGAAATTGGGAACTTTTACACTGCAGGAAAGCAGTCTACTTGGTGTGAGAATCACGTTTTCAAATTGCACCCAACATTTCACTCCCCAAACTAATTTTTTGCGTCACGATCAGAAAATGGATTTCGAAGAAGAACTTTTCATCACTCTGTGAATGGGTTTGAAGAGTTAAAATGTGCGAAAAGCGACCGAATGTGGGACATGTCGGTCGATTTTGAAGCACAAAAGCCACACACTGCAAATTCAAAGCAAAAACGTCATGGCAGTGCGAACCTCACAAAAACACGCACTGCGAGGCGTCTGAAAATATTTCAAGTCAGCCTCTTTTTTTGCCAGTCAGAGATGATTCCCCTGCCTCTTGAGCACGAGTTGGTGTTTGTGAGCCTGACCTGCGCACGGGTCCGTCGCGCACGCCTTCACCTGCACGTTGCGCCCGGTGCAGTTGGCGCCGCCATGCTGCGGCGCCGGCGACGCGCACTGCCGGTGCTTCACGCTGTGTCCGCGCCCGCACGACGTGGAGCACGGCAGCCAGCCCATCCACTCGCCCCACCCGCCGTCAACTATCATGTGCAGTGTAAACATGTGGGATGAATCGCAGCGAAGTCTCCGAAAGACGCCGTTCATCTTCTTGCGAGTACAACTCGGTTTTGCTTCTTCGTCACTTTCACTTTGGCGAAAAGGAGTCTACATTGTGTCAGACATTATTTAATGGTCTCTTCCAAAACAAAACCAGCGATGGTCTCACTTGGACATTCTCGAGGGTAACAGAACTCCATCTCGGAGCTCAGATAGGGGCAGTCGGCTCCACCGAACTGCGGAGGCGGGTTGCCGCACGTCCGGTTGCGCGTGCGCGTTCCGTTGCTGCACGTCACGCTGCACTCGGTCCACACGGTCCACGCTGACCAAGCCCCGTCAACTGCACAAGGCGAAAAACGAAAACGCAACTGCATCAAACGCGGCTGGGAAAACTTGGGTCTTCAAAGTAGTTGCGCCGTTTCTTCATGCAAGTGGACATGACCACACAACCAAGAAACTACAAATTCAGTTCCGGCTGTTCACACAGAGTGGTTTGGAAACGGCTTCTCACTCGCGCAGGGCGTGGTTCCGCAGATGGTGCTCTCGAGGGACGGACCCTCGCACGGAGCGCCTCCGTAGCGCGGCGCGGGCGACGTGCACGTGCGCAGGCGGTCCCGCTCCCCGCCATCGCAGCTACGCGAGCACGGACCCCAGTCCTGCCACTCAGACCAGCCCCCGTCAACTGAAGTTGCAAAGGTGTCTACTCTCAGGGAATCACTGAATTTCTGATTCATAGATGCGTGAGTTCTGCATTTCAACCAACTTTCTGAAATCACTGGATCAGCCTTTTCCAAATTTGCCTTTACATGTGTCGTTCACGCTGTTCTCTTTTCAACGCACCGGCGCAGTGTCCCACAAAGCAGGGCCCCTGATTGTCGCCCTCCCCATCGCAGTGCGCCCCGCCGTGCTGCGGCGGGGGAGAGTCGCACGCGCGCTTCCGCTCCATGGTTCCCTCCCCACACGTTACGCTGCAGGAAGTCCATTCTGCCCACGACGACCAGCCTCCACTGACTTGCAAACAGACGTAAGAAGTCAGATCACTTCTGAGCGAACATGAACATTTTTGGTGCCACAGAACATGACTTCAGCACTGTTTATGTCGATGGAAATCCGAGATTGCGATCACCTGGACATGACGCGATGTCACAATCTTCAACGTCAGTGTCGGAGTCCGGACATTCGTCACCGCCGTGCAGCGGCGCAGGCGCATCACACGCTCGCGCACGTGACCTGACGCCGACACCGCACGTGGTGCTGCACGACGACCAGTCACTCCACGCCGACCAGACGCCGTCAACTGAAACAGAGCCTCGATCGTCTGACCAAACTGAACATTCATCTGGACAAAAACTCTAGATTCAAGCTGATCAAAAATCGAAGTTGGACTGTTTTGTCCCTTGAACCAGTGACGCCAGAGCAAGTTTTTCAGAACGACCGTGAGCAAAAACGCAGATTTAACCGGATTTTCCACATTCCTGCAGTCCTGACCTTGAAGCCTCACGAATCCTTCCGAGAATTTTGACACCAACAATTCACGACGATCAGAACAGTTGTCAGAGAAGACGTATTCTCACTTGGACAAGGATCGACTCCACATTCTTCATCATCGTCCCCAAGTCCGGGGCAGTGCTCTCCGCCGAACTGCGGGGCGGGGTCGTCGCACGTCCGCACCCGCGACCGGATGCCGCCCCCGCAGCTCACCGAGCACTCCGTCCACGCCGCCCACACCGCCCACGCTCCGTCCACTGAAACATAAGGCGCGCTTTTGTAAGGTTGTGCATTTTGGAACACAGACCTTGGTTGCAGTTGGCATTGATGCCTTTCCCAGTCTGACTTCTGTCAGGATGAACCACACGTCTCGTTATGTCAGGCGCGAGGATTTCAATTGCAGTGGTTTTCCACATGTCCATTTGGCTTGATATATCCTAAAATCCTGTGTGGTCACCTGGACAGGCGTTGGTGCTGCAGTCTTCAGTGTCGATGGCCTCTCCGTCGCACGGCCGTCCCTCGTACTGGGGCAGCGGCTGGTCGCACGACCGCAGCCGCGAGCGCTGCCCCACCCCGCACGTCAACGAACAATCCGTCCACCCTGACCAGAGCCCCCAGTTGCCGTCAACTGTCGCAAAAGAGAAAACGAGGAAATACGAACCTGACGATGTTGGCTCCAGAGAGACAGCTAAACCACCCCAACAATGTTTGTCTGGTTTCTCATGGGTCTTGATGGTCACTCCAAGGGCCACCCAGAGAAAAGAATTTGCCCATCTGAGAGTTTGCTTTCGCTCGTTTTACTCACTTTTCACAGGTTTTTGAGATAACCTTGCCCACTGGACCAAGTACTTCGCTGTAGCACCTTTCTGATTGCGACAATTTCCGGTGAAAGAGACTCACTCGGGCAGTGGATGCGGAGACAACCTTCTTCTTCCAGAGCTTCTCCCTCACAGTCGGCGCCGTTGTGTTGCGGCGGCGGCGCGTCGCACGTGCGCACGCGCGTCATCTGACCCACGTCACACGTTCGGCTGCACGTCGACCACGTGCTCCACGGGGACCACGCTCCGTCAACTGAGCAGGGTCAAGATCGAGAGAGACAGGTCAGACGGAAATTTGGTTCAAATCTGTGGAGTTGTGCAACAAATCACTGTCAGAGCCTTTGTCAGTCGATAACAACGGCACAAAGTACTGACTTGCACACTCCACCATCTGGCAAGTTCGGATCTGGTTGAAGCTGCCCGGGCAGCCGGCGCCATCAAACTGCGGCGGAGGGTTGTCGCAGGCGCGGACCCGCGTCCGGAACCCCAACCCGCACGTCTGCGTGCACGGCGTCCAGTCGCCCCACGGGGACCAGGCTCCATCAACTACGGATGCAAAGCTTCTTGGTACACGCATTCGAACTGATAGATCTACATGATTTGCTGAGCTTGTCAGGGATTTAACAAGAATCAGAATTCTTGCAGCTTGGTTCAAATTCTCATCGTGAATCTCAATATTTGGCCAAGTGGGCACCAACCCTCAACACGAAAGTTGTCAAAGAAGAAGCACTCGCCAGGGCTCACCGGCGCAGGTGTCGGTGTTACAGGAGCGCTCCTCGCGTGCGTGCCCCACACAGTCGCGTCCATACGCCGGGACAGGATTGTCACAGGCGCGGGTCCTGAAGCTCAGCCCTCCCCCACAAGACACGGTGCAGTCCGACCACGACGACCAGTTGGACCAGCCACCGTCCGCTGACAACAGTTTGCATTCGTTTGTGAACTATACCTCTTTGTGTTGGTTTCAAATGCTTCTGAGGTGGACATTTTTGCTTGCCGATTGTTCAACATTTTTTGAAAACGCCGATGTTTTCTTCAATCTCCAATCTCCTTGTGACCAGCAAAAATTCAGCCCATCCACAGGTCATCCTGTGTTTGGATTGCTTCCTTCAACAACCATTGCAACAGCAGCCATGCAAACTGACCGATGCCGAAGATCCAACTGGCGGTTGCGCTCCAGCCGGACGACACGAACACGAAGTTGACGTCGAACGGCGAGGGGTCGCGGTAGGAGAGGAACTCGTCCCGCAGCGGGTCGAGGCCGCTCCCGACGCGCACGATGCCGCCGTCCCAGCTGATCCAGAACCGGCGGAACTCGACGGCGCTCAGCGGAGTGTGGTTCACCGAGATTCTGCAGGAAAACACCAGGTTGGTTCTGACATCAACGGGCCTGCAGGTTACAGATTGAATCCATTGTCTACTTTCGAGAAAAAGCCAACTTGAACTCGTAACAGACTGGAAATAGATTCTGCGCATTGACGTGTGAACTGCCCTGAAGCCTTTGCACTGATCGTCACGGTTCATTGTCTTTCCATCAACACCCGACTTCTTAAATTTCCCTGCAGGCGCTAACAGTGCAACCTGTCTTGCATAAAGATGTCATTCCTTGCGCACAAGAAAGGACTTGCAGCCCGTTTCACGTTTGAACCCAGCGAATCTGATTGCGGGTTTGCTCAGAATCACGAGGCAAGGCAGGTGCGCTCACTCGGGGTTGCAGCCGATGCACTTCCTGATGACGCTGCGCTCGTTGTTCCAGCCGCCGATCACCACCTCGTAGGTCGTGACCGTCGTGTCCGGCGTGTCCGACAGAGCGACGTGCGCGTCGTTGCCCGCCTGCAAACACGGCGGCGCGACACGAGATGAGCGGTAATTTCAGAGTCAGAACAACGGTTTTCGAACCACAATGTCGTCGAAACAGGACGTGTCCCTGCACAGGCTGGAAAGTTAGGAAAGGGGAAAACATTCCGAGATGCGAATGTGTGACATTGTACATTTGCCCACCTTGACCAAAAAGGAGATGTTTCTTCTGTTGTCCAGATGGAATCCGTGGTCGGCGAGTGAGACCAGGTCGAAGTCCTTTGCGGTGTCGAAGCGGATCAGAGCCTCTGCGAACCAGAACACCAGGACGAGAGTTGCAAGTGATGGGCCTCCCATGGACCTGATGGTCACGCACTCCGACTGCTGCTCCTACTACTTTGTCCGTTTCTACACGTCCAACTCTTCAAACTTTTGAAACTTCTTTCAGACAAAGAAACCATTTTGATTTTATCCTTCGCAGGCCTGGCTCACGCAGTGAATCAAGATCCTAGTTTATTGAAGAACATGTTCACGAATCTCGGGTGTGGTCTGCACGTCTTGTTCAGGCTTTTGCAACAAGCAGAAATAAATTGTGAAGAATGACAGAAACGCATTTGGCTCAAACATGACCTCAGTTCACTGCAGGTTTGGCACACTCGGAAGCTGCACACATTTTGTGCCTCTGCAATTTATTTAAATGTTGCCACGAATGGTGCTTGACTCTGTATTTCTGCAATTCGTCGGATTTTGATGTATTAAAGTAACTAACGGATTGATGCAATGCTTTGTTCGGTCACTGTGTCATTTACGATTTGTCAATCAGGGTTGCGTTTACACTGTCAGTAATTTTGCTTCGAGATAGAATCTCCATTTCAAAAATTTCATTTTGCCACATGAAGCTCATTCTTTTCTCTTGCTGATCAACTCATCAAAATAAACCTGTTGATTTCTTCCCGTCCATCACCTGAGTGTGCTCAAATCATGTTTTTCTGTCTAACACACCAGAAATTCTCGCACGCTTGTGTCTTGCAGGTTCTCAAAAACCCAGAACGTTGTGGTTCCCAAGATGACAAAGAAGCGAAAGTCGTTCAAAAACCTGGGCCCGTTTGTCCAAGGAATCATGCATTTGTACACCAACAATCCTTTTGCTTGTGGGGGGTCTCTGCGGACGTTTGAGCACTTTTATGACAGTTTGCCCGTTACCTGCAGTGAATGACGCGTGGAAAATGAAGGACACAACTGCAAGTGAAACGATGTTCATGCTGCGAGCTGGAATGACTTGAACACCGAATGCTGTTCTTCTTTTCTGTGCACCTGGAAGGATATTGTGTGAAAAAGATCAACAATGTATGACAGTGATAGATTGCTTGTGACCAAAGCGGTCCTGTAATGGACACAGAGAAAGAGCAGGTCTCGGTGGGAAGTCTGAACCCTCCGCACAAAGATCACGTTTCAAAGTCCTGAAGATTTCGTGTTTCAAATAGAGCGCAGAACGTCTTTGTGCAAGCAAACTACAACCAAGAGAAAAACATTTGAGAACAGGAGACAAACAGCAAAGCACAAAATGAAACAGCTTCATTCACACTGTCAGGACTGGAGGATTGTTTTGAACAAGCCAGCAGCACCAAGGGAAAAGGAACCCCGTGCTGGGCTCGAACTTTCTGTCAACCGACTTGTGACTCCAGGGCCCTTTTTGTTGAACATCGGGGAGAGGACATGGTTGCTTTTCAGATTTCAATATCTATAAATGGTGAATTAGATCTGTCGCCACTTCTTTCAGGGTTAGACCGCGATCAAACCGCGGTGAGGCCCCTCTCACCTGGGTCCTGGATCAGCTCAGGGTATGAATAAAATACGTGATGATTTCAACGGTTTTAACAGCTTTTCATAAAGCTGCAAGGTGCCCTCGTGTTGTGTAAACACTCTCAATTGGACTCGTGTTTACTTTTGTCGCAAACGCTGCAGGCATTGTTTTCTGCAATGTCAACTGTGCTGAAAACAACAGCCGAAGAAACATTACTGCTGGGAGTTAAATTCTTGTTCACTGTTCTGAAAAAGACCAAAGCTGTCTGACCACTCGCGAAGCCCCGAGGAAGACGAGTCCCCCTCCACGTGCACGCAGGCTGTTTGAGGGAACCATTGATCAGGGGGACCAGAGACCTGTGACTTCAAGAAATGCCCAACATAGGAAACATCCCTTGCTGTGAACTGAACTGACCAAGGATGTGGTCAATTTTGCGCAAAACTGCAAAGACAGGTCTTGGAGAAACGCCCGTTGTCCACTTGTTCAACAAGACAAATAGACAGTTATGGACGAAATTTAGACATTCACGGGGCTTCTCTCAAGTTTTCAGAAGAACTAACTTTGCACATGTCCCATCTGTTCTGAAAGATCCCACCTGCAATGCGGACACCCATTCCGTTCACCTCGTCTGTCCCTTCTTTGGACAAAAGGTGGGGACGATTCAAAGAACCTTGCGGACAAGAAAAGTCTCAACCAAAAACCCAGGAATGCCTCTTTCGATTCACAAACGTACTATCTCTGCAGAGAAGGCTTCTTCGTCTCGGGTGGGATGTTTCAGGCACAAATTCATCATGCCAACCATGAATCTGGGGGGAACAGAAAGGTGGACGAATTATTTTTGTATCAACCATGGAACTTGCTCAACTGCAGAGACACGCCCGAATCGTGACGAACACGCGCAGTACACACAGCAGAGTACGATTGTTTTACCAAGGCAATTTCCTTCAGCCTGCATGACTCAAACCGAATTCAAGGAATGTCATACAACATCACAGTAACGATCCACAAAGAACGAGCTTGTTTCATCTCAGAAAATAGCACTTCTGCCGAAAAAAAATTCACTGCTTGAGAATGTTTTTCTGAAGGTTGGAAGGCAGACGAAAAATGGAAGTCCATTCCAGGAAAGTTTTCCGAAGACACCAAATTGTTTCGAAGCACGGACATTTCTTGAAGAGATGCAAAAAGATCTCACCTTTGGTTGGTTCAAGAATATGCCGAGTTCTTAATATCTCAAAATAAATCCTTTGTTCACAAGTTTTTGCTCTCAGAGGCATGAATCAGAATCATTCACAGTGAGTCTGCACCAAAGCAAATGTTGCGAAGAAGTCTCGCCTGAGCGCCCCGTCGAGTGAAGCAGTCCAGTGCAGAAAGCTTCACAAACACGCACGAGTGGAATACCAATGAACACTGAATCATTTGGCGGCAACACAACGACGAAACATACTTCATCAAGTTCTGACAAAAACTGGCTGATGAGAGGGAGGGGTCTCTGGAAAAAAATGATTCAAGTGTGGACTCTCTGGACATCCAGTCCCAGCCCGTTGTGAAGGCAAGGCTCCAAGGCCCCAAATAAAGGAACCAAACCAAATTTGTGCTACGCAAAAAAAAGTTTTGCTTTGTGAAACCTGCACCCTGACCCAGGCCTCGAAACCTGAACCCAAGTGACTTGACGTTCACAAAGGGCTTTTTTGCTGAAGGATTGGCATTTGCTGAAGGATTGGCATTGGTTCCTCACATTGACCGCAATGAACAGCACGAAACTAAAGCCACACGAGACGTTGCAATGACAAAACCGCACAAATTATCAAATATTCAATACAACATGAGTCTAAAAGTGAGAAAGAGGAGCCTGGCCTGCAGTGCTTGGGTTTGCGCATCCTTATCTGATCGGACCTGAATCAACTGCTGTTAGGCCATGAAAAATTGAATTTGGTAATGGCATACTCACATCACCCGCAGGATTTTATACCAAGATCTGGGTGAAATGATTGATCTCGAACAGTTGCGATTGTTCGCTCCTGTGGAAGACGTCTGAAGGAATCAGAAATCGAACCGAATCTGGTTCAGTTCCGACGCTCAAAGGTCCAGTCGTTCCATCTCAACATCGATTTTTCGCAACCGACTCTTGACGATATCTTTTCAAGCGTGACAACTTTATTGAAACATTAAAAATTCAAGGAGTTTTTTTTCATGTTCATTCATTTCTCTCAGGTTCACAAGCATTTTATCACCAGGTTTGACAAATTAGAAAGCGCTCCAGAGGTGAATACAGGTGAAAATGTTGACGAACAATGTCAACCTCTTCACAGTCCGTGTGATGTTCCTTTGTGTCTGCTCGAACGAGTGTCGCACACGTTCACGATTTGATTGCACAATTCGATATCCATATTTATGGTTAATAATTAACTTGTCGATGGCAGAACACATTCCCGAGTTCGAACACAGCAAATCTCCGAAGACGCCAGTCCAGATTCTGTCAGGTATTTGAGTCTTTCGCCGCAGAGCGTGTCAGTTTCTCAACTGCGATGTGTTGCGGCCAATCGGGATCAAGCTGTGATTGAAATGGGTGGGAGTCCTGATTAGGAACACATTCGTTCTTCAGCAGATCACAACGATAACCCTCTGGACAGCAGGCTTTGCCGTTCACGCAGCAAACTCCCTGCAACACAAAGGGTTAAAATGACAAGTTCTTGTCAAGCGTTGCTGGTCTTGTTGCATAGCAGACCCACCCGGGCCCTCAACCCTCCAAACCTTTTTGGATCAACCGCGCGCCAAGCTTTTCGGGAACGTGTCACCCCTTGGGATCAAGCTCCTGCAACCACATCCTGGATTCACTCTCAAAATATTTTGAGAAACACTTGGAGATTGGTGGCAGGTGTCATTTGCGCGTGTGTTGTACCAAACAAAACCTTGAGAGCTGGATTTTTCAGCAAGGATTTTCAGGTTTACTGAATGTTCTTACGTCTTGGAACTTGCAGCAGCCCCACTCAGCACCGCGCATGCGGCAGCACGTCGTGTTGTCAGGGCAGAAGACCTTGTGGTTCGGACACTCGACGCTGATTTTCACCAAACTTGTCTCTGCGTACAGTGACAAACACAATTTGTTGGAATGATGGGAGAAAGTTGTTGGAATGATGAGAGGAATGACTATAAGATCCACCACCAATCATTGTGTTTCACAGAAAAGCGTGATCAAACAACATTGAAAAACATTGCGTCCGTTTGTACGTTCTGGTTGAGGGAAGAAATCCAGGGAACCAAACCACAAGCACTCGCTGCTCTTTCCCCGTGACCGCTCTTACCTGGGTTGTTCAGCTGCTCAATGTTGTCAACTTTCGCTGCAGTTGCACGTCCGCCACTGGTGACTGCAGCAGGCTCAGATAACTTCTTGGCCGGAACAGACAGGAAGGGGACGCCAGGAAGAGACTGCTTTACGCAGGTGGAATGGGAGCAGCGGAATTTTGGGGGGCAGCAATGTACCCGGTCTGGACAACACACCCCCTGCAAAAGACCAGTGAGGACGTCCTTGAAGACATTTTTTCTGGCAACTGCATGGAGCTTATTTTGTTGCGTTATGCATGATCACACACACTGTCAGTTTGAGTGGCAACCACAAGTTTGACCCAAGAATCAGTCTGGATGGTCCAATGCAAAAGTTACCGAAGACGACCAAGTGTTCTCCTGAGCGACCAAGCTCAGAAGTAGCGCAGATTCAGGGCCAGGAAGTCGTGGCAGTTGTGAACGAGCAGGTACAATTCTGAGACAGACCTTTCTCCGAACAACACAACAACGCAAAGAACCTGCACAAGAACACATGGGTCTTGTCCTCATGTGATCGGAGGCAGGGACAGAATGCAGTGTCCTTCTCACCCCACTGAATCCACAGCAGCTCCAGCCCACGACCTTCCTGAAGCAGCAGGTAAAGTTGCCTGGGCAGGAAACCTTCCTGTCTGGGCAATTCAGCCGAACGTCCTCAACCCGACGACTTTGGTCCATTTTCACCACGGAAACATCCTTCGCTGGAGGGGACACCAAAGACTGAGCACGAATTGTGCGCTGCATTGAGTTCGGTAGAAGGGCCTGAAGGAGATTCCACGCAGTGTTGGTTGCCACACAGCGCTGTCTTTTCAGATCGCACACTGACTCTCTTGAACAGCAAAATTGTCCGCCCTCACAGCAAGTCGCCTGCCAAAAGAAAAAAAAAGTGACGTGGGAACACCAACAATTGGAATGATTGTTCTCAGATCCAGATTGGAGAATGGTTGCCGCAGGGCCTGGCTGCAAGACACCAGCTGGCTTTTGACACGCATGGTACCAAAATTACTCAAGGACCTGAATGAAATCTGTTGTTTCCTTTGCCAGAAGGGCGATGCTGCGTCTGTCAACGGATTCAAATCCACCTTCAAAAGAAACCCTTCAGCCACCCAAGGGCCGTTTCGCAACGCTTCTTGTTTCACATCTCACCCTGTACTCAACTCCTTCGCACGTGGCAGCTGGGTGTGAATGAAGATCTCAGTTCCATCTGACTACGGGTTTCTACGAATCTCGAGCATCTCACCTGGGGGTAGGCACAGCAGACCCAGGGCGCCGCGACGCCTCGACAACACGTGAAGAGAGCGGGGCATTGGAACCTGCCGTCGGGACAAGTCCCCGCCGCAGCTGGAACACAGGTCGGACTCTGGCTGCACAACACTTTTCGCACACTTTGTTCTGGGCATCCCAAACTTGAAATGTCTCCAAAGGATGCAGAGACGCCTCCGGACATCTGCTTTGACAACAATCTGCTTCGTGGATCTTGAAGATAAGTAGGTTCTCGTGTTTCAAACTTTCAAATTTGATTCAACATACCATTGACAAATGCCGAATCACTTGCCTCTCCTTTGGCCTGAACTGTCGCCAGAATTAACAGGGCCAAACCACAGACGAGTTCTTGATTCATCCTGACTGCATGCGATTCCAACTCTTTTCTTGACCTGGAAGACGAACAGCTAAATTTTCAATGGAATGCACCGCTCGTGACACAATGCGACAACAGGTTCGCACCAAACAATTTCAACTGCAAATGACCACACAGGTGTGGCTCAACAAATCCGATATTCTCTGTTCAATTCTCAACTGGTGACTTCTTTCCTTGTCGCTCGATTGGTCCCGAGGTTTGTTGTGATCACGGGTGATGTCAACGCTCGATTGTCTTTGTCATCAGGATCTTGGAAAATCTTTCACGAAGCCACATCCAAGTCGTTGAGGTGACACAAGATAACTACGCGACGCAAAAGGACCACCCCTGCACGGCATGCACCTCAATTCAACCGTTCACATCACATGGTGGCAATCACATGAAGGTGATAAGAGATCGCATCTTCTTGCACAATTAGAGTGACGTCGCACGTTTGCAATGATCGTCAGTGTTTGCTTTCTGAAGAACCAAGCAAAGGGAAACGATCACAGCGTGAATACAAAACATATGACAAGGGTGCACCTCATTTTTACCATTACCCCATCCTGCACATCCGAACCTAAGCCCCCACCCCACCCCAACACCAAAAACAACCCCCAAATGTACGTTTGAAAAATTTCCCAAGATTGAGCTCAAACCAAAGAACACAACGTTCAGGCCATTTAGAACTTAGCTTGAGTTTTCTTGTGAAGAAATACGATGTCTCTCTTTCCAAAAAAAAGTTTATTCGTTCACTGAACAAGAGGCTAACTTTCGAGTCAGTGTCCTCGGGTTCTTTTTGGTCAGACGAAACGAACAAAACACAAAACAACACGACCGTTGTGCCAGAATTCACCCTGGATATAATTTTGATTCACATTTCTGTTGGCGTTTTGCTCAACGAGGTTTTCTTGGGCGCTCTTCGTTGCTGTTCGTGATTGAAATTTACAGTGAGGTGAATTGGCCCCCTCTCACAAACATGATTGACCGGTTACATGCAGCGTGAACACATTGGATATTTCTTCTTCTGTCATCATCATACGCAGTGTAACTGGAAATGTAACCCAGAAAAGTGCTGCGCAATACAGATAGGCACACCCCACGCTTTTCAGAAGGAGAAACGGCTCGTTTTCCAAGATTCAACACTGACAGGGCGCTAAACATGATGAACATTCACATTCGAGCAACTTTTCATTGGAAGCAAATGCGACGCACCAACGCCATACGTCAGCACGGTTTTTGGTCCCAAGGGCGATCCTCTTCTGCAGCTGTTAATTCTTTGTGCACAAACCGACAGGGTTGATTGTTCTGAGGCTCATTTATCCGTGCAACTTTGACAACTCCCCTCACGTCCGTTTGACCACGAAACTTGGAAATGTCACAGCGCACTGGTTTGCACCGCAAAACTGCGATTCACACCAATTTTGTTTGGGACATGACTGTCGATGATGAGATCACAATGACGAACAAATGTCACCCCGTCGTCCAAAACAGTTGTGACCTGCAGGTCAAACTGAAACTCCCAACACAAGCTGTGCACAACCACTGGTGAGACCAGGACAAGAGGAAACAAAGACAAAAACGTCCACGGAACAGCACCTTGACACAAAGCTGTGTGACGATCGGGGAGAACTTTGAATCTCGGAGCCACCCTACTTCAGGGCGAACTTAGCCCAGGCGACGAGCGCAAAGCGCGGAGTGAGGATGCACATGAAGAAGGCGGTCAGCAGATTGACGCCGTTGTTGTCGAGCAGCGCCATCCCGCTGATGTGCTCCACGGTCGGAGAGTCTGTCTCCTGCTCCACGATGCACTTTTTCTCCAAGTCGTATCCTGCAAAGCCAGAAGAATCTTCAGTTCTGACATTCGCACTGCCTGTCAACAGAGAGAAACCAAGAGACTGGAGTGACGGCCAGCGCAATTCTTGCGACACAGAAAGTGTACCTGTATTTTCAAACGAAATGTGCAGTCAAAGCCACTTCTGGGCTTTCCCACACGGCCTGAGCTGTGTGAAGCCATTCTCACCTGAGAACTGGAATGTAGCTCCGAGTATTGAGTCGATTACAGAACCGAGGAACCCTGCAAAAAACAAAACATGAATTTACCAAATGTACCTTGTTGGACAGACTTGGACATCCGCGCACAGAAACGCAAGAACACGATTCTGCGAGGAAAACTTGCGTTGTTCCTACCTGCCATTGCTGCTACCGGTATGATTGGCCACTGAGGAGGACTTGATTCCAACTGGTAGGGCGAGCTGAACAGGAGCAACGTGAGGTAATACGCAACTCCAACGATAACACCACCAAGAATGCTGCACAGTGTTCCCACCAGGGACACACCACCGTTCGTCCCTGTTATCAACAACTCAACTTGTCAATGATTGTCCAAAAAAAACATTCCTTGCAGCAAAGGCGGTGGATTCAAAATGCGAACATACCTTTGGGAACTCGGCAAAATGAAGTGATAAGCCACGGATCGGACTTGCTGAACACAGAGCCCAGTTCGGACGCGAGTGTGTCACCGGAACTGCTGGCCAGAGCTCCCATCAGTGACATGCTCAGCCATGAGATTCTGTTTTGACACAAAATCATCCAAAATTTTTATGACACACCTCAAGCTGTGCGAAGGGTAACTTTTCTGAAGGTAAACAAACATCAAACAAGCGGCAGCTGAAAAACATTTGTCAATGAGCAAACGTTGAGTTTCACACAAAGAATTTCTTGCATTCAATGACTTACCCATACCACGAAGAGAAGTCAACGGTGTACTCTCCACACCCAGTCTCTATGATGTACAGCACGGCCAGCAGGGCTGGTATTCCTCCGTTGCACACAACTTGCACCCAGTTCCTCTGGCCTCCTTTACAGAACGTGGACAATTCGTCGTGAAAATAAACGTACAGTATCCCTCCATGTATACGTCGCACCCAGGGATGGCCAGATCTGCCACACTCAAATGAGGTTGGGGGGGGGGGGGGCAAAATAACCACCCCAACAGGTGGGGGCACACACACCAACTGGGGGCAAATTCACCCCACCAACAGGGGGGGTGACGCACAGCAACTGGTAGTGCCAAATTCACCCTG
>JAAUXT010117916.1_pt1 | contig 18118 bp, 24 predicted proteins | sample 7278171 | NCBI WGS metagenome assembly JAAUXT01 (sample SAMN14350112, study PRJNA611818) | marine sediment metagenome | isolation source: surface marine sediment (1.8m) | place: French Polynesia: Moorea | collected 2018-08
TATTCACACACTCCTCACGAACAAGTGAGTGTGTGGCTTTGTTATGATTTGTTTGGGGGGGGGGGGGGGGGCGCGGAGGAGACCGGTGACGCAGTGTGTAGCATTTGTTGTGATGACCACTTCTCGTGCGCTATTTTGTACACGAGGTTTGTTCGGCTTCACTTGTATGCTCATGGGTTCTTTGCAGGGTGAGCCGTACACTCCGGAACGACGAGCTGAAACGACATTCGTCAGTGAGAGAGCGGCCGGCCCAGCTCCTCTGGACGCGTACCTGGTGAGTTGTGATCGTGGTGAGGCAATGTTTCGGAAGCGGAAATGGGAGGTGTTTTCGTGAGTCCTGATGACTAGATCTTTGACAGAAAACGACCCGTTTGCCGTTTTGTTCGGTGTGTCAGTTTGGGACAATGAAATCGTGTCTCAGTGAAATCGTACGTGAGATGATCTCGGATTCCAACTGCGGACATCGGTCCTGTTGGAGATTTTCAGAATGATGAATGGCTGTGAGGGTTTTCGTTTACCTGAAAAAAAAACATCTTCGCCAACGTGCACAGCGTAGCTTGTGACTCTTGATGTTCTTGCAGTTCCAGCTCAATTCATCAACACTTGATTCCATGTGGCAAAGGGGCCGATAAAAAACACTTCATTTCTTGCTGGGCAAATGGTGGTGAAGCAATAGGTTCTTTCCAAATTGTTTCGGGTCCTGGAAGACAGAAGGTACCGGGTTCTAATTGTCGCTTGATGTGACTGACAAGTCTGCAACGGCATGGAAGGAAAGGAGTGCCCTTACGAAGAGGAAGCTGTGAATCTTGCCTTGATGCGGTCTTTTCCTGATGGATTTGTAATCTCTGTGTAAGATAGATTGCATTACTCACGGTTGTGTACATTTAACCCTGCCTCCAACCATTTTCAGCAACATTAGCACCAAAGTTCCTCAGTCCCAGGAGCACAAACCAGCTTTCACAAGTGCAGCGGTTGTTCATTGTAATACTTAGAGAGAGGAAGCGGTTGTAGTGTCATTCGTAGCTGGAGGCTGCTCTCAGAGAAGAGCAGCTCAACAGCAAACAGTCCACAGTTTCAGCGCCTTATCACGGTAGCACCTTAGGGAGTTGCTGCTCCCACAAAGAAAAACGGCCTTTGTCCACGCAAACCCGTCTGCCACAGTGCACAAACCTGCCAGTTGAATCCGAAAAGATTTCATCTGGAAAGATTGTGATTGGAAGTTGTTGAGGTGGTTCCACTTTTTGAAACAAAGCAAGGTTCAAAAAACAAAAAGAAGAGAGTGATTTGAGAGCTCAAGAACGTTCCGGCACCGTGAGGGGCGTTTGAATCCCGTTTCATCTCAGAGCGCAACAGCAGCTCGTGTGATGCCCGTCAGGCGCGGGAGGCACGTCCGCCCTGCCGCCAAAGGTACTGTCAGGGTGAAATGTAACAAGATGTTGATGTATGAGTTTCCTGCACAAAACGCGCTTGACACACAGCTTGATTGATCACTTAATTCACCACAGAAACACTCGTGAATTCTGAATGACGTTCATCACTCGGGAAACGTTTCGTGGTTCTGCCGATCACGGACCATTTGCAGCCCACACAGAGGTGGGTTCAGCTGAACGTCCCGAAGGTTCGCTACGTTTGCGTGTTTGCCACCTGCTGAATGCATACAAAGACAAGCGCATGGCCGAGTCAGTCGCATCCCCCATCCTTGCCCCCTCCAAAAAGAAATACGTAGCACACGCGTTGTCAATTGCGCCGGATCGGGAAAGAAAAAAAGACCACAGTACCGGAGCTTCTAAACGCGAATCACTCATCGATGTTGATTCTCCTCCTGGAAAAAAAACAAACAAACAGGAAAACGTTTTGACACATCGCAAGCAGTATTTCTTTCTGAAACTGGTGTCAAAGACAAGTCGCACCACAGAAGAGCAATCGCCAGCGACAAAGACCTTTTCATTATTCAGTGTGTCCTGCTTCGATTTTACAAGCAGATCACTTCCCCAGCTTCTAATTAGCTGGGTTTACATCCTGCCCACTGCGCCATGCCTGGAATGTCTGAAGCACCAAGACTCCAGGAGAGTGCCTTCCACACACTGGCTTTTCTGTTCAGTTGTCCCCAATTTCCTTGTCGAACGGCATTCTCTTCAATTTACCGAATTTCTTTTGCTCACTGTAGACAAGTACTCGATGCGCACTTGTTCGCTTTTCTGTGCTGACCTCCTCAAGAACTGTGCCACTGAAGCTCCGTTGCCTGGCAGATCAAAGACGAGCGTTCAGGACAGAAAAACGTGACTTTTGGTGAGGCTTTTGTTGATGTGTGACCCCAAAGATCGTCTTGTTGAGACATGGGGACATCCTCCAGTCAAATGTCGCTCATCTCCAGAGAAGTGGTGAAATCCGTGTTGACATTTATCTGCTTTACTCTGCAGCCTACCTGCCTCATTGACATAGTTGATGGTTTCCCCAAAGGCTCATCTGTTAGGCATTGGATTCCTTTCCTGGTGCCACATTTGCGCAACCTTTTTTCTGTCGTAAGGAAAGTCAATGTGCAGCAGTGTGTCGAATTCGGCTGCTGAATTTTCCGATCAGGAAGTAACTTTAGTTTCTGATGTTTCTTTGGATTCCGAAAGTGCTTGCTTCGTTTCTGTGTTCTGATCGCAAAGAATCAATGGTTGAAGTGTGTGTTTTCGGTTGTGTGTTTCTGTTTTAGAATTAGATCAAGTTTCTATCCTGGCACAACCAGTGAAAGCCGCAACACTGCTTCATCATAATTCACTGAAAGATTTCGAGGTTTATTTTAAGATCCTAGGCTGACATGACACCTTCTTGCAAATCCTTTCCCCATAAAGATGTATTGGAAGCTTCAGAGATGCAAGGTGTTTTGGGAAGCACGACTGTTGGGTCAGTCTGATTCTGTTTTCGGAGACATTTGCTGTGTTTTGCCCGTGAGTAATCGCTTTCGTCTTTGAGGCACTGGCAGAAAGCAGCATTCGAGCTGTGTGGAATTTAAATGAGACGACTTAATAGGGTAAATGGACATAATAATCTCAGTGTTATTGTAGCTACATTGGGTGGTGTCTGTGAAAGGAAAGTCAGAGTGATCCATCAAGCTGTGCGTCACACGTGTTTTGTGCAGGAAACTCATACATCAACATCTTGTAGCATTTCAACTCCACGGTACCTTTTGTCAAAGTTGTGCATTCAGAGGAATACAAATCGGGGGGACCTTTACGGGAGTCGGGTCTCGATTGCGGAAAACTCCCGTACATTACACGCCAGGATTTGATGGATAGAAGATACACGAGCATTTGGATGCGACTGTGGACCCAATGCTGATGTTCACCTTGTCGGTGTGAAACCTCATTAGTTTCGCTGAGTCGAACCGCACGGTGCTTCCAGCTGAGATTTTGTTGCGGAATTCTGAACTGAACATTTTGCTGACATGAATTGAAGCTCAATGCCATGTTCCCTTCAGACCACCACGACTTTCACAGGATGGCATGACAAAAGCCGGTTGGCATTCAAAAGAAAAAATAAATGGGAAAAAGCTCCGTCAAAATGTTTTCTGTTGAGCGTGTTTCAAGGAGCGTGTTTATTTCTTCTGTGAAGGCGGTGCGTCAAGCAGGCTCGTGTTGGTCTCGAGCGTGTTTGAACACTTCCTTGCGAAACATTGTCATGTGTTATAACCGGTTTTTGTTTGTTGAAAACGACTCAGCATCGAAAGCCGACCCAGGGATTAATTTTGTGCTGCTACGAGCATCACAACAAATTCTGTTTCTGTCTCGAAAACTGAAGAACTGCAAAAAGCCGGAGTTGGCCGAAGTCATTTTGCAGGAATCACAGGTCATAAATTCGACAAGAACTGCGAATTGAGGAGTGTTGATCTGTCATGCGAGCGTCCATGCAACTAATGTCTTCCTAATTAGTGGGTTGATGATGGTCGGCGGCTCGGGGCAGCGGCGGATCAGCTGCGAGCGTGTCGGCGCGAGTCACGTTAATGAGCCGCGCAGGCGGCGACGCGAATACGAAACGAGACGGAGTGCGAGTCGTGCCGGGTGATGCACGCTCGTGTCACTGCGCGCGATAATTTATGATGTCAGAGTGGGGCCTTTTGCTGTTGTCATGTTGTGATTTTTGTTTTGTTTTGTGGAGAATGACGTGCATAAGCGCCAGTCGCTTGTGTTTGTGCGACTACGCAGACAGCAATATCGCACTGGGCGGAATTTAATTGTTGGCCCCAAAACCAAAGAATTGCATTTGCTTCAAGGAGTCAGCGCAAAATCACATTTGAACAGCTTCACCTCGCGCCATGCAAATTTGAAAGCTCAAAATGGCCATCGCAGTTCCGGACGCATCGGGTTTGACAGGGCGACAGGGCCTCAAGCGAAACCTGAGGACAGTTGGATGAAGCGCACGATAGATCAAGAAATTGGCGCGTATCTCACTGACAGAGCGCATCGCTTGTGAGTCCACATTCGTACGCAACCAGTGTCAATCTCACAGAACACGCAAAATGCTTCCAAAACAGCTTGAGTGTTTTCATTGTTCAGTAAAAAAGGGGGAAAAATTACGTGTTTGTGAACGAGGACTCGCTGCTCATTCGTCACCTGCGCCCAGTCCCCGTTTTGGTAAAAAGTCAAGTGGAGTGCCTGTCAATGGTGACCTCTGGAGGAATTCTGCTCAAATAGATTCTCTTGAAACTGAGGCCGCTCTGGTAGAGTTTAGACGGTCTGTGTACCACACAACGTAAATTATTGAAAGGGAACCTACATGGCGATTGATTTAAAAGTGCGTGCGATCTGCGGTTCGTGATCGGACCTGAAGATCAAAACAGGCAAGTTCGAACTTGATCGGAAATCCTCTAGAGCGACTGCAATGGAAAAGTGAAAGAGAACAGGTCGTTGTGCTTTGGTAGAATTGTTCATTTGAGCCAAACAGCATGTACAGCTCGAGTGAACACTTGCAGGTGCTTCCCGATGACCTGCCAGCGTCGGAGCCATACCCGGGTCCGATCGGGTCGGGCAACGCGCCCCTGTGTGGCACGTACAGCGAGGCGGAGGCGGTGCTGCGCGATGTGCAGAGGACCCGCGCCAACCTGGAGGCGAACCTCGACGTCATCCTCAGAAGCAAGTCCGACCTCGACGTCTACGGGCTCATCGACCAGCTGGCGAAGGAAGGGTGAGCGACTTTGTGGTTGGAACTGAGGCCAACCGAACGAGATCCATGAGCCATTTTTGGCTTCAATTCAAAAACAATGTCTGACGTTGTTGTTGTGTGGTCGTGTATCGCGGCTGCAGTTTGATCTCGTTCCTTCATTTTCAGGTTGAACGCAGAGCGAATGAGAATCCTGAAGATGGTTGATGCACAAATCGCCAAAATGGGTCCTCAGATGCAGGTGGGTGTCTGTCGGCTGGTGTTTGGCTCTTTTTGTTTGTGTGACAGCCTTCCACGTGTCATGCTTTTCGGACATGACAGTTTTGTTTTTGCAGAGAGAGATTCTTACTGACATTCTGAAGATGGAAGAGAGAGAGAAATTCAGACAGGAAATGATGAGACGTTTGATCCCAGAACGCGACACGAATGAACCAGTCGCGAGGAGCGGTCAGAGAAATCAGCCGAGGCCGGGAGTGTCGCAGACGCACACATCTGCGCTGAGGAGAGTGAACGCTGAGGCCAGAACCGACTCTGGACTTTGCAAACCAACTTGGCAGAAAGGCAACGTTCCATCGAAAGAGGTCATTGTTGACACACGTGATTTTGTTCACAACAGAATTTTTGGGCAAATCCTGGAGAGAACTGTTTTGGGGTGACATTCTTGTCAAAGAACAATTACAAAGCGGCTGAAATGGAAATGACCCATTTGGAGCCGCAGATCTTTCTGTTTGCAGAAGTCCAGGAAAGCAACGCCACCGTTTCAAGTTCCTGACAAGAGCGCACAAGCGTCGCGCAGCACACAACGAGACCGGCAGCTGCGACTCGCGGCTCTGAGGGCGAAACACGCCGCCATTCCTCACACAGGTGGGCGCGCTTCTCTGAATATGAGACACGAAAGGTGTTGAGCAATGCTCCCTCCACTACTTTGAAAGGCACGCTGTGCTATGTCTCTTTGCAGGAGTGGAGAAAAGGGAGGCACTACAGCAACAAGCACAATTTTATTTTGATCCTGCCCTTCAACAACTTGGTATGCTTCTTTCAAGTGCTTTGTTTCTTGATTCCGTCCCCATCTTGTACAGTTGGTTGCTTGTCTCATTTTCTTGGTTCTGCCGTGACCATTGTTGCTGCGGTTTTTCAGATGGCTTGACAGCGCCTCTGCAGGGACAGCTGGTTCCCATGGCGATTCCTCTGGGGGCTCCGCGGCAGCAGGGCGGCGCGCCGCCTCCGCGCCTCGCCCCGTCCACCCCGCAGACAGTCGCCGCCGCCGCCGCCGCCGTCTCCCGCATCGTGACCTCGACCCCGCTGTCAGACGAGAAACGACCCAAGCTCATCTCACAGGTGTGTTGGGTTTCCAAACTTCGCAGTGGAAAGTAGTTGGGAATTGAATCTGTGTCGTACACAACTGACAGCAAGGGGTTGTGGCCGATTTGTGTTGTTGTAGGCGGAGAAGTGCAGGATGTCGTCATTTTCCTTTTGCGGTGGAAGCTCCTTCTTAAACGTCTGGTGTAGGATTCTGAACTATCTGTTGTATGATTATTTTTGGTGACTAACTTTTCGAACCAGGCTCTACCAGCGGTGGACATCGACACCGAGTCGTCCTCGCGAGACGAAGCAGCCGCTGAGAAACCGCTGCAGAATTATCTCAGTGTCTCTATCAAGCATGTCGACAGCGAACATGTGAGCAGCTGCCTTTTCGACCCAAAAGCACCAATCTCTGTTGCTTAAGTTCGATGTTTTGTTTTGGTTTTTGCGTGGTGGTTGGATTTGTTCACTCTCATTTGTGTGCTTGTTTTTCGTCGAGAAAAGAAAACAGCTGACCTTCCCTTATTACAAAAGTTTCAAATTTTCCTGACAGGATGACGCCGCGACTCTGGATGAGTCTGACGTGTCGGAGGGGCTTGAGTTGCCTGGCCACCGCCCTCCAGCGCCAGCGCCGTACCACGGTCCAGACTTCCCGCCGCGCGCGCCCAGCCTGCCCATTCCGGCCTCACAGCTCGCCGAGGACATCGCCGCCAAGGACACAATTCAGCACACCGCCATGGTGTGGTATGTGGCACTGTTTGTTCTCAATGAGTCCCTCGCCCGCTCAGCCGCCCCCATCCGGAGAAAGACATACAAACAACTTTGCCAGATTTTCACTTTTCACACAATCAATCAGCAAAGAAGAGTTTCTCCAAGGGACGGTGCGTTGCAGTAATTCTCACAGATCATCTGACCTTGGTGTTTGCTGTAGGATTGAGCAGGAGTTGATGGCGCGGATTCTGAGCGCAATGGCGCAAGACCAACAGCTGCCGTTTGCGAGCGAGCGAGGGAAGAGGAAGCCTGCAGCGGACGAGCCTGACGCCGCGGATATGTCCGAGTCATCGGAGGAGAGCACGTCTTCGCGGCACGATTCTCTTCTTGGTGAGCGTTGTCATGTGACCTGCATCTGGACTCAGACAAAAAACTTGGTCGTGGGGGCGAGTGGCAGCTGCACGTTTGAAAAGTGATGCTGACGTGTATTCTCATTCTTGTTGAAATGAGTAGACTGTTGAAACCTGTTTTCCGAATTCAGCGGAGGCGGTGGGGCAGGACGGCCTGCAGTTGTTCGTCGACGCGGGGGTTCCTTTGGATGAACGACTCGTTAATAACCTCGTCAAGGAAGTTCTGCTTGAGAAAGCCGGTGCGAGCCTTTTCATACGAGTTTTGAAGCGTTGGCCATTGTGGTGTTCATGCTTTGATGGACATTTTGTTTTGGTTGAGATTGAGATGTGATCTTGACTCTCGTTCTTTCTGTGTGTGAATATGTGGTTGCGCGTTTCATTTCTTGTAAGGAGACGGGAAGACGTGTGTGCCATTTTCTTGTGTTGAGGGCGTTGTCAGATTGCTGTCTGAATGTTCAGGAAACATGATGGGTGAACGTTTAGGAGACGCGGAACCAACGGATCTGGATCGCGTGCAGTCTTCGGAACAAAATCTGGGGTCGCCGCAAAAAGTTCGGACACCAGACACACAGTCACCAAAGGTACTTTTTGTCAAGCATCACTCATGTGAGGATGATAATTACGATGAAAGGAACTGTAACGTATTCTGTGCAAGTGCGAGTTCTCAGGATTCCAGTCAGGGTCTCAGTGCAAACAAGAGAAAGTCTCTTGACCAAATACCCGAGCTTTCATCTCACCTTTTGTTGGTGATTGAAGTGAATTTGCAGCACTGGTTGAGAATTCGGAGATTTCCCCCTCAATTTGACGCAGGCGGCGCGGAGCCCGGTACCAACGCCGGAGCCTACTCCGGACACGTCTCCGCGCAGTGCGAGCCCCGCGGCGCTGCCCAGTCCGGAGCTGACGCCGCGCGCCGCAGCGCCGCCCGCCGAGGTACCGCCGCCGGCGCCACAGGAAGAGGAGAGCACGGAGGAGGACGTGACGCTACCGCCCACCCCGCCTGCCAACCAACAAGGTACAACTTGTCAGCAGAGACCAGTACTGGTGTCCCCTGGTTGCATTTGTGCAGTTTATGTACGTGTGAATTGCATTTTCAGACGCGGGAGAACAAACAGAACTGGAGTCCCGACACGACGTGGAAACTCCGCTGCCGACCCCTCGCTCGGAGTCTGAAAGGCCTGTCACCCCGGAGCCGTCTGTTCACGAGCCCACTCCCAGACCGCAGGTCAGTCGGACCCATCCCAAATCGGGACACCAGAGATTTAAGCTGCTCAGCAAGCCAAGCAGCGACTCACGTAACGTTCACACTTCTCAAACACATGAACGTGGACAAAAGAAGCAACACGGGCAGTTTTTCTGCACACGAAAGTGAATGTTGTTTGTCCAATTGCTCTCCACTTTCTTGCAGGAAACGCCACAGCATGTTGAACACTACGATGCAACAACACAATACCAGTAAGTTTCTAACTTCCCTTGAACACGCGGTTGTCTGTCAAAATTTGGGCGATTTTGGAATTTGATTTTTAGTATCTAATTTTCCTTGTTTGATTTCCAGCAGCGACTCAGCAGAAGATGATGCTGAAAGTGTGGCTGAAGCTGCGGTTCAAACGACGCCACCGCCCAGCCCAGTTCTGCAGGTATCGGATGGTGTTGTGTTCAAGACTGAGATCATTGCCTTCAATGCAGACTTTCATTGATCTGATGAACATGACGCGTTTCCTTGCCCCAGGAGAAGAAGACGACTCCGGTAGCGTCGCACGAGTCCAGCGTCAGCGAGACGCAGATGGAGAACGTGTCCGAAGGCCAGTGGCTCGTCAGCGGCCTCAGCGAGGGCGAGGTGCGCGCGCCGCCGTCGCATCCGCTCTTCGGCGCAGGTCAGAGTCGCTCCGGTGTCGCACTTCGTGTTGATCTGTCCTTCAGTGTGCTGAAAAATTCTGTCTCTGGGGCAGGTGCGCGTTTGACTCGTCCCTTGGCTGCTGGCAGTGAACCTGACGACACGCTGTACGAAACAGATGATCTGGACCAGGTGCGTTCATGTCAACTTTTCAGCCATATTTGGTGGTCGTTGTTGATGAAGGACAGATTTTACCGGGCGTTTTTTTCCTGGCGGCAAATGTGTCAAGGAGAGAACGTTCAGTGTTCTCTGCTGTTGACTACGCAGGACGTGGAGCACATCAGCGAGGGCGAGTTTCTGCACCGCGGCGCGCAGCTCGACCCTCGGCTGTTGTCCGCCATGGCGGAGCTGACGAACCAACCCGTGCGCCACATCGAGCAGTTCCTGCAGCAGCAACAACACCAGCAACAGCAGCAACAACACCAGCCCACCCGGGGCATTCTCAGACGTGCGTATACTGAATGAAATGAAAAGTATATTGCTCCGTCTGTTGTGATTTTCATTACCAAATGTCACTCTGTGCTGATTCATCTACAAAAGCCAAAAGCAAGGACACACATTTCGCTCGTTTTGCAGCCCCTTGTTATCTGTCCAATGTATCTTGGTTTTCACAGCGCAGAGAGGGGAGCTGCGGCCGACTCTGAGCGCGGGGGAGGTGGAGGACAGCGCGATGCGCGTTCCCGTTGTGACCGAAGATCAAACGGCGCGCGCGTTCAGTTCGCACCTGCACAGAGAAGCATCGCAGGAATCTCCAGGTTTGTTCACCCTGGGAAAAATACCCTATCAGTCATGTTTGCGTCTTGTGGCAACCATCAATAGGCCAAACGCACAAAAGACATGTTTGTTCGATTCAGGTGAATTCGCGCAGGAGAAACCAAAGTACCCTGTAGCCTCTCCTAGAAAACGTTCGTCCACTTCAGTGGAATCCGGATCCTCCTTCGACAGACATCCAGTAAGCCTCAACATCACAATAATCCTGTTTTGCTTCGGTTTTGCTGTTACTTCTTTTTGTTTCCCCGTCGTTCAGCTCAAGAATCGCTGCGTATTCTCGCTCGCAGCCCACAGCTGCTCCGAGGCAGCCTTCACCGCGGTCCCGGGAGAGCGAGGAGGGATCGCCGCGGGTTGAGGGTCGCGTGGAGACCGGAGCGGAGACGCGACAGCCTCGGACGCGCCCTGCCATGGGTGGAAGGAGAGTGGGCATCATGGGTGGACCTGTCATGGCAACAGACACGCCCTCGAGATCCAGAAAAACTAGCAGAGGTACTGACTGCTACAACGCAAGTTTATTTCCCTGCAAATGCCCTGCTGCGCGAAGCTTACACTGAACATTTGACCTCACAGGAGGACGTTCTGGAGGCCAACATGGGACGACAGCGAGTCGATCATTGAGTCCTCCAGACTTTGCGACGCAAGGCACTGGGACCTCTTCTGATGCGAAACATGTCGACGTCTCGCAGTCTGTGGACTCCGAGCTCAGAAACACGCTCGATGGCAAGGGAACTTTTTCATTGCAAATCAGCGACACAGAGGCTTGACTGGCAGTTGTGAATTTCCACCAGTTTTGTTGTTATCCTCCAATCAAGACATTGTGCGCGTTTGTACACAACGACATCGCCCGTGTTCTGCAGACCTGCGCGAGACTGGAGTGAGCGTGGAGTTTGGCGGCGGGACGCGCACCATGACTCCCGACCAGATAAACGTGGAGGCGCTGCTGCAGTCGCGTGACTACTTCAACACAGGGACTCAGTCCGAGTTCGACTCCACAGCAGGCGTGCGCACAGAAAACGGAGAAGCCACTGGTGCGACACGAGAACTATTGTCAACTCTCTTTTGCGTTGACGTTTGACGCAGTCACTGTTGATGTGTACGTCGACTGGGGACCCGTGGACGCAGCAAGAAGAAATGCCTTGCCCTCGCAGTTACACATGCGTGAATTCCATCTTTGTGCAAAGTCTGTAATTGGGGAAGGGGAGGCGCTTCTGCTTGTGTTGCACAGTGCACCCCCACAATCCTTGAGTCTTCAACACGGCAGGCGTTGTTCCTGTTATTTTCAGGCATGTTGCAGCGGCAAGGCACATATGATCTGCAAGACTCCTTGGAATATTCCAAGGGAAGTACCAGCCCTACAGACTTCAGGATGGCCAACCAGTGGAGATCAGAAGGTAGATCTCTGCAGCTGTCGGAGATCTGTAATTCGTCTTTGTGGCCCGACAGGCTGGAGATGTTCAGACGCCACGATTCATCTAGAAAAGAGTGATTCCAGAGTGAACAGACAGGTGACTTTTGCAGACACTCTCGGAAACCTCTGACGCTTGGTTTCAGAAGAACTTGACAACGGTACATTGGGTCAAACTGGGGGAGGTGCGCATCTGGCTGCGTCGACGCGCTATCCGGACAGTCTGGAAGGCACGACAACCTTGGCGCGCTACGCACAAAGTCTGGACGCCGGCTACACGCTCACTGACAGCGACCTGCGTGACATTGGAGAGAGAACGGGTAAAAAACGATTTTCTGATTCAGTGACAACTTCGGTGTTGTGCAGTTGCCTCCTGACTTCCTGGAAGCAATCTGTCGATATGTGGCCTGAAAAAAGTCGACGGGTGAGCTGAAACTTGAGATCTGCCGTCTCTGTCTCAGGTCCGCTGGCGCTGTCGGTGAAGATCCCGTCCGTGGAGCAGAGCGAGTCCGGAGCCGAGGAGTCCGATGTGTCCGATTTCTCGCTGGGCAAGTACAGCCCCAGTCACAGCTGAGCACGGCGACGATTGCGAGCTTTCACTTTCTCGATCATTGATTTGACGATGCGGAAATAGATCGAACCCTTTTTGGAATCAAGATTGATTTTTCAGTGCAATGACTCTCCTGAAATTAACTGAAATCGTTTCACGTGTGTGAATGTGCCCAAAATTTCATTTTGTGAATTTGCAATCTTGATGTTGTCATGAGCATCCGTCCATTCTTGAGAAAATACAGGTAACATAAAACTGCAGGGATGTGTGTTTGGGGGTTGAATACGTTTTGCAGACGAACGAACGGACAGCGACGAAACACTGGCAGTCAAACAGACAGAGACAATTGCAACTCCTACCCATCTCACACAAGCTGTACACTCGGTCGCTGCACGATGTGATCACCCATTTGTAATCATCGTTTGGGTCCATGGAGGTGCACTGACTCCAGCCGCGCTCCTCTCGATTGTGCCCTTCTGCCCAGTCTTGGAAATAGTCCGCGTTGTTCAGCTCGAAAGCCGTGTCGTCCACCCAGCCAAGGCTTCTCTTTCCCGCCCATGTGGCCTTGTAGAGACCGATGAGAACGTTGGAAGAGACTCCGTCTGATCTGTGCCGATGCAAATTTTGTTTGTGGGGTCAAAGCATTGATGACATTACTGGATCCATGCGCTGAACTTCCGTGGTGGAAAACCCTGAATCTTGAGGACCACATTTGGAGGGAACAAGAGAAGAAACAAGAAGTTCAAATGGCAAGGCGAAAAAATCTTTGGTTTGCCCTGTTGTCAATCACAAGATATGAGCGAGATACTCGTAGCTTACGTGAGCATTTGTTTGATGAAGTCTTGCTCTGCTTGCGACGTTATCACCACCAAGTACATTTGATTCTGGGCACAGTTCTGGTTGGACGAAATTGCGTTTGAAGTTTCCGTCACCAGTTTGTAGCAACTTCCATCCCGAAGACCAGTGCAACTGTCTGTTTTCATGGTAAACCAAGAATGAAGAACTTGGCATGAGAATGAAACATTACAGCAAACTCTTGCAAAACAATATTTGGCAAAGTACCCACCTGGAACAGCGGCTGACGCTTTGCTGGTCTGCGTTGCAAACATCCACAGCAGAACGTATGACAAGTGGCCGAAAGCTTCATTTGTCTTTGGAGGATTCATTGCCACGAGCGTCACTCCGACGTGCGGCCAACTATCCCCTCAATGGTGTTTTCTCCGTTCGGATTTATGGGAAACACAACATCCTGTGCGCTGAGAAGTGTGTAAAATCTGTGAAACCGGCAGGAAATTTGCACAGGCATGCCTTCAACTTCACAATAGGCTCACGACAACAATGAGCCTCGCTGTGTTTGAGAACCTTTTACTCGCGTCAATAAATTGACTGAATCGTTGCAGTCACGGAACTCGTCGGAAAGCAGACATTAGTGCAAGCCTCGGAGCAAACATGCTTTGAAAATTACGGGTTTGTTTTTTTTTGGGGGGGGGGGGGAAGTAGGGTACTTTTTCTTTCCAAAACGAGAAATATTGCCAGATTGCGGGAATGTCCCTCTGGCATCCATTTATTACCAGTTCTAAGGAGGGCGCGTACTCTGATCTGGCCCAACAACAGACTTGCTAGATTGCTCTGTGCACGCCGAAGCGTGAAAATAACACTCCACGACCACCTTGGCAAGTCGGCGCTTACGAGTACTTCCAGAGGTATGCAGCGGCAGTTCCAGGGTACCGGATAAAAGGTTACTACCCCTTCGGTTTTTGAAATTGGGCCCCCCAAAGGGGACACTGTTGTGTCACAAAGTGCGCCCAAGCCGCGGCTTCCTGGCTTGTAATTTTGCATACACATGCTATCGACTGATGCCACACGAAGTCGTATCACGTCCATTGATGTTCAACTGATGCGTTCCTTTTCTAGCAACCTCTTTTTATTGATGTTTACGACAACAACAAACGTTCACTTCGTCTCTTCTGCAACAAAATGCGAGCAAAATTTTTGGAACCTTCTCGACATGATGCAGCTACAGGTCAGTCATTAGCGACCGCCACCTTGGTGGCGGAAGGGACGCCGCAGGCGCCCGGAGGCAGCGGCTCCTCGGGCCTGAAGACACGGATGTGGACGGTCGAGTTGTTGCGGCGCGACTGGCTGGGCTCCGTCTCTTCGTCCAGCGGCTCGCGGTCGTCCACCAGCTCCACCGTCGACGTGTTGGCGCTCACCTCCACCGACCCGTTGCTCTGCGCCTTGAGCTGCAGCGCCACGTTGATGGCGCGGTTGACGGCGGCGCCGAGTCCGTGAATGTACAACTCGTTTATTCCGTTGTCCAACATTTTTTTGCAGCGGGCCAGCTGAGCCTTCGAGTCAGTTTTCATGTTAATGTACACGTCATTCTTGCGTTTGGGCAAGGTCTTTGGTAGTCTCCTCCGTAGAATGTATTCCTCCCGTCCAATGGAATCGTCGGAAGTTTCTACCTTCTTCGTGGCCTCCTTTTGTGAAAGCTGGTCCGTGCTGTCGGCCATGTTGCGTTGCTGGGCAAGAAGTTAGTGAGAACAAATTTCGAGAGGTAGTTACTCTTTTGCTGCAGATCCACTTTCCCCCTTGGTAAGAACTCTAAATGCTGACTTTGGCACAAAAAGCTCTTCTTTCAGACTTCCGACTTGGGAGGGATCGTTCTGCTTGCCCTCTTCCAGGCGCCTTTCTTCGCGTTCGTCGATGATGCTGTGTTTCTTGGCGGGGGTGTCCATGCCCTGCTCGCCCCGCACTCCCACCTCCACGTTGTAGCCGATGAAGCCGACCACTGCTGCGAAGGGCAAAACGACGTACGGCGCGTACAATCTCAGTGCGTTCCAGATGATGGGCCACATGTTACCTGAAGTACGAAGTGGAGTTCGGCATCAACAACAACTCAAGAGAAGCACATTTGCCAACACAGTGGCCATCGTTTGCCAATCGCATTGAAGCTATCCTTCAGCAAGCGTTGTGCCATGCCCTGTGCCAAACAAAGCAAGAGCATTTGTCAGTGTTGACACGCGTCTTCTCTTTGTGATACGAATTTCTGAAACAGCTTCAGAAAGGGGAACACGCAACAAGAGGCCAGAGACCAACGAGCCCGCCGCGACGGCCGAAATAATTTCACTGCCAAAATTTGATTGCCAAAATGTGCAGTCAATGGGCCACATATTGATCACAAGTTGACGAAACGGGTTCCTTTTTATGAGGAGGGGGGACCCCGTTTTGTGATCAGGAAAATGGTCCCCCCTCTCCCCCCCCCCAAAAAAAAAACCCAGTGCACAGACAGCACAGCCACACATGCCGGTTCAATTAGGGTTGGGAATAATGTGCCAGGAAGGATTTTGGGAAGTTTGAATTTTGGGGTTCTTCAGGTCAAAAAGTTCAAATTTGAAAGTACGGAAAATATGGGGTACAAATGTAGAAATGGGTCAATCTCAGAAAGTACAAATATTTGGTGAAAGAAGTACATTGATGAAATATAGTATATTGTATGGGGGTTTGAGAAGTAGCAAGTGTTGCAGTTTGGTAGACACTGCCTTTAGGTTGCTACCATTTCGGTCGCTTTTTCAAAAAGCGCCCTTCAACGGTGCAACCTCCTCAAATCACCTAAAAAGTATTCGTCAGAAACATTCACTGCTTTTCTCATTCCTTGTGCGATTTGTCGAGATTTGTGACGAGACAAAATGTGGATGAAGCAAACTTCGCACTTCGTTGCATTGGGACTCTCAGCCGGCATTCCAAAGCCACAAAGATCCACACATGTGCATCTGGCTTCTTCAAACGTAGTTTCAGTCATTTCTTTGTGCACGCACCAAATGTGTTGTGTCCAAACTTGCAGATATAAGTAGAGTCTGTTTCCGTCACGAAAATTGGTTCAATCAATCAATGTGACGATTGTTCGATGCACTGGACAAAAGTCTTAGATCTGAACGATAATTGGGAAACTGCACTTGTAGCCATTCTATCAACAATTGGAACACCACTGAAAAGTCAGATCCAATGTCTTGAATGCACAACGAGATATAGATCTAGTGTGAAGCAAACTTTGGTACAAACCATTGTTTTTGAAAAAGATATATTATCCCGCAACCCACGTTTTCCGTTGAAGGTCGGCGAATGGAGTCACGTGAGTGCTCCAGAAAAATTTGGGTCGCGAGATGTGTGTGAGCTTACCGCTTGTGGTTTGGGCGCCGCGCGTCGTACGTTCGAATTGTCGTTCTGACGTCACATGTGGGTCAAGTGACAAAACAACTGGGGAAGAGAAGTTCGAAACGCAGTTTTGAAAATTTCTGCCGCCGTATGTGCCTTAAATATGCTGAAAGCGTTTGGAGATGGATTGCTATCAACAGGTTCGTGCAATTTCGACCCTTTAGCGGCCTCAGGGCCACAGTATGAAGACTTTGATGAGGATTTCCTCATCTTGGACAAATCCGACCTTTTCCTCGGGAAAACATTTGACAGCGAATCATCAGATCTCAGCTGTCTTCAAAATGTGAACAGATATTTGTACCCCGAAATTGACAAAGTCGAAGAGTTGCATCCAGAACAGCTGAGATGGTTTTATAAGGATCCTGGTGACAAGAAGTGGACTGCATTCATTGGATACGATTCGCTGAGGATAGAATGCCAATACCGAGAAAGTTTGCATCGGAGGGAGAAGCAGGAAAACAATCCAGACGACATCGGACCAACGGACAGAATCGATGTTCGGGGTGGTATTTATGAGGTCGACGTGGACGCCAAGCTTTGCATCCCCATCTACTGGATGAACAAAGGTGAGTTTCCCTCAACTCTTGCGTCTTGTCGTTGTTGACTGGGCTGTCTTGGACGACCGATGACACGTTCTGTTTCAGGCGAAAATTCTCAGATCATGAGAGGAACGTGGTTTGTTGACGGGACATGGCAGCCACTGGAAGAGCCGTACGCCACCCGAGTGGAAACAGATCAAATGACTTTCTTCCAGGGACACAAGCTTCCGTCTGAGAAACCAGATTCCAAAGCTTCCGTGCCAGGTAGGAATGGCTCACCGGATGTTTCATAGTCCGCGCAACAATTTTACCTCGTTTGTTCGCCAATATAATTTCACATCTTTGGCAGTTCTGCATCACATCAAGTTCAAGGAGTTCCACGTTGACTGGAATGCGGCCGATAAAGTTTACTTCTTCAGTGAAGCCAAATCGTCCAAGCTGTACAGAGCTGTGGGACAGAAATTGGGTTTGTCCAAAAGTGAGTATGTGGTTGCCTTGCTTTAACACTGAATGTTAGCTCTGTGAAGAAAATGAGTCTTAAACTAACGCCCTCGGAAATTTTTCAGGCGGAACTCAGCTTCACAGAGGATATTGCTATGAAGCTACAATGGATGACAAGCCAGCAGACATCTCGCACCTTGTGTTTGTCATTCATGGTATTGGCCAAATGATGGATACGAGCAACATCGTCAAGAGTTGCACTGTGTGAGTGACGTTTCAGGTGTTCTGCTGCTGGGCAAAAGTTTTCAGCGAATCAAAAGCGTGTTGTTTTGTTCGTGGTGTTTGGCCACAATGGCTGGCAATCCACCAACATGTTTAAATTCAGGATCAGAGACATGACTCAGAAGCTGAAGAGGAAGCACATGACTGACACAGGTGGCGAGAATTGTCGTGCGGAGTTCCTTCCTGTAGAGTGGAGGTCGTCACTCAAGCTTGATGGCGACACGGTGGAGTCCATCACACCCAGCAAGATCCGAGGTCTCCGCTCAGTGCTCAACGCCAGCGCGATGGACATACTGTACTACAACAGTCCCTTGTACAGATCTGAGGTTTGAAACTCGAGTTGTGTTTATCAGCCGCGGTAGCGGTCTGATATTGGTTTGCCCCTGTATCCCCGTCCGTCCGTCTTGGGCGGACAAAACCTCCGTTTTACCCCTGTTCCAGTGATCACAGACTGGA
>JAAUXT010094143.1_pt1 | contig 18117 bp, 14 predicted proteins | sample 7278171 | NCBI WGS metagenome assembly JAAUXT01 (sample SAMN14350112, study PRJNA611818) | marine sediment metagenome | isolation source: surface marine sediment (1.8m) | place: French Polynesia: Moorea | collected 2018-08
CCCCGCCGCCCCCCCCCGGCCCCCCCCCCCCCCCCCCCCCCCCCCCCCCCCCCCCCCCCCCCCCCCCCCCCCCCCCCCCCCCCCCCCCCCCCCCGACCTCACACAATTTGATTTGAGTTGAGTCGGTCTCGCGTTTCTGTGTGTGTTCTGTTGTTCACAATGATTTTGAGTTTCTGCTTTTTGAAAGTGTCCCGTGTGTCAATTGCACAGTTCGAATTGTTTTCCTTTCGGTCAGACTTTGATCTGTGTCTTTGGCTGGACGTCGTGGTGCGAGGAACCGTGCACAATAAGATGCAAAGTTGCTGCAGCGTGTGGCTGCCTGTGGAGCTGGCCTGTAGTGCAGCAGTTTTGTGAGTGAATGGACTCACAGTATTCGATCGCCTGACAACTGATCAAGCAGAGAGTTGCGCCCTCTATTCGGCGTGAGGTCAGGTCGCGAAGCAGTGGAAAGAAGCGCACGTCGAGAGACCCTGTATCGAGAGGGCCTGTGTTTTCTGAGTCATTTCGAGTGCACGTTTGCTTTCTTTTCTGCATGGTTTGAGTCAAAGTTCTCTTCAGTTTCTGTCTTTCTCTGTTTCTGTTGACGACGTGTGAATCGTGTCAAAAAACTGGAGAAGAGTCGTGCTTCTTGGGTTGAAGTTTGAAGTCGGACGAAAACAAAGAAAAAATGATCCACGATCACGAATAAAACTTATCTTTGTTGCTGGTGCAAGTAGATCTTTCCCACTTGCGTTTTTGGTAAATGTTTATTTACTTACTTGTTCACGGACAGATAGGTTTTAGTTTTCCTTCAGAAGAGACTGGTGCGCCTTGCGGATGACTGTGTTGGTGGATTGTTTCTATTTTAGACTCGAGTACAGCAAGCACTAATACGCCTAACTACTTCGGTACGTGTCCTAGCAACCCAGTCGTTTCCGTAGCAACGACAAGATTGCCCTCACAGAACTTGCAAAAAAGAAACGAATAAAAAATGGGCTTTTTCCAACAAAGCTGCTTGGCTACTTCACACTGGATTCGTCACGCGTTGCGTCCCGTTCAAGTCCACAGGCTCTGCGTCGCTGTGCCCGTAGACTTGCACAGGGACGAAACGCATGACGCGTTCAGAACAGAGTCCCAACTCTGAGCTTTCCGCGTTTTTTTCTGAGCAGCTTTTCGGGGGTTTGTTTGGGGAGAAATTTGGTCAAAAGATGACAGAAGCAAAACCAGTGAGGCTGGGTGAGACGTGAATTTTGTGAGAATCGCGATGAAGAGATGATGGACTGTGAACAAGAAACGAGACATGGAACAAACCTGAGTTGGAATTGTCACGTTGCCTGGGATACCTGGTGGACCAATCGTTGCATTGATGATTCTGCGTGCCCCACCTCTCTCTCCCTCCAGACGTTTCATTCAGTTGTTTTGTAAGTTGTGCATGGAATCTTTTGTGTCTTTTGCCCGAAAAGTGCATTTTGGTGGATCTAGAATCGTTAGAAATTCAACCAAGAATAAGTTGTTGTTTTCAGGATTTTTTTGAACGCGAAGAGAAAGTTTGAAGGTGAAAGTTTTAAATTTTGTGTTCAAGAACAACCAATTTGCAATTTGTAGTGATGGTGACAGACTTTTGTGTGCAAAAACAGAACAAGTTTTTCCTCTGACAATAGGGGTTTTCACGTTGGTGACGCGTGGTTGGGCGGCGTCAGAATTTTTGACATGCACATCAAAATTCAACATGACACCCAATGGAGAGTGTCAAATTATCAGTCCAGACCGATCACACATTTTTGATGCGGGCGTCAATTTTTTGACGCGCGCATCACCAACGTGAAAACCCTTATTGGTTCTTTGGCTCGAGCGGATGAGGAAATCTCGGAGAGTTGCACCTGTTGAGCAGTCCGCTGGACCTGCTCTTTTTCCACTCTGTCTCTCACGTCGTCGTCTGATTTGTACAAAGTTTTTGGAAGAACCGCTGGAGCTCAGATCCAACAGCAGATGTATCACACTCTTGGGCGGGAACCCACAGGTGTCTGGATGTGTCTGCCAATTGAATTCCAACTCGAAATTCTTTCAAAATTATGAACGTGTGCCGTAATATTCACCCGAGTGTAAGTTGCGCCCAAAAACAAGGCGCACCTGAAGTTTGCCTGTTTTCTGGCACCAAGATCCAATTGACACCAAAAAAGATGTACCATACCCTTGGAAGTAAAACGCACGACTTTGCTTGTTGTCCGTTCTTTGGACAAATGGACACGGGTGAATACGGTAATCGTGCACAGATGCAACTCCGAGGAGAATGATTTGCGTAGTTTCGGAACTTGTGTTTTGACATTTGGTCTGAGTGTTGCGAGCTTGTCAGTCCATTGGGTATCCCAGCGAACGGGCTCCAGGCCGCTTTGTTCATGGACCGGATTTTACATTTTGTGTGTATGTTGGGTAAAAGAGTCACCTGAATATGTGTCAGTTGTGTATCAATGTCCGAATGTACAGAACATTTTTCGCGGCGTTTCTCCCACAGGGACGAACGACCCCCTTCATTGCTAACATGCCTCTTTTGCTTCCATTTACTTTGCTAACATCCTGCCTGGGATCTTGGTTGCTGTGCTGAACGATGAACGAACGCTTGGTTGCCACGGGGCGTTGCGACCACACGTTGCCATGGCTGCAATCTGGTTCCTGTGCCCCCTCTTCCCAATCTGTGATTTTGGGTCCGCTGCTGTGCCCTCGGAAATTGTCTGTTTATCCATTGTCTCTTTTTGACTTTGATGATCCCACCATTCCTCCGTCAAAATATATTCGCCGTCACTTTGGTTGCCTTGGAAACGATGGTTGCCACGACGACCGCAGGCTCCCCCTCGCGTTCGTTCAGCCTGAACAGTAACCAGTCTGGCGGCGGTGGGGCGGCCGGAGGGCGCTTTGTCTTCCCGGGGTTGGAGTGGGACGATGAGTTCACAGGTGTCTACACAGGTCAGTGGCTCCGCTTTCCCTCCCGCTAGAGGGAGTGGGCGACGGCGGCCGCGCGTCGGCTGCGACGCACCGCGACACGCATGCGCAAACGTGCAAACACCTGGTTCAATTTGCGGGCCAAGTGTCTCACACGTGATTTTGCTGAACCATGACGTGATTTCCTGTGTGCATTCTGGTTTGGCAAAGACACTGCCAAGAGGTCCACAAAGGCGTTGAATCGAGCTTTGTGGCGTGCAAACCAAGGACCGTTTTGTACAAAGTTCACTGCAATGACAATTTTTGAATGCAGACCCACGGCTTGAGCATTGTACGCCACAAATCTTGTCGCCGGACCCGCGTGCGTGGCGTAGTGCGCCGAGAGCCTGACCCGCGGTTCAATCCTTCCCAACGTTCTTTTCTCCGCGTTTCTCCTCACGTTAGTTTAGCACAGTGGTTTTGATTGTCTTGGAAACCTTTTTTTGGTATCATTTGACTCCTTTTTGCGGGTGTACTCTTTTGCCCAGTGTTGAAATACAAGTGACAGTGTACATAACCCACAATGCCGCTGGGCGAATTGCTTACGTTTCACACAAGAAGCGTCCTGCGTTGCATTCCTGGCTGGACACAGGGACGCAACGCTTGACGCAGCCGTGGTGAAACGGGAGCAAAGGACGTTGCCCGTTCGGCGCCGTTCTATAACGCGGCGTGTCAAAGTCACGTGACTCACGTGGGGTTCGGTTCCAGATTCCCAGGTCATTGCGAGGCGTATTGGTGCTTGCTGTCTGCAGTCTGACCAACCATAGGAAAAGCAGGACTCACTGGAAACGAGGCATTGGATGAGAATTCCGCGAATTGGGCGCACAGGTGTCAAACAGCTTCTTTTCTGCAGCGTCTCTCGGTCCAAAGTTCCGTGCGCAAGGCGCATGCGTGGAACGCGCGGAAACCGGAAATGAGTCTCTGAGGTGCGAAGAGGTGATCAAAGGCATCCGGAGGAAACCTATCGTGCTCCGATTGCGCTATTGATCGGGGAGAACTGCGCACGGCTGCGAGTAGATCCAGATCCAGGGTCCTGTCTGCCTGCCTGCCGTGGCAACGTGAATAGGGTGGAGTTGTGTAGATTGAGGAAATGAGGTTTTCGCACAATTGTTCCACGTTAGGCAAAGCAAAAGAGTACGCCCACGTTCAGTCTGGATGTTGTACGTAGAGTAGCGACGTTACGCGTTGTGTTACGTTTCGTTGTAAGTTGTTGCTCGGTGTTGCTGTTGTTGTTGCGTTGATATGAAGAGATGTATTCGCTGATCGGGTCAAGAATCTCAGAAGCGTTCACAGATGAACAGAACAGAGCGAGACGCGTTGATGTTGAAGGGGAACGATGCTTGTTGAGACGGGAAGAAGTACAGGAATAGCGCATGTGTGTCGCTCAGTGGGTGAACCTGCATGCGCGTGTCTGTGTCACGTGTTCGTGCGTCGCGCGTGTTGACCTTCTGCAGCTTCCTCGTTTCCTTTGGGTTGCTTGTGGCTCATCTTTTGGGTATGTCTGTACAGTGAGCAGTGGAATAGTCTTGGTTGCACAATGCACGCAGTGAGTGGGTGCTTTCACGGCAAATTGCTCACAGCTGAGGCTGCAATCTACTGCATTTACAATTGCACCGTGCAGTGGAGCTGCAGCCCCAACTGTAGTAGCGTCGCCGACGTGTCTGGTTCCCGCTCCCTTCTGTGGCGTTCGGGTCCTGTCATTTATTTTCGCCCCTTTCTGTTTATCCTTTCATCAGATTTTGATTTCTGTATTGTATAATTCTTGAGAAAGTTCGTTTTCGTTTTACTTCCTTTCGTCACGTCTCTTTGGTGTTTCACTCGAACTCTTCTTCACAGTTGATCAGTTCAAATTCTAATACTGTTTCACTTGTTATCCCCCATCAGAAAACTTGTGTGCATTTAAGAAGATTGAAAAGCGAGGTATACGTTTTCAAGCCTTTTTCGCCCATCCAGTGGCTGGAATGATGCGTCTTGAATAATCCTGACTGTGCAGTTCTGTTACTAACGGCCTTGCGAGTATTGAGCCGAACTTCCGTTGTTGCTGCTGCTGCCGCTGCCGCTACCGCGTTGCAAGAATGGCGCTTCTTTATTTCTGCATGGCACAGTACAGGGAAAGGCCTCGCTCGTACATCCCTGAATGCGCCAGTTGGCGTTGTCCGTTTGACAATTTTGGCGCACGGGGGCGGTTTGATCGGAGACCCTTGGGCTCATTGAGGGTCACAACGACAACAATTTGAGACGCGCAACACACCAGTGGGCGCTGCGTCGCCAAGTCGACTGGGCCTGCGGACTCTGAACAGAGACGCGGTGCGTCGCGTACCTTGAACGACCGTTGAAAGTGGCCTGAGCAGAAAATATGTTGGTTTTGGAGCAGAGTGGAGTGAATTCCTCGCTGCAACCAGCCTGTTCTCCCATGTTGCGGATGAGTTTGTTGGTTCAGACATTGACACATCTCAGTGAAAAGCTTATTGACAGCTTTGCAAACAGAACGTGCAGATTGGGCCTCAGAGCGCGTGTGGGTGGGTTCGCAAACAAGTCCAGTTGAGAAGAGGATCCCAGCTTTACACTGCAGAAGTCGCTTGCTTGAACTGTCTTCTTGCTCAAATCTTGCTCTTGATTCACTCCCGTTTTGCACGCACGTCTCCCTGGAAACCTGGATGTACTTAGCACTGTACACAGCCACCGTTTTGTTTGTTTGTGCCGTCGAGTGTTCAGTAGCTGGGATGAAACTGCTTCTGTGTTTCTGTCACTGCACGGACTGTTCTTCATTGGTTCTTTCGAGAACGACTTTCGGTTTTGGTTTGACCTTCTTTTGTACGTGCCGTCAGCAACGAAAGTCACGTGCACGTCAGACGAGTGCAGCGTTGCTATGGCAACGAACCCACAGCGTTGCTATGGCAACGACACCTGTTGTTTCTGGCGGCACCATTTCCTCTGCTGACGCGAGGGTGGCTTCACCGTTGAATGAGACCTGTGCATGCATGTGCTGTGGTTGTCTTGTCTGTCGACTCTGCAGGTTATGACGGTTGCACGCCTGGGCAGATAGAGTCGGTTTGAACAATAATCGTCAAAAAGGGGATCGATTGAAGATTGTGCAAAAAAAAAGCCGTTCACCAAACTGCGAGCTGTTGCGGGATCACCTCGTGAAATATGAAATCAGAAAATCTGGATGCGCTGAGCGTTGCGTCTCTGTGGCAGTTTGTTTGGACGTCGACGCAACGTTTTCCACAGGGACGCGACGCACGACGCACCCGGCGCGATCTCCACCTCTCCAGTACGCACCACGAACCTGTTCTGGGACAGCCTAATGTATTATTAACATGAAGCTCTCACTTTCGTTGATCTAGACGACGACGCGGACTCGCTCGACGTGGCCGTGGACACCCCGCCCCCTGGTGGGATGCGTCAACACAAGGTACGTCACGTGGTTCTGCCAGCCACACTTGTGAAACGGCTTCTGACTTGACCCAAACTTCCTATCACGCGTGCACACGACAGTCTGTTGGTGACACCTTTGGAACGAGTTGCACTGGGTTGGTGCCCAAACCTGTCGCGTAGTGTGGGCCGCATGACACATGTTCCGGGCTGTTTGCAGGGCCACCCGCCGGCGGACATGCAGCCGGCGGCGCCGGCGGAGGACGCGAAGCCGCCGGAGGACGCCAAACCTCCGCCCGGTGAGTCCAGCTCCGGCCAACACCCAGGGTGGATCAGACCCTGGATTTGTGGGAAGGACCCCAGGGGGGGGGGAGTGCAGTACGACCCCATTGGGCGTAGACTCTATCATGATCTGATCAGAACGGCTCGTGCACTTGAGAGCCCATAGCCACCTTTCCTTTTGCTTAACTTTGGCAAAATAGTTTTGTGTAAGAACACCCCCCCCCTTGCGTCGTGTTTGCCTCTGTCCATCTGACCCATTCAGCAACGAAGTGGAATTGTGGGATGAGATCGGGATGTCTGATGCGTGTTGCGTAACGTTACGTTTCACACTAGAGGTTGAATTGTTGGTGCAATTGGATATCGCAACGTGTACACACACACACGCACACTGTGGTCATCTTGTCTGAGACGGACGCTGTGTGTTGCAGCGCGGGAGCTGACTGAGGACGAGAAGTACAAGATCGAGCGCTCCGAGGACTACATCAGCTTCCTGGACCGGTCCGCGCGCATCATCGAGCGCGCCATCGACGAGAACAACGACGTCGACATCTTCACCGACTACACCGGGAAGTACTCCGACGACTTCGAGGGGTGAGTACACCGGCAGGTGTGTGCTGAGGGGTGAGTACACCGGCAGGTGTGTGCTGAGGGGTGAGTACACCGGCAGGTGTGCGCTGAGGGGTGAGTACACCGGGAGGTGTGCGCTGAGGGGTCAGTACACCGGGAGGTGTGCGCTGTGGGGTGAGTACACCGGGAGGTGTGCGCTGTGGGGTGAGTACACCGGGAGGTGTGCGCTGTGGGGTGAGTACACCGGGAGGTGTGCGCTGTGGGGTCAGTACACCAGGTGGTGTGCATTTGTGGTGAGTTCTCTGGGAAGTGCTTGTACACCGGTCCGTGTTCAGTTCAGTGGGGTCAGTGAGAAAGCTGCGTCTGTCAAAACCAGTTCAACGTCGAGAAGCAATATTCTTGTTCAGATGAAAGTCAGTTGTGCGCTGACAAATGTTGATGCTTGTTCATGAAGTTCACGTTTCCCGTCGCAGGGGGCTGAGTGAGGGAGAGCGACTCAAGCTGAACCGGGTTTTCTTCGAGGAGCGGTGGTGCAAGAACCGAACCGTCACCTCCATGGACTGGTCCGTGCAGGTCAGTAGGACGAGGGTGTCCCCGTTGTGAGGCCCTGGGGGTGTCCCCAACTGAGACTCAGAAATTCGCTGGGTGCGCCGTTCGTGCGTCTCTGTGTGCGCCGAAGGTCAAACGGTGCGGGGTCACGTGGCAATGCAGCACCTTCAACTTGCACAGGAGACGCAACGCATGGACCAACCAACGAGAGAATAAATAGGCTGAACTTTCTGTCTTGTGCGTGTTTGCTTGGTTGTTTTGAATCTTGTCCCGTGCGTCATGAGGCGTCTCTGCCGTTCTGACCTCGGGCCCGCGGGCGGCGTCCTGTTGCAGCACCCGGAGCTGCTGGCGGCGTCCTACGCGACGCAGGAGGACACGCACAACGAGGTGGACGGCGTCGCGCTCGTCTGGAACGTCAAGTACAAGAAGACGACGCCCGAGTACATCTTCAACTACCAGGTCAGTACTCAGTGACTCAGGTCAGTACTCAGGACCATGAGATCAGTTCTGAAGTCTCGTACCCAGTCAGTACTCATTGTCTCAGAAAAAGACTTTGGTCCATTTCTTCAACAGTTTGGTCAGTGCACGGTGGTCACTGACTCCGCGGAGATCACACGCGTCGATTCTCACGTGTGTCAAAAATTCGAACTGCTTTTCTTTTGCTGTATTATGTTGTGTTTTGGAAGAAACGATGGTGCTTGTGTCTGTTTCAGTCTGCGGTGATGTCGACGTGCTTCGCCAAGTTCCACCCGAACCTGATCATCGGCGGCACGTACTGCGGTCAGGTGGTGCTGTGGGACAACCGCTCCAACAAGCGCACGCCCATCCAGCGCACGCCGCTCTCCGCCGTCGCCCACACTGTGAGTGGAACTGTGTTGAAGTCAGGCCAGAGCCTCGCTGCACCACAAACGTCGCAACATCGCATTTTCCGCTGCGGAGGCTCTTTGCGATCGATTACTGTTGGCCTCTGGCAACCCTCATGCGTTGCCAAGGTAACGGTCTCAGTGGACGTATCCGAGGCTTCCTTCCCATGCTGCTGCAGAGAAGTGTGGGGCGAAAGGTCACACTCGTGGTGTGGATATGCTGGAGACAGTGTTCCTGGTTGTTTGCAGCACCCTGTGTACTGTCTGGACGTGGTCGGGACGCAGAACGCGCACAACATCATCAGCATCTCCACGGACGGCAAGATGTGCTCGTGGAGCCTCGACATGCTGTCACAGCCGCAGGTCAGCACACCACACCACACCACACCACACCACACCACACCAAACACACACACAAACGCGCGCGCGCACACACACACACACACACACACACACACACACACACACACACACACACACATGAATGCGCCATTTCGCTCATCGCTGAGCCCTCAGAGCTGTAACAACGGCCCTGACTCTCTCGATGCAGGACAGCATGGAGCTGCAGCACAAGCAGGGCCGCGCCGTCGCCGCCACCAGCTTCTCTTTCCTGCACGGAGACTTCAACAACTTCGTGGTGGGGAGTGAAGAGGGCGCCGTGTACACAGCCTGCAGACACGGCAGGTGAGTGTGCCAAGCAGTGAAGTACACTTCAGTACCGACGCCTCGACGTCGCTTTGAACAGTTCCTACACGCGGACGGAAATACGACATTTTTGGTGCGAGGATATATTGTGGCTGAAAATAGTCGTGATTGTGTTGTGCCTGCGTCTTTGACCTTTTCTCACGCTATGGTGGAAGTAGGTGGGACAGCCCCACGCACACCACTATCACGCGGAACCAGTGCGCTCGCTGTGTATGAGCGCGAAATCGAACGCTCCCACTGACGTGTGGCGCCCTCCCGTTGCAGTAAGGCCGGCATCTCGGACATGTTCGAGGGTCACTACGGCCCCATCACCGGCATCGACTGCCACTCGTGCCCCGGGCCGATCGACTTCTCCCAGTACTTCATCACGTCGTCGTTCGACTGGACCGCCAAGCTCTGGAACATCAAGGTACAGCACGCACACACACACACACACACACACACACACACACACACACACACACACACGTGGCTTCAGGACAGTACGTAAAACACCGATCGTGTGTTCCGATTTCGCGTGAAAACTACTCTGTGCGAAGAACATGTCATTCGTCGTTGAAACGAAATGATCGTTGTCGTCTTGCTGAACGGTGCTGCCCTCTGTGTCGCGCAGGAGAACAAGCCGCTGCATTCGTTCGAGGACAACTCGGACTACGTGCTGGACGCGCGCTGGTCGCCCGTCCACCCGGCGCTGTTCGCCACCGTCGACTGCAACGGCCGTCTCGACATGTGGAATCTCAATAACGACACCGAGGTGCGTGCGTGTGCGCGTGAACACATGTATGCGTGCGTGCGTGCATTGCACCCATTTTACGCGTGTTTCCGTGTTTGACCGGCACGATCTGATCGAGAAGCCGGACTGTCACTGATCCGAACAGAGATTGAGAAAATGGACTGATGTTTCCAGGTGCCGACTGCGAGCACAGTAGCGGACGCGCAGACGGCGCTCAACAAGTGTCTGTGGCACCAGAGCGGCCACCAGATCGCAGCAGGGGCGGACACGGGCAAGGTGTTCATCTACGACGTGGGAGAGGTGAGTGAGTGAGGCCCGCTGTGTGTGTGTGTGTCTGTCTGTCTGTCTGTCTGTCTGTCTGTCTGTCTGTCTGTCTGTCTGTCTGTGCGTCTGGACACATGCTCACCTGTGATGTCTGCAATTGATGCACGTGCTTTTGGCGTTCTCCTTATCACGTGTTTGGCACACGTGTTTTGCAGACGCTGGCGGTGCCGAAACACGACGAGTGGAACCGACTGGTGCACACGCTGGCCGACCTGAAGACGGAGCAGGCCGAGCAGGAGACGGACGCCAGTCTCGGACTCCTCTCCGCGCCCTACAGATAGAGGGCGACACCCACGCGCCCTGCAGACAGAGACACCTACACAGGCCGGTGTCACACGAGATGGCATCGTGTGTTGCGTTTGTGTTGAACTCAACGTACTATGTGCGTGGACTTGTGCAGAGACGCAGTCATGTCGTGTTCTGTGAGCAATCCGACATGAGACTTTCAGTGACTTTCTGCAAAAGTGCTTCGGAAAGGAAAGGCGGTACTTCGGAATGGGGGTGGGTTCCGGCAGAGCTCTGCTCTTGAGTTTTGACGTTCAAGTCTTTCAAAGCCAGGCTTTCTTTCTCTCGCTGCCGGTCATGCAAGCATCCAAAGACTACAGTGAGAGAGCCAGACCTGTGGGAGACCAAATTTGTCGCAGTCTGGAGTGCGAGAAGAGACGGACGGCGATGTGAATGATTCCTCTGTCACGCGCGAGGAAAGGGTCGGAATTGTCTTCGCTGAAAACAAAAACGATGCCGTTGGTTGTGGGGCTGTCGGGATGAGCAGCTTGTCTCGACTCTGCTGCTCTTCATGCCTGTTCCGCATTGCTTCTTTTCGTTTGTTTCTGTTGATGGTGTGCCTTTCATTGTGGCAGACAAGTCGAGAAACAGTGAAATGTTTCAGTTGTCTGATGCTGTACCCACGGACCAGTGAGAAACCCTTGCTTCAGGCTTTGGTTTTGTGTTCTTCAGTCACAGGGTGGATCCTTGGGGAGGAGCCCTGTCCGTGTGGAACTTGACGGGAAGAGAAATTCTGTCGTTGGCTAACTTTGTACCCGTGAAAAGAATTGCTGTTCTGGCTTGTCCCCAGTTTTGGATCGGGACCCCAACGTTTGGCCCCTGATGGGGCCTGGGTGTGCGGATTATTTGCCATGAACTCTTCCAAGTCACAACGTGTCTGCCTGTACATAAACAGAAGCGGTTATTTATACGGTATTTTTGATCTGACGGTGCAGAGGATCAATAAAAAGAACTTTGAACGACAAATGGTTTCTTTCGTCAAACAACGAGGACACAGACGGAATCCGGGGCAGACTGGGCATACTCGCACGAGACAGTGAACAAAGGAACGAAAGCAGCAAAAACCCGCGAAGACCAATGTTGTGGGTTCCTTCCTCTTTGGGGCAGATTCACTGCACCAGTTGGGCGCAAGACGGCCGAGACTGAGAGCGGCGACCTCCAGCGGCAGTCGCGTTGTTATCGCGAGGACCAACATTTCCCGTTGGCGATAATCAAGGGTCACTCCACAGAGGTGACATGTGAATGCTGGAAAATGCTTTAAACGTGCTGACGAGTATTGCTTGTGGATTTGGACGAAGCCGTTTGAAGTAGCGATGAGCAGTAAACTGACTTTGGACCACGTGCAGCGGGTTCGGTCGCTCTACAAGGCGATTCTGAAGCTTCACAGGTCAGTGCAACACAGGCGCAAATTGTGGACATGAACTGCGAACCACAGACTCACCTCAGAACGAGTTGGCCAGCTCCTGCACGAGTGTATTGAAAACCCCGTGGGGGTCAGGCCTAAATTAAAATGCTTAACCACCGCATGGATGACCTGGGGGTCTGTCCTTGGTTGTCCTTGCTTTGCAGATTCTTCACAAATCTTTCTAATGATGTCTCATCCAAAGCAACTGCTCTTGGTTCAACAGCTGCCATTTTGCAAGAAGAGTGGGGAAAAACAAGTCACATGATCACGTGACACCCCATGGGGGGGAGGGATGCAGGCAAAAGCCAGCAAAATAGTGATATTGTGCTATTTTCTGTCTATTTTCTATCTAATTAATTATTGTAAAATATTTAGAATATTAAAAAATTATCTATGGAGGCCAGTGCCCCCTGGTAGGGGAGGAGTGTGGTGTGACACACCAGCCTCCAATGTTAGAACCACCACTCACCAGATGGTGTGATTGGAATGAGGTCAATAAATACGGAGGTTCCTGCCCTGGGGGACAGTCTCTCCTGAGATACCAACTTGTGTGTTTGTGATATCACTGCAAATGTTTATCCAGATTTGGGCTTCTGAAAGTTGTTGATGCGTGATGCCTCGCCGTGTGGGTTGTGGGGTGGGTGTCATCTGGTGCTCAGCGCTGTTTATCGTCAGGGATGCGTCGTGTCTGTTTTTCACAACATGTCAAGTTTTGCAGCAACGCAGCACGCACCTTCCTCTGGGTGTGTGTGCAGTGTTCGTAGATTCTTGTGACGCTTCCAGTGACAACGCGTTGTTCCGACAGGGGATTGCCTGCGGACCTGCGGTCGCTAGGAGACGAGTACGTGCGCGACGAGTTCCGGCGTCACCGAGACGCAGACGCAGCGTTCGTCCCGACGTTCATGACCGAGTGGACGGTGAGTGACCTTGAACCCGTGAAATTCGACGCCAAGATCAGGAAATACGTATCAAAATTTTTACGCGTTGCCACGGCACGCACGCAGAGGCGATGTGGATGAGTGGTGCCTCGTGATTGGTTGTCGCCTGGTTTCAGAACTACGCGATCACGCTGAACGCGCAGCTGCGCGCGCAGCTGCGCCGCCCGGACGACGCGCTGTTCGGGACGCAGCTCAGCGAGGCGCAGTACGGGGCGCTCAGCGACGAGCAGATCGCGCAGCTCTACGAGCTCTTCCAGGTCAGTCGTAGCTCTGAGGGCTGCAAGAACTTCTGCACAGCTGTAGCACTGAGATGGTTTTGTGAGGAGGCGTCCGCACATTGAGGGGTCAGCACGGGAGCACGGGAGCAGAATGGATCGTTGGCGATTCCCGCAAACCCGGTCACAAGTTTCTGCACAAGTGTGCTGCAGATCAAGTTTGAGGCTGTTCAGCTTAATTGGTGAAGTCAGTCGCACTGAACTGAAAACTTGGGATTTCTTATTGGTGCAGGAGACGCAGAAGCTTCGTGACCCGAGCGACCCGCTCGGACTGAAGACGGCGCCACCATCGTGACGCCGCCGCAGCAGCAGCAGCAGCACGACGCGTGGGAAGACCTGAGGTGAGTGTTGCTCTGTCCCGCCCAGCTGAGTGAAACATTTTCGCAGTGAGTAGACTGCTGCAACGCGACATTCATGACAATTGTGTCGGTATTCAAACGCGGATCGGGGGAATGCTTCCTGGTTCCTTTGGAGCACCAGACATCCGATGTGAAAATGATCTGGCTCGTGGATCCAGGATTTGGGTGGTGTTGAGGGCTGACCTGGGCCGTGGCTAAATACAACCCTCAGAGGCACAAATGCTTGGGGCTGAAAGAAGCTTGAGCCAAAAGGTGGATCGCTTCGCCCTGCCTTGCTCCTCCGGTGCAGGCCGGTGGGGAGGCATGTTGAACAGAGCGTCTCGAGCGTCGTGCACGGTGTGACATTCGTGAACCGTGTCGCCTGGTTCTCGTGAATCTGGTGGAACTGACAGTCTTGCGTCTGTCTGTCTGCGTGTGAGTCTGTGTCACTCTGCTGTTTATCTCGGTGTTGAACGCCGAAGTGAGATTGCTGCAATCTAGTTTTGGTGAGCCTTCACGAAGTGGGCAAAGCGGGCCGTAACAAACAACATCGTGTCTGTGTGTCTGAAGGCGTATTTCTGAGAAGACCCCAGTAGATACACCAACTGGTGGGGCCAGATCCACCACACCAACTGGTGGGGCCAGATCCACCACACCAACTGGTCGGTCCAGATCCAACACACCAACTGGTTGGGCCAGATCCACCACACCAACTGTTGGGGCCAGATTTACCATACCAATTGGTGAGGCCAGATCCACCACACCAACTGGTGGGGCCAGATTTACCATACCAATTGGTGAGGCCAGATTCACTTCACCAATTGGTGGGGCCAGATCCACCACACCAGCTGGTGGGGCCAGAACCACCACACCTCCACCACACTAACTGGTGGGGCCAGACCCACCACACCAACTGGTGAGGCCAGATTCACTACACCAACTGGTGGGGCCAGATCCACCACACCAACTGGTGGGGCCAGACCCACCACACCAACTGTGTCCGGCAGCGCTTCGTTGTGCATTTCAGTGCACCAGCATTCTTGCTTTGAACCGCTTTTTGTGCGGGAAATTGCCACTTTGTTGCGTGCCTTGCCAAGGGTGACAAGTGGTCTGTTTCTGAGTCTCCAACTGTGCAACAAGGCGCACACTTTGGCTTGAGAGGAACAACGCTGCCTGAGGCGGTGGCAGACAGGGTTCTCACACTGTGCCTCACGTTGTACAAAATGGTTTCTGTGAAATCACGGGATTTTTCAAGACCTTTGGTCGAGAAAAGAGTTGTGTGATTGAACAGGAACCATTTCTGTAAGGCGATAATCCATTTCTACACACTTGAACGACAGGTCTTGTGACGGCAGAGTTGTGGAAATGGAATTCACGCATTGGAGTGAAACGTAGCATTGTTTTGTGGTCAAAGACAGTTTTATATCAAGACAAACAATCGTATGTCGCACCATGGCAACGAAGTACGAAATCCAATTCCACAGACCCAATAGCAACGAGCGCAACCAAACCCGCACGAAAAGAAGCGCACCTCGTTTTGCTTTGAACTTTGCGCTTTGGCCGTTTGATTTCTTCCTGGTCAGTTGTTGTGAAACGCGAGTTCCTGTTGACGGAACTGGAGTTTGGAATTTGAAGATGTCATTGTTGGGCGCGAGTTTTCTTCCGCGATTCAGTCACACGCGAGCAACCAATGATCCAAAAGCTCGCAGCGGCCGCAGGGTTCTCTTCCAAAGATTGCTGCTGCTGACTCACTCCCGGAAGCGTATCTCGGCCAAATGAGTCGCACACGTGTACCACAGCGTCTCACCACTGCTGACACAGCCGCGCAGTTTGCTGTCGCTTTGGCATCAAACTCCGAAAAAAAACACCGAAGTTGCGTTGTGCGGCGAAAATCGAACACGGAACTGGCCGCGTACTTTTCGAAAACAGCATTGCACAAACACATGCACAAACACATAAAATCGTGGACGCGAAAGATGTAGCGTCAGTCCACGCAGCGGGTTCAATCAGAGAAAAGCGAAAACCATAAGGCGTTTTACAAAATGAGAGAAGGGGTAAGGTGAACTTTCCGTTGATCGAATTGGTCAAATGTGCCTGTTGCAGCTGGGTTTTTCGGATCGTTCGAAGACCCGTGATTTTGCTCAAAAATTCGTTGGTTTGCTCAAGAATTTCGACAAACATTGTGAATTTTGCAGAAACCATGATTTCTTTGGTGTCGTGGGATTCTTTGGACAAAAAATACTCGTTTGTGAAGATTGTTCACTGTATGTGTGTGTGTGTGCTCGCTGGGGGAGTGTGCGTTGTTTCGGGTGCGCGTTTCAGCGCGAAAAGGTTTTGCTCTGGAAGCGTCACCTTTTGGAGTTGGTGTGATACGTGCCTCGGCCTGTTTCTCAATCTCAGTCTCACTTCAGTTTAGAAAGTGCCGCTCGGAATAGCCAGCCACTCGGAACTGAACTGAGACGGAGAAACAGGTCGATGTAGGATATGCTATGTCGAATCTAGGAAATTCAAACGTGATAACGCAAGGTTTCTGACGTGTCCCTGCAGGGTGCTGGCGGCCCCAGTGGGAAGGGGACGTCCACTGCAATGTGAACGTGTGATCTGACAGTATTCCATTTGCGGCTGACTTTGGGGGCCAAAATTATTTTTGTCTTGGTTGAGCTGCTTCTTCGCCCCCCTCCCCACACACATGCTCGACTCTGGATCCATGTGAACAGCTGGACTTTACGTTGATCTCTCGTTTTCTCTGTTGCAGTGTTTCAACTGCCTGTTCGCGTGTTGCGCATGCGCGACCGTGTGCTGCGGCTGCGCACTCGCGCTCTTCAAGGTCTGCCTCAAGGTGGCGTTCGTGCTGAGCGTCGTGTCGGACATCCTGATCCTGAAGGAGATCACCGACACCACGGACCCTGTCCTCAAACGGCTCTACATCCTCCTCATCGTCGCCATCGTCGTCTCGCTCCTCGCCGTCACCACCGAAATCGCCGTGTACATCCACTCCAAAGTCAAGGCGTGCTGCTGTCCCGATGAACCGGTCGTGGTGGACGAGGCCAAAGCGACAAAAGCGACAAAAGCGGCCAAAGCGTGGGCGTGGTTTGAGATCTCCTTGACAACCGTGGAGGGCGTCATGGAGATCGCTGTGCTCGCGTTCTACGTGCACGGACTTCGAACCACGGAGTCGCTCAACTTCCTCAGGGACGAAATCGAGGAGTCGACGGAACAGTTCGTGGTCGGGGTCAAGTTCGCCGAGGCGCTGCTCGGGTGTTTGGCGATCTTCATCCTCCTATTCGTCGTCGTCGCTCTGTGCCAGTACTGGCGCAACAGCCTCAAGATGATCTCGGAGATGAAGGACCTGGAGCTTCCGGCGGGGCTCAAGGGCAGCGACCTCCGGGTGACGATGCCCGTCGGGCAGCTCTTCGCCTTTGGACTCTGGTTCATCGTCGTCGCGATGGGCGGGGTCAAGCTGGCCTTGGTCATCGTGTTCGGACAGGAAGTGGGCTTCTTTTGAAACGGAAAAAAAAACTTCTGCCTCATGTGCCAAATCAAACATAGGCGATTTCCTGGAAGTTTCGCCAAAGACTCACTGCTGAACCAGAAAAATACGCGAGAAAACAGATGTGCCGACGCCAAAAGATCGACGTTCTTGTGACAAAATGACTCTTGGATTCTTGCGCCGAACGCAATGTGGCTCGTTCTTCCCCAGTGGACGGGAACCTCTTCTAGGTCGCTCCTTAAACACCCAAATCGTTTGTCGAGTTGGTTTCAAAGGTCCTGATCATCATTGCAGTTGCATCACTGTCACCTCATTGTGTTATTCACTTGCGTTTGTCTTCTGTTTCAACTTGTCAATGCAAACACTCGTACATGTACCGGGTATATTTATTTTGTTGAAGATTTCATTTTCCTCGAATTTTTTGTCTTCAATAACTTTTGTTGTTTTTCGAAAACAACAGCGCCAACCTTGGTGCGACATCGAATGATAACTCGGGAAAATAAAAGTGAACAGAACATTTTTGCACGTACACAGTCGGTGTTTGTACGATTGATGGATCTCTCGTCTCAATCAAGATCTGTTTGGCTTTGGTAAAATTTCAAGCGAGGACTGAACTGGACCACAACAGGTCACTGTTTTCTTTCTGCAGAAGGAAGTTACTTGACAGCGCAATTGCAATAAATTTTTGTTTCCGTTGAGGAATTATTTATACAATGTTACTTGGGGTTGTTCTCTTGAAAGAGAAAGCAAAAGAAACCACGGTTGCTGAGTGCGAGGGATTTACAGTCGTAAATCTGTTGATTAATGAAAGAGAAGTGTAGTGATATCACAAACGATCAGTTGGGTATCTCAGATGAGACTGGCCATGATGGCGCGAATCTCTATATTTATTGAATGAACAGTGCTGCCACCTGTACTGCGGTGGTTCAAATTCACAGCTGGTGTGTCACACCACACTCCTCCCACACCAGAGGGGGCTGTCCTCAGCCAATTAAGTATATTCTAAATATTTTTGTATGTAATTATTACATAC
>JAAUXT010040138.1_pt1 | contig 18115 bp, 18 predicted proteins | sample 7278171 | NCBI WGS metagenome assembly JAAUXT01 (sample SAMN14350112, study PRJNA611818) | marine sediment metagenome | isolation source: surface marine sediment (1.8m) | place: French Polynesia: Moorea | collected 2018-08
AGGGAGGGCAGTGAGGGGGTGACGTGGGGAGGGCAGTGAGGGGGTGATGAGGGAAGGCAGTGAGGGGGTGACGAGGAAGGGCAGTGAGGGGGTGACGAGGGAGGGCAGTGAGGGGGGTGATGAGGGAGGGCAGTGAGGGGGGTGACGAGGGAGGGCAGTGAGGGGTGACAAGGGAAGGCAGTGAGGGAGGTGTGACGAGGGAGGGTAGTGGGCAGGGTGTGTGTCAAGGGGAAGAGAGAGGAGCAGTGAATGAGGTGTGGGTCTCGTCTTCGCAAACGCTTCGTCGTGACAAAGACAACCATCTGTACGTGTGTGGGAGGCCATGATGCGGAGTGAGTTGTGTAACAAGTGGTTTTGTCTTGCAGCTGACGTACGACTACAAGTTCGATTTCGAAGACGAGGCGCAGAAAATCCCGTGTTTGTGCGGAGCGCCGAACTGCCGCAAGTGGATGAACTGAGGGAGGCAGCGACGCCGCGTGTGCGCCGCACTGCGGGCTCCGGTGGGCACCGGGCGTGTTGAGCGTTTTCTGAACATCAACACTACGAAGTGGCGCAGACTGCACCGAATCGAACGATTGAACAAAACCAAGTGGCGTAGTTAGCTGAGTTGAAGACTCCCGGTGAGAAGGGGATTTAGTCTACTGGATTTGTTGTGACATTGGGATTTGGTCGGGCACTTTTGTCCCGAATGATCGAAGAATGGCGTGACTGAGAAAAGGTGGTGAAGCGAAGAAGTTGTGAATCTCTGGAGAAGCAGCGGCTCCTTCGCGCTCTGTCAAACTGATTGCCAAAAGAACTTCAGTCGTTGCAACATTTTTTGCTTCAATTAACTTATTTAACATATCGTGTGATCATGTTGCTCTCTCCAAGTGCTGTTGTTACGATGTTACATTGTTGTAAATATCAAACAAATTTGTACAGTTCACCAATTTTGTATAGATCGTTCCAAACTTGACAGTGGCAACTGCTTACAGAGGTAAAAAGCAAAAACATTCGCACCTTGACAAACTTGTTCTGTGCATTCACAGGAAAATGTTAGCAGACAGCAAGAAAGCATCTTGGTTCAGAAGTTGCTTTGCTGTGTGCAACAATTTCCCGTTTCCTTTGCAAGCGCACCAACTACTCTGTGGCAGCATGTGGGTGGAGCAGCTCGATTTTCACTTTGTTACCAGCGTTTGATGCTTGTCATGAAGTGATTGTGTTCGTGTTTCTGTCGGCTACGAATCGTGTATCTGCGTGTTGAACGAAGGCAGCGCTAGATTAGTGAACTTTGTGTGCGACTTAGTCTGTCGCGGGAAAACTGGTGCCATAAAAACCAACACGAGCAGTGCGTTGTGGTTCCTGAAATATCGGCAATATATTCTTTGTATTCTGTTTCGTCAAAACGAACTTGACACACCAAAGACTGTACAGATTGAGGCCCGTATGACAATCCTCGTCGCTGTGTTCCCTGCGGAACGGCGTCGAACACCAGCCTGCCTGCCGAGAGGTTCGGTGACAAGTATTCAAGGACTTGTACAGATAGATACCTAAGTACCTGTGACCCGACATGTTGATCTTGAACAAGGAGAAAGTATCCAGTGTACATACTGTGCATAGTCAGGTGTACATTTGTTTTTTGCACTTTCTTAAAGAGCGTACGAACAACATTTGACTGAGCAGAACCGACTGAAGGGAGAAACCCAGACTTGCTTTGTTTGCAACGTTGTCTGCGAATATTTTCTCTTCTACCAGTTTGAGACATTTGTGGCAGTACCGTGCTGTGCAAGAGAAATGATGAAATGTTTTTAGAGTCTACTACCGTTTGAGCTGTTCTGTGTGATGTGGTGGAGCCCCCTGACGGCGGGGCCCGTCGTCTCCATTTAGTGTGGGAAAAGTTTTCGTGCAAATTGTTCACTATTTATCTTGCGAGTTTCCTCAAGGTTTTGGGAACTTATTTCAATTTTGGTCTTTTGTACAATTTTGTCATTATTGGTTTCTTCATGCGTGAGGCAAGTCAGATCTACGTTGGCAGTGAGAAAGATGGTTGGGTGGTCAGTTGTGATCGTGTGAGCAGCAGCCAAGCGTTTTCCGGTCACGTTCCTGTGCCGTCGCTTGGCGAACGAAACGTGAGGTGCGTCTGCGTCTCGTTTCGCTGCGACATTCTCGAGTTTTGCGTGAGAATCATGTTGGTAAGAATAAATCGTTCTTTTTTTCCTCGCAAAGCAGCCTTGGTCTCTCTTTTTTTTTCTGACTGAAGAAGCTGTTCCTGGCGGCTGCAAATCTCGAAAAGTGCCCAAAGCACAACGAACGAGAACACGAAACGTTCATGTACACACGTTTTCGGCTCTTTTTTTGTTCTCGTCAAGTCACAAGTCATATCCGCTGAGACAAAAACAAACCGAAGACCGGGTTCTTTCGACAGCAACGCTCGGCTTGTCTGGCAAGACCGTTGAACCCGAGAGGAAGGAACTGAAAATATATCCTGTTTCCAGTGTCATGACCAGTTTGCAATACCCTGTTTCCTCCAGAAAATGATGAATGGATGAACTTCTGTCACTCGACATTCTGAGGGACCTTTTCTGTGACGACCAGCACGAGCATTTCTGGACTAAGAGTGGATGTTTGCAGACACTTTCCCGAGAATGCGTTCACAAAATTTGTCAAAAATTGCAAAACTGCCCAAAAAACTGGCATTTTCACTCCAAGAAAAAACACGACTGTTTGTTTGCCCGCCAATTTGAAACGCGTTGAAATTTGGCTGTCTGCAAGAAATCGGACATCTCGCCACAAGCTGACATTTCACACCTGGCGAATCAAGGGAGAAATATTCAACAGAAATTGCCACGTTTCAAGGTCATAACCGCTTGTGCTGGACTGAAAATATCGCAGTCTGTCCCCATCACAGAAAATTTCTTTGGTTCAGCTTCTGTTGCTCTTGGATAGATGCACCAGCGAAAATTGAAAAAAAATAACAATGATTGACATAAAATACATTCCTGATTCACGAATTCTTTCAATTTAAATTCATGCGTGAATCACTTATTTCCACAATTACGCAATTCTTGACACATCATAGCAATGACTGCGGCGAAAATTTCCAAGATTGTGTCCACTGAATACGTGTGCTGAAGTTATGTGTGAAAATTTCAGGGCAGGGCACCCGAAGAACATGCAAGAAAAATTCTATACAAGTCTACGACACCAATAGATTTGGGAGGAAATGTGTCACATTTCGAACAAAGCAAACTTCATGCGTGCGGGATACTGTCACAGAAACATTTGGAGTTTACAGACATAAAACATCTTGAAAAATAGAAATATTCTGTCTGTGTGCAAAAACACACGAACGATTCTTCAATGATTTGACGAACTGATCTGCATAAAAAAACTCATGACGATCAAGAAATACTGCCTGTACTTGGGACATTTCGGTTGGGACACAAAAGTAGTTGACAAGTAGTTCCCAGATGTGCGCAGGAATTACTTTACGTTCAGCAAGATGGACAATTTCACTGATTCAAGTTGAAACGACATCACAGGGAGACCGGTTAGATCTGTAGATTACAGTTGTTGCAAGTACAGTCTGCGACTCCAGGAGACGCACCTCGAGTCCGCTCGTTCCCGCATGTGGAAACCAACCGTGGTGGATTCGTTTGTCAACAAAGCTCTCCCTGATAATCTTGACAAGGACTGCGAACAGTGAACAGAACTGAGGTGTGTCCCGGATCGCTGCACTTTTCGCTCACTTGTTTCTCGGAGCCACGCACCACGGTGCAGACCGCACGATTCAAGCCGCACAAATCCAACTCTCACGCTTCGTCGAGATCTCATCAACTGCGCACGCAAAATGAACAAGACACCAAACACACGTAAGTTCTACGATCTGGCGAGTGATACACGAATTCCCTGAGCAAAAATCGAATTGTCTTCCTCTGAATCGAGTCGCAACAGTTCGTTCACTTCCCGTACCGCACACGCATGACCTCCACGCTGGTCTGCCGGCGAAAATACACTTCGCCACAAAAAGTTTGCGAAACTTGAACAATGACCGTTCCTCTGCAAATCAACACGTTTGTGGTGAAACAACGCTTGCAAACGTGAGTGATTTACACTTCCAAAGAACTGAATGAATGCTGAACAGCGGCGCACAGGATTCGTCTGCCTCGGTGTCCTCAACCGCAGGAAGCAGAAGTGCCGCCCTGCACATGTGCACGGAGATTCTGACGCATGCGCAACATGGGCAACACACGCACGACGCCGTCACTTTCTCGTGCGTGAACGGAATGTCACTCTTAATTGGCCACAGCTTTCCGTTCTTGGGAATCAGGTTGAGCTGCTGCGTCTCCAGGGTCTCTCGGGGACAGGGAGGGCATCAGCGCCCTCGCTTGGTACCGATGACAACATGGAAAATGGCACGTGGTGAAATGTTGAGTGAAGCGTGGTCGATGAGGAGTTGGGATGAACGCTGGTGTCTGCAGTGCGCGCGCGGCTATTGGTCGCCTCTCTTGCGGAAGAGCAGGTCGCGGAGGCTCTGCGCCTCCTCGCGCAGCGTCAGCACCTGCGCGCGCAGCACGGCGTTCTCCTTCTCCAGCAAACTCGCGCGAACCGCGATTTCGTCCTAAAAATGCCACAAGCAACAAACTGGGTGAGTGCACGACTGGCTAAAAGCTGCTAAGGGCTTTGACCCCCATGGGCGAGCATGGTCTTGAGGCGATCTCTCTCTTCGCGCCACGCCTCGATCTGCGCTCGCAGTTCCATGTTCTCTCGCTGCAGCAAATCCGCGTGAACCTTCAGCTTCTCCTGAAAATTGAAAGGCCCAAAACACGCGACTCAAGCTGCAGCAATGACAGGTTTCCTCTTTTTGACAAAAAGAGTTCGTGTTGTTCAAAATAACTGAAGTTCGCTTCCATTGAAAATCCGAGCGCAACTAACCTCTCTTCTCTTGCGCGCGTCGCGCGACTTCTTGGCCGCCTCGTTGTTGCGCTTGCGCCGCTCGAAGTACTTGTCGTCCTTGGCCTCGTCGGGAATGGGCTTCTTCTCGCTGCGCGGGCGGCGCGTCCCGTGCTGCGACAACGCGAGCGCGTGCGCCACCGCTTTGCTCGATGACCCTGCCAGCGAAGGAACATGAGAGTCAGCCTTGCATCAGAACAATCACGTCCATTGTGCGAAAAACTTCCTCTGCATCTCTTTTGAATCCAACTGCGGTCTGTTTTGGAGAACTGAACTGTCTGTCTCCAATAAAACCGCATCAAATAGTCGTGTTGTCAGCATCACCTTTTGTCACTTCGAGATGAGGGTGCACACTTCGAACAAGTTGCGACCGAAGGTGTTTCTTTGTCAACAAGGAAAGATGGTGTGCAGGTTTGCAAGTCTCAACAGACCGAAGCACAATGAGAGGGAAATCGAGAGAACCCGTCCCGAGGACTCCACAACAAGCCTCCAAGTCTCTTTCTATCGGAGCACAATGGCGCCCTGATGGTGTGATCGGTCCGCTCTGAATTGACGCGCTGATCTGAAGGTGTTTTAATTGTCCAGCATATGGTGTCAGCCGCCTCCGACCCAGAGACCGTGAAAGATCTTTAGGACATTTGCCTTCTCAATGCACACACCTGACACCTTTGAGTCACAAATGTCCGTTTCAGAGTGTCCTCTACAAGTCGTGCAACTTGTGGGGAGTTGGGAACCCCGTGCATGTGTGTTCGCGTTCACATCCAAGCAAGAGCCTCGACTTTTTGAAGCCCACGCCTGTCAAGTCTGTCCGCAAATGGCATGCATAGTTGGATTCACCCTTCAGAATATCATCATTCCAGCACACGTCTGCTTCAGAATTATAATTTACGGAGTAAAGACCCGTTATTTGGAGCTCGGTCGCTGCAGGCCATCGCTCACTGTCACCACTCAATATCTCATCATCGCTCGTTCATTATCCCTCACTCCATTATTAACCGTGATAAGCAACGATAACAGCATCAACGTTTAAAAAACATTTAATTTTGGCTGGTGGATTGGCATTGGTTGCGATCAGGATTTGAATTCAAAGATTGGGCGTCGTCATTAAATTCTCATTGACTGAGAAAAGATTCGGGTTCGACTCCCAGTGCTTCCTGTGGGATGTTTCTGTGTTCTGAACAATTTTGAGATCCACACAACATCGAGGCAAAAGTCAAGAGACAACTGTCCACCAAAGGCACATGATCTCTCAATGTCTAATTGATTTGGTGGAAATAGTTTTCAGATCAGTCAGCGGCGGTCGAGGGGGTCCTGTCTCTGCGCGCTCTCCATCACCCGAGTCAACAGCCCCTCCCTCCCGCTGCGCGCGTGTGTTTTGTCCCCTGACAGTATCTTGTGGTCGTTTATCAAGCGGCATACCGCAGCGTATCCTGTCGTCGTCTTGATTGTTTGCGCACAAGAAGCCTCTACGTTTGAGGTGCAAGCATGCGCAAGCGTGAGGACCTGGGTCGGTGCACGAACCTGTGTACTCGTACGCCTCCAGAGATTTCAACTGGATCTGGAACCCAGGATGAAGTCGCGCCTCACTCCGTTGGGAACCAGCCTCCGACGCTTGGGTTGACGTGACAGGGAGGAGGCTCATCCGGGGAACGCCACGAGACCGTGTTATTTTCTCACGTCACAAAGATCTGTTGATACGTGTGGTGAAACCCTGTTTGAACCTTTCAGCGTCTCCTCGGCTCAACCAAATGACTTTCTGATCAATGTCAGTCAATAAATTACTCATTGAAATCACTCGTCTACAATGAGTGGACAGAAAGTGAAACCCTGTTGCGATGGCACATGAGGACCTTATCTCGCGCACCGCTTGATCCCGCGTCGCGTCTCTTATCGAACAAAGCACAGCCACGTCGCCGCCCCCGCTCAGGCCGGGTGGCTCGAACGCACGCGTCGCTGGACGGAATCACAATCTCTGCAGCGCACGCACACATCCACACACACGCACACACAGAAGGCGTCAATGTTTCTTTCGCCCACAGCGCTGCACCGAACTGAACTGACCCGACACCTGGCGCACAAGCACAGACAAGTTAGCCCGCAAGTGAAAACTTGAAGCGCCTTATCTGGCCGATTTATTGCACCTTTCCTTATCGAGGGTTACTGCACACAATGTGGTGGTCTTTCCACAACCGCACAGGAGTCATGACCTTAAAATTATCCTCCCACATAACCTGCTATTTCTTGTATTCTGCGCCGCGCAACGCGTTTCCCAGAAAATGCACCGACCAAAGTCCTGGAGCAGCTCGGTTGTCGGGTCCGACTCCCACAGCCGAGGATCGAGGCCGCCCAGCCACATGTCTGAGGACAGACACAAGATCTCCAGACGCGCATTTTTTCACACCAACATTTTGCAACTGGAGCGCTTGCTGTGCGACGTCATTGTTTGAACATTTTTGTCGGCCCATCCGAAAATGTCCAGCTGCTTCTGATTTGAAACACCCAGCTAATAAACTGAGCCCACTGGTTGCGATTTGAGTCCCGTCGCTTTGGCCTTCAAGGTGTGCACGAGAAAACGCGACGACATGCTTCTCATGATCGAACTGTCCCCTGTCCAGTTCCAGTTCCAGTTCCATTTGTCTTGGCTGGGAACAGATCGGGTCTCAACGGAATTTCCTTTCAAGCCAAACGGACGGACACGGAAACATATTCATGCCTCTCGAATCGCGCGTCACCTGTGGCAGAGTTTTGAATGGAGCAAACACGTTTTGATTGTTTCGTGAATTTCTAAACAAACAGATGTGATTCCGACTGAGCTGTTTGGACATCGTGAGTTGTCCATTTGTTTGAGCTGACAATGAAGCACAAATATTTGTGTTGGCGTTATGAATAATGTGCAATTGCTGCCCACGGTCAATCTGCGCCACAATAGCTATTTGTTGACATCAGTGATGATGCCTCGAGAAACAATTTACACATGTCTCCCCAAAATTCGATACGAAGCAAAAACGAACGAAGAGAATTTTTGAGAACTCGCACGCATGCGGACACATCGGACAGAGAATGCAGCGGCTTGAAAACAATCAAGCTTTTCCAGGGTGAGGAAGAAACCAGAAAGTTTGCACATATTTTTGGTCAAATGTTTCCTTCATTTTATCTCTCACCAAAACGCAAGGTGAGCCGTGAACTGACAATAAAAAGCTCAAACGATGTCAGATTGTCCGATTTGCCCAAAATGCACGGTGTGCGACATTGGGTTGTCTTTGAATCAAAGTGAAATTTTGAACAGGAATTGCAAAGTACTTTTTCAAGAAAGAAGAGCCGAACCTTTGTTGCATTTTATTGCAGTGTGCCACCTCAGCGATGCTATCGCTGTGGCCGTATGCCACCCGAACTCAGACGGCTATTTGTACGTCGTAAACCTGTCATCTTTGCGTGCCTTCAGCCACATTACAATCATGTCGATGTGCGCCTCCCATCCATAACAATTACACAAATGGCCATAACCCTAAAGACGCGTGCGCCCCTGGGCTGAGTATCCGCAGGCTGCCTCCCTCCTGGGGTTCGGCCCGCGCCCCCGCAGGGCTCGGACACGAGCGCCGATCTGTCGCAGAGTTCGCGTCGCGCGCGCGCGCAGCTGACGGGCAGCTTCGACTCGCGCATCGCAACAACAACGCTTCAACAGATATCCAGTCCAAAAGAAATAAATGCAAAAAGTTCAATGGCAAATTCTCATCGCTTGCCTTTGACAATCGGACACAAAAATACTAATCCAGTTGCAGCGCTTTGTGTTCTTCTCATTCAACACAACATTATGCAAATGGCCATTCATAATATGCCACAACGAATGCACAGGTCATTCGAGAACTATTTACATTATCACTTTTATACCATTAGCAGCCTAAGTGCCCCTCCAAAACCATCACCGAACCATCAAATTCAAATTTCTCAAATAACCAAACTTTCCTGCAAAAGAAACAGGAGGACAGGGGTTTTGAATAACTTCAGTACCCGTTGACTCAACCTGAAATTTGTTCAAATGTGTGATTTGTGAACGGTTGAAATGCAACAAGGTGTGTCGAATGATGGCACCAACGGTAATTTATCGTTCAGTTAAATTCTAACAGAAAATCATGTTTTCAGAATTTCAGACGAAGAAAATTGGAAAGCCGCAGGTTTGCTTGGACTTCAGCAGCTCAAGTGCAGATTGGCATGACAAGCCATGCTCTGCAACCATCAAAAAGAAAGACGATTTCTAAAAGGGCGAACACGAACGAGTTCGGGGACCAAAGACCCCGAAAAAATACGCCCTCCCCAAAGTTTCTCAAATCCAACGACCGACATACACTCGTATACAGGAGCACATCGTGCGAGTCTGCCACAGGAGCGCGCCCGTGGCAACGCGTGGGTCCTCAGTCTTTAGTTTTGTTGCCTTCTGTCCGTGAACGGCAATTAACATATTCGTCCCAACGCCCCGCTGCACCCGGCTCACTCACCTCGCTGGACGCTTTCAACATTTTCAAAGTTCAAGACAAAAGGGAAGTGAGCGCGGGGGATGTTCATTGAAAAGCAGGTCCTCACATGCATCACGCAGACCAGTGGTCACATCGAGCTGTCCTGGGGCCACGCGTCTCACTGAGGGTCACTCTGAGGATCAGTCTCCTTGTGTCAGCACCAGCAACTGTGAACCTTGTGTTACACGAGCTGCAAAAAGGAGGCGAGTTCACAAGAAGTTTGGTCTGGAAAAGACCTGTGTCATTCATCGAACAGTATTTCTTCAAAGGAGCTCCCGGTACAAGTACGCTTGAATTCGTTGTTGGTAAGCAGCTGTTTTTTTTTTCTGCTTCACACTGTTTCTGTGGCAAGTTTTACCCATGTACCCTCTCTCTGAACGTGGATTCCGAGTTTCGACTGCAGGAGAAAAACCAGAACACCTGTCTGCATGTCGCACGTTCTCACCATGTTCGGGGTGACACCCTCCTCATCGAGAGAGCCCTGGCCTCAAGCGCGATGGATTGAGTGACAAATGCCAGACTGTTGGTCAAGCGACAAAGTGGACAGGCAGCACCCCGGACAGGGGGCGGGTCCGGGTCGGCGGACATGACATGACTGAGTGGACATGGCGCATTACAGTGGACAGCGCCTATTGTAGTGGACAGGAGCGTTGTGCGGCGCGCAGCAGATGATTCAACACACGATTATTGGTGCGCTTCTAATGGGCCGCGACTCCCTCATGCCTCGTGCCACGCGCAGCCCAGGTCCGCTTCCCTCACCCGACACCCAGACGAGGGGATCCGGTGTTTGCGAGGTAGGCTCTTCTCACACTGTGACATACATAATGCTTGCATCCACCCACCATGTCTCCGTTTTTGTGGAGTGGAGAGATTTCGTGACAAACTTCAAGTTCCCATCCGTTCTGATTGTGAGATTTGCACCAGTTCTGACTGAAGCTGATGCTGCTCGCACCCTGCACGTGAGACGGACCCGTCACACGGGTGCAGTGCAGACCGGTGTCCAGCTGGTCAGGGACTCGCGACGCGTGACTCCCTGTGTTGTACGCGCGCCTTTTTGTTCGCAAACCTTTTTTTATCCAAGGAAAGTTGAAGCCTTTATACCCCCCAGGGGGCTCAAGTGCCCGAGTTGGGAACAAAATCGTCAAAGCTATTTGAATTCGATTCAAAGCGTGGCAAGGTTGAATTGAAACAAACCTTTGAATTGAATGGATTTGCGAGAGTACGGGCTGTCAGCAGCGAGCCTCACCAAATCTGCCCCAGTGTCGACAAGGCGCTCGTCACCTCCTTTGAAGTGGTGGAGAATTTCCTTTGTACAACACAACCAGTCCACATGCACTTGTGCGGTTTTTTCAACACGCTGCTTTTTTGGCTGCCACTTTTGCACTCACATCTGAACTTGACATCTGCAACTGAGCGACTTCCCGTCCCGCTCTTCACAGCGCGGGTTCAGTTTCCTGCTCTGTTCGCTCCATCTGGTCGCCGCACGCGCCGCGTGACCTTCCCGCTGACAGCGCTTGACCCTCGCGACCCTTCAAATTGACCTGCGACCTTCACCCCGCGGTGAAACATCTTACTCGATTCACAAACGCTCTTCGAACGTGACGAGCCCTTCTCAGCCAATATCTCCCTGCGGAAAGTACTTCTGCTTCACCTCGATATTTTGCGCAACGCTTTATAAACATACAACGTGAGGTCGTGTTTTTGCGCGCACACTGCACTGGGCAATCTGCGGAGTTCTCAGGCTTGAATTCCAGAAATGCACCTCGAGCCTCTCAATGGAACCAAATTTCTTTCAATTCGCTCGCAGAAAACCGAGAAATCACACCGCTTCTTGACCAGTTTTTCAACTGGTCGCGGACCTGTTCTTGTCTGGCGGTGCTTTATGCTGACGCGACCCCCACACACGGCGCGCGACCCCCGGAGCTCGTAGTAACATGTGGTAAGAGCCCATAATAATGATGGTAATGGCACAATAATCCCGCCCCCACTCCGACCCCTGCAACGCCTTGTCAAGCCTCACACTGCTGTGTGGGAGATGCCAATGTCGCCTGTTTCGTCCAAGGACTTCACAATCAGTTGGGCTTGCGGAGCTGTTTGCTCAATTTTGAAAGTACGAGGAATGTCGGAGCTGGACGCAAAACGTTTTCCAGGTCCGGTTGAATACCTGCGCTTCCAGGTTCTCACGCGTTGCAGGATGAAGGGTTGACCTTCTCATTCGATTCTGAGCATATCCAGAATCGACCAGGTTCAGCCGTTTCGAGTCCTTGGGTCGGGGCGCGTCACCAGGCCCTGGATCCGCTCGAGAGACTGCGCAGCTCACTGCAGATTTTCCACAGGGCAACAGGTTGACGAACATCAATCGCCTCCATTCATCTCTCTTCAGAAGTTGGGATAAACACCCCACCAAACTGGGGTCCGATTCACTCCGTCTGAAGCCCAATCGGCTGGACTCTTGACCAGAGCTCGGGTGACGAGGCTCTCACAGTGCACCATTACCACACCCGTCATTTAGACAGCCATTGCAATTATGTAAATCTGAGTAAGATTAATGAGATCCGTATGGTTAAGCACTCTGCGGAACACCCGATAGCGGAGACTGGTGCAAGCCTTCCCTCCCACTGTGCACGAAGAAGGCGAGAAAGAAGTCGATTGTTTGGAATGGGAGGTGACGCTCGCGCAGCTGTGTTCAAACGAACGTCAAGTCCCATTCATTGCGTCATTTTGATTCGCTCCAGACATAGGCAGAATCAGACTTGTGAGACAATCTTGAATGAAACTTCGGTGACTTCTTGGTTCACATGGATGCAGGTCCCTCCACGGAGACGTGTGACGCTAAACCGATTGAGAACAAATGATCTGCGTTCCATTCCTCAACCAAAATGCGTGTTGCAAAAAGGAGAAATTCAGAAATTTCAGAAAGAACAGGTTCGATTTCATTTCGGCCCTTTCGTTCTCCACCTCGACAGTCAAACGACTTTTTGAATTACGGAGGCGTCATCGATTGCAGGAAAAAGAGAGATTCCTCAGACGCGAATTCCAACCTCCTCACTGTTTTGACTTTCACCGTCCATCGACGCACGACGAGGCGACAATAGTGCAGCGGTGACATAAAGTTTTACGACTGCGGCTGATTACCTGCGCTTCTGTTTGATTATCGGGGACGGCCGCGCATTTAAAATATTTATCTTTCATCTCGGTTTCACAGGCCTCGGCGCAGGGAGCTCGGTAACTCGCGGGTCAGTGGGTCATCCCCCGGCACGCAATGCGACCATCAGGGCCGGCGCGCTGGTCAAGCTTTGTTTTCCCCCTCACGAGGTGGGCCCAGCAGATCCAACACATGCCAGCGAATTTCAATTCTCAGACGTGGAGTCATTTCCAGTTGCGGATGAGGTGTTTTCCCCAGGTTGAAGCGAGGTGTCTGCTGTGATGTTCTTGTCCAGAAATTCCTGCGCATCGGACCTGTGAACATGTGCAACTGGTCCAGCGGGACCTTCGCCACGTGTTGCCATGTCGATCCGGATTCTGACCCCCGATTACACAACGCGCGCGGCCCACAATCTGACCCGCGCCGCCGGCCGCTCCACACCGAGTCGGTTGCGAGACTTCATGGCTGATGCCGCAACTGACCAATCGCTGAATGAAGCTGCAAGAGGAATCCACTCAGTTTTCGTTGTGAAAATCGCATCTGTTTTTACATCCACGAAAAGAAGAAGCAAAACCACACAGTTGTCAATTGTCTGTCAGCTCCAGAACTGCGCAAGACACCGAGATGGTTCTCAGCTGCAGCAGTGCCCGGCAACAGGAATGTCTTGAAGCGCTGCGGCGAACCTCCCACTGCATTGCAAATCTTGGCGAAGAAGGGAACCTGTATGTCCCATCCTGCTGTGTCTCGCAACGCCCATCTCAAAATCCAACGTCAACCAGCACCGTCGGCACACGGACACGACGTCGCGTTTTCACAGCGCGCCAGAAGTGATTAGACGAATACAAGATCGACGGGTCAAGCGAGGTTACCGCAGGTTACCGCAGATATGTGCGTAGGATTGGTCTTGGTCCGAGGCTGTTGGCCTCCGAGTGACCCCTCCGCCAATCAGCACTATGCGTCCGTCTGTGGAAACCTTTCAATCCGGAGTTCACTTCTCTAGGGCAATCCAGATGAAACGGCGAGTCCCTTTTGGTGCGCGCGCTGAATCCGGCGCCAAATCAACCAGATCCCTCGGCTCAGCTCGAATGAAGACGTCTCGCAACCCACAACCCGCTCACGCTGCGTGCTCTGAGAACCACGGATCCGCCTCACCCTGTTCAACAGTTGGCTCGAAAAGGTCCAACGATTACTGACTCTTGCGGCTATCGTCCACCAAATCAGTTGCAAAGCGGATCACGTTGCTGACGCCTCAACCCACACCCAGTAAGGATCCTCCACAGAGGCTTATTTCTCAGCGGCATCCCCCCAACAGTCGCTCTTCGCTCCGCACACAAGGACACACACACACACACACACACACACACACACACACACACACACACGCACACACAATCCCCGCCGAGGAATCTTCACTCGTCTGCAACGTCGGACTGCGCGGGTTGCGGTGGGTGGGGCGAGAACTGGACAACTCGATCTCTGGACGCCGCCGCCGCCGCCGCCGGGGCGATGCGGCGGGTCAGCTCGGGTCCTGTGGAGCGACGGCGTCGTGAAGCGACACTGAGGCCGAGCTGCGCCTCCTCAGTCTCCGGAGACACATGGTCACCGGCAGCGAAGACTTGGAGCGGTTTTCTCGAGTGAACCTCTCCTCTCCTCAGCACACGTACAGGAAGCAACAACCTGGCCAGGTTGGTTCACCAAAATTGACAAAAGCTCCCCTCTTTCTCAATCTGTACGTTGGAGTTGTCCTCAGAGGTTGTCGAACGTAGGTTCCGTGAGCTTTCGGTTGAGATCTCACGCAACACACACACACACACACACACACACACACACACACACACACACACACTGAGAAACCAATCTTCCTGAAAGGCAACAAGATCAGTGTGGTGAGGGTCCATCACACATGTTGATGAACAAAAGAACACCACCATTTGTCAAGATAGTATCACAAATTGTGGGCAGCTGACCGACTAATGACCCTGAATACAGACAGACAAAACTCGCGCAACCAACGCCAAACCCGCGCACAAACTCTTCTTCAACGAAAGAGTAAAATAAACCAAGACGATTCATTCCTGGTATTCTTTGGTCGGCACCTTCCACAAAGCTGCCCATGCCCGGCAGTTTGAAGGCTTTTCAGCTGACGCGATATCAATGTGGACACGGACTGTCTCAGTTCAGGTGGCAGGAGACAAAAAGTGTTTCCCGCACTTGGAGTCTGGACAATACCAGCGCGGACGCACCTGTCCCTGTGTGTGCTTTTCACACACTCGCACAAAAACATCAGCGTCGTTTAAACTCTCATCACCCCGGGGAGTGCCTGAGCGGACCAAGGTGTGGCAGGTCTGGTCGGCCCATCAATCCTTTGCCCCCCCCCCACAGCGCTTCCTCCAACCATGGCAAAAAAAAAACACGCGAAGGATACAGGAAGAAGATCGAACAGATTCTACAACACGCATCCCGAACACACACACACACACACACACACACACACACACACACACACACACACACACACACACCTTCTCTCGTGGAGCGAGGACAGTCACGGGCTGTAGCGAGGGAGGAGGGCCGTGCCCAATGCTGCATGGACTCCCTCCCAGTGGCAGTGGTAAACAGTTGTCTAGTTTACTGCTGATGACCAGCAAACAACGGCACATTATGCGCGCAATATTCCGGGGTGAAAAGTTCAGCGGCGCACCCTGGCTGACCACAGGCGCGCACTGTGAGAACTGCTGCTGCGCCGAGGCTTCTGACGCACCACGCGCCAGTCGCAACGGGAACGCAGCTCCGCGGAATCTTGTACTGTTGCTGCAGCTGCAGGATCACATCCCCACAAGTCTGAACAAAACCAGTATATCCGTCCTTTCGAGTCAGCTCAAATGTAAAGCTCAATGGCAATCAAAATTGAAGCAGGCCCGAAATTATTTTTGACGGCGTAATGAACATTGGATGACACTCGGAACCCCAAGGGGTACAAAATAAAAGGACAACTGTCGCAAGGGGCTGAATATCCATCTTCGAAAGCATTGTTCACCGAAATCAGAAAAACGAAGGAATTAACGCTAAATGCATGGCAGACGTCCTCAGAAAGCGATTTCCCATCGAGACGCTCAAACGCCATGGAAACAGATTTTGTGAAATCACCAAAAATGTTGATGGAACTTGAGCGAACCATTTTCAGAGCATCCTGACGTCAAAGTCCGCGATTGGTTGCGTCCCGGAGGGCGCGCAGCGGTGTGATGACGTCGTCTTCCCTTCAGTGGTTCTCACGGTTTAATCCGCACTCTGGTCAAACTGTGGTCACACCGAACATAATCCCTCATCAAATGTTTACACGTATTTTTCCACGAAAAAAAGACTCAGAAATATGCAAAGACGGAGGCCCGTTCGTTTCCACCATGAAGACAAACAATGCGCTGCGCTATTCGTTTGAATTCAACCAATGAGACGTCGACCCTCCGCGCAGTGCCTCGTCCCACCGTTTTGTTCCGTGCGATTCCCAACCGCTCGTTTTCTGCTGTACTTTTTGGAGATGGATCACCCTGTCGGCCAGTGTCAGATCAGAAGGCCTCCAGAAAACCAGTGTCAAACCTGGTTGGTCGAACTTGGTTTCTGCGCGCAGGCGCAGGTCCTGGAGGCGCGGAACCTCGCAGCGTGGGCGCCGCCCAGTGAAGGCGCACAGAAACACAATGCGCGGCGAACGGTTCCCAAATAGATTCGTCCTGGGTTGCTCGCTCATATATAATTAGCACTTGGGTCGGTCTATGGACACGCTGGGTGGCCGCAGGGTTCAAACACCATGTCCCCCCCTCCGAAAACAGAGCAACGCAATGTTCTGAATCACAGAATCTTAACGCCAGCGACTAGCAAAGCGCAAAAGAACAAGAACATATGTTGGTATCGACACGTGCCTTGGGAAGGAATGCCGCAGCTGGAAATTGAAGCAATCTTTAACTCCTTGCCCTCCGTGAAAAACTTCTGAAAAGAGCACAGAAGTCTACGAGCAGAAACTTTGTTGAGACATAATCGGATCATTTCTGTCCACGTGAACATTTTTGGAGTGAGTGAGATTTTTGATGCATTTTTTCAGACTTGAGACGCCCGAGGCGATTCTTCCTGGGACGATCCACGCAGGATCATTTTTGTCACATCGGGCTCCACCCTACCTCACGAAGAGAACATGTTTGTGACGTGTCGAGAATCAAAAGAGCTGTTCAGCATGAGAACGAGATTTCAGTTTCACTTGCCAGACGAAGGTGACGTACGTAACAGCGTTTGTGGCGCTGAACTTCAACAACACTTGTTTTGGCAACAGTTCCTCCCTTTCGTGTCCTTGTCCGTTTGAAACCTGACAATGCAAGCTCAAACAGAAATAATAGCCGTTAGTGTCCGGCATAATGCCCACTCCCTTTCTATACCCCTTGAGGAGAAATTCTTTCCAAGTTACACAAAGGCTCTTGCATCTTGAGGGACCTTTCAGGACCTGTTAAGGAAATGTCCATCCAAACTTAGATAAGTTTGAATGGTGTTGAATGCAGCATCTTGGCAGCCGTGGAGTGCCACATTTCATTGATTGGGAAAGGCTTTGAACTCTACTGGAAATTGGATTGAAGTGAGTTCTTTATTATGGGCGCCGTGTCAGTCCACGCAGCAGCTGAGACCAGGCACACCAGTCCCAACCGTGCCGCTGTAACTCAGACCTGCTCTGTCGACTTCGCTGCAAAGCGCTTACTTTTTTCACCAAATATGAATTATGATTGAGTCCAATGCAAACAAGTTTGTTTCAGTTGAGGTTCATGTGATGTCAGTTCAAGTGAAGGATTAAAATTCAAAGCCTGACAAACAGGGAGCAGGACATTGATTGATCGCATGATGTAGACTCAGGATTCGCATTTTGTTCTTGTCGCATCATTTTCTCGTCCACTTCAAACAGTCGCGGCTTCTCCAGACGAGTCTCTGAAGGAGGCGCGACAGTCGAGTCTCAGTCTCACGAGCCCGACCTCCTCACGGACCCAGCCTCCAGTAAATTACACTTCCACCCATCATCAGAACATTTGAATTTACCTGCATTCATACAACACCAGAGGTAATTAAATTCAAACTCGGACCTAATAAAACCCAACGTGCTTCAGTGAACACGCTACGCACGCCACGTTGCACACGTTATCTGTCCCGCACAGTCTTAGTTGTACACCCAGCATAGCACGTAATTTTAGACGAGTCTCATCATTTTGTGGACGTAACTCGAAAATGTACGCACCCAAGTAAGAACATTTCCCCCAAACGGACAAAATGACAAGTAATTTTATCTCGAGAACCGGTCTGGGAGAAATTTGAAACTGAAAACACACCGTGTCACTTTTTCATGGCGCGCACAAATTTCAAACTAGACTTTCAAGTAGATAATCAGCCGCGGGCAGCGCACATCGGCAGGAAACCCTTGTCCCAATCTGCCAATGCTGACAAGTGCCTCTGCTTGACTGTCTCTTCAATGTCAATGAGAGTGCACTTTGCCTCACTGTCC
>JAAUXT010118241.1_pt1 | contig 18114 bp, 17 predicted proteins | sample 7278171 | NCBI WGS metagenome assembly JAAUXT01 (sample SAMN14350112, study PRJNA611818) | marine sediment metagenome | isolation source: surface marine sediment (1.8m) | place: French Polynesia: Moorea | collected 2018-08
CACACACACACACACACACACACACACACACACACACACACTGACAAACCTGTCATGCACTGCAAAGAAAATAGGCCAACTGGTCACACATGATTTGGGGTCAAAAGTCGGGACAGGAGCACTTGGAACAGTGCCAACTTTTAATTACTTCCTCTTGACAGAAATCATCATTGCTGCACCATCCTGCACACAAATCAAATCGACAGACTCAATACCAACAAAATTGAACCAAAATTTCACAAAGAAAGTGCTGCACACAGAAGAAATTTCTGGATGCATAAAGGGCTTCGCGCTTGACAGGTACCCGGCACAAATCACCACAAATAGCGAGTTTTAGCAAACAGCCTGCAACCTGGAAATGCAAACGCAAACATAACTTTTGACTATCACAGTGCACCAAAAGTTAGTACATTTGTGTTTCCAGGTTTCGGGCTGGTTGCTCAAACTCGCCTATAATAGGGAGTTTTAGCAAACAGCTCCAAACACTGGAAACGCAAACGCAAACGCAAACTTAAAAATAACTTTTGGTATGCTGTTATTGATGTCAATGTCAAAAATTTACCTGACGCCCAATTGGTGTAAAACGGTCCAGACCATCCTTTGTCCATTTTTTGACCATCCTTTGCCGTCAACGGCAGAAAAAGTTGACGCCTCACCAATCTGAAAACCCCCACACAAGCCAGTGGGAGAAACTCAGTGAAAAAATTTCCCTTCACTTCTTCAATGTCCACAGTCCAAAGTCCCACCTCAGTGGTCATCTGTGCCCAAGCAGTCCATGGGTTTGGTGCTCTGGGTTGAGTTTGTGCACCTAAAAGCTGTTTGATTTTCATCAACGCCGCGAGTTCTGAATTTTCTCCAACACAGAAATGCAGAACCCTCATCTGTGTTCATTCTGCAGTGAATTCTGTTGTTTTTTGTGGCACAAAAATGAAATGCAGCAAAACTCAGAGGTGAATACAGAACTTTGTGAATGGAATGTACCCCCAGTCTTCCAATTTGCAATTTGATGATTGCATTGGGGTTTTTTTGTGAAATTCAGTCCAATCAATTCATTGTAAATCAGTTATCCATGCGAAACAAAGCGGGTTTTTGGCACCTCCAACATTTTTGCAAAATTTCATTTGAAAAAAAATAACAAACAAAATTCAAATTCTCTGGAGAAACAATATCACTGCTTCAGTATGTGAGGGTATATTCATTTGTTTGCAGGTACCTCTGGTTTGTATTTTCATTGTCATTTTGACAAGGGAACATCGCAAAGCTGATTCAACGTTGGTGTGATGTTTAAGAACTTTCAAAAACATTGGGGAGTTTGAACATGACGTTTGGAATTGTAAACATCAACCTCAAAGTCTTTTTTTGCACACCTCAATAAAGTAGCTTTTCCCCCATCTACAACCTGTGAACACTTCTCATGTCTGTGATGTTTCCAGGGATATTATAAAACCCAACTTGTGCAAATACTGATACCCAATTAGTTACATCTCTGAAGGGTCAACTGGTCACAGACATGTGATGCTCAGAGCACAGCAATCAGTCTCAGGCTTCTGGTCAGGTGTGAGCTCACCAGGAGGTCAAAGCAGGAGGTCTGGTTCACAGATACTGGCTGCACTTCCTGAGACTCTAGAAGATACATAACACAAGCACACACAGTGCTTTGATGAAATATTGAACAACTGAGTGGCTGTGAATAATTGTGCAGTTCTGAAGGGTTTGCCTTGGACATAGTATTTGTGCAGTTCTGAAGGTGTTTTCTTGGACATACCTGCACAGATTTTGTGTATGATATTCTGAGGTCACCACTTGGCCCCAAAAGGGACTCCGTGTTTGTTATTTCTCAGTGCAGTATACTGAAGGTATCTGACATGATTGGATAGTTGTCAATGGTTTATTCAGACACCAATGATCATCTGAATTATTTGATGGGTTGGTGTAGTCAGTCTTGTGTTTGACAACTGTATGAGCATTCAATGTGCAAATAGTTGTCTGAAATGTGCAGACAATGACATAGACATCCCAAGAACATGTTGATGCATATTATATTTTGTGAGGTCAAAAAATACTTCTGTGTGTCACAATTTAGTGATGCACTGAACTTCATTTGACATCTTGGACTTTGCCATGAAAGCCAAAAATAATAATGCTTTGAAACATCACACATGATTTATCTTGTGTGTTTGAGTTGTCTCTCATTTGTTAAGGCAGACCTAATCACACCCAGAATGTTTCCAGATGAAATTGTGACCAACAAGCAAAATGTGGGTCAGGAAAGTGTGCCAAATGTAACCAGTGTAAAAACTTGCTTCTCTTATATAGAAGCAAACATTGGCCTGTCAATATTCTCTTGCTTGTCATACCTGAACAAAACTAGATCATTTGATTCAGTGTGGAACTGTATCACAGCATGTGCATCATCAGATTGCCAGAAATTCAAAGGGTTGCTGGAAACCAATTGTGCAAGACTAAAAAAATTTAATTTGAAGGGGAAATTATTTAATATGCTGATAATGGATTCCTTTATGACCCACAAAAACATACATGGCACTGTAGCTGACATTATCCATACTCTAGGGATAGAACTAATGACACCAATTTTGTTGAAGCAAATGATACATCCTGATTTATGCCTGGTAAAATTCCCACAGAGTTTCAAGATGGAATCTGAGCAGATGCTCAGAGGGTTAGCATTCAGGTTCAAAACTGACCTTTCATTTAGAATCAATGTAACTTTTCTGCATTTTGAATTGCTGTATGAAGAACAAGGTGAAGAAGAGATTGTGCAGTTCATAAACAGTGTATGCTATGCGAATTTTCATGGGGTACTTCCAGAAATTTTCAGGAACTGTTTCAAGGTACACAAAAAGTTGGCACAGTCTGTTGTTTGTGATGTTGTGTTAAGCAGCAGAGAGTGCAATTATTTTTACAAGTTTACCACAAGTGTATTTTGCGGCTGGAGTCTTTTCATTCTGATCCCAACCTTGAGTCAAGTGAACCTCACCAAGAAACTTTCATCTCATGTTTGTGGTAAAACCAACTCAATGTTTTTGATACAAAAAACATCCAACACAACACCCTTTTGATGCTCCTTCACCCAACATAATCTCTCCCCTCATTTCTCAAAATTTCCAAACATATGAGTGAGGCATGTAAATGATATACACTATATCAAAATTAATTCATTATTTTCAGCTTAGAGGCAGAAGGCCAGCCACAACAATCATATCATATAACACAGAATCTGTATTGACAATCTATATTTTGGCTTATGTGGGAAAAATAAGCCTGATATACCAGGTCACTGACAACAGAACAGTGACACATCAGAAGCATCCATTGTACAATTTGGGTTACTTTTCTTTGTAATTTATTTGGAAGTCAAAAGTTATTGTCTTGACAACCAGAATAGTGGTGTCAGTATTTCACAGACTGGTTGTCACAGGAACTAGTGAAATACATTGGTTTGATGGGCCTGGATTCCACAGCACCAACTTTCATCTTCAAAACTATGTGGTATGCATGTCCACATTTCAGGCTTTTGCTGCAATCTATATTGAGAACAGAAAAGGAAATTACAAGTTATTTAAGTATTACCAATATGAACAATATGAATTGAGATACTATGCAATATCAGTTGATGTCAAAAACATTCCAATCCCTGGGAAAGGCAGCATTGTGTTGCCACCTTGTACAACAGAATCACCAAAAGTTTTTCATGTGTTAGATGACACAAAGAACAGATTTCTACAGCCAAAATCAAATAATTTTCATTGTGTGTACAACTTGACATCAAAGTCAGGCTTTGTTAACTTGTCAATCACAAAGATGAAATACATTGGCCCAGATTTTACAGAACCTGAATTCCAGGGGTGTCTCTATGGTGGTGTTGCTTATGACACAGGAAAAAGGGAGCATGCTAATAATCCACCAAGAGATTACTCATTTTGGGTGCAAGGAGGACCTCATGTAACAGATATACATTATCTTTGTGACAATTACTCATCAGTGATGAATGAAAATGACACTCTTCAGAAAGTACTAATGAATATTGTCAGTCACACTCAAGATGGTTTGTTGATGGTTGTATATTCATACCAAAATTACAGTAACATATCAATAGAAGCTTCTGCAACATCCACACCATGTCAAGGTGTTCCATACCACAAGAGTAAGTGTTATTTGTTTGTAGGACATTGAATACTTTTATGTGAAATCAATCTTAGGAACACAACCCAAAACATGCAGAAACAACACAAGTTCATCAAAAAGGAACTTCCCTATGACAACTTTACACTGTAAAAATGGGCAGGTTACAAACCCAGTGCTGGCATGAATGAGTTGACCCAATGTCCCTTGCCCCTTTGTGCTTGCTCACTGATTGAACTAGGAAGTAAACCGCAGAAAAATGTATAAATACTTTGTTTCAATCATGAATGATATGGTGCTGTAATTTTCTTGCAGGAGATGTCACACCAAACCAGTATATTGATGGACTGTTGAACTACAATGTAACACCCAATAGCTGTACTGTTCTGCAAATACTTCATCATGTTCCTGCATATGGAAGGATTACAAGCAGGATAAAAATACACAACCACCACAAACTATACAGAGAAGACACTGTCTTCCTGTACCCAAGTCCAATGTACAGAACATATCTGAAACTACAACAGAAGTTTCCAAATATTACATTGACAGATACTTATGATCATGTGCTGCTGTCATATTACCATGGTACACTGCTCTCAATGAGACAGAGGTTTGGTGGCAATGGCATCATTCAAGCTATGAGTATTCATCCACAGCGTACAAATGAATATCACCTTGTTGTGGAATACCCAAGAGCTATTGTCCCAATTCTTGTCAAAACAAGAGCAGTTGAATTTGCTTATGGTTCAGATGTCAATGTCAGAACATTTGCCACATTTAATTTTGAGGCTGGGCTAACAGTGCCAAGAAAATCATGGGTTTTGGGCTCTCAGTCTTGGGTAAGTTCTACAATTTACCACATCAACTGTGAACTTAATTTTTCACACGATACAAGTCATTGGGCATGGAACAAAGAGAAACAAATCACTGAAGCCTGTAAAACTCAAGGATCACAATTTTACACAAATACAGGAATTCCTAAAAATGTGTTTGTACTAAAGCCACCAAGCAAAACCACAATGGATGATGGAACCTCAAAAGTATGGACTTTGTTCACCTCATTCCAGAATATCAGCTCATTTTTCAACAATGAGTCCATACAAGAATTTGGAGAAATTGAATTAAAAACACATCCTACACAACAGTTTTGCAACAAGACCAAAGTGGATCTAATCTACGTAATGTACAGACTATTCAAGAATGAAGAAGTGGCTAGGAAGCCCAGTGATACATGTGTGTACTTCAAATCAACCACATCACTACATTGGATACTTTTAAAACAGAACAAAACACTTGTACTGGGATATCGTATATTCCAGGATACATCTTTAAAATTTCAGATCAAACCTTCATTGAAACAGCTGATTTCTGACATGTCACCCTCTACATTTATTTCTTACAATTGGAAGCCAAACAAATATAGCTGGAGGATTCATCACACATTGACCAAAACCATTAAAATTCATAATTTTTCCAAAGAATACTCCTGGTCTATGGCAGCATACAAATGCAAGAGACAGGGAATGTTGTTGCCTCACATGAAAAATGAGAAATCAACCTTAGAACTGGTATTGTTTTTGCTTGATAATTATGTTCTTCCAACATATGCACTGTTTGTGGGTCTGCTGATGAAGGTAGGTTGGTGTCTATTTGGTTGGAAATACACAGAAATAAAATGACTGTTGGGTTTGGCAGCAGACTTGTGCAAAAAGTACTGATGAAGGTTGCAGTGAGATCCTTCAATACAAGCTACAAGCCAGAAAGAATTGAAGACTGGAGATAAAAAACAGCCTTTTTATGTTGCAACAAAATTAGGTTTGTATGAAATATTGCTTGAAACCAGTTTATGAGATTAACTGTGATATTTATTTTCAGCACAAGGTTTCATGGATAAATCAAAATCCTCTTATTTATTACCCCTGGGAATATTTCAAAACACCTTCAACATTTTTCTATGAGATACATGCTGACAGATCATACACAAATATTGCCACAACCAGTGATAATGTTTCAACACATCTGGAAGACATTCATCCTAATGTAACAAAAATTTCAGAAGCAATGAGTAACATGTGCACAGCAACAAATGTAACACCATGTTTTGTGCTCTCCTTGTTGAATCCAGTTGAACCATACCTCAAATTTGTGGATTGTTACCTTCCATTGTTGAAGCATTTTGTTTGTGAGAAATTTCCAAGACAAAACATTGTTACAAAGAGCATATTGAGATTTTCATGCAAAACCTGTCCGCAACTTGCTAAGGGAAAGGCAGATGTTATTTTATGTAAAAGTGGTGAATTTGTGTCCACATTGGCCAGATGTGATGGGAAGAATGATTGCACAGATGGAAGTGATGAAAAAGACTGCCACTGTTATTCAAATCAAGTTATGATTAATGACAGCATGTTCTGCTCACAACATTGCTCAATTTTAATAAATTGTAAGTGTCCTGTTCTCTACAGCAATCAGCACTTGGGAGGATGTGTGACTTACAAACAACAAATTTCAATACTTGGTGGACAACCTTCCAGACACAAGCAGAATTGTTTCAAACCTGACACATTTGAGTGTTATCCAGGAAACACTGAGTGTTACTTGCAAAAGGAGAGATGTATTTACAATGTGACAAAATATTCAAAAGAGCTTATGTATTGTGAAAATGGCAAGCACTTGCAAAACTGTGAGTATGCAGATTGTACAAATCTGTGGATGTTCAAATGTCAAAACAGTTATTGCCTTCCATACAGGTATATGTGTGATGGTCATTGGGATTGCTGGAATGGAGAAGATGAGGTTATATGTGGTGAACTAACATGTAAGAACATGTTTAAGTGTCAGGTGGCTAAAATTTGTATTCATTTACTGAATGTTTGTGACAGTGTAATAGATTGCCCTTTCAGTGATGATGAATATTTATGCAGAGTCAGATATTGCCCTCATCAATGTGTATGTTTGAATTATGGAATCACCTGCTATTCAGCTTCTCTGGTAACTAGAAACTTCTTCTCAACAATGATCAACTTTCTTTTTGTTTTTGTGGAAAAAAGTACCATTTCAGTTGATCATTTTTCTGTGCTCACAAATGCTATTATTTTGGTCTGCCCCAGAAACAATATCTTCCATATTTTCACATGTGAGCTCTCACTAAACAATCTCAAATTATTTGATGTGGGATTCAACAGCATAAGCATAATCTATGCCACTAACTTTAATTGTTTAGCACACATTAAAAACTTAATTCTGAGTCACAATAAGATAAAAAACATTCCAAATTTTGTTTTCAATGCACTGGTTTCTTTACATCTCCTTGATCTGGATAACAATCAAATAGCTTCTCTATGTAAGTCAGCATTTTCTGGTTTAGGAAGTTTAAAATTGCTCAAAATTTCAAACAATACTCTATTGAATGTTGATCCAGGGGTGTTTGTTGATGTACATATTTCTGTCATTCTAACTGACCTGTTCCACATGTGCTGCATGAGCAAAGAATCTGCTGTTGTTTGTACCTCCCAACCATATTGGCCTTACTCATGCACATTACTGATTGCAACATCAGGCTTAAATCATGTAGTTTGGATAATTGGGGTTTTGGTCACTTTGTCAAATCTGTTATCATGTGGATTCAAAATAAGAGCATATTTTGCAAAAGGAAAGTTGAATGACTATGACTTGCACCTGACAAGAATAAATATATGTGATGTACTTGCAGGTATATATTTGCTTGTTATAAGTTTCAAAAATGCTACTGAAGGAGAAAGCTATATCTCTGTGGATTTGTGTTGGAGAAAAAGTGTTAGTTGTCATGTTATAGGATTTATGTCTTTGCTCATTAACTTTTTGTCACCTTTGTTTCTCTTCACTCTCAGTATTTCTCGACTCAAAGCAGTGAAAGATCCACTCAAAAAATCAATGGACAAGTCCTTGTGCAGAATGTTGGTCATATTCATTCCTATCCTGTTAGCATGTATGGCATTAGTGCTTATTTTTCTTCGAGTTAAAGTGGAAGGCTTTAAATACTTGTCATCTCCCTTGTGTATTTTATTTGGGAAAATAGACAGTTCTAAAGTGCAATATGTCACAACCATAGTTCTGGCATTTTATCTCCAATTCACACTTCTTGGAATTTGGATAATTTACTTTAAATTAATCACACTTAACAAAACATCAGATGTTGTTGTCAGTGAAAAAATGTTGTTAAAAAGACATAGAAATATCACTAGAAATGCCATAATTGCAGGAGCCAGTCATGCCATCTGCTCAATTCCTTCAGCTACATTTTTCCTGGTGTCAGTTTTTGTTTACCAGTTTCCAGTGGTTTGGCTTCATGTGATAACCCTGGTAGTTTTGCCAATTAATTCTGCTCTCAATCCATTTACTTTCAACATTTCACAAATCAAGAAACAGATCAAGACAATAAAATTCAGGATGATGAGCTTTCTTGGTGAAGGGAAGACTGGCAGACAATCATGAGAAAAAGTCCATTGATTTATCTTAATGATCTTTAAAATACTTTGCTGTGTACAATAGCACCACTGCCCACATGCCAGCAAAAGTACGAGGGAGGTCCAAATGAAAGGGTCTTCAGTGCGATTTCTCAGAGCTTAACAGAGGTGCCTGCGAGCAACTTGGGCATGATGTTCTTCACCATGTTGGTAGTCAGTGAGCTCAGCGCAAGTCGATCGCGATCCCGAGAAAATCAGGTGCAAAGAGGGTGACCGTCATGCTGTCGGCGATTTGTCTCACCAGGTGAGGTTTGATGTTGTTCCTCGAAGTGTTTTCTTGGTTCTGGATTGCTTTGATCTCTGTGTTTGTGGGAGAAATGAATGCCAAAGAAGAACCCCAAGCTGTTGTCAAGTTTCTGGCGAGTACATCAAGTGCTGGCATCACCCGGAGCGCAGCTGCGATGCAGGATCCATGTCCCAGAAGACTGTCCGCAAGTGGCATTGCCGATTCAAGGGAAGGGACAACTCAGTCAACGACCGACCATGCCCAGGCCACGCCCGCACTGCCAGAAATCCAGATGTCATCAACCAGGTCAGCCAGGCATTAACCCAGGACAAAAGGCAAACTGTCAGAGATCTTGCAGCTGAGGTGGGAGTATCCAAGTCTTCTGTGCACAACATCCTGAAGAAAGACTTGTCCATGTCGAAGCTGTGCCCAAAATTCATCCCGAGAACACTGACCCAGGAGCAAAAGAGCTTCAGAGTAAGGATGTGTGAGCTCAACCTGGCCTCCCTGTGCGAGGATGACACCTTCATCAGCAGAGTTGTCACAGGGATGAATCTTGGATTTCCATTTTGGAAGTGGAAACCAAAAGGGCAGCATGTGAATGGTTGCCCAAAGGGAGTACAGCTGAGAGGCCGCGCAAGGCTCTGAAGCAAAGATGGGAGAGGAAATCAATGTTCACGATCTTCTTCAATCAGAAGGGTCCAATTCTGCAGGAATTCCTTCCAAGAGGAGAGACTGTGGATGCTGACTCATACTGTGACAAACTCAGGCATCTCAAAGAAAATGTGAGGAGGAAGAGACTGGAACTTTGGCGAGGAAGAAGACTACTGTTGCACCATGACAATGCTACTCCTCATACCGCTGCAATCACCTTGGCACTCATTGGATCCTCTGGAATTGACATGGTGCCACACCCTCCTTACAGCCCAGACCTTGTGCCTGCTGATTACTTTATGTTTCCTCGACTGAAAAGTGGATTCAGAGGTCACAGCATCAGAAATGTGGCAGACATGCAGGTTGCTGTCATGAGGGAGCTGTGCCAGATTGACACAGAGGAGTTCCACAATGCTCTCAACACATGCACAAGAAAAACTAAAATGAACAGAAAAAGTCAAGCCTTGGTCCACTCACAAACGGCCAAGTTTTCTATCCAAGCAAACTGTGATGCAAACACCTTCACTGCAGATCAGAAGGATTCTCACAGCCATATGTTTCCCCAAAGACACAGGTTTTGGTCCTCTTCTGCCTGAAAACTTTTGACCCTCAGGAAAGGTTTGCTTGTGACAGAGACAGAATGTTTGCACACACAATATGGAGACAAGTCATCATTCCGAAGAGGGCAGCTTGAACCCATGTGTTTTGTCACAAAGGTACAAACTAAATAGCCTTTCTCTCTGCCTGTGCTAGTGTGTGCATGTGCAACAAATATTTTGAGTGTAAAGAACAATGTGTAGTTGAACAGCTCAATTCTTTTTGGTTCTTCAATGTGGCACTCTTACACCTGTTGCAAGGCCATTGTATTGTTCTGGAAGAATATAAACCAATGATTGTTCAACTCAAGTCCTTACCAAGCAACATGAGACATCCAGGGTCTTCTGCACTACTTTGAGAAGTCACTTCTGCAGAGAAAACCAAACAATCTGAAACTTGCATCCACTTTTGGAGAATTTGTACAACAACAAAAGGCCCCCGGGGAGTCCCTCACCTGAGCCATACACTTCTACTTCACACAGTGCTTGTATCTCTGGCTGCTCCATGTATACTGTGACATACCTGCCTTGCACAGGCTCATCACAAGTCAGGTTCCTTGTTTCCTTGATTCTGAGCCTTCCAGAAACATGTACACACAGGGAGTATCCCTTTGGATCAAAGAAAGAACATGAAAGCATCCGCATGCCAACACCAATTTTGAAATTCTTGAGTGGAGAAAATGCTGAAAATACAGTTGAAGGATGCACAATATTTTGTCATGTACAAGCTTTCATTTTGTGCAAACTGTGGCCTGTGGAAAGGTACCAGAACCACCTGTGCACAAGACAGGACTGTACGCCCAAAAATTGAGTACCAAAACAAAACAAGGGGTACATCTTGTACATTGCTGGAATTTCAATGTCATGGTACCAGAAAACCAAGGTGAAAGTTGGGGTGCATCTATTATTTGGGTGTGACTAACACATGGATAAATACTACTCACGGTGGTTGTTGTTTGTGATCAGAACTGATGTTATTAGATATACAGACTGCAGATCCACAATCCACCAGGGCAGTTCTCCTTTCTCAGTGCTACTGCAAGCATCCCCACTTGTAACCAGGCTAGATTCACTTCATGGCAACCCTGGCCATTCATTTGTCAAGTGCTCTAATGAGTATTCCACCTCATGGCTGCTGTTGGCAGCACCCCCTGGTGGTTGGCTAACCCTGGAGGACTGAGTCTGTACCAAAGCTGATGCAGAGTAATATCTTGACACTGGCATTCAACTGAACAGGGGCATAAAAGTTCTGTGTATCTGAGAGGGTCCACAACTGTGACTGGTGGGGCTTGGTGAGTGAGCCAGAGCAGCTACACACCTCCCCAAAAGTTTGGAGCACGGGATCCGTCCACTGCCCTGGAACCGCACAGAACTTTGCCAGGTTGCTTTCTTGTGGGCCAAATTTCCTTGTACTGAAAAATAGAAATGTGAGGAAGGCACAAAAGTGGTGGGAGGTGTTGGGAGTGTCTGCATGTATGTCTGTGTGTCTGAGTGGTGTGTGGTGTGTCTGTGTTTGTGTGTGATTGTGTGTCTGTGTGTATGGGTGGCTGCATGTTTGTGTGTTTCTGTGTATTGAGTGTGTTTCCATCCATATCAATGCACAACTCAAGGAAATTTCTTGATGAAGACATACACATTTCAACAAGTCTTTCAAAGTGTAATTCTGAGGATTTGCATTTCAATGAGCCCTGATTCCCTATCACTGCAGTGGGTTCCATCACAGGTTAGCATGTCCAGTCAGAACCTGTGTGTGCACTGAATCATCAATGGTGCAAAGAAGAGGTAGAACAGATATCCACACTACATCACTTCTTTTCATGATTTTGGGTGCATTTTAATTTTAATTTGTAGAATTGAGACATGATGTACCTCATTTTATCCATCACACATGAAGTCTTTCAATAGCCTGTGCATCTGCAGGACTTTGGAGCCTGTTCATCTCTTATGACTACCATATCCATCCATGTTTTTGACAGACCTTTTTATCCTAAACTTGAGCACCAAAACCAAGCTTACATGTAAAACAAGAAACTCTCTTGTGTGTGACCTCATACCACAAAACCAAGGCACCAAGTTGGCTGAAAGAACACTCCAGCCACTATACATACTCAAACTTGCTCAAATAAATGCAAGTTATGTGAGGGTGAATATGGTATGTGAGTGTTTTGGTAAAAACAAACAAACAAAAACATTTCAAATTACCAGTTGTGAGAAGCGCCCAGGCAACAGCAGTCAACAAGGCTTTGGCGAAATACCAACAACACAGTTGTTGTGCAACAGATTTCATTTGCATGTTGTTTACACTTTGTTTGCATGCAAATGGAGGTCAGATGTCGGATAGATTTCCATGAAGTCCTTGTAAACTGACCATGCAAGCAGTTAGCAAGGAAAGGAACTCAGAGTTCCTGATTGTCTGGTCGCAGGTTTCACCTTTTGTTTTCAAGCCAGAGCTAATGAGCAGTGACTCATTGTTTCCTGTGACAAGTTTTCTAACAAAACCAGAAATGGTAATTGCAAGTCTGATATCAAAGCACACACAACACAACTGTGTATTCAGAAGCGAAAAAACTCAAATCGGACCAAAATCCAATGCTATCTGTGGCCAAAATAAGAGCAAGAATTTTGGTCCCTTGGCCTGATGGTGATTTGTATCGCTGCGCTTGTTCTGCTTGCTTGTTTGACTTTGTTTATTTGCAACTAATTCCATGTTCTATGCCCCAAAATTTTATTCTTCTGTACCAAATTTTGGAACAACATACTGAGCAAACGAACTGATCCCACTGTCCCCCAAAGAAACAGCACAACACAAAAAAACTGAGATACACCATCATTCCAAAGCATGAAGTGGATTTCTTTTGTACTCAAAATTTTATCCAGTTGCAACATAATTCAAAATTTGAATGAACAATTAAGTTGTGGATTGCAATTTTTGTCCCTGCCATCTGTCTCAATGACTCCCAAATTATTCAGCTGCATCTGGCTGTGTCTGGACATGTGACCTCAACTGGTCTGGAGCTTCAGCACTGGAATCGGTTACTTTGGTGGACTCGTCTGTTCTGATGTAGAACCATCGTTGTCCCCTTTCTCTTGCAGGCCTACAAAACAACCAGATTTCCCCTTTCGTTGTGTCTCTGTTGGACATAGAACATAAAAATGTCTGAGCACACCCCATTCGTGAGAGAACAGGCCGTACCATAGATTTCACTCAGCTTCCTCTTTATTTCAGTAAATGTTGGCCTTTCACTGGGGTCCCACTCCCAGCAATTCAGCATGAGATTATACCTGTCAAAAGAAGGAAAGATGGCGGAAGCAAATCAACAAAGAATATTACTGTGTTGGAAGCAATTTTGGTATCTTCAAAAATACACAAACAAGTTTTCATTTTTTAGCATCATTGGCTTTCTGAGACGATTTTTGGCTTTCAGATGGGCAAACAAAGCAAGGTTCGAAATGTCCTCATATGGAAAGTCTGCAAATGTGTATATCTCCCAAAGTAATATTCCATAAGACCACTGCAAACTAAATTTACTGGAATCCAGACAAAAAAACTTTTGATTTCATTGACAAAGCCAGCAATGCATAATGTTGCAGGAAAAGTCTACCACATCAGTCTTGGTTGTGAAAACTAATTGGTTGAGTGATTTGGGACTCATCCACCTCACTGGCAGCTCTGCTGAAGTGTCTTCAGTTTTAAAATATTCTTTATCTTGAACATCTCTTGAGAGTCCAAAGTCAGATACTTTCAGGATCAGATGTTTGTCAAGCCTGAAAAGTAAACTTCAGCATGGACCTGGGTAATAGTGACTGGGTTGTGTCATCCTTGAGCAACATGTTACATACATGCAATTTCTGGCAGCCAAATCACGATGAACAACATTCTGATCAGCCAAGCACTCCATGCCATGAGCAGCCTCCAATGGAAATAATTAGAGTTTATTTTCAGAGAGAATCTACAACAAAACCATTTGTAAGAGGTAAAAGTTTGTTTTGGCATCTCAAACAATTTACCCTGTGAATGTTTACCTTTCTATTCTGTTTCAAGTAATGCTTGAGATCAGTCAGCATCAGAGGCATAATAATGCATGGCTTGCTATCATGAACAGTCACTCCCAGGAGCTTCAGCACATTGGAATGGTTGAACTTTCTCATGATAACCACTTCCTTCAAGAATTCAGACACCATACTGCTGTCCAACTCAACTTCAACTGCAATGAAAAGAATGGTGCAGTTCACAACATTTGCTTCTGATGTTTCCATTGTGCTTTTTTAGAGCATGGAAAGCACAAACTCCAAATACAAAAGATGACATTGATTTTGTGTTCTAAAGTTCAAGTGTTATTTCTGGAGAGAAGCCTGCAAGCGATAACCTTCAACAACACATTTGTTCTGCCAAATGAAACACGGACTCAAAAAAGGTCACACACTACAAGTGCTTTGTCATCACAAATATATCCTGGCAAACAACTCAAGGACAGAAAGTAAAACTTCCAACCTTCAACTCTTTCCACATGAAATTCTACTTCTTCAACACCTTTGCGTTTCCTGAGGAACCCTTCAAACGCTGGTGCAAACTTTCCTGAAAATCACCAACCACAGTGTGTTATGATAGTGTTGAGATGACTACACCAGTGCTCAAAAAAGAACAACAGAAGAACATTTCAACCCAAGTCAATTTGAGAAAACTTTGTGTGCAAAGTAAAAAGTAACTTTCTCATGTGTCAGCTATGAAAGGCTCATTGAGTTCTGAACTGTTTTGGCAGCTAGCCAGAAGACTGCTGCGCTTGAAAGTGTTTGCTTGTCAGATGGTTGAGTTCAGAGGGTCAAATAATGTTGACAACTTTGCACAAATGCAGCCAAAAGTATTGGTTTGTTCTCTGGGACCCAAAATGACAACATGGTGAAGAAAGTTGAACACTTTTGTCTGACAAGCAACACTCACTCCCCTTTTCTCTTCTTTATAGCAACAATTTTACAATATTTCGCCATAATTCCAGCACACCAGACTATACCATTGCAAAAATCCCTGCAACAGAACACAGGAATACGAGTTGGGGTCGAGGCAACATTTGCAGCTTTCCCTTCAGGTTACAAAATTGAACAAAGTTCAGACCATGTCCAAGATATTTGTCCAGCATGATAATTCTGGGATCAATCCAACATTGTTTCACTTCTTGTGCCAAGCTAATTTCCAGCATTCCCATGAGTTTTTACAAACTTATCTGTTCTTTAGGAGAAGGTGCAGTGACATCATTCTTGCTCCTTCTCTTTTTCCTGGTTTACAAAGCAACATGTTCTTCCTTGGTGGTATCTTCAGGACAAAACTATGATGTCCCCACTTGTCAGGAGGCATTAACCACACAGGAATTGTGTTGTAAAAAATCTGGGACAACTAAACACCCAACTCACCTCAAAAAGATAATGCTGAGGCCAATAACACCAACACCAACAATCACCAGTATGATAACCATGACAGCAATCAGTCCAACTGCGTCATCCACAACCACAGAATCCATGTCTGTTGAGAACAACACTGAAGCAGAAGTGTTATCTTTGTCTGAAAAAGAGCAAAAATTATGCCTCAGCAGTAAGAACACTCATACAGATTTGATTTGTTTGTCTCATCTCACTCTGAAGACAACAGGTCAGTATTCCAGCTTGTCAAAGCACAACAAGACGAAAGAATAGTTCAACAGCATGAACAGCAAAAAACCTTGACCTTGACACACAAATGTGGTACATGTGTCAATGGAAATGTTCTGGGTGCAAGAGTCAGCATTTTTGTAGAGAGCCACACCCCAGCAAATGCAGCAAAATATGAGGAATACAAGTACTTTTGACCTGCATTGTCTGTCCATGTGAGGCATACCTGTCTCTGTCTCTTGAGTCTTGTGGCCTTGTTGCCTTCTGAGATTCCCTTTCAATGAAAGGGAACAAAAATGTTGACATGGAGCCAAACAAAAGTCCAAGAAACACTGGAAATGAATCAATCTGCAAACCAATGTGATGACACCCAACAATCAACAGTGAGAACAACAGAAGCATTTTTGCATAAACTATTGAATACAGACACACACTGTCATAGTGGAGGTAACACAGCTCTGATCACATTTTTGTGAAGAAATGTGTGAAATTCTCCTGATGAGACTGGTTTTCGCTTCTTTTGCTGGAAACAGATGACCAAGTTTGAGAGGCTGGGTCTTTCTCTTTCACACACTTCCTGATGTGTTTGAAAAATTCAATCTGAGGCAAAGGAGCATCTCTATCTTCAGATCAGACTGTGGCAGAAACACACAAGTTGATGACAAGTTCAGAAATGTGAAGGCCAATCAGCACCATTGGTCCTCAGCTTAGACATGCCTGGTGGAACAATACCAAAGAGAAGACATCACACAAGTGAGGTGCAACATCAAACATTTCCTCTCATCTGCAGCACAAGCAGGAACAACAGATATTTTATCAGCACCTTCAAGTGTTGTGCAAATTCCCTGAACCACCAATGTCTGGATCCTATTTAGTGTAGCAAAGTCAGGAAGATGGAAGTATGCCTGACTTTCCAGTTGAGGTACAGATGACAAATCTCGGAGGAACCCAGCATCGACAGAGGAACTCACTCCAATGAGTATGCTGGTTACCCCATGGTCTTCAGTGCTCTGCCTTCATCCAGTGCAGGACCTATCCTGTCCCTTGGTTTTGGTTTTCCATCAGTCACAATGAGAGCCAAGTTGGGAACATCAGGCCTGTCACCATTAGTATCATTGTTTGATTTCTTGGGCTGTGTCATAGGTATTCAGTGCAAAGGCCAGTGTGACTTGCTCACCAAACACAACAGCACCAACTCGAGTCTCGAGCAGGCCTACATTGAACGAACTGACCAGGCTGGTCAGGAACTTTAAATACAGTTGCCAACTGTTTGGACTACCTTGGAAATCATGCTTTCTGATATTGCCCGAACTGTCAATCACCAAGCACAGGTCCATCTGCAACTCACACCTTGTGCCTGCAACAGATTATAACACACCATGCAACCTGCTTGTTTCTCTTGAAGGGTTTTGTTGACATTTGTGAGTGATGCATGTTGCATTTTTACATCAAGTCTGAACACCAAACTGCACCAGAACAATGCATACTGAAACATAAATTTTATTGCCAAAAATGTGAACGTGCAGAATGTTTGTGGTGGAAGGCAGCTGCTATCCCACCAGACACACACACAACCAAGTTAAACTCTACTGAAAGTCTACACTGGCACTTTGCTCCCATGCTCATCCAACAACACATCAGTTTGTGTTCGGCAGAATGGACATGCCAAGGGACACAAAATCCTCTGGTGTAAGACTGTTCATTCCAAGCACCAATATCATCACCTCAGACATGGTCAGTGACAAAAGGCAAATTTGCATTGATCACAAAGCTTGGGGTGCAACTTGTATCTCAACTGTAACACGAAGATTCACAATGTCAACAATTTTACTCTTTGTCAAAACTCAGACTTACTTTCAATGACTTCACTCATCCTTGTTCCAACGTCTACGTTGATCAGAGTCAAAGCTGTGAAATCTGCTGCCAGAAAGTAGCTTGATCCGTCCACTTGTGGAGGTGAAGATATGGCTACCAATAAGTTTCTGTCTATCGCATCTATCACACCAACAGCAATCATCAGCACTCCTGCATTTTTCAGAGATTCTGCTTCTCTTATGGCTGGGTCTCTTCTGTCTGCTGGGAAGGGCACACCATCAGAAATGAAGATGCACAAGTTTTGTACATCAGGCCTGTCACCATTTGCAGCAGTGAAGCATTGTTCTCTGGTCACTCTGAATCCTTCTGGAGTGTTTCTTGTTTGGCCAAGGTGGGCAAGACCAAGGATGGCATTCTTCACTGACTCATTTGCAAGTCAAGCTGATGAAATCCTCATAATAATTAAGATCATATTCAACATTGTCATGGATGTGACAAAGAACTTGAACAATTTCATTTTGCTGATAGATGGCTG
>JAAUXT010114024.1_pt1 | contig 18113 bp, 19 predicted proteins | sample 7278171 | NCBI WGS metagenome assembly JAAUXT01 (sample SAMN14350112, study PRJNA611818) | marine sediment metagenome | isolation source: surface marine sediment (1.8m) | place: French Polynesia: Moorea | collected 2018-08
GTGACAATATCACAAACACGCTGGTTGGTATCTCAGGAGAGACTGTCCCCAAGGGCAGGAACCTCTGTATTGATGGAGTACAGTACTGCCATCTGGAGAGTGGTGGTTCTAAATTCACAGCTGGTGTGTCACACCACACTCCTCCCCCACCAGGGGGCATGGGCCTCATTGGCCTTTACAACCAATTTTAATTATTCTAAATATTTTTATAATTAATTTTTATATACATTAGACAGGGAATAGATGTATAATATCAAAATTCTGCTATTTTGCTGGAAATTACCCAGTATTCCTCCCCCCCAGGGGTTGATCACATGACCCCTTGTGGATCTGCCTCTCTCTTTGACTGTCATGGCATCTGCACAAAGGTTGATCACACCTGAAGAAGTGAATGTCTTAAGTTTCCTTTGTCAGAACATTGCCCGCAAGTTGGAAATCGAGTCACACACCCAGGGGCTGCCCAAGACTCACCCCAGGGTCTTGAGGGTGGTAATAAAACACTTTAATCTCGGGCCAACGTTGCATCGAAACTTCGACCGCCTCGTGTGGGCCGTTGCCCACGGGCAATAGTCGGTAAGTGGTTCTCTCAAGTCACTCCACACACCTGCTCGTCTTCACAGCTGGACACAGCAACAAAAAGAATGCTCACGTGGAAGACAAAACTGGCAAATGCCTTTATTCCACATGTAGAGTTGGGTTGAACGCTTCAATCCTGCACGTCTGTGCCGTGTGCACCACTTGCAACGCTTCGTTCCCGAGTTCACACAAACTTCAGCCCCGCTGCCTCGTGACTGTTCTGCAATGACTGGAAGACACGTTCATCCTCATGTTGATCCTCCTTCACCTTGAGTGCATTCCGGTAGCCCCCCTCTCCTTTGCAGGGAGCCTCCATTTTGGCACAGTCTGGGGCGAATTTGTTACGTTGTCTGCGCGTTTGCTCAAAGGTGTGACCAGCCACGTCACCCGCTCCCTGGATCCACCTGTCACACACAACAATGTTGCAGCCCGAAGAGCAATGATCCAGACTCCAGGATTCGCACTTGAAGAGGTCAATGCTCCCATGCTTCCGTTCTCTGTCATGATGCGCTCCGTCAGAATCCACTCTGTTCAGCTGCACAGCAAATTCCAAAACAGTCTCACCAAACGTCGACACACAAAAGTTATGGCACGGACGAATCATTTCTGATGCAGCACATCGAGGGAGGCACATTCCAGTTGTAAATGTACGAGTACTTTTTCTTGTACTCTTTGCTGCACAACTTTCCAGTGCTCTTTATGTTCTCGTACTTTGATCTCATGGCCTGCACATCTTGTTTGTGAGTCACAATGTACTGATTCACGCAGCCACGTGATTCGTACTCAGTGTCAAAACGAGGGTCATGCACTCGGTTGACCTCCAAAGGAGCGAGCCAAGCTCCGACAGAAATGTCCTCACTGTTGAACTTCTGCAGGTATTTGGAGTTTTTCGCGAGGTAATGCACCAAGTCTGAAGAGAGAATGTAACCGCCGCCGCGGGCGTGAGGCAAGTACGTGTCGCACAGGCACCACGCTGTCTCCGCCCACTGTCCGCGTTTCTTCACCCTGGCTCGTCCGTCGAAGAATCCCCAGTAGAGACGGCTCGCGCCGCTGCCGCTTCCGGTTTGATGACCGTCACTTCCGGTTTTGGCGGCGTTGCTACTCGAAGCGCCAACTCCCGTTGAGCGTTGCCGCAACTCGTCAAGGATGATGTCCATTTGGGCAAAGGTGTCGTCATCAACCTGAAATCAGCAGACGTTCAGAGCTGTACGAGTACGAGTGGTCCGAACAATTTTTTCAAAGCACGCTCGCAGTACAACACACAAAACGCAGTTCAACCAAATCACGCTTGCTAAGTCGCTCTTTTCTCGACGAGAACAGAACAGAACGGACTTGAACAGAAACACTGGACCAAAACTTCAACAGCCAGCCCCCCACCCCCTTCAAATCTGGCGGGATCTGTGTTCGTCCCGATGAGTGCTAGACTGGAGGTGTGCCCGATACGCTGCGCGATCAGATCCATCACAGAACACTTGAGTGGGAGACTTGGCCGTGTGCGATTGCGCTCACCGACACGCCGAATCGAACAGAGCCAGGCTTGACGCACCTTGAAGACGAACTGCGACTGGACGTTGCGGTCGATCCAGCGGAAGCTGAGCAGCACCTTGGTGGTGAGGTTGTGGTAGTCGTCCCTCAGCTCCGGCAGCAGCAGCAGGTCTCCGTGCTGCGAGTCCTCGTACTGCAGTGTGCTCAGTTCCTGGCTGCTCAGTCCCAATGTCCCTACAGTCAGAGAAACAAGAACACCTGATGGTGTGACAACCCCGATTGGCTTGAGTAGCCACCTTGTAGAACACAACTGGAAGACACGGCGGAGGAAAACATTTTGACCTGATTTTGCTCCGACATTCTGAAAATTTTGCTTGAGAAGAGCTCTTTGCCCCACATACATGAAACAAAACAAGCAAACGGTAGCTTTCAGGATTCAGTCAGGGGACCAAAACAGGCACAGTGGCAAGAACGTTTTGCCCTTGCCGTCCACAATTCGGGACAAATTTGTGCGGGCTTGAAGCGGTTCGCGCCTGTGAGATCGAGTCACCGCTGAAAGAACAGCCACAGCAAATCAGGCAGATTTACACACCGACTGAGAAAAGAAGCGTGACGTCACTAGGTTTGTTAGACATCCACGTCTCGCGAATCGTGGTGCGTCGCTCGAAGTACTTCGGACCCGTGACGACGAGAACGACGAGGAAGGCGGAGCGAGTGCGCGTTCCTAGAAACTTAACACGCCGTTCCACCAATGATGAGTGCCCCTAGAACCAGGTAACCAATCGTGAAAAGTGAACTTTTGGTCGAGGTTTTTGCGCTGTTGGCTGGTCTTTGTGGCTGTGAAGCAAATTCGGAATGGTGAATCGGCTCCTTTTTCCAGCGAGTCTTGCTGTCTGGTCAACGCGAGCACGCACCTCGTCTTCCAAGTGATCGTCTATGGCTGCGTATTCGCAGGGCATCGCGCACAGCGATAGGTAAAGCAGCACGCTGACGAACAGGAACATCGACCCCAAGAACAGCAGCCAAAGGTTCTGAAACAAATCACCAGTGGTGTTGACAAGCAGTGATGCAGACACGCCTCGCGAACATTGGGGCCCTTGGGCTTCTCCTGTCACCCTCCGCCCAAAAATTTAGCTCCACCTTCAGCTTGCTTGCCTGCTTGTCTGCTGCCGCCAAAACAACCTGTGGAGTGACATGAATTCTACTCACCACTAAATTGTGTGGGCCAAGCGCCACACAAGGCGGTTGAAGATGTGGTGTGGCGCCGGTCCTCGATTAAAATATGCCACCACTGCCTGAACTACTCTTGGGTCTCTCTCAGAGAGACCTGCCTCTCTGCTTCCTCGCAGAGCCTATGAATAATGTTCTGTCTCAGAAATAAGAGAAGCTCAGTTTCTTCAAAAGAAATTTCATGTGTCTCAGCTGCTGCCATTTTCCAGAGATAGAGGCAGAACCACAAGGGGTCACGTGATCAGCCCCTGGGGGGGAGGGATGCTGGGTAATTACCAGCAAAATAGCAGAATTTTGATATTATACATCTGTTCCCTGTCTAATGTATATAATAATTAAATATAAAAATATTCAGAATATTTAAAATTGTCTGTATAGGCCAGCGCCCCCTGGTGGGGGAGGAGTGTGGTGTGACACACCAGCCTCAAATGTTAGAACTACGCCTATAGATGGCACCACTGAGGTCAATAAATATGGAGGTTCCCACCCTCGGGGACAGTCTCTCCTGAGATACCAACCAGCGTGTTTGTGATATCACTACAACCAACACTTGGTGTTTCGATGCAGGCTGAAACTGTTGTTCAATGTTCTCCCGTTTCACGCACCCCGCCTGATTTGGGCCTTTGACCTCATCCAGGGTCAGCTGGGCGCTGCTGACAAATCGAGAGCAGAACTGGACTCACTCGCCGGCGATTCATTATCCAACCTGGTTGTTCCTGCTTTCAAACTGTTTTCTGCACTGCACTTTGGAAAGTGCATCAACAACTGAATGTGGGGACAATAATGCACAATTTTCACCAATTCACGATCAATTGTGTCCACAAACCCACAATTCCAACACAATCACCTGCTGTTTCAACATAAAATCGTGTGCACAAAAAACAGACAAATTCAGTGGATCCAGGCAGATCTAGGGGATCCCGACCCAGCAGGATGAGCCCATTGAATGATCCTGACTTTCGAGTTTGGCCAGCAAATATGCTGGAGCAGGGTGTGTGTCGTTGCACAAGCCACATTTGTTCTGTGCAGACGCGGTTTTCACCTTCAGGCTGGGCTTCGTCTGCGCGATGAGGGCCATTGTCAAGGTCGTCCCGGGAAACTTTGGAATCTACATTTCTGCTTCAGGCTGTAAAGGAAAACAGTGCACTGTTAGTGCCCGTCCAGAACTGTGCTTTGGTTTTCTTTCTCTCAGGGTCTGATTGAAAACGCATTTCTTCTTTTTAGATGACACGGGTCGTAGTGAAAATTCAATATTTACAAAATGCCAACACCTTGCTGCAAGATCTGGCTGAGCTTTGAACAACGAGAAAACAGCATCTTCTTTATTCGTTATTCTGCAGAAAACTTTATTTTCAACCGGAAGTTGCTGTCTGATTCTTTCATTCGGATTTTCATCCACTGCGGTGCGTAGATGTCACCATAAATTTATTCCACGGATGCTCAGGCGTTGAAGTCGACCTGTCACTTCCGGTACTTCGGTTGTTGATTTTTGACGAAAATTGGGAAAGAATCCTGACCGGAGTGCACTGGAGGTAATTGTCAGCTTCTTTCAGCATCAGGCGAAAACTTACATCGTCCAGCTAGCCATTGAGTCCACGATTTGGGCTGTATGGGCGCCAGAGTCGGAATCTGGATCTTCGATGAAGATTCGCTGACGAGTCACACGTCAGGAATTTTCTCGATCGTGTCTTTGGTCTTCTGGTCACAGCACGTGCAAGTTAAAAACATGATGGACTGACAGGGGTCGTCTTTCAATGCTGGAACAGACAAAAGACCAGTTCTAGCGTTTTTATGTGTGAATTTTTTTTTGTTCTGAAACTTTAAAGGGAAGGGTGTGTTCATTCAGTTTCTCAACTTTCTGAACTCATTTAGATCTATCTCGACTTGTGAGCAAAACCATTTTTTCTGACAAAAACCCTCGTGCGCATCACCAAAGTCCACTTGTTGACAGCAGAATAGATCTATACTGAGAGCTGTGATGGAGTAGCAGGTGTCACACTTGTCACTTGGAAACGCCACTCATCATGTGACCTCTTGCATCAGCTGACGGGTTTGGGCACAGGGATTGTTCAATTCAAATCTAACGTAACTTTGGAGACCCCATGAACAGAGAAAAATTTTCTGCCTTTATTTTTGTGGACTTTTGCATTGCTTCCGTGTTCCAGTGTTGTGCGTGTGTGCGCGTGTGACTGCGGGCTGTGTGTGCGTGTGTTGTGGTGTGTGTGTGTGTGTGTGTTGAGCGGAACACATCATCAACATCAGTCATCAGGGATATTCGCACCTTCCAGATGGCCAAACGGACCAACACAACAGCGACTGCGCGTCTGAGGCAGGACTACATGCGCATCAAGAAGGACCCCGTTCCCTACATCACCGCCGAGCCCCTTCCTTCCAACATCCTCGAGTGGTGCGTTCCTCGGCTTTGATCACTTCTGACTTTGCACTTCTTACTTTTCCTTTGTTTCTCTCAACCTGCGTTCTGGGTGACAGTGGTTGGAACGACGAACGCGATGGATTGAATTCTTTTACCAACAAACACAAATCCAGGGACTCTTTGTCCATCATTTATCTGTTTGTGTTTCAGGCATTATGTGGTGCGAGGCCCCGAGGGCTCCCCGTACGAAGGTCAGTCACGTCGTTTTCCATCAAGGTCAAAAGCAACCAACACCAAACGCCGTAACAATGATTCAGTGTATCCGTCCGTCTTTACCTTTGTTGTTTTCGCTGTTTGGTTTGCAGGAGGCTTGTACCATGGGAAGCTGGTGTTCCCCAGGGAATTCCCTTTCAAACCGCCCAGTATCTACATGACGACGCCCAACGGGCGGTTCAAAATCAACACGCGGTGAGGTTCCAAACATTTCGTTTTCATTGACACGTTTCTCAGTGGGAAACTTGTGTCGCGTTCCCAGCAAAGTGTTGTTGACTTTGCAGTCTGTGCCTGTCGATCAGTGACTTTCATCCGGACACATGGAATCCCGCCTGGTCTGTCTCAACCATCCTCACAGGGCTGCTCAGCTTCATGGTAACTACAGTGTGCGTGTGTGTTCGCAGGGTTTGTGAAAGAGAAAGGTCTTGAGAGATTGAGAAGTGAAGTTGCCTGGGGTATGTTGTGTATGTGTGCATGTGAGCGTTCGTCGGCGTGTCTGATCGTGAGCGTGTGTGTGCGCCTGCGCAAGATGAGAAAATTGGTGTTTCCACAGATGGTGGGTCAGTTTCCGCAAGGAAGTTTGATTTGGATGGTGTTGGTCGATAGTTTCAAATGGGCTGCAGTGCAATGAAACATTTTATCTTTCAGTTGGAGAAAAGCCCGACCTTAGGCAGCATCGAGACGTCAGATTATACGGTAAACTGTCATTCTCCGTTCCTGTCACGCTACTCACAGAAAAGATTATACTCTGTCGATTTGTTTGTGCGAGGGAGGTGTGGCGCGAATTGAAGAGACAATGTGCCAGGCATTTTCGCTGCTGAAACTTGTTTTGTACACCATCCTTGTTTGTCACAGCTGAGGTCTAGCGCGTGTCTGTACCAACAGGTCTTCTTGTTGTTTTTTTTCAGAAGCGACAGCTGGCAGTACAATCTCACACCTTCAACCTCAAAGACCCCGTTTTCTGTGAACTGTTCCCCGAAATCGTCGAGGTCAGTGCGAATGTACCGGCTGTAGAAGTGCTTCAAAATCAGAGACTGAAGTGTGAATTGAGATTGAAGTTTTCGTAAGCAGATGGGGTGCCGATGAAATCGTGTTTCTGATAATTTTCCTCTTGCGCAGGACATTGACGCAGAAATGCGGCGGCGCGAAGAGGAGTTGGCGCGGAGTGCGCAGAACGCCGCCGCGCAGTCCGGTGGCGCCACCGGCGGCGCAACGTCACGCGCAGGTCACGAGGGTCCGGACCAACATGGCGGTGGCTTCCTGTCGAGTGCGCTCACCAACATCGTCGTGATCGTCGGCTTCGCCGCATTCGCCTACACTGTGAAATATGTGCTGCGAAGCATCGTGGAATGAGAGACAAAAACGATGCGCGTGCGTGTGGTACGCGTCAAAATTGTTGTGTTGTTTTACACTGGGACGTCGCGACGCGACGTGTCTGTGGCGTGTATGGGGCGGGGGGGGGGCATGTGCGACCCAGTCGCGGCCTTCAAGGGACGTTACACAGGATAGGACTTTCATTTTATTCACGTTTTCAACACACAGAACTAAGGCCTGAACTGACCGCATTGCAGTACCACAGCCATGGTACAGAGCCACAACGAAAATGACCCGGTTGTGTCCCGAAGCTCTTGGCTTCTTGCTGGAAAATTCTGTTTTCAATGGTGTCATCAGATTCAAAAACTTAAAAACCCAAGTCTGGGATGTTGGTGACGCTGAGGGAAGTTGCCTGTCGTACACTCCAACACTGACCAAGTCGGTTCACCAAATTGACTCGAGAAGAAGTTCATGAAAGCTTCGGTTTGTATTGGAAAACTATTGAATTGGTCAGTGATTTTTACTTGTGTGTTTGTGTGTGCATCGTGTTCCTTTGTGTGCCACTGTGTGTGTGTGTGTGTGTGTGTGTGTGTGTGTGTGTGATTGCGTGTGTGTGTGTGGCCATTTTTGCACACGTTTTCGTTTTCACTCTGACTCTTCCAACTTGTGTGAGCGTAATTCACAGGAGAACACCCGCCCCTCAGAGAGAGAATGTCACATTTTGCCCTCAATACCGTGCTACACATCAAGCGCGTTTCTACGCCGACAGGTGTTCTTGTTTGTGTCTGTGTTTGGGAGGCAATCCTTTGATTTCAAGGCGTGAGACAGAGGATCGAAAGTTTCGGAGCAGTTTGTTGACGAAATGAACGTGGATATCATTGCTCAGATGTGATACGACGACGAAACTAAGGTGCATGGTCTGTGCGTGTGTGTACGCCAGTATCCGTGCGTGTCTGTGAAACATGAGGACCGAGTCATTTGTTTGTGATTTCTGCCTGTGGTTTCATGCTTTTTTCCTCCCCTCCCGATCCTCGAAAAGGGACAAACGAAACTGAGAATGACATCGTTGAGCTTGTTTCTGTGCTTTTTCCTGTGAACTTCGTTTCGACATATGCTTTTCTTCTTTGCGCGTGAGACGCTCCAAGAAGTTTCTGTTGATTTGGAGCCCACGACTGGAAGGGTGAGACATATCCACTGGACCAACTTCACCGGACCCTGTCACTCTTCTGTGAATAAAATGTATTTTTCTTGACACGGTGTCGTCGATGTTTCATTTCGGACACACGATGGGGCCAACTTTCCACGGTGTCCCGGAAGTGCTCTCGCTCCGAAAGAAAACTTCGCTCTACGCAATGACAGAAACCGTCGTATCTGCAATCGCGAGTGGGCAAGTCCCGGGGCCAGTCGACCGCCGTGACGGAGGCAACAGTGCTATACCAGGAAAACAACATGCTACAGTTGATCTACACTGCAAATTGCCACCACCTGGTCAGAGACCAATGTCCGATCAGCGGCGGAAAGCAATACACCACCCCAACGTTTTTGCAGAATGACAACGGACGACTGTTTTCTACCCTGATACCAAAGTTTATTTCACATGAAAAGGCGAAGGAAGCTTTCCTGGCTTCCTACGTTCAAAGGTTACAGCTGCTGTACAGTTAGAAAAATAGATCAAGTCACGGGCGATTCAGGGGGACCTCGGGACACCACGTCGTCCGTTACTCGGCAAAACTCTTCAAACGTTGAGCCATCAGACACATTCAGGCACAGAAAATCATTCCATTTTTTCACATAAAAAATATTAAAACTAGTTACGCCCCCAGGCCCACGTCCTGACTTGGCCCCTGCAACTCTGACAATTCTGTATTCGAGACAATTTGATGTGCAAACAGAACCAGTTTGTTTGGCAACAGAACACGACGGTTGATCGACAGGTAGGTCTTCGAGCATTTGCTCTTTTGTCCTTTTGCACAAATTGTTTCCAAGGGAGTCGTGTTGTGCTGCGCACATTTCTCAATTACCTCATAGATGTCAACGATTTCGTTTTCAAAAGCAAGCAAGGTAAGTGTTGCATTGTGCATATTGAGTGGTGGTCCTGTTTTGCACTGTTCATGTGTCCTTTGCACAAAAAACAATAAACTCCGGCGAATCGTGAAAGCTGTCCGAAGAACCTTGCTGGAATGTGGGCTTCTCAAACATAATTGCAGTGAAAGCTGAAAGTTTGTGCGCTTGTGTTTTTTGCGCGCATTAGAAGTTCAAGAGATCCACTCATGAAAACGTTCAAGTTCAGCTGATGAAACCAGTGGCGGACCAAAGATCTACCGGTATTCAAACCCAGAGTTCCCCACCCCAACCTTCAGGTCCGCTCCTGGTGCCACTGAAACATTGCAACTGTCTGGGTTCACACAACAGATATTCATTGCAGTATTGATTGACATTGACAGGCAGCCCTGCAGCGTGCGTCACCGACTGTGCACTGACCAACTGGTGGGTAAAACATTTCATTCACAATCTTCCATTCCACGTGTTTGTTCAAATCGCTCCACGACTTGAACGCAAATTAGATGTTCTCAAGTCCGAAGTTTTTGACTAGACGGGAGGTTTTCGGTGGTACACTGCACAAACTGCCTACCGATTGACCCGTGACACATACATGTTTATAAAACAGAAACCTGAACATCTGTTCAATCAATCGCGCCTTCTCAGGAAAGTTTGAAAATAAAACGCGCGAAAACGAGCGCGGATTCAAGTTTTGTTGCCACACGATTGGGATGAACCCTTTCAAACAACAAAGGTGAATGATTTGTTGGACCATTTTTCAGTCATATGCTGGCAGCATGTCTGCCATATTAGCTGGCCCGTCCTTCGGCGAAGTTGCGAAAGGTGAGCGACGAAAGTCGCCACACCTGAGATGCAACCCACGACGAACATTTGGAACGTTTCTCCTCTTGATGGCGCCGCCATGCTACACTGTGGACTGAACGCAGTTGACGCTCGGTGGCGCTGGTGAGTCCCTGCCATTGGGTAATGATGACGCCACGTGACACGCAGTGGCGTTGCAGTGATGACGTCACAAAGATCATCAGATGTGACGCTTGTGGGGCTTTCTGGTTTTGATGATGAATCTTTTGTTGACATCTAAGCGGTGGATCGCGTTGCATCCGACAGACAGTTCTTTCGCGAATTTGAACCGGAAGAGGTAGTCAGCGCCGACGGCGAGGGGTGTACTTCCGGTGTCTGGTCCAATCAGCGTCAACCTTTCTTCGGTCCTGGTGGGTGGCAGCTACCGGTAGCTGACCACGAACTCCGGATACACCTGGTCCGTGTCGAATATCACGTAGATGCTCGGCCTGTGCTCGGAGTCAACGCACGACTCAAACAGGTCAGAGTGTGGGTCCGTGGCGTCAACGTACGGCGGCCGAACGTACGATTCGCGACCTTTGGTGGAGCGCCCCGTCAAGACGCGCGCCATAAACATCCATCGGAACTGACCCGGGCCCGGGGAACCTGGAACCGGAAGTTACGATTCAAGTTCCGGTCACAGATTGGAACTTGCACGACCCGCTTGAAGGAGATTCAATCCGTTTGCACAAACTCAATTGTTGCTGCGGCTGCCGCGGCTGGTGTGTGTGTGTGTGTGTGTGTGTGTGTGTGTGTACGTGTGTGTACGTGTGTGTACGTGTGTGTGTACGTGTGTGTGTGGTGTCAGGATTTGGAGAAGACCCACAAAGCACTGCGCCCGTGTGACGTGCGTGTGTGCTGGCTTTTTGGGTATGTGTGTGCGCGTGATGAGGCTGCGTGCGTGTGTGCGCCCGTGACGCGAATGATCCTCGTGTCGTGTGGAAGATAGATCTTCCCACATGGGCAGTCCAGCTTTCGGCAGAGTGCTGAGTACCCTGTGGAGCTACTTCAGCAAAGCTACATAATGCTGAAGCTGCTCCCCCAGACCAGCACCCTGCACTGGTCTACAAAACTCACTACATTATGCCCCATGCCAAGAGAGGTATGCTCTACTGGAGTGTAATAAATTAGAATCGTTATATTGAGTTCTTCACTCCAGTGCAGCCTTGCCAGAACCCAAGGCTGCACAACTGCGGTGCTAATATGAAACAGCGTAAGTGTATGGTGCGCCCAACCGGGGCTACCCGCACACAACACTCGACCCGAGCTTCAGTGTCGACGCCCTGCCCCTCCCCAGCAACAGCGGCCATACTCACCCGTGAACTTGTCGCTGTAACTGGCGTCGGTGGCGAAGTAGCAGCCGCGACCGTAGAGCGTCTTGTTCTTGCCGGAGAGACGCCAGTCGAAGTTCTGCCGGAAGATGGCCTGCGCAGACTCGGGACTCGTCCCGTGGAACAGCTGCAGCTCGTTCAGCACAACGCCCTTGTGTTCCAGCACCTGCTTCTTGCTGCAAGGAGAGGACAGGGGTCAGGACGTGTTCGATTTCACTCAGACTTCAAACTTTTTTTGACGTCAGGACGAAGACCAGGGATGTGAGTGCTTGTTCAACCCCACAACATCCAGCCAGGTGCACATTGAAAATAATGACAAAGTGCTTGGTAGGAACATACATCACGCTTCGAAATAGTTGTTACCTGTTGTACTTGTGCCAGAGGAACGGATTCTGGACACGAAAGACGTCGTAGATGGTGCGGTTGGAAGGGAGCGATTTGACGAGCTCGGACTTGACGAGGTGATACTCCATACTCTCCGGGTTCAGGGGCACCAGTTCGTACTCTGTGCGCGGGTCCACCGGGTACCAGTTGGACGGAACGTGCTCCCAGAAGGGCGCCTGCTTCCGAGGCGGATACGACAGGCTGTTCAATAGAGACAGGAATCTGAGGTCGGGTTCGCAGAGGACGTTGTCATTCGTACTTGGTGAACGCGCAATGAGTCGACGTGGAGCACTCCCCGGCTGAACCCCGCAAAACCCGGTAAAACTGACAGTACAAATTCAACAGTTGGATCTAAACTGTACAAGTCAATGCACGTCCCGGACAACGGCTGCAGCGTTCGACGACGCCCTGTCTGGTGCACTCACCTCCTTTTGGCAACGCGGTCCGCCTGGCTCAGGAACTGCGGTCGCCGCCGGATGTCGCCCTCGACGCGCGCGCGCGGATTCGCCACCTGGCGGTGGGAAACTCATTTTGACCGTGACACACAGTGCGTGAGCGAGTGCACTTGGTCCACCGGAGCACTCAGAAAATACATTGCCCGCCGAGCCCGCAGAATGTTCTCAGCCACGTGTGGCTGCGCAAAACTGCACGTGCTACACAAACAGATCTAACTTCAGGAAATCTTTCTGAAAACACTCCGCTCGTGGCACACGCACCTTCATGGTCAGGAAGTTGATCATGAACGTGTCCCGGCCGCGCGGCGGGACGTCCACCTCGAACCGGTACATCTCCTGCCCCGAGTCGAACTTGTCCTCCAGGGTCCACTGCATCGGAGTCTTCCCGTCCTGCAAAGGCAAACCCGCGCAATTTTGGCACCTTATTGAATGTTCTTTCTTTCCGTGCATCTTGTTTTTGCTGTCATTAGTTCTGGGTGCGAAGCGCAAGGTTTTAGTTTCCTCTGTGTGGATTGCAGGAGCCAAATTCTATCTGTTTGGCTGAGTTCTGAACATTTCTTGACGAACGTCAGCGAACAGAACTCAACACATCAACAGTGAACATGGACCGAACTGGGTGAAAGATGACAATTGTTTTCCTTCAACGAAGAGACACAAGCGAATCAACAGGTCTTCATTTCATTTCTCCTCCTCCCCCTCACCACCACCAAATTCACTTTTGTCCCACCGAACTTGGCACCCTGACAAACATCCTCGCCGGCATGCTTTGTTTTCCAAAAACGATCTTTCTATTGGCAGCTCTGTCTCCGTTTTCTCACTCACCGCCACATTCTCCAACACTTTGAACGCATTCCAGGCTCCACACTCAAGCGCCCGTCCCTCTGTCTCACTCCCCTCCTCACACACGTTGCTACGTTATCCCTGCCCCTCCCGGACTGTCCCTCTCACCTCCTCGAACGCGTGCCATGTGCCCTTCTTGCCCGGATCCTCGTAGTACCAGCGCCACTGCGTGCAGTAGAGGGGCGTGGCCGGGTCGTCGAGGCTGTCGCGGTCCGTCACCGCGCGGACGAACGTCGTCGTGGTCAGTCTGCGCCCAAAATCAAAAGTGAGTTTCAGACACGTGCGCCGCAAGCGTGGTGAATTGTCAAAGTTTCTCGCAAACCAACACAGGTGACAACGCATCCACATCCAGCTGCACCCAACTCAAGAGATTGCACCGGAGGCTTCGGGCTGCGACATATTACCTTCGGGCCGGAAGGGTGGTGGTGTCAACATTCGGCTTGCCGACAGGTCGAACAATGAAGTTCATGTCGGCGAACACCACCATGACATCGAGATGCACTTGTTGACCATCTGCGTCGGGCAAATTCGTCTGGAAACAGAGGCGTCTCGTTTGGAGAAACTGGGAAACGAACAGGCTTGTTGCATGAAGCAGCCCAACAAACCACGAAAAAATGGCAATGAAAAGAAATGCTCAATCTCCCTCAATTTTTGTTCCCACTTGCAAATTTTGTTTCAAAGTTGAAAACCTTCCCTCACCAATTGTGGACCGCACCGGCGCGTCTCACCTGGAACACCACAGAATCGACGCCAGGCAGACAGAACATCTTCTCGACCGCCTCGCTCTCCTCCAGTTGCAGGGACATCCACCCAGACCACTCCAGGTTCACCTGCAAGAAAAGTGGGCTCCACCACATCCAGGATCACAATCCAACATCGAGACTGGGGCAATTGAGTGCTCAGTAGCATTCTCACGTCTTTTCTTGTCTGAGCTGTTTGGTGTCAATCTACTTATCATCAAAGATGACGGACGTGAAGTGCCATTTTCCGATCTGACCACTACACCAATATTGGTTGCACCCTTTCTTACCTGCCACAGGTAGGGCAGCGGCCAGTGATGAGCGATACAGTTCGCGCCAAACTTGCAGGCTCCACGGATGTGCGCTTCACAAATTGACAGCGTCTCCGATGTGTGGTGGACGTGGGTTTCCATTGCAACTGACGCTCCAGTTGTTTCTCCACGTTGCGACGGATCTTTGGAGCCCAACTTCCTTCTGCGTCCTTTGCGAACCTTGGCGACACGCCGGCCAGTGTCAAACCAAGGTTCCGACGCAGCGGTGCTCTTCACACCAGCATGGCTTCTGAAGTCACATCTGAATCTGAAAATGACACAGGAACGGTGCGCGTTTGGACTTTTCTTCCACCACATTAATTTCATGAAAATGTTCTTAGTTCCTTTGGTTCATGTTCACATCCACGGCCAGTGCAAGAGAACACAGTTGTTCAACAAATCAACCGGAAATATCTGGACAGATCTGGTCCAGATTCTGACCTCCGTTCTTCATGTCAGAGTGATTTCAGCATTGCTGACCACCTTTCCGCACAGGATAAAAACTGACAACAAAACACACTTACCCTCCTTGTCAGTGCACCACAGAAACGTTGTTTGTATGGGTCTAGCCTGTCCAAAACCACAAAATTTCGTTTCGATTGTGAAATTTTGTTTTTCGGAAAAGACCTGACTGGAACGTTGAGGATCCCCACACAAAATCGTGACGTCACGAATATGTGTGCACAAGCACCTGTTGCGGAAGTGGTCAAAGTTTAGAAAATTTTGTTCGAAAGTTCTAAAATTTGATTTTGGAAAGACTTCGAAGGACAAGTGCAGTTGGATTCCACCAGTTCCGCAAAATCAGCTGTTGGAGATTTGTGTCATGTTGGTCAAGGCGAAATTGAGTGACAGTTTGAAGAGAAACCAACGAAGTCATTGGGATGACAACAAACGCATCTGCCATCGAGTTCGATTTTACTTTTCGTGACATTTGGCTGGGAGCGTGACAGATGCAATGTTTTCGTGGATCTTCGAAGTGTTGAACAGCCAGATGCAAACTTCTGGTACCGCGTGCAAGTTTGCTCTGAAATTTGTTCCTTCCCAGGACTGACCTGTCGCGTGAAATCATGGAATCAGAAAAGTTTGGGTCCTCACCCTGGCCAGGCAAAGGCAACCCGGTTCGGCGCAGGAGTTCAGTCAGATGCACTCTGAAGACCAAGTCTGGGCCCAAAGGAGGAGCGTCGGTTGTGAGGAAATTGCAGAGTTTTGCTCGACAGCAGGACTCCCAAGAAGGAGAGACCAACACGGAATCTGCAGGGGAGCTGGCCAAAATACTGAGCAAGCAGAAGGCAAAAGTTGAATTCGGCAGCAAGGAGCTGACTTCCACATCAGAACACAAGAGCGCGTCTAAAGTAAAGCAGTTCACATCGCGGTTTGAAACACAAAGCAACTCAGTGACCGCAACCAGGTCAAGCGAGGCTCCCAGCACCCCTGTGAAGCCTGGACTCAAACCGAAATTTGAAGGAAAAGCCAATGTAGATCTTGCCAAGCCAAAGCCTGCTGTGCCGCAAAAGAATGTGTCCTCTGTGGTGGGCCAGTTCAACAGCGCTGCAAAAGAAACGTCTGATTCGGGGTCGAAGATAACATACACGAGGCAAGCTTCAGCAAAACCCGCTTTGTGCACCAAACCGAAGCCCATTCCGAAGATTCGTTCTGATCCAAGCATTTCGGAACAAGAAAAGGAGGCAGTTGAATCCTCAGCTGCTTTGTCATCGTCTCACAATGTGAAAGCTCTTCGGGAAAACCTCATGCTGACTCTTGACCACCAGAGGCGGTTGAACAGCAGTGGATCTAGTCCAGGGTCCCTGTCGCCAAAGCAGAGAAGCAGAAGCCCGACGCCTGCGGTCTCGGAACCTGTGAAGAGTCCCTTGGTGCAGCGACAGCGAAGCAACACAGCCGACGCCGCTCTCGGGGTGGACGTCCCACCTCCCTTGCCCCCGGCTAGAAGACGTCCACCAGAAGTCATCCCTGAAGGCGCGCCCGTTCAGCTGGACATCGATGCCTCGCAGTATGAGAACTACCCTCTGTCGGAAACTGGTCTCCATGGTGCTCAAAATACCCCGCCTGTTCAGAGAAAGAAAAGTCCGGCTTTGCCTCCCAAACCCGGGATCAGTGGACGAATGAATGTTCCTGAAACCCAGAGCGAGCCTCCCAGCAAGAGATCGTCCAGTTTTGAGGCCGAGTTGCCCGAAACGAGCAGCACGTTGGGAGAGAAATTTGTTGCTGCGCTGAAGAAATATGGACTACAGACGCAGGGTGAAACAGAAAGCACGCCCAGAAAACAATTGCCATCACCTCCGACCAAACAGGAGAGACCGCCGCGTGCCAAGAAGCCGGTGGATCCCACGCAACCTAACAGCCACAGTTTGCCCAACTCCCCTGCCTTGCCGCCCAAACACGTTTCATCCCGCCCAAGACAAGTGTCCACGCTCGCCACAATGACCAATGTAACTCCTGTCTCGCCGATCAGAAAGAAACGTGCATCTGGTATTGGTAGGACTGGCCCGCAAAATACAAACACGCCGCAACACAAGGAAAGAATTCCAAGTCCATCAAAGCAGTCGCCAATAGAAATCGTCAAGACAACAGACTCTGGGTTGTCAGGGGAACTACGTCCTGCTTCTGACCTCTCGTCGCAAGGGGGCAGTGTTGATTATGAAGACGTGGAGTACCCGACGCAGCTGTCACCAGAGGGCGATGAGGGAGACAGCGGGCGCGGCTCCGAGGGGGGCGCTGGTGGCGGCGACGTTGAGGTGCGCTCCAGCGGAACCGGTAGGTGGCAACACACATCAAAGAGTGGGGCCAAACTCTTCACCAGGTGGCGCCAAACACTGCAGAGCTCACAATCGTCCCATTTGTGCGGTCTCAGTTCTTAGCATTGAGAAAAGCTCTTTTTGAGAGGAAGTCTTATCAAAGGTTACACAATCATCAATTTTGAAGAGCGATTTTCTCGGCATCCTTTATTGCTGTTTACTCAAGGTTAGATGCTGATTGCACGAACAATGTTTGTCTGTCGGCCACCTTCGCGAGAACTTCGCCTGACATGAGCAAACAGTGGACGCGCCAGTCATTGTCGCACCTTGTTTGGTAGTCCTTGACACGACTGACTCATTCTTTACGAGTATCAATCAAGCTTGTGCCGGTGCATGTGAGATGATCGTGCAAGTTTTTTTTCAAACCCAAATTTCGAACTCGTCAGACACAGAAGCTCAAAATTCAAATCGATCCCCTTGTTGTCAAGAAGGAGTCATGGACCAATTTGAACTTGCGCCCAGGAGTGGGAGTGCGACTTTTGCGGGTTCCAACCCATTTGCCGGATCCGATTCTGGCTGCAAATGTTTGCATGATCGTCGCAACTTTTGGGGCGAGTTGGATTTTTTAGCGTCAGGGATGCTCCGCAGTGTGTGCCATTGCACAACATTCACGGAGATTTGACTCGAACACTTTTTGGTTGCAAGAGTCGTGCGCCGTGAAGAGGTGATCGTGCCTGCGATCCGCTCTGTTTGAAACGAAAAGGGCTCGGAGACTCTGACAGTGAAAAGATGGATTTGACAGCGGGAAGCACCACAATACACTGTAGCTGTTCTAAATGTTTCAACTTTTTGTCTGGCCCCAGTCATCAGCACCTGTCTTGTTCAGCAAAAATGTATCATGAGCCACAGTGTGAAACTTTCACTGTCAGTGGTGGTGGTGTTCTGTTCCGCACCACATTTGCATCGGCGGTTGTTGTGGTTCGAACAGAATACGGTTCACGGATGCCCAAATGCAGCATGCTTGCACGTACACACAAACGCACACACAAAACACACTCACTCACTCACTCACTCACTCACTCACTCACTCACTCACTCACTCACTCACTCACTCACTCACTCACTCACTCACTCGACACACGTGCA
>JAAUXT010023579.1_pt1 | contig 18108 bp, 19 predicted proteins | sample 7278171 | NCBI WGS metagenome assembly JAAUXT01 (sample SAMN14350112, study PRJNA611818) | marine sediment metagenome | isolation source: surface marine sediment (1.8m) | place: French Polynesia: Moorea | collected 2018-08
CTTTCCTGCCGATGTCGCTTGTTTTTGTTGTTCGGTCAAGATCTTTGCACTCCCATTGGTCAGCAATGGTACCAGGTGATTGAGAAACAAAAGAAGTCGACCAGAGTGTCACATCGCCAAGAACATGACCAGGAAAGAGTTTTGGTATCAGCCTCGTACGCACAAGGCAGGCTTCAAAGTGGGAATTGTCGCGACCGAACCTGAGTGAACGTTTCCCGCCATGCACAACGTGAAGCGAACGCCCGTGGATGACACCCAGAAACAGGCTGCCCGTAAAGCCTCCGAGGGCCGGAGAGTGGCTGAGTCTGGGGTGAGGATGGGGGACACAGCACCTCAGTAGATCTAGACCCAGGACAAGGATAAAGGGAATCGGAACCAGGGCTGACACCGGGGAGAACCAAACTCCAAACTTTGGAGAAAGCAACAGGTTGAACTGAAAAACTTAGTGCCTACTTCCCAGTTAGGGGAAGGGGCAATGTGAGAGGTGAATCCCTCTTGAATCCGCGAGACGATCAGAACTCGCAGACAAGAGGTTCTCTGGACTGACCTCGCCTCGAGGACGAGACACTCTCCACTGTGGGCACCCGGACCAACACTAAACGCTTCAGATCGCAGACAAGTACTTGTTTCACGCAGGTTCTTGACACGTTCACGGTTGAGGTCCATCTTCTCACGGTTGAGGTCCATCTTCTCACGGTTGAGGTCCATCTTCTCACGGTTGAGGCCCATCTTCTCAAGTGTTGCGCCAAACACCAGGTCTCGGGACACGTGCCCAGCCAGCACTGAAGGAGCAGTACGGCATTCGCGCGTGCAGTTTCAGGGGATTTTCACGTTGATGACGGCATCAGCTTTTTCTGACGTCAATGGCAACTTTTCTTGATGACGTCAAAGAATGGTCTGGACAAAAGTTTGACGCCCACCAATTGGGTATCATGTTAAATTTTGACATTGACATCAAAATTCTGCTGTTGACGTCAAAGTTTTGAGGCCGATGGCACCAATGTGAAAACGGCTTCACACAGCACAAATTTCTGGCAAAACATTTCAGTCAATCTGGAAGCAGAAGCAGAGGGTGAGTAGGAGAAAGATGGATGTGCGCAATCTGCACACAGCGGTCCGCTGACGGCCCCACTTCGTTCTTTTCAAGGAGAGAAGTAGTGCGCTTTTCGGCGCGGCGCTGAGAATGAGACGCAGCGGAGCGATACATCGCGCGTCTCCGGTACAGAACGCGTCCGTTCTGACGTGTGAGGGATGGCGCTGTGCGCAGCGTCCGAGGGAAGGTCATCCGTCGCGTCAAGAGGTGTTGTCAGTCAGTCAGGAAGCGCGCTGCAGGGAGGTTGGTTTGGAAGGATGTTTGAGGGGCAAGGGTGGATCCAGGGTGGCCCATCAGGCCAGGGCCCCTGAAATCAAACCCTCCAACTGTGCGCAGCCGCAACACAGACGCACACACACATACACACACACACTCACTCACACACACACACACACACACACACACACACACACGAGAAGAATTTGTTCACTCGGGGTGCCCTTGACCAAATCTTGTGTCCGCCCTGCCCAGCTAACTTGAGGGTGAAAGCAAGAAAGTTGGGAGGAAGCGGTGAGAGAAGGAGGCAGGAAGAAGCATGCAAAGCAAGAAACAAGACAATCAAAACAATGACAGAAAGAATGAAGGAAAGAGGCAGTGAGGGCAGGAGGAATGAAGCTGAGGAGACGGAAGGGATGGATGGGGAATCACAGGCTCAGCTTCCCAACTGACGCAGTGTCTGACTCAGCGCTGTGACGTCCCATACATCGTGAGACTGACGTACTGTGCACCGGAAGCAGAGCGATTTCTCCCAGGAAATCTCTCCGAGATATGGACCATCTGGGTGGGACCAGGCATGGGGCCAGGGTCATCTTTTGACCCGCGGCCATGTCCCCACACACAGTACACCGGTGGAGGCGAAGAGGGGGGACACCTAGCTGAGTGCAGCGAGGGCAGCGTCTCTCAGGTTGTCTCTCCGAGGTGGAGCCTACTCCAGAAGGGTGGGGCCTGGGATGGGAGGGGGTCCTTTCTTGATCGCGCAAGTGTCTTTGTAGAAATATGGTCGCATCGGTTCTATACATTTTCAAAGCAAGTTTCCAAAAGGGGCGTAGAAATTGTCATCGTTTTGAGAGGGTAAACATTTGGTGCTTGAAGAGCAGCCGTCACTGACTCTGTGAAACTGGGGGATTTTTTGCGAAAAACATGAGGGGCTTTTAGTTTTGGCGAGTGATTGGCAATGGAAGTCATCGAACTATTGTCCAGAAATTGATATCAGTCTTGTGAAAAATGCTCGTGTGATCAAGCTGGACTGGCGCACAAAATGAAGTGTGATGTGTTTAGCGTGTTCAATCATTTGGTGACAATCAAGAAGCATCAGTCTACCACCGGCAGCTCTGGACGGAAACCCCAATTCTCTCTCGCTTGTCAGAGAGAAACCTGCAGCCAACATCGGCACTGAGAGAGTTTCTTTGTTCTGGTAGGCTGAGCGGTGAGAGGGACACTCCCTGTACCCTTCAGCTCAGGTCTCTTGGCATCTTGAAGCTGGAGTATTCTGCACCTGAGGTATCCTGCCCCTTGCTGGTTGGGTAACCTGCTCAGGTCTTGGGTACCATGCACGTTGGGCCTTATGTGTCCTGTGGCTCCGCTACCCCGCACCTCGGATGTCCTCGGCAGTCTGGTATTCCTACGCAATTCTGCAGAGATCAGGGTCCGCGGCAGGAATGACTCACCAAGGGTCCCTCTGTAGATGGGTCTCTTGGGTGTCTTGGGTTGGGACTGAGGCACTTCGTGCATAACTGGCCTTCCACCACAGGGCCGTGTCAGAGAGAGAGAGAGAGAGAGAGAGAGAGAGAGAGAGAGAGAGAGACTGGGAGACAGAGAAATGTGGGAGAGAGAGAAGGAGAGAAAGACTTGACTGGGATAGACAGAGAAATGTGCGGGAGAGAGAAGAGAGGAGAGAAGAGAGAGGGGGACAGAGAGAGAGAGAGACCTGAGAGAGACACAGAACGAGATGGGAGAGAGAACGCGGGGACAGAGACAGACAAGAGAACTTCTCGCAGTTGAAAATCCAATGACAGCAAGGTGTTCAGCAATCAATTGATGAAGAGCACAGCTGTACGAGTATTTGAACTCTCTTCAACAGCACCATTCAGACTCGGCAAAACGGAAATTGCTCTTTTTCACTGGACTGAATCTGGGATTCTCGTGCAAACTGTCCCCTTCTCTGCGGCGCATCTCAAGAGCAGCTTCCCCTCCTCTGTCTCTCCCTCCCTCTCTGAAGCTGCTCCCGCCTCAGCGAGGAGGACCCTCACCAGCGCGGCCCGGCCATCCCCACTCACTCAGCGGGCCTCTCACTCACCGCGCACTTTGTGGTTATTACGCGCTGAGTGGCTCGTGGAAAAACAGTGTTGTGGGGTGGAGAGGCGCGGGAATGTGGCTCCGTCAGCGGAGCTGGAGAGGAGCCGCGACTTGTTGGGAGTTCCGTGTGTACCAAGGGACGAGTGCTCAGTGCCTTTGATAGGGACAGGGATGCACGTGTCTGCTGCACACTGTCGCATGTGGGGTTCTGGATTTTGTTGAGGAGTTGCAGCAGAAAGAGTTGGTCTTTGCTTCGCGGTTGGATTGCGTCAGGGTGAGAGGATTGGATATCATTGACAAACTTTTTCCAAAAATGTAAGTTTTCAAATGTTTGATCTCTTGTCCGTGTCAGACACACAGAGGCGGGGTTGGGTGGGCAGCTCGTCTGTGTTTGTTCCAAAACACAAAAGTGTCTGACTGCTAGCAAATCTGACGTGCCGAGTCTCTTTTGTTCTTCCTGCGGAGAAGTCACCACTGGCTGATCTTTGTTCGCCCCAGTCACCCAGCCTTCTGGCCAATTTGCAGGAGTGTCCGTCCTACGTGCTGTTTTTTTTTTTGGGGGGGGGGGGCGTGGCTGTTCTGCTGCTTGATTCTGCTCAACGTGAGCGCGTTCGTTTCGGGTCCAGGAAACATTGGCGACTTTGAGCAAACAGCCCTCAACCTGGAAACGCAAACGCAAACGTAACTTTTGATTTTCACAGCATGCCAAAAGTTACGTTTGCGTTTGCGTTTCCAGGGTTGTGGGCTGTTTGCTAAATCTCCCTGTTGTGGTTCTGGCTCCCTGGGTCCAGGCCTCCCACTGACCCACTCTCTCAGATTTGCTGTCTTCATTGTAGGTCGCAGCATCCAGCGAAACGACGCTTCCTCGACTGAGCCGCTTCTGCTGGTGAGTCCCATGCACTTCTTACAAACGAACAGCCTCCATCATCACTCAATCACAGGTGTGTGTGTGTGTGTGTGTGTGTGTGTGTGTGTGTGTGTGTGTGTGTGCGGTGGCAGGTGCACATATTTTCGATTCCTTGTGTCAAATCATTGAATTCAAAGTGGAGATGCCCCCTGGTGGGGCCTTGGACCTCACTCTGAAGCCACCTTCGTGCTCACAACTGTGTGTGTTTGTCCATGTTGAGCTCAAAAGGGGTTTCCACATTGGGTGACGCGAGTCGTTTTCTGAGCTGACGTCAAAAATTCCACCATAGGTTTCAATGTCAAATTTTGACGCCGACGTGAACACAATGACCGTGCGTCACCCCATGTGAAAACTGCGAAAACAGACCTCGACGTTCACAACATGTTTTGTGTTGTGCTCACTATGGGCGTGCGATGTGACATCAGCAGCACGTGGTGTGCATTTTGTGTGAGTGCGAAGAGAATTCTCTTCTTTCAACACGCAGCACGTGCAGCAGATGGACTTTTGAGTAGCTCGTGCAAAGGACCTCGATTTAACCATTTCCTTTGCACGTCACATTTCCTCTATCAGACCTAAATGGACTTGTTTTCGTCTGGCCGGAAACACGCGTTTCCTGACACAAACAATTCAAGTCGTTGTCAACTTTCTTGCTCAATGAATCAATGGATCTCCGAACATGGAGATCTCAATCGGGGGGGGGGGGGGCGATATTGACAACTCGTCCACGGGGTGAGTGGGGCCACTGCGCATGCTCAGCCGTCCATTAACTTCCTGCAGCCGCAAACACAGCCAATTTGGGTGCGTCACTCGTGGTTTCCCCCGGACTCATCGACTCTCGTTCATCAGACAGTAAATTCCCCGTGTATTTGGCGCTGCTCTCCTCTGCCATTTGGCAGCGTTGCTTCTGCGGTGAGGCGACGCGACGCGACGTGGCTCCGCGAGACTGCGGCCCGGTGTAACGGCATGGGGAGACACGTGCTGCCCAGACACGGGTGTCTGACCATTTCAGGTCCAATCTGAAATGGCCAAACACCCTGTATCTCCCAGTTTCAGGTCTGATCGGAAATGGCCAGACAGCCCTGGAGTACGCCACTCGAGTGGTCCAGTTTCAGGTCTGACCTGAAATGGCCAGACAGCCCTGGAGTACGCCACTCGAGTGTTTTGCCATTTTTTGGTCAGACTTGACACGGCCACATCCCCGTGCCTCATCATTTGGGGTGTCTGGCCACATCGTTACACCGGGGAGGGAGGGAAGGCGACGCCGTTATTCCAACTCAGCGCGCGCGGAGGCGATAAAGAGACGCGGGGCGCGTCCAGCCCTGAAATTGCGCGCGCACCACGATAATTTGGAAAGTTAAACGCTGGGTCGCTGAGCAACTGGCTCGACTCGCGGACAAGTGGAGGGAGAGATGGAGGGAGAGATGAGGAGAGAAGGAGGGAGAGAAAGAGAGATAAGGAGGGAGAGATGGAGGGGGAGAGGGAGGGAGAGACGGAGGGAGAGAGAGGGGGAGGGAGGGATGGAGAGAGAGATGGAGAGAGGGAGGGAGAGACGGAGACGACCTGAACAACAAATTTCTGAATGAATCTCTGCAATAAAATCGGAACGCCCCAGATCCAATCGGACAGGTTCGGTTGAGATCGGACACGCCCGGTTCAGATTGGACAGGTTCGGTTCAGGTCAGACAGGTTCGGTTGAGATCGGATAGGCTGGGTTCAGGTCGGATAGGTTTGGTTCAGATCGGACACGCCTGGTTCAGATCGGACATACCCGGTTCAGATCGGACAGGTTCGGTTCAGATCGGATCGATGCACGGACTGCTCCAGCCCGCAGCGCCGTCCCCCGATAGGCATCGGCTTGTTTCGGGGAGATTCGTTTCCTATTGAGCAATGCAGCGCGATGTTATCCGCGGACCGAGTCTTGCTTTACGCTGCGCTTCAGCGGATTCGGAGACAGATCTAGGAGGATCCTGGGGTGGACCCTGGGGTTCTTGGGGTGGACTCGCGTGGTTTCCACATTGGGTGACACATGGTCGTTTTCTGGGCTGACGTCAAAAATTCCACCATTGGGTTCAATGTCAAATTTTGACGCCGACGTCAAAACTACGGTCGTGCGTCACCCAGTGTGAAAACTGCTTCAGGGCTTCCAGTGAGATCCGCGACATCAACAGGCGGATTCTGGAGAACTGAGAACAGAGGATCCAAAATTCAGGGATAAATTGGCCAGTCCGTTGACAACCACCCGGATCCAGGGTCTCGACGTTGGTCTGCAGTACCTGTGATCCGAAAGCCAAGTTGTACGAGGTATGTCCAAGGATAAACCGGTTCTTTGTCAAGTCCAAAACAGTTGGTGTGGTGAAACTGAAATCTGGCCCCACCAGTTGGTGTGATGAATCTGGCCCCACTCGTTGGTGTGGTGAATCTAGCAGTCAAATTTGCAAGAACTGGGAAAAGGGAAATTCGTGGACGAACAACATGTACATGTCGACTGGTGGAGAAGGAAATGAGGGTTCAGAGTGCGAATGAGCAAACAACACGCATTCAGGCGCAACTTGTTGGGAGCTCTGCTGCAGCCCTGTTGTTCAGAAGGGTCGCCCTCTGACAGAGAGGTTCGCGGGGTGTTGTCTTTTCATCTTGCACGCAAACAGCCCCATTGTTCCGAGCCGGGGACGGGACGGGGGCAGAAACCCGCTCGTCTTGCGAAGCTCCTGCTGTGTTGTCGGGGATAAGAACAGCTACAGACGCGAAGGCGACACAGAAGCGTTTTCATTCTCCGGTTTGATTGCGGTCTCTTGTTTCTCTGTCTATCTGCGGTGTTTGTCCGTGTCTCTCTGGCACACACACGCACACTTGTGTGTGCACACATACTTATCAACAGTATTGAACTCTTGATTTCTCTGTTCTCCCGCTTACCCCTCTCCTGACTGACTGACTCTCTCTCTCTCTCCCCCCCTCTCTCTCGCTCTCACTCACTCACTCACTCACTCACTCACTCACTAACTGATTGACCTCCGCAAAAAAAGAGCTGTGTTTCTTGCGTTTCTGCGTTTTCCCTCTCGCTCCCCCTCTGATTGGTTGAGTGGAGCGCGGTGACAGCTCGGCTGACAGCGCGTCTCCAACCTTCCCACGTGACGCAGCGTCGCCGCCGCCTCCCGCCCTGCAGCGCGACGCTTATTGATGCCCCATTGACGCGTTGCCATTGGAGACATCGTCAGGGAGACCACGAAGCCACGTTGTCATCCGCGCATTCTCAAAATTGTCCCTGGGTGTGTTTCGTGCGCATGAAGTTTCTGTTCTTGCAGAGTGCATTGTGAACGTGCTGTTATGGACTCTGTCATCCTCTCATTCGACTGAATGTGTGTTGTGGGCATGAAGGTTTTCTTTGAGACGGAGATCAAATGTAGTCGAGTACCTCTGCCAGATTCTTCTGATCGAGCTGGTCCACTGACCACTACAGAACACCTCTGGACCACACTTTGTCTCCCTGTCCGTCTCTGGGTCGTGGGTCTGCCCACGCTCTTGAGTGGAGGTGCGTATGTGTGTACGCGTGCATGTGTGCGTACGTGTGGAGCGCAGCGGGTGTTTGAAGGTCAGGCGTCTGAGCCCAGCGTCGCGCTTGACGACGGAAGCGTTTTGTGCAAAGAGATTACACAAACACTCGTGGCTACTAGTCAGCTCAGCTTGTCCAGAGACTGTTGTGCTGTGCATGGCCCGGGCCCAGGGTCCGCCCCTCCCGCCCGGCCCAGGGTCCTCCCCTCCCGCTCGGCCCAGAGTCCTCCCCTCCCGCCCGGCCCAGGGTCCTCCCTCCCGCCCGCCCGGCCCAGGGTCCTCCCTCCCGCCCGCCCGGCCCAGGGTCCTCCCCGCCCGCCCGGCCCAGGGTCCTCCCCTCCCCCCCAGCCCAGGGTCCTCCCCTCCCGCCCGGCCCAGGGTCCGCCCCTCCCGCCCGGCCCAGGGTCCGCCCCTCCCGCCCGGCCCAGGGTCCTCCCCTCCCGCCCGGCCCAGGGTCCTCCCTCCCGCCCGCCCGGCCCAGGGTCCTCCCCTCCCGCCCACAGAACGCGCTCCTGCCCCTGTAATCCAGCGGTAACACAGCCACTGCTGTCTAATCGGCTCTGTACATACTCTCTCAAACCGTCGCCTCACGAAGGAATCATTCCTCACGGCAGTTGTGATTCTTGTGGTTGAGGTACGAGGTCTGTCCAAGAATATGCCGGTTCTCTTGTCTCAAGTCAAGAAAATAGTCGGCATTGTGAATCTGGCCTCGCCAGCTGGTGTAGGGAATCTGGCCCTAACAGTTGTTGTGGTGATTCTGGCCCAACCAGTTGGTGTGGTGAATTTGGTCACACCAGTTGGTGTGGTGTGTCTGGCAGTCAAGTTTGCAAGAACTGGGAAATGGGAAATTCGTGGACGAACCACGTACAACAACCTTGAATTGGAAAAGAGCCCAGTCCAGTTCCAGAGTACCTTCGCATGAGAGGGATAGGGCGGTTACAGATCTGTCTGGTGTCTGGTGAAAGGAGGATTTGTTAGTGTCCCCTGACTGCTGGATTCTGTGGGTTGAAAGTTTCGTTCCAAAATGCAGCATCTCTCATCCCGTCCCGTGGATGGGGAATGAGACGGGAAGAGGCCAGAAGACGGGGCAAGATGGCCCAGGAGTGTGTGGGAAAATCAGAACGTAAAAACTTTGTGTGAAGGTGTGCGTTTTACCGACGGCCTGTGGGCTCCTCTTGCGTGGTCTGCCAGAGACGGAGAGGTGCAGGGAAGAAGAACGGCAGAGTACGTTGGGCAACGTGCAGCAGCAGCACCAGAAGCGCCGAATGTGGGACTCGAATAGGGCCTAATTGCGTGAAGAGGGAGCGTGAATGGAGACGTGACGGGACAGTGGGAATCCGCGCTGGAATCTGCTGCTTCGGAGATGAAAATACATTTGTCTGCAAAGTGTGTGAGGGCGTTTTCACATTGGGTGACGCGTGGTCTTTTTTTTTTGGATCACGTCAAAAAATTCCACCATTGGGTTCAACACGTGTTGCAATTTTGACGCCGACGTCAAAAAGGGACGTGCGTCACCAATGTGAAAACCCTCTCAGAGACCGAGTGAGCCCAGTCCCCAGAAATATCCTGACTCCGGCGCCAGGCGTGGGAAGGACGCCGCGATCGGCTGGGCGGGCCCCGCCTGTCACAATGGCCCGGCGGCCGCGTCTGTTTGACTGGGAATCAGGCTCGTTAGAGCGCAGTCAGCCGACCCGCGGGGGCGGGCGGGGAGGGCCACTTCCTCCCATGCGCGGCAGAATCCACCAACAGCACATCAAGGTCCGACTGGTCCGCGAAGCTGATCCAAAGAACTAAAATTCTTCAGAAATCAGAGATAGAGAGAGAGACAGAGAGACAGACAGAGACAGACAGCGACAGACAGAGACAGAGACAGAGACAGGCAGGGAGAGACAGACAGACAGGGAGAGACAGAGACACAGAGAGACACAGACATAGACAGAGAGGGGGAGACAGAGAGAGGGAGATGGAGAGAGAGAGATGGAGGGAGAGAGAGAGATGGAGGGCGATAGAGATGGAGGGAGAGAGAGAGATGGAGGGCGAGAGAGATGGAGGGAGAGAGAGATGGGAGGGAGATGGGATAGAGAGATAGGAGAGAGATGGGAGAGAGAGAGAGATGGGAGAGACAGAGGGAGAGATGGAAGAGTAGAGAGGAGTGACAGGGAGGGACAGAGATGGGTGAGAGAGAAGAGAAAGAGACACAGAGACAGAAAGTGAGGCAGAAACCTAGTGGCGCTGGCGCAATCCATACCAGTTTGTATCGCCCTGGAAGGTCAATCGATCGGACACGTGACCTCGACCCCTGGAGGACCGCTCCGTGTCCCGGGCGGGGGACGAGTGGCCAATCGACTCCACTCCAATCAACTCACTCCGGCCCCACGGGATCCGCCCACTGCCACCGGGGGCGGCTCCGCCAGTTTATGTCTCAACGTTCAGGCAAGGACCACGTGAGACTCAAGGCGGGTGTTCTCGTCTGGGGTGCACAGACCTGGTTTTTGAAGGTCATTTTCACCATCGTGATCGTTTGCAGACGGGTTCAGCTGTTTTCAAAAGAAAACATTGCGACACACCCCCCAACACCACAAGGGTCAGTTTGGAAAGAATTCCCAAACGCCGCAGGGACTGCCCCATCCACCGACGTGATTCCCATCGCCGCCCTCGACCCCCCGGAGCACTTCCCTCCCCTGCCCGCGGTGCCTTCCCTCCCCCGCCCGCAGTGCCTCCCCTCCGCCCGCGGTCCCTCCCCCTCCGCCCGCGGCACCACGTCCCCTCCCGCCCGCGGTGCCCCTCCCTCCCCTGGATCAGCGGCGTCCCTCCCGGATTGCTGTGTCCGCACACATGTAATGCGAGTGGGCAATCAGAGCCACTCAACCAACTGCATCTGTAGCTGGAGTGGGGACTCCAACCTCCGAGGCGGCGGCAGCGGCAGCGGCAGTGGCTACACTGTGCGCAGACTCGGCTCCAGGCTCCGTCCTGTGCGACGTCCCAGTCTCGACACACAGCTGGGGACAACAATAAGTGGAGAGTCAGGTCAAACAAAAGCTGAAGGCCAGTGCAAAAGGAGCACAAAAAACAGAGGTTTAAGTTGTAGGTAAACAACAGACAGCAGGAGATTGATGAATCCGAGGCGAAGCAGAGGATTGAATCAATCTCCTGTTTTCTGTTGGTTACCTGTTGTAAGGTACAAGTCAGGGCAACCAAAAGTGTCATACCGTTTGACTGGCAAGTGGAGATTACTTGTTTCAGATCTCTTATTGAGAACAAATGTTGCCCCTGACGACGTGCCTTACCATGATGCTCCTTCCTCAACACTCTCGAACAAAGATCAAAGTGCCCTGGTTGGGCTGGTTGTAACAACAGTCAAGAACAAAGCCTCTGCAAAAACAGTGCAGAAATTGTTGTTTTCAGGAAGCAGTTTGTTGCACGTTGACATGCGAGGAGATCTTCGGCAGGAGGAGGATAGCTGTTCCGAGAGGCAAAGATTGAGTCGAGATACGACGGAGATAGCGCGTATCTGCGCGACGGGCGTCATGGCAACGTGCGTCCTCATGGATACAGGCCTGATTGAGTTGCGGCTGCTGTTTGTGTCTTGTTACAGCAGATCCGGCAATATTTCACTGTTGTTGGAAGATAAAGAGGCTCCCTCTTCTACTTCTGGCCTGACCCCAGCCTGCACCCTGACCCTCACCTGGACCCTGGACCCCAGCACGGACCCTGTCCCCCCAGCTTAGACACTGGACTCTAAGCCTGGACCCTGGACCCCAGCCTGGACCTGACCCCTCGGCCTGGAGTCTGAATTACGACTCAACCCGTGTGCTGCTAAACTTGCTGGTACCTCCGCGAATCTTGCGCTGGAACTTGACTTGAACATCACTCAGTGCAACGCGCCAGGACTGGGGTCCGACCTGGACCCGGGTGAGACTGTGTGACGCTACGGGACGTGACGTGACGCGACGTGACAGGACGTGACATGACGTGACATGACGCAACGTGATGTGACGCAACCTGGACCTGGACCTGAGACTTCGTGGCGTGATGCGAGGTGACGCGACGCGACGTGACGTGACGTGACGCGACCTCGACCTGGGTGAGACTCCGTGACGCGACGCAACGTAACGTGACGTGACGCGACGTGACGTGACGTGACGTGACGCGACCTCGACCTGGGTGAGACTCCGTGACGCGACGCAACGTAACGTGACGCGACGCGACGTGACGGGATGTGACGCGACCTGGACCTGGTTGAGACCGCGTGACGCGACCTGGGGCCCCGCGTCTCATCAGCGCGAATCGAATCGCGGGTTCCCGGTTCGTTTGGAGCTCGCTGCGGGAATTCACTTTACACGGAGCGCATGCGCAGAGCGGGAGAAGCGGCGTTGTCTCCGGGTTAATTTAGTGGCGACTGAAGTGGCTTCATTAGACACGACTGATTACGGCACCGCAGACAGCGGCGGCTGTTGGGGGGGGGAGAAATATGGGGGAAGCAGGTTTTCTTTCTTGTGAACAACGAAACGGTGCGTTGTTGTCCCAGTTCAGTCTGAGGTTGATTTTCTCAAGACGATCAAAAGCCTGACGTCATGCACGCCGTGCAGATAGAGAACAAAGAAACAGGTGCACCACAAAGCGTTTGTGGGGTGGAATTTTGTCTTCAGTCGTCACGAATTCAGTGCGCAACGTGGTTGAACAGTGCGGGTGCCACTGGTCATGTGCTGAAAGCAGCGTGAAATTGGTCATTTTCGTGTGGCTCTGGAGGTAATCCTCTGTGCCGTTACGGATCCAGGGACACCTCTGGAGGTTGTGAGAGGGTACAGCCCCAGGGTGCAGCCCCAGTGGAACCAGCTCGATGTCAACGAATGAAGTTGCTCAGCACGATGCACTTGTGGGGTTCAGTACTTGATTGGCGTGGGGCCTGCACGACTGTGCAAGAACACTGGGGACAACAGGAACAATTCCGCCCAATGCGAAAACGAGGACGAACACCCTGAACATTGTTCACCATTGGACACCGCTCGAAGCGCTCATGTTTGAGAGGGTTGACGCACGCGAGCGGCTGGGTGGTGATGGATGCGGTCTGCATGTATGAGCAATATCCGCGTCGCGTCCACACCGCTGCGGGGACAGCCCCGGGGTGAGGGCTCTATCTGCGGGGCGGGGGCGGGCAGGCAGCCCGGGGCAGGGTGGGGAGGGCAGCCCGGGACAGGGTGGGGAGGGCAGCCCGGGACAGGGTGGAGTGGGCAGCCCGGGGCAGGGGCTCTGACTCCGGGGCGGAGAGAGGCCGGCAGCCCGGAGGCAGGGCGAGGCGGGAAGGGCAGTCCCGGGTCGGGTCGGTGCGAGCAGCCCGGGGGCGGGGGCTCTGTGTGCCGGGCGGGCTCCGGTGGGGAGGGCAGTCCCGGGGCAGGGTGGGCAGGGCAGTCCCGGGGCGGAGTCGGGCGGGCAGTCCGGGGCGGGGTCGAGCAGGCATCCCGGGTTCTGTCTGTGGGGCGGGGCAAGCATGGCAGCCTGGGGGCAGGGTGAGGCAGGTAGCCCTGGGGCAGAGACCTTATCTGTTGGGTGGAGTGGGGAAGGCAGCCCGGGGCAGGGGTTCTGTCTGTGGGGTGGGGTGGGGTGAGCTGCCCGGGGACCATGGCAGAGGAGATTGTTGTTGAACACGGAGAGCCAGGTTTCGAGAGGCATCACTCAAGTTTTTCCCTCGCGAGGGATCTCCACACACTCGGAGCTCGTCATCTGGTTTGAGGAAGCCACAGCCTCCTGGGGCCCAGGCTCGCACATACCAACAACACCTCAACAACACAACTTCTGTTCCAGGAGATGCGAGGAGCGGGCACCGTACGCGTCCTCTGCGCAGGTCTGACCCGGCTCGGCTGCCCCCGTGTCGCCCGTAATGGCGTCATCAGGCTGAGCGATGATAGGGGATTACTGGGATCATAACGGTGTCGCTGACACGGCCCGAGGGAGCCTAATGCATACCAAACATGGGAGAGAGAGAGAGAGAGACAGAGACAGAGAGAGACAGAGACAGAGAGCGAAGAGAGAGAACGTGAAGAGAGAGAGAAGGCAGTGAAATCTTGAGTCAGAGAAGCAAACGTACCGGCACACACACACACACACACACACACACACACACACACACACACACACACACACACAAGGAGACAGAGGCTCAGATCCAGAGTTTGGTCGCAAAGAAGGGCTCCAACTTTTAAATGTCAACCTGACATCTCAAACTTTGTGCGCGCAGGGGAACAAATTTTGTCAGGGTCAACGGGTTCCCCGTGCGTCCTTCTGCATAATCTCCTGGACAGGAAGTCAGCTACGGAGTGTTGCATAATTTGGAGCCTGCGCACCTATTCCCCAGGGGGCGCTGCGTCTGGCGGCGCGGGAAGCGAGATAGCGGGCAGTGGCGTCTGGGGAGCACAACAAAGCGACAGTGAGCGACAACTCTTCAGCTGTGTCTTGAAAATATTTTCTCAAACCTCAGTAGAGCTGCGGTCTGGGTTGTCCAAGAATTTCCTCTCTAGACAGGAACACAGGAACCGGAAGTGGCTCAGACAAAGACCAACCGTTTCCTGTTGGGTTTTGGTGCAAGAGTCAACACGAAGAGTAATCACTCCAAGTCTATTTTGCGGTCAGTGACAAGTTTCCACAGTTAGTGATGGTGCAAAGGCTGGATCACGAGTGTCTTAGCGCATTGACGTTTCTCCATTGACGCTGTGGTGGCAGGGTGGCGTGTTTGGACGTGAGCTCCCCTCGCTCGTTCAGCCGTGACGTCACCGCCTCAGCGACGCTGGCGTGACGCAAGCGATGGCCGCGTCCCCACAAAGTGCAGCTGTACCCGCCCCAACCCTCTGGATTTTCCAGTCAGTCTCACTGAGGCTGGGAACACTCTCCCAGCGACGCAGCAACCAGCGTCGTGCTGCCCCGTCGTGCTGTTGCGTTGCCCCATTGGGTTTGTTTGCAGGCTGCTTTTGCATCACCCCAACCCAAACGGGCCCAATGTTGACCAAATGGGGCGACGCAACAGCACGACACAACAGGGCAGCACGACGTAACGCTGTGCCCGCACCCTGAACGATTCCTTTCCCCACCCTACCACGCCCAAAACTTCCCCCACTCCGCCGAACCTTGCCTCAGCCATGATGATAAGTTTTCTGGCATAACAGAAACAAATTTCGCCAAGTTGAAAGGCAATAGATGCCGATGCGGAGTAAATGGAGGTTCTGCAATAGGGTTTGAGTAGATTGCGATCCCGGCCATAACCCGAGCAGAAGCCAATTTTCCACAGCCACGACAAACTGCCGTTTGATATGTATCCGATTTGCCGCGGAAATCTGGGCTTTGCATAAATATGAAGTTTTTGGCAGAAAACGCGGATTTCTGTGGTCCATGCAGCGAAGTCCTGTGGTTCTGGTGACGGGTCTGCAGCCAATGGTTCTCTTCATTGAAAACACGGGGATCTTGATTGGCGCGCTTCTTGCTCCGCACACGTGACCCGACCGCAGTTCCCCCGTGCGGTGCTTCAATGTATCTTTGAACCTTGAAGATCTGTGACAAAATACGATGACGCGACGTCAACATTTTGACGCGAAGGCAGAAATGGATTGGACTGTTTCCTGAACGCTCTCTGTTGGGCGTCACCATTGGGCGTCATGTAAAATTTGACACATGGGCGTCAACATTTTTGACGCTGGCGTCAATAAATCTGACGCCGCCCTGCCTGTGTGAACACACCATTTCGGTCTCAGCACGGACAGTGCGCAAAATTCGTCACGCACGAACCGGATATGAACCCAACTGACCTTTCTCTCCCTGGCCCGGGTCGCATGTCCAGATCTAAGAAAAGTCTTCCACTCTTGCCCGACGCCACTGCCGGCTACAGGCGCGTATACTGGCCCGGATCTCGGGTCGCAGGCAGCGGTGAGTGGTGGGGCCCGAGATGAGTTGAGACCAAACGGCGTCCAGGGAAATCAGACGCTGTCAAACGTCCCGGGGCAGAGGCAAAGAGGTCCAGGAATTGCACAAAGAAACCACTCCAGGCTCCGGTAGATCATTGGTGAAGGTGCGGATTGGGGTTGAGGAGGGACAGGATGTGAAGGCGAGGCAGGGATGGACGCAGGGATAGGCAGAGCACTCTGCAAGCATTCCTTGAACACACACGCACACACACGCAGAGAGAGATGGAGAGTGAGACAGACAGAGACAGACAGAGACAGAGACAAAAAGAGAGCCAGCCAGCCAGACAGACAGACACAGTGAGTGAGTGAGTGAGTGAGTCAAAAACGAGTCAGCAGACAGACACACGCACACACGCACGCACGCACACACACGCACACACACACACACACACACACACACACACACACACACTGGTTAGTAAGAACGTGTTCCGATAGAAATGCTTTGGACTGGGAACAGTACGAAGCCTGTCATTTTTCGGACCCGTTTTCGACACGGTTGACCAGGGACTTTTCCGAACGTTGAATCTTTGAATCGACAGTGCTGTGTGTCCCAGCACCATGTCATCTTCACCACAGAGCTGTAGTCAGCGCGCTGCGCACACCGTGATCCGGGCCATCTGTGCTCCGATTAGCGCTCTGTTGCGACGCATTTGCATATCAAACTGCGGCGTTTTCAGCCCATCGCGCGAAGAGCTGTGCGATGGTGACGGACGTCCGTGTGTGTGTGTGTGTGTGTGTGTGTGTGTGTGTGTGTGTGTGTGTGCGTGTGTGTGTGTGTGTGTGTGTTGGTGGTGGTGGTGCTGGTGTTCTCAGCTTCGACGGTTCCAGCAGCAGTAACAGCAACAACAACAATTTACAGCGACGACAACAAGGACAGGATTCAGAAAACAAATGACAAACAAACAAACGGTGATGGCCATCAAAAACGCCAGCTCAAGGTCCCCCACGTCAAACACGTTGGCTGGCGTGTGCAGCTTAGTGGCCACAACGAACAAAAGAGTGGTGTCCCAACTGTGTATGAACGAGACGAAACGGTCTGCAGCTTTGGGTTCCGCAAAGGCCCAGCAGCAACGACAGCAACACGCGCGCGCTCTGCCCTCAACAAGAACCACCAGAGTCGGCCTTCTCGTCGTTGTTGAAGCTTTGAGTCGCCATAATGAGTGGTAAACGCGTTTGTATTGACGCTGTCAGCGCCGTCAGTCTGAGCGCGCGACGGGGACAGGTCTGGAGGAGACGCGACGCGTGCTGACGGGGACGACGGGACCGGGAGGACGGGACACGGGACGGGGACACGACGGGGGAGACGCAACGCGTGCCGGCGGGACCGCGCGAGCTGACGGGAGACGTGACGCTTGCTGACGGGAGCGACGGGGCTGACGTGCACTGAGGGCGAAACAGGGGAAATATTGACAAGTTTGCAACACGTGTTTCAGTGGAGAAAAGTCAGCCGGCGGAGATTGTTGGAGAGAAGTTCCGAGCCTGGGTGAGCTGAACGGGTTTGTTACTCGGGTTCTCTTGGGCTGACTGTCTGGTTTAATGATCGACTGACTGGTTGACGGACTGACATCGTTGACTGACTGAATGGTTCACTGAACCGCTGACTAACTGACTGGATTGCTGACTGACCGATGAAGGCTTGCGTACATGGACGGGCCAGTTGCTTGGTCAACAACGATGCCTTGGGCAACGTAGGTGGAGAGATCAACTTCGCAGATTGTCCAGACATCAGGTGGAACAAGATCGTGGCAAACCAACGGCATCCTGCAGGTCATGCGAGGCGGGGTGACGCCAGGACCTCGTGACCTCGGGGACGGTGCTCCCACCATGCTGCACCTCTGATGACCTGGGCCACTCCCACCTGCACCTCTTCACGGGAACGCGTTGCTATTCACGCAGCGTCGCTCCCAGCTGCTCCCGCCCCCTCATTTGGAGGTCCACTTATTATGCTGGGTTCATGTCACACTGTCAACTCTGGGGATCGCGCAACGTTCATATACGAGGGCATATCCAATTCTGCTTTCCGAGGTCATGTTGAATTTCGTCACCGCGCGGTGAAGTCGGTCAGTTCACAGACAGCCAATGGCTTGGAAATGTGTCCAGCATTGCGCAAAAGTTCAACATGTTGAGTGAGACGTTTGAAAGCAGAATTGGATACGAGGATGTATTTCAAAGTTCGTAGCGTTTGCATGATCGTGGAATTCCGATCAAATAGCCAGTCAATGCCTTCGATAACTAGCAGAATGGTTGACCTGATTGTCGACCATAGTAGCTGCATCAGCATGCAAAGGCTACGAACTTTCAAATACATCCTCGTA
>JAAUXT010041690.1_pt1 | contig 18108 bp, 14 predicted proteins | sample 7278171 | NCBI WGS metagenome assembly JAAUXT01 (sample SAMN14350112, study PRJNA611818) | marine sediment metagenome | isolation source: surface marine sediment (1.8m) | place: French Polynesia: Moorea | collected 2018-08
TAAATGAGTTCCCAAATTGTGAATGTTGAGTGAAAAAGTAAGAATTTTTGACAAAACAAAGTGAGCGAAATCAGAGTGAGCAAAATCAGAGTGAGCAAAATCAGAGTGAGTGAAATCAGAGGGAGCGAAATCAGAGGGAGCGAAATCAGAGTGAGCGAAATCAGAATTTCCTCAAATCACCGTGAGCTCCATGGAGCTATTTTTTGGTAAAGGTTCTCCAAAAGGGAACTTCGAAGCTTCACAAAACCACAGCGAAAGCGTGACCTGTCATGGCTGCAAAGTTCTTCACCTGTTCACACAAAAGAGTGGTTGGCACCATGTCTGACTGACATGTTCGCAGACAGGGTCCACGCTGGACCTCCTCAGCAAAGTGATGAAGTGCTATATATCTCTAATGCAGCAGGATGACACAGTTTTATGGCCACAGAAGAAAACCTGCTGCTGCGGGCACTGCTCTCGAGGCACTGTACTCTTCCAAACAAGGAGGGCAAAATGCCTTTTCCTTGGGTGCACAGTGCCAGTGGATCTACTCACCTGACACAAGTGGATGAAGGAGCAATGCCAGGCCCACCCACAGGTTCTGTGCGCAGCGAAGGCTGGTCTTGGTGCACAGGGAGTGCTGCATCTCGCCGGGCTGCAAGTGCTGCCCTGGGGGGCCGCACCCAAAAATGGATTGAGATGTCAAAACATTATCACAAATGAAACAGAAAGACGTTGTAAACAACAAAGTATTTTCTGCTTTGGTGCGTCCAAGATTGGGGTGGGGTCCAACAATGACCCCATCTGGTACCCAACCCTTGCAGGCTCTTGAGGGGGGTAAATTTTGGTTGGACGTCAAGGGGTTTTCACATTGGGCAACGCGCGGTTGTTTTTGGTGCTGACGCGAACACCACCACCCTTCACTTCAATGTTGCTTTGACGCCGACGTCAAACCAGGACCACGTGTCACCCAATGTGAAAACCGTTTCACCTTCAAAAGTTTGACAAAATACACGAAACGATATTGCACCTGTGAGTGCAAATGTAAAAGGAGCATAACGTGAAAAAAAATTCAATAATCAGATGGCCCATCCCTGCTCCCTACCAGATCCACTTCTTCCCAAAGTGAGAAAGGATCACTCACCCCGGGGATTCCGCAGACCCCTGTGGATCCAGAACCTCTGTCTGTTGTGGTGTGGAATTGGTCCTGGATGCTTCAACCCGATGAATCCGTGATCCAGAGTCCCCCGAAGGAGATCCTGCTTGACTCCAATTCAGTCAGTGAGTCCAGTGATGGATTTGCTGATTCTCATTCAGTCCAAGAGCCACGTGGAGAAACACGTGACGTACTCGGGTGAACGTGCAAAGGTCCCGTTCGATTTCCCCGATCCGCCGGAGGTCAGCACTCGACGGCATTTCCCATTGCGATCAATGCAAGTTCGAGTGCTCCACGAACTTTGCTCGGCCAATCAAAAACGAACAGCACCAAATGTGCGTTTGTCACGCAAAATTCAGACTCCAAACAACAAAATTCACAACGATGGAAACATTGAGGTAAAGCACGAAATAATCCTTTGTTTTGGAGTGAATTCCTGTCCAGATGAAGCGAATTTTCCGGATTGCGAGCGTCTGGACGATGGTTGACCACGCACGTGTTTGCTGCGAGCACGTATCCTTTTCACAACAGCCACAGGAATGGTCTTGTTCAGTCCAAACACACCTGATGTGACGTGTCTGTTTGAAAATTTTTTTCCAGCAACAAAACTTCCCCCTCGGGAGAACGAATAGAAATGAATGGCTGCATGGCCTGCCCAACTGACCCAGATGTGAATGAAACAGGGAAACCCTGAACAGTTTGGTCTGTTTCGCACGGGTGCCCCTCGCCTGACATCATAACCCAAAAGGAGCATCGAGCATGCGGGCTGGGGTGACGATGCGTACAAGATTTACAGCCAGCGTGCTCGTGAAACGTGCTTCCTTCGTGATGGTGCCTCCGATGTTGTCCCCGTGGGTCGAGTGGGGTTGCAACAGTGCAGCGTGGAACCTGTGTGCATTTTGATACCAGACTCTGCAATACTGGCCACTCAGTTGTGGGGTGAGGCTGTGAGCACACTCCTAGCGACGCAGCAACCAGCGAACGCGACCATCACGTCGCTGCATTGGTCAGCTTTTTGCGTCGCCCCAACCGCTCCCAGAGCGGTCAAAAGACGCAACAGCAGCAGCCATCATACAAACCCAATATGGGGCGAGGTGAGAGAGAGAGAGAAAGAGAGAGAGAGTAAGACAGAGGGATACAGAGATGAAGGAGGGAAGGACTGGGATGGGAGAGAGGAAGAGAGAGAGAGAGAGAGAGAGAGAGAGAGAGAGAGAGAGAGAGAGAGAGAGAGTAAATTTGTAAATTTGTTGTTATGAGGGCCAACTTCAAAAGCTTCAATGCACCTGCACCAACATAGCCTTGGTATTCCTGGACTTCCAATTTCTCTCATCTGGTTTCTGATTGATGCCTGGTGTCTACATCCACACCTTGTGCTCACCAATGGTTTCTGAGTGGAACTGGGCCTTTTTGACTGTGATGCCACAGACCCCTGACAATTCATTTCAACCCAATAAATTTGTGCCACCAGTGCAATTTTGATGAATGTGAACATTCTGCAGTGTTATTGTGGACAGGGTACCCTTTTGACCTCATTTCTAGACCCACAGATCTTGAGTGACCAACCTTTAGGTTGTGGGACAATCTGCAAGCAGACACAGGTGTTCTGGCTGTCCCAGTCAAAACATACAGAGGAGCCCTCTTTCTGTTTACCAATTTATTCCCTCAGAAATGTACAACACCCCAGAACAAGTCAATTCTGATAAACACACATCAATAGAGAAAGAACATTTACAACAAATACTCCTGTGGGCAGTGGATTTCCTTCAATGCATTGCCACACACCTCGATGTCAAACACTAAATTTCAGTGCTGTGGAATTTGTCTACAATTTTTAGTTTTTGACGGATTTCATTTCCAACGAATCAGACGAAGGTGTCATCATCACTGTCCTCATCAGTGTCCTCATCATCCCGTGTGACATTTGCAAACTTTGGATCCACAAAGTGCCTCTGAGCCAGAGGTCTCATGTCCTGCATCTCCACATCTCTGTCCTGCAGGTATTTCAGAGGCACATGGGGCATGACATACAGCAGTTTCCTCTGGAACTTCTGTTTGAAATTTCCTTGGTCCATATCATCTGGAACCTGAATGTAGGAGTAAGGGTGTGTTTTCACAAACTTTTGAGTTTCATCTGGCAAGTCATTCAGGGTGATTCCATCCAGTGTGAGAATGATGTTGAAGTGGTGCCTCCCCTCAATGGCATCAATCTGGGCCTGTTGGAATCACTCTTGACACCAGTCATCATTCAGGTAGTTTCTTGGCAAAATCAAGAGAAACATGAGAGAACAATAAATATCTTGGAACATGGAATTATTTGTGAAGCAATGTCACTTGCAATGCAAAGCCCTGTTTCACACACCTTGCTTGCCTCAGACCTACTACAACAAACAAGCACAACTAAATGCACAACATGATTCCAACCTTACCTTGTAACCACAGAGATCATCCTCCTGCTGTGCTGTAGGGATTGGGTCAGGTTTTCTTGCAGTCCAACCCCAGCAAGATGGTCCCTGTCTTCCACACAGAGTCTGAACCCCTGAGCCTCTGACTCTAGAAACTGCAGCAGCTCAGGTCAAACCCAGGGCACCAGGTCCTCTCGACTGAAATGGGAGGAAATCAGACAAAAGGAAAGAGTTATGTTGCAAAGTTACTTTTGTATTTTTACCAATTGAACCCATTTCTACTGATCTGTAATATTGTGGTCTGATGCAATGTAACAAACAAACAAACAGCCAAGAGCATTGTGACATCCTCAAATGCATTCTCACACTGGGAGTTGGTGCTGAGCCATCTCACACACAATGAGCATGAAACAACTGTTGATGAGTGTGAATACTTTGGCAGTGATGGTTTGCCATTACCTGCAGTTGACAAAAGCATCATAGACAAAGTCCTCAGTATTGTCTTCCACTTCTGGCTGCTCTGGGAAGTGCACACCATAGTGAATCCATAACCAGTGTCTCAGAGACACCCACTTCCGAACCACCAAGAGTAGTGCAACCAGGAGGAGGACACCAGCACCTGAAATAACTTGGCACAACAGCAAGCAAATGTAGGAAGTTACCACTGTGACAAGTGTTGCACTCATGAGATTGTCTAATTGTGTCATGGACAAATAAGAAGCACAACTCTAGAATATCTGGTGTTGACATTATCTTTCTGGTCATGATTTCCTTGATCTGATGCATTTTTCTAGCAAGATGTTTGGAGATGAGCTGTGTGGTGCTTGTGTACTTCAATGGATTATGATGTAATTGCACAGCACACTTGCTTGTCTGGTAGACATCTGGTCTTACCTGCAATTCCCCAGACAGGAAAGTTGTCACACCCAAGATCAGCCTTGTCCATCTGCACCACAGGGATCCACCTCCCACTGTCCATCTGGCAGGTCACCTGACCCATGATATTGCTGTTATTTAGCACCCAATGTTTCATCCAAACAGAGTCACAGGAGCATTTCAAGGGGTTTCCAAAAATAGACACACTACACTGAAGGGTGAGGTTCTCAAAATTTCTAGGAAGTGAAGTCAGCTTGTTCTGGGCTATATTTATATACCTGATCTGAGAACTGTTCAACAAACTGTATACAAAGTCATTCATCAAATTATCAATTTTGTTGCCTTGGAGATCTAGCTTTCTTAGATGTTTGAAGTATGGCTTGTAGTGCAATACAGAGATGCTGTTATTTGCCACAATAAGCCACTCAGTTTCAAAAGGCAAGTCAGAAGGTATGTGGCTCAGATGGGAGTTGGAACAGTCAGCAACCATCACATGATGCCCATCAACAAGTTTGGCAAAGCAATGACAGTCACTTTCACAGGCCCCTGGTAGTATCTCTGCAAAAACCAACAGTCAGTATTTGAGTTTTGTGTTTGAATGCCCTCAACAAAGCAAAACTAAACCCCAACCAGTTTCAGTAAGCATACAGATTTCTTTTTGTGCAACATTTTGTGTGTTCTTCCATCAAATTGAAAATTGAACTGCAAACAATGACAAATTGGTTCACCTGACTGGTTTGTTCCCTGGATTTTGCTGCCAGGTTCAACACAGAATCCATTTGTCCAAGAATAATAGGATTTAGCACCTGTTGGCTTGGCTCTGTTGTCTTTGTACTGTTCATTGTTTTTGTGCCATGACCTCAGTACCAGCTGACTGTTTTGTGTGACTCGGACAGGACAGTATGGCATCCAAGTGTCTTCCACAATAAAGTGTCTCAATTCCGCTCTGGAGTTCATTGCAATAGAGATGGCAGACCCATTCCCCAATTTGACTCCCAGTCTCAGGTTTGCAGCCTTCAGTCGTGAGCTGTGTGTCGTTATCATAAAACTTGCATCTTCAGCTGTGTTGTTATTAGTTATGCAGTTATGCATCAAAATAGAAGGGCAATGACTTGCAAAGATTCCTCCTCCCAAATTGGATGCTAAGTTGTCAGATATAGTTATGTTTCCAAGGATAACTGAGCACCTGTCTGCATAAATCCCACCTCCTTTGAACAAAGCCCTGTTTCTGTAGAGGTTTCCAATGGTGAAGTTCAAAAAACTGTTCTTGCAACATATTGCTGCTCCTGTGTTGCTGGCTTTATTCAGTAGAAAGTTTGTGTCATGAATGTTTGAAGTTGATGAATCACTGATAAGTAGTGCTCCACCTTGTCCTGATAGACAGTCACTGATTGTGACATTGCTTAAGATCAAGCTGCACCTTTGTGTGACATGCAGAGCACCTCCACTGGCATTTGAAGAAGACTCCCAAATTTCAGTATTTCTTATTTTGAGAGTACTTTCAGATTTTCCAGCAAGAGATCCACCCTGTGAGGCATGGCACTTTGCAAATGTGCTGTTTCCAACAGTGATGTTTCCAACCCAAAAAGTAAAGACAGAGCCACCCAACCCTCTCAATGCTTCTTCCCCCTCAAATTTAGAGTTTTGCAAAAAGGCTTTGCTGTGTTTAACAAAGATAGATCCTCCACTATTGACTGCTTTGTTGGATTGGAAGAAAGAATAAGACATATTGAGTTGGCTTCGAATCTCAAGGTAAACAGCACCACCATCATCACTGGCTGAATTGTAGGCAAAGTGACACTTAAAGAGAGATATTTTGCTGTAAATCTGAGCAAAGATGGCACCTCCATGGCTCTCATCTGTAAGAAGAAAGTTCAGGCTACATGCATAAATGATGACAATTCCCTGCAGAAATGGCAGATGATGGCAAGGAAAACCTGTTGAAAATAGTGATATAAATAGCACCTCATTTCTAGCATTCCAGAGTAAAACATGAAATTGGTTTCAGTCAAATGAGAAATAGCACACACAAAATAGTCAATAGCAGAACTCACCCAAACAGATGTTCTTGTCATCAGCTGTTGCAGAATTCTGTGAGAAGTTACTTTCCTTCACTGACATAGCACTGTGATCTGTCACCATGATGACTCCTCCTGCAGATGCCATATTTCCCAAAAATATACTGTTGTCTACCATCATCTGACTTTCACTCTCTAGATACACACATCCTCCTGTTGAACTCAAAGCTCTGTTGTTCACAAACTGACTGTTCCTCAAGTTAACAATGCTTTTGTGAATGGCTTTGATGACCCCTCCATCATTCCTTGTGCAAGTGTTGTTTTCAAAAACTGTGTTAGTGACATTGAAGAGAACCCGATTGGAGAGTGAGAATACCCCTCCTCCATCAGCTGAGTTTGACAAAAATGAGCAGTTCTGAATTACAACAGAAGAACCTTCAGAAAACAGGAAACCTTCATCAGTTGCAGAGTTGTTCACAGCAGAGCACTGGTACACTTCAACTCCAGCTGAAAACTGAACAACAGCAAATAGTCCAGCTCCCACCCTTGCTATATTGCTGGTTATGACACAATTATACAGTTTCACTCGACCCTCAAGATAAAGCCCAGCTCCTCTTTCTGCTGTATTCATAGAAATGGAGCTGTTATGCAGTTCTGCAGTGCCTAATGTAAGAATGAAGCATCCACCTCCACGTTTTGCAGTGTTATTGACAAGGGAACATTGAATCAGTTCCACTGAAGAGGTGTCTCTGATGTAGAGTCCAGCTCCTGATGTGGCATTATTGTTGACAATGGAACAGTGATGCAGCTTCACTGTGGATGCATCAACAGACAATCCAGCTCCAGTCCGTGCTGTGTTGTTTGCAATGGAACAGTTCTGAAGTTGCACTTTGGAGAAACTTATGCTTATGCCTCCCCCATCACCATAAGCTATGTTATCATGCAGGGTGCAGTTGAAAAAATTTGCTGCTGTCCTCAATGCAACAATCATACCTCCTACACAAAGTGTTGGCAATGTAACAAAGGGTGGACGAACAATCCCTTTGGTTGATTGTTCTGCCAAATTATTGTCAATTTCACAGTTCCAAAATGTGGCTGAGTGTCCATGTAACCACACAATGCCTCCCTGAACCACCCAATTCTTCTTCCATACACAGTTGACGAATGTCACAGGTGTGTCATTTGTGTTTACAACCCCCCAGTGAAAGCAGCTTTGTTGGATTCAAAGTAACAATCAGAAAATGAGGCATTTATCACTGAAGCCAAAATCACAACTCCATCAAAACCAATGTTTTGTAAAAAATTGGAATTTTCCACTTCAATGATTGTACCTCTGAGGTTCAGAACTACAACACTGTTACTTGTAAAATTGGAGCTAGTAATACTCAAAGTTGATTCTCCCTGCACTTCTATCAGTGTTTGGAATGAGTAGTGCAAGATGCAATTATTGATCAGAATGAAGGTGTTGTTTGAGGTGACACTCAGACCACTATTGCAAAAAGTGCTGTCTTGAACATAAAGATTACTCACAGTGTTGTCTGTGTGGAAATAAATCCCTGTCAGTGAGGAACTAATGATGCTAACTTCCATTGCTTGAAGTCCAGAAGAAATAAAGTACATGTGGGCAGTGATATTTGATGGAGCTGAATAATATGAAGAGTTGATGAGGACATTTGTGTCAGTGATGACAGTCACATCAACACTTTCCAGTAAGGATTGAGCAAAGTTCAGTGTTTTTGCTAGAAACTCACTGAGGTCATGACCCCACATTTTGAGCCAGCAAATCATTCTGAGAGACAAAGTCTTTTTCACCTGTATAATCATGTAGTCAACTGCTGATGCACATTGTTGACTGTCAGGTTGAACTGACAAAGTTATAATATTCTGAAAAATCTCTTCCCATATCAGTACATTGTTTGGTTGGTCAGTGCAAGAATGTACATCATACAAAGGTAGATCTGCATTCAGAGCTGATACAGCAACCTCAATAATTTTTCTCAATGCAGTATTGTTTACTGGGTCACAAAATGGCTTCAGCCCCTGGATTCTCTCCCAGATGGGATCAAGGCTGCGACAGGCTGATTCTGCCATCTCTCCACAGGTGTCGCTGTCCTCACCACGTGACGAGATGTACCACGTGGTGTCACCTCTCCCTGCAGAACTCTCTTCAGAGGCCTCACCTGGATTCGCTGAATGTACATGCAATGAAAATGAACATTTGCAGGAGGATACTCACTCACACTTTCAGATTCTTACTGACAGAACAGGAGTTTTGTGGGACCCATGCATGATCAGTGTAGAGGTGAAATGTCAAGCTTGACTGGTGTCCAATCCTTGGACACAAAATGGTGTCAGTTTCCAACAAGGAGGGAGCCCCTAATTATGACTTGAAACACCCGAGAAAAGATGTATACTGGTCAGCAAATTGGGGATGAACCAATTGGTCCTATTCCTAATCCTGGATCCCTTTTCTAATCCAGGGGGAGCAAACCCGCAGTGTCTTTGCGCAGCACGCCTCTGTTTTGACCATTTTGCATCACCCGCCATGGCTTCTCTGTGACGATAGTTGGTTGGTTCTGTGAGTACCAAGACTTCCCACCCCTTCCCACACACGTGCTTGGAACAGCAGCGGTTTGGCCTGAAGCCATCATTTTGCATCGGTGCTTCAGCAATTTAGAGTTCAGAACCTTGACATGCAACACACCAATTACAGGACATGAGTGGCGATGCAATAGTCAAGGCATGAAAATTGTTGGCAGCATTGACATGTCAATGGGCACAGGCGCGCAACACACCTCTTGTGTGTATTTCCCTCATTGTCATGTTTTCCTCTCCGTTTCTCCATACAAACAACCTTTGTAAAGCATAATCAATCTGCAGCCCTGAAACCGGCTCAAATACAATGTCATCACCGCCCACCCAGAGGATCCACGCGCAGAGGCCACTTCCGGTCCACAATAGATGCTGCCCCTCTGGCCGGGGGGCGCCACCAAATATGTACAGTACTGTACCTCGAACACTTGTTTATTGCAAAAAGATGTGTGTACTCACCGGATGCATGGAGACACAGAAGCAAGCCACACCCACCAGGGGATGCGCGCACAGAAGCAACTTCCGGTTCGGAGGGGGCGCTTGAAAGCTTGTTTGTTACAGAGCCAAGAACTCGTGAACTCAACTGAGACCTGGAGACAGAGAAGCATTGTGACGCCCACCCACAGGATGTGCGTGCAGGGGCCACTTCCGGTCCACAGGGGGCACTGGTTCAGGTGCCACGTGGGTCCCATCGGAACGCGCCACACACTCAAAAAGAAAGGCTGACGTTGTTGGGAAGTTGTTGCCAAGAAAAGCTGTTGTTCACACCCTACACTGTGGCCCGAGTTTTGCCAAACATTCCTGTGGTGCCTCAACCCAAACCACGTTTTGCGAGTCTCTTGAGGTGCACGCTGATTTCAGACCAATCAAATTTGCGCAGTGTCAATGGGTGCCACCAAAGTAACTCCAAATCCAACTCTGAGTGACTTCGGTGCCATGGTTGGCCAGGCACAGCATTCACTTTCATTGTTGTCAAAGGGCGACGCAAGAGGAAAGTCGTGTCAGACACGCCTCGTGTCGTGTTGCCATAGAAACCTTCACGAATTCAAAGTGGTCCTTCAATCGAACCCACGTAACTCGACAAGGTCAGTGCTCGAAAAGTCCTGTCAGAATAACCGCGTTGACTTGCCAAGCAGAGAAAATTTGGTTGTCTTTGAGGGAGAAAGTGCTTGACAAAAGCGATGAATCAGCTGGGATGATGACCCAATCAGGGGCGAAGTACGAGGTTGAATCACTTATTCTTGAAATTTATCATGTCTGTGACTGCTCCGATCGTTGCACAGTGAAACCATTGTGCACTGTCACAGACTACAATTGCTGAATTCATACAGAGGTGCGGTATGCGGCATACATTTTGCGGCATCGTTGACTCCTGTGTCCGCACATTTCTTGCGTCAAGAATCGATTCCCAGTGATTATCTGCGGCAAGCTACCTGCGTCACATTGGGCGTCATGTTGAACTTTGATGCCACCCAACAAAACACAGAACACAAGGAGTTTGCCGCAGCTCTGTATAAAGCTACCAAATGCCTGCCTACTCCAAGTAGCAAAAGACTTGAGTTCCTTCTGATCAAAACATTGAAAACTGTCAAATGACTTCATCATGATCGTCTCTGAAAGCATGCCAAATCCCAAGAACAAGTGATTTATGCTCGTCCCTGGGTTCAACTGTATTGGTAAAGGTAAACTGTAAATCTATAATGGCCGTGTTCGATTTACGTGTGTGGCTGAATGCTGGCGAAGTCGCACCTCTTCATGCCTTGGGCAACATTGTCCATTGGTCGCACTCACCCAGCCGGTACACGTAAATCAAACACGCCCAGTGTTTCTTATCATTCATGCCCCACTTCATGAAGGACGCTGGGTAGAGTATCTGGTGCACACGTCACGGCAATGGCATTCCCTCTGATGCCCTTTGGAATGAGATTCCCAGGACGACAGAGTTCTCACACTACTCTCGAGATGAGAGGAGGAGATATCAGTGGTGAGACAAGTTCATCTCCTCCTCTCATCCAGAGAGGGTGAGATCCATCATCTAGCATGATGCTGGTCTTTGCTTGAGATTTTATTGCAAGAAAGGTTTTGGGGGTTTCAAGTACATTGAATGCAGGTCAAATTTCTCAGAGTCAAACACATTGAATGCAGGTCAATTGGGGAGAAGCTTGGCAGTTCTGAGAGGAGAGGTTCTCGCACGGCAAGACAATAGAGATTCGAAAGCAACGACCAGCATCGTGCTGGATGCAAACCACGTGACTGTGTTCCACAGGTGAGCGCACCAACATGTACGAACCTGACACACACAACGAGAAGTATTGAGATCACAAAGAGTTCAGTCAGTAATTGTGCGAAGTCCCTTTAGGGCGAAGCACCATGTGGTAGTGCAGTATATGGCAGCTGGATCAAAATGTCCCCTGCCCCCTTCCCCTCCCCCCAACCCCCCTCCCCCCACCAGACCCCCCTCTGCCTGCCAGACTCCCTTCCCCCACCAGACCCCCCTCCCCGCAGAGAAGACAAGGAGGACATGGAAGAATCGACGACATTTCCAGCCAGCAAGGGACTTCGCACTGCAGTTGCCTTGAGCACTGCTTCTTGTTTGGACAAGTCGTTTACTCCCCATGGGGTGCAAAAATCTTTCAAAAAATGAGCCCACTGTTTCTTGCTGTTCACCTCCCTCCCATACAATGACAGAAAAAGGTGAAATGGAAACTCACCCGTTGTCCTGGATTCTACGGTCACTGATCCACCATCTTCGTACGGATGAACTGATCCAGACTCCTTACAGTAGAATATCTGTCCTGGACTCACTTTATAACTTTTGCTAAATTCCGTTCAAATGATATTGACAGCAAGGCAAGACAAAACGTGCATCTAAACAGACAAAAATCTGTGGTGCAACTGACAAATGAAACTTCCTCAGGTATTCAGAGAGCAAAGGGCGTTTCCCGGGGGTTATTCAACGTGCGCATCTTGGCAGTGAATTCAAAAGGGTGGGGTCCCCATTCACACGAAGTGCACAGTGCGTGACAGGCCGGTGTACAGTGAATGGTGAACCACCGCCAGAGATGCACCTGGTGCGCAAAATATCTTGTGAATGGTTGTGTGTGAGTGCGTGTGTGTGTGTGCGTGTGTGTGTGTGTGTGTGTGGGCATGCATGTGTGTGCGTGTGTGTGCTGTGCGTGTGTGCTGTGCGTGTGTGTGTGCGTGTGTGTGCTTGGACACATGTGTAAATGTGCTGGCGAGTGTGTGTGTGTGTGTGTGTGTGCGTGTGTGTACCTGCATGTGTGGGCACGCATGTGTGTGTGCTGTGCGTGTGTGTGTGCGTGTGTGTGCTTGGACACATGTGTAAATGTGCTGGCGAGTGTGTCCGTGTGTGTGTGTGTGTGAGTGTGTGTGTGTGTGTGTGCCTTGTGTCCGTGAGCGTGTGTGAAAATATCAAAGGTTTCATGCTAGTCAGCATTCTTTGTGATGATTTGAAGGTCAACAGAATGGTGATGGTGTGTTGTTGACTTCACTCAGCCACCTGTGTCCTTTGGTCTGAGTGTGGGGAAAATACCAAAACAGTTACAAGCCAATGGCAGAGCACAACCTTCAAACTGTTGTTGCATCAAAGAGAACGTTTCTTTCATTGCCAAGGAAGACTGCCAATCCAACCATGTGGACTGAATTCTCTGGTTGCTGGGCTGCATCTGGAATTGGATGGGGAAGGGGGCAAATCTATCTTACCTCAGTCTGAGATGATAACTGACCCTCAAAGCCCTTTTCAGGCAGGGTCAATATTTGAGCTCAATTTCAATGTCAACAATAACTTGAGAAAAATATTCAGAGGGAAAAAAGAGGTGAGGAAGTCTGAGCCCCCCCCCCCCCGCCAGCACCCCTGGATCTTCTGTGGAGTGAAGAGTACAAAAGTGAGTGGTTCTCTTTTGCCAAATTTGTGTTTTTGTTTATTTTCATTGCAAACAAAATCTGTATATACATTATCTATCAGCTTACTGCCAATGTTCCTTTACTTTCACACATTTTTGACAAAAAACAAGGTTCTTTTGAATCAAAGAACAACCGCTGTGCATTTCCCTTTCAGCCTCTGTGGAAGATCCTGTTGTCACCCTCTGTGCATCTCAATGATCCAGCAGCATGAGTTTTCCAATGCTTCAGGTCCAGTGTTTGCTGGATAAAAGGACTCCAGAACCTCAGACACCAAACACACTGATAAATCTTTCTCCAATGTCGGCATGTTGCTGTGTGAACATTATGTTCAGTTGGTACAATCCACTGACCTGATATATCAGCAAGGAAAATTATCTGAGCTGTAAACAGGGGAAAAGAAATTATCAGAAGAAACTTGCTTGGTCTCAGCCAACTGCACATGCATTCATGGTTTTGCGACAGAATCTTTTGTGCAGTTTGGAATCAACAGAAATATCATTGTGTTTGTTTCCATCAAAACTGAAAACACAAACCACAAATTGGAAACACCACAGGCAGAGCCCCGGAAAAAAACATGGCAATACCAAAATGGAAAAATTTGTACATTGAGCCATAGGGCTGTTGTCATGCTGTTCCTGGAGCAAACACAATAACACAATGCTTGAATTGGGCAAACAGAATTTGGCGAGGTGTTCCCATCGGAGCTATCAGTATTTCATCTGTTCACAAGATCTGTTTGGAGTTGGTTTTGCATCAGACAGGGCCCCAAAGGCCAAATTAAAGGAAACACTGACATCAGATCCCACAGAACTGCTGAATCTCCTCACTGCATTACTTGGAACACATCATATCAGACATCTGTATCACTGTTGATGCTCTCATCATCCCACACAACATCTGCAAACTTTGGGTCCACAAAGTGTCTCTGAGCCAGAGGCCTCACATCCTCCATCTCCATACCTCTGTCTGTACCCTGCAGGTATTTCAGAGGCACATGGGGCATAACATACTGCAGTTTCCTCTGGAATTTCTGCCTTGCCTTCCCTTGGTCCAGGTCATCAGGAACTTGGATGTGAGTGTAAGGGTGTGTTTTCACAAACTTCTGAGTCTCATCTGGCAAGTCATTCAGGGTGATTCCATTGAGAGTGAGGATAATGTTGAAATGATGTCTGCCCTCAATGGCATCAATCTGGGCCTGCTGGAATCGCTCTCGACACCAGTCATCATTCAGGTAGTTTCTTGGCAAAATCAAGAGGAACATGAGAGAACAATAAATATCTTGGAACATGGAATTATTTGTGAGGCAATGCCACTTGCAACCCAAAGCCCTGTTTCACACACCTTGCTTGCCTCAGACCTACTACAACAAACAAGCACAATTAAACAACCTGATTCCAACCTTACCTTGTAACCACAGAGATCATCCTCCTACTGTGCTGCAGAGATTGGGTCAGGTTTTCTTGCAGTCCAACCCCAGCCAGGTGGTCCCTGTCTTCCACACAGAGTCTGAACCCCTGTGTCTCTGACTCAAGAAACTGCAGCAGCTCAGGTCGAACCCAGGGAACCAGATCCTCTCGACTGGAATGGGAGGCAATCAGACAAAGTCAAAACATTTTCAAATTGCCACCTGACAAACAGCAAAGAGCATTGTTATGTCATCAAAAAATTTCAACATCTGGAGTTGATATACAGTTTGAATTGATCAGAAGGCACCAGTACAGAAGTTTGGACATTTTATCACTCACAGTTTGCCCTTACCTACAGTTGACAAAGGCATCATATACAAAATCAAGACTGTTGTCTTCCAGTTCTGGCTGCTCAGGGAAGTGCACACCATAGTGAATCCACAACCAGCGTCTCAGAGCCACCCACTTACATACCACCACCAGCAGTGCAACCAGGAGGAGGACACCAGCAGCTGAAATAACTTGAAACAACAGCAGGCAAGTGTAACAAGTTGCCACCAGTACCAGCACCTTTGTAATTGTCTCATCATTTCAAGGATTTTTTTTAAAAAACACAACTCAAGCATGTCTGGTGCTGAAATAATCTTTCTGGTTATGTTTTCTTTGATAAGATGTATGTTTCCAGGAAGATGTTTTGAGATGAACTGTGTAGTGTTTGTGTCTGTGTGGTGTTTGTCTTCTTCAATGGAAGATGATGCAATTATAGGGCACAGTTGCTTGTCTGGCAGAAATCTAGCCTTACCTACAATTCCCCAGACAGGAAAGTTGTCACAGCCAAGGTCAGCCTTGTCCATCTGAACCACAGGGATCCACCTCCCACTGTCCATCTGGCAGGTCACCTGACCCATGATATTGCTGTTGTTCAGCACCCAGTGTTTCATCCAAACAGAATCACAGGAGCATTTCAAGGGATTTCCAAAAATGGAGACATGACTCTGAAGGGTGAGGTTCTCCATGTTTCTGGGAAGAGTGATCAGCTTGTTCTGGGCAATGTTCAGATACCTGATATCAGAGTTATTAAATAAACTATACACAAAGTCATTTGTCAAATTTTCAATTTTGTTGCCTTGCAGATCTAGCTTTCTCAGGTATTGGAAGTATGGTTTGTAGTGCAACACAGAAATGCTGTTATTTGCCAAAATAAGCCACTCAGTTTCAACAGGCAAGTCAGAAGGTATATGGCTCAGATGGGAGTTGGAACAGTCAGCAACCATCACATGATGCCCACCAACAAGTTTGGCAAAGCAATGACAGTCACTTTTACAGGCCTCAGGTAGCATCCCTGCAAAAACCAATAGTCATTCTTTGAGTTTTTTCTTTGAATACCTTCAACAAAGCCAAACTTAACCCCAACTAGTTTCAGTAAGCTTACAGAGTTGTTTCTTTTTTCTTGCAAGAGCCAGATTTTGTGTGTTCTTCCATCACATTGAAAATTGAACCACAAACAAACAAAAATCATTTTACCTGACTGGTTTGTTCCCTGGATTTTGCTGCCAGGTTCAACACAGAAATCATTTGGCAAAGAGAAATAGGATTTAGCACCTTTTGACTTGGCTCTGTTGCCTTGATATTGTTCATTGTTTTTATGCCATGACCTCAGTATCAGCTGACTGTTTTGTGTAACTCTGATAGGACAGTAAGGTACCCAAGTGTCTTCCACAACAAAGTGTCTCAGTTCAGCTCTCGAGTTCATTGCAATAGAGATGGCAGATCCATTTCCAAATTCCACTCCCTGTCTTATGTTTGTAGCTTTGAGTCTGGATCTTTCTGTGATCATCATGAAACTTGCATCTTTCGCTGTGTTGTTCTTGGTCAGGCAGTTGTGCATCAACATGGAAGGACAATGACTTGCGAAGATTCCTCCTCCAGACTGAAGTGCCATGTTGCCAGAAAAAGTTATGTTTCCAAGCACAGCTGAGCATCTGTCTGCATAAATCCCACCTCCTTTAGAAAAACCTGTGTTTCTGTGGAAATTTCCAATGGTGAGGTTTAAATGACTGTCCTCACAACTTATTGCTCCTCCTGTGTCACTAGCTTTGTTCAACTTGAACTTCATGTTCTGAAGGTTTGCAGAAGATGAGTCACTGATGTGAAGTGCTCCACCTTGTCTTGATTGACACTTGCTGATTGTGAGATTGCTTGTTGTGAGATGGCTCCTCTGTGCAACACTCAGGGCACCCCCGCCAACATTGGAAGAACACTGCCAAATTTCAGAGTTTTTGAGTATGAGAATACTTTCTAATTTGGTAGCAAGAGAACCACCCTGTGTGGCATGACACTTTCTAAATGTGCTGTTTTCAACTGTGATGTTTCCAATCTGATCAGCAGAGATAGAGCCACCCAACCCTCTCAAGGCATCTTCTCCTTCAAAGTGAGAGTTTTGCAACAAGGCTTTGCTATGTTTTACAAAGATAGAACCTCCACTGTTAACTGCTTTATTAGATTGGAAGAAAGAGTAAGACATATTGAGTTGGCTTTGAATCTCAAGGTAAACAGCACCACCATCATCTGAGGCTGAATTGTTCGCAAAGTAACACCAAACAAGGGATATTGTGCTGTAAATCTGAGCAAAGATAGCACCTCCATGGCTCTCATCTGGAAGAAGAAAGTTCAGACTGTGTGCACAAATGATGAAATTTTCCTGCAGAAAGGGCAGATGGTGGCAAGGAAAATCTGTTCAAAATAGTGATACAAACAACACCTCATTTCTAGCAAAATTTACAGTGAAAAATGAAATTTGTTTCAGTCAAAACAGAAATAACACACAACACAGCCAAAGGCAGAACTCACCCAAACAGGTGTTCTTATCATCAGCTGTTGCAGAATTCTGTGAGAAGTTACTTTCCTTCACTGACACAGTGCTGTGATCTGTCACCATGATGACTCCTCCTCCTGCAGCTGCCATATTTCCCAAAAATATACTGTTGTCTACCATCACCTGACTTTCACTCTCCAGATACACACATCCTCCTGTAGAACTCATAGCTCTGTTGTTCACAAACTGACAGCTGCTCAAGTTAACAATGCTTCTGTGTATGGCTTTGATGACTCCTCCATCACTCCTTGTACAAGTGTTGTTTTCAAAAACTGTGTCAGTGACATTGAGGAGATCTCGATTGGAGAGTGAGAATACCCCTCCTCCATCAGCTGAGTTTGACAAAAATGAGCAGTTCTGAACAACAATTGGAGACTGCTGAGAAAATAGGAAACCTCCATCAGTTGCAGAGTTGTTCATGGCAGAGCACCGGATAAGTTCAACTTCAGGGACTATGGCTTCATTGTATATTCCAGCTCCCATCACTGCCATATTACTGGTTATATCACAATCATACAGTTTCACTGGACCCTGAAGATAAAGCCCAGCTCCTCTTGCTGCAATATTCATGGAAATAGAACAGTTGTACAGTTCTGCAGTGCCATCCCGAAGAACATACAATCCACCCCCACTCTCTGCATTGTTGTTGAGAAGGGAACAGTGATGCAATTTCACTGAAGAGAGCCAGCTGACGTAAAGTCCACCTCCCCTCCATGCTGTGTTGTTGAGAATGGAACAGTGATGCAGCTCTGCTGAAGAGCCCCGGTTGACGTAAAGTCCAGCTCCCAAATCGGTAGCATTGTTGTTGAGAATGGAACAGTGATGCAGCTCTGCTGAAGAGCCCCAGTTGACGTAAAGTCCAGCTCCCGAATCGGTAGCA
>JAAUXT010027476.1_pt1 | contig 18100 bp, 17 predicted proteins | sample 7278171 | NCBI WGS metagenome assembly JAAUXT01 (sample SAMN14350112, study PRJNA611818) | marine sediment metagenome | isolation source: surface marine sediment (1.8m) | place: French Polynesia: Moorea | collected 2018-08
ACACACACACACACACACACACACACAAACGCGCGCGCGCGCGCAAAGAACTTCAACAAATCATCAATGGACGATTCGGAGGCAGAGTAAAAGATGAGTAAAGGCCGGTCTTTCTTGACTTTTTGGACTCGCTCGTGAACTTGGATGTCATCCTGGGAGATAAGTGACGCTCTGAGAGGTGGGCTTCTCAGAACAGTTCAGTGGTCACGGTTTTCACGGTCTTCCCCGAAGAAGCGTGGTGAGCGGTGACACCTTTGATCCCCTGCACAACGAAGCCGCTAAAACTCATTACGACTCATTTGTAAAGTTTGTGCTGCAAGATTATCTTCGCCCCACCGGCCTGCACCAAGGTTCTTTGTTCAACATTCTTGACTTCGGTTGGAGAAATGATATTGAAGTGAAACTTTTTGCAACACATGTGAAAAGAACGTCCGACCCGTTGTGTCAGATTCAGACAAACGCAGAACGTGCAAAGAGCAAAGGGATTCCTGTTCGGAGCCGACCAAGCGGCTCGGACAATAATTTTGGATGGTCAGTCGGAGACTCCAGTAGATCGAGCGAACCCCGTCGGAGTTCTGCCCCGTGTCACTTGTAGCTTGGAGCGAAGACAGGTGGTCAAGTTGCGTTCTTGGTGGCGAACATAGGAAGGAGAATATTTGGGTTTGTCAGAGTTGGCTTTTCCGCCGCCGTATCCCGGATTTGGAAAACAACCATCAGTGAAACCGTAGGTTTTGTGGAGGGCTCTGCCTTCAGGAGCTGGTTTCTTTGTGATGCATGGAAGGCGATGCAAAGAACGAAGACAGCCCAGAACAGGTCCCTTCAAATGTCGGCCCTCAGGACTGATTGTGCGATTGAAATTCACGGTCGGACAACGCTTCTGTGGTGAAGCGCAATCACGCTCCCCTCACTGCCAGGTTCTTGACAGAATCTTCCCCAAACTTTGACACTTAGGACCCTCGGAATTGGCAATAAAACAGCTGCGGTGTCCCAGGAGCGACCGCGGGGAACGCTCATGGACCCCAGTTCCCTTGTGAGATTTTGAGGCAAACTTGGAGGGGTGCAAAGCTGGAGGGGTGCAAAGCTGGAGGGGTGCAAACCTGGAGGGGTGCAAAGCTGGAGGGGTCGCTCGTCTCGCTCGTTTGCGAGTTCTTCTGCTGTAACCAGAAACTTTGTGAACTGTTTTTTCAAAAGAGTCCTGTCGTGAGACAGAAGCGGTTTGCGTCGCATGCCGCACGCAGGCCGCGGAGGCGTCGGATCAGGGACGCACCGAGTGGACGGAGCGTCAGCGCGACCCTTCCTTCCTTCCCTGTCCGCATCCACGAGGTTATGTCAACACTTGCACTCGGGAGATGTTTACAGCTCCGATCTGTCTGGGCCAAACGAGCTTCAGGTCTGTCTGCGGAGACTAACGGCGGTTGAGCATGCCATTGCTCCCAAGTTCTCTGCGACCAAAACCACTTTGTAGCCATTACGTTAAAAGTTTTGTTGCCCGCTCGTCTTCAGAAGGAAATGGACTGGTCAAGAAGGGGCATTACACAACACACTGCGTCCATTTAAACATCTTGTAAACAATGCAGCCAAGTTCTTGAAGGCAGACTCTTCGGTTGAGCGGGTTTGTCGTCACCAGGAATCAAGGTTTTGTTTCTGCCACACTGACAAAAACTGTTGTGCTTCAGAGCTTTCTTTTTTCCGGATTGAAACGTTTTTCTACGTCAAGGGTTTTGTTTGAGCAGCGTACGGCACAGACAGAGCAAGAATTCAGAAAACGAACAAGAACCAAGACAAAAGCAAATGTCTCTTGGTTTGTGCAGCCTGTCCAATCTGTGCTCGGCTCCTTGGGGTCCCTCCGCTCATCTCGTCTCCCTCACACAAGGACAACACCGCCGCCGCCGCTGCAGCTTCAAAAACTTTCTTTCACAAGACTCGGTATTGCCCAAATTACCGGCTCAGATGGCAAATTTGTCCAGTGACCCAGGCGGCGATTTATCCGGCAATTACTGACTTTCAAGCTCGTTTCAAGAATCCAGAACAATGTCAAAGGCTTTCAGAGGAAAAGAACGCAGAGCCAGTCTCCAGTTTGCACAAACTTGTGTTCCTGGAAAGAAAACAACAAAGAAAGAAGAAACGGTCTAATTTGCGCGGGTTGCAGGACGTTTCATTCATTGTTCTGTCACGGAGTTTCACTAGCAGGACAATGAGATGTTCCCGTTAGACGATCCGCGTGTTGTGGCCCCAGGAAATGGGTTCGGACGGGTTCGGGAGCAGCTGCCCCGGGACGCAGGATCCGTTCTCTACGCGCTCCTAATGACATCGAAATAAATCTCTCGAGATGTGCACCGTGCGCCGTGCTGCGAAATTAGCGCCATCAGGCCGGCTCCGCGCCCCCCCGCCGCCCCCCGCCGCCCCCGAGCGCCTCAAACCGCTCCGACCCTCCTCTTCTGAAGATGACTCGGCCGCAATGAATTCTTTTCATTTCAAGCCACAAAGACATCAAGAAACTGATTGAACCAGCCCATGGTCCCCCAGGTGCAGAAGTTATGCTGCTGCATGTGAAGCTGGGAAAGTTCACCGGGCTCGAACCTCCCGCAGCCAAATCTCGGACTCACCAGAGCAACATGCACGGCTCAGCTCGTGTGAGGCTGGACGCTCATGAAACCAAGCCAGACCCGGCAAACTGTACGCAGCCGAAACAGCAGTGGTTGTGTCTCACAAGCTCCAACTGCTCTGGGTTGGTTCTGTCTGAAGCTTTCTTTCTTTCTACAAAATATCTGCTCGTTGATGGTGAGTAAAGTTCTTCTGAAGCAGCAAGACTTCGTACTTTTGTTCAGCACCTTTCCAACCTCCAACCAAATCGTGCACAGCAAACACGGGAACGAAGCTCTTCAGATACCTGGAACGTGCTGCGATTGCTGGACCATTCCTCGGTGTTTCCTTGTTTCACAAACCAAATTCGATGCTGACAGTTTCGAACCGTTCTGAATAAATTAAAAATTGTTGTTGGAGGTGGAAGGTTTTGTCTATTTTTCCCAAACACAGCTGCTGATTTTGTGCTGCTTCTGAACATCGCATCTCACAGTTGACCGACAACAACAGATCAAAAGAAGCGGCCCTCTGTGACCATCAAGAGGCGATACACCACCATCCACAATTCAATGAACAAGGCTCTGATAAGATTCTATCGGGGCCCTCGGAGAAGGAAACACGTTATTCCTGATCCCTCCTCATCAAATTCCTCCACTAAATGTCCCATCAGCTGCGATTCAGTCGGACGAACAACGAAAGGGCACCAAAGAAGCTCTGGATACAAAACCCGTTTCTCAGGAGGTACTCGGGTTCTCCAAAGTTTTTCCCAATCAGAAATCCGCAGCAAGTAATAACATTTCCCGCGGGTTCGTCTTTATTCCGCTCATTATAGCGGCCCCTGCAGTAGCGGTATCTGCTCTGTGAGGCCGGATTCACACCGCGAGCGTCACGCCTTGTGTCAGCGGGGGTCAGCGCGCGCTGCGTCACAGTGATGGGACGCATTCGGTGCGAATGAGCACAACGCTGAACCGCGCTGCTTGTGTTGTCTGCAGTGATCAGAGGTGGACAAGCAAACAACGAATAGAAATAAACCATTTGAATGATGAAAAGAAAACAAGATTTTGATGGTTCGGGAGTCATCTCTGTCTGTCTGTCTGTCTGTCTGTCTGTCTGTCTGTCTGTCTGTCTGTCTGTCTGTCTGTCTGTCTGTCTGTCTGTCTGTCAGCATTTCTCGCTGACCACCTGGAGCCTCCGACTCCTTGCACTCGTTGCTTCTGCCGGTAGAAGTCGAGCTCGTTTTTCACTGTGCGTGGAGCTGGTCGGGCGGGACAAGAGCGGGTGGGGCAGAAAACGAGTTTTGTTTCTGCCCGCGACTCTCGCAGCTTCCTGTCAATGTAATTACCGAGTCGGTGCCGTTTCCGGCGGTTCCTGCGTGCTGCGCCGGTGGATCATCAACTCTGCGCCTTCAGCTCTCCCCGTGTCCTTTGTTTCCCCGCCACCACGACCACCACCACCACCAGTCACGTGAGGGTTTGTGTGCAACGTACCGCACTTGATCGTTCTCAATTTCAGGCCTTTTCATTTGGTTCTGGTACGCGTTTTCGAATCCAAGAAAATTGACATCGTCGCCTGCAGCCAGAACGGAGGCGTTCTGCAAGTCCTGCAGAGTTCAGGGAGTCTGGCGAGTTTCATTTTGGTTTGTTTCGCACGCCCTTCTCTGAAAAGTTGCAACGAATCATTTCAGAGGCTTTCAGTACGAAAGCTATTTTATTGAAGTCCAATTTACAGATGGTATCACCACGTGGCAAGAGAAAACCAGATTCTGTTCAGGAAGCGAGAACAGGCATTCCACAGGGATCATCGCAGCTGCGACTTTTCCTGTGTCGGTGTCGGGTTCTGGAAGAGAAACGTAACAGTTCCAGAACTCCACGAGTTCTGTTGGCATTGTTGTGCTCAAATTTACGAGCGCACATTTTGTGTGCAGAGATGGCAACCAACCCGCACGAAGAACTTTGTGCGATTGAGGTTGGGGCATCGACAGATTTATGAGAGGTTCAGTGACATTGGGTGGACAACTTCATTGTCTTGCAAAATGTAGACTCCTTCGTGAAAATAACTTGTTGTATTTTTCCGTGATGTGAGGAAACAAGATGAAGAGTTTCACAGCGATGCCTCTGGATGTGTTCACAGGCTAAAACTGCCCCCAGAAAGGGCCTGCACGTCGTTCTTTGTACAAAATGTTACATTTTCCTAGGTTTTGTGGTTGTGGTGAGGAAAGGTGATTTACAAACCCTTGGTGTTTTTCATTGAGCGAAACATGAGGGACCAACACAGGCACATACCCATCTACACATGCACACAAGCACACACACACGCACACACGCACGCACGCACGCACACGTGTGAACAGTTCGCAGTCTGAGATTGTGATCCTTCCAAATTTGATTGTGGTTTTCACTTTCAACTCGAAAGCATTTCACATCTGGCAACTCCAGACTGAAGTGTGACAATGTTGTACAATCAAGACTATGGCTTGTGGTAGCACCAGTGGAGAAAAGAATACAGTGTGTTCCCCCCCCCTCTCTCTCTCTCTCTCTCTCTCTCTACTCTCTCTCTCTCTCTCTCTCTCTACAACTTGTCTATTTGGTCAACAATTACATTTCACACAAAACATAGATTATCACATGTGTTCTCTGGGCCCTCGTTCGCCGGCGCGCCAAAACACCACAACGTGCGTTCCAGTGTGAAAAACTTCCACAATTCAACTCGAGCGTTCCCCTGCAGTGAACCAGCGCTTTCGAACATTTGCCTTTCTCGTAGTATTTCGGTTGCTGCCCAGTGCGCTGTCGGCCGATGACAAAATACATTCAAATGGCTGTTTTCTCACAGCCATCAAATTCCTCTCAAACTTGAACCTGAACAAGTGAACACGGAATCACAAACACCCGCTTTACACGCGCAGTGAAACTTACCCTCACAACTCAGACCTCTTCATTTTGCCAAAATTATTCCTTCGATTTGTCCAACAATCGAATGTGAAAGAAAAACACTTTGAATCGTTGCGTTGAACTCGCGGATGACAAGGCGTAAGTTTCACTGCTCGTCTGTTTGCACACACACGAGCAACTATCAGCTTCTGATGGCCTTGTAGTACGAGATGAACCCCACGAGAATGAGCATCAGAATGAGGCAGCCGATGATGATGAGGATGATGTGGACAGGGATGGCTCCGTTAGTGTCTTCCGGGGGCCCGTTGGCCCGGTGCACAATGGTGTTGGACGAGGACTTGGCCTTGTTCCTGTCCTTGCCGTTCTCGGCGGATTTCTTCTTGCTCGCCCGGAACTCCTGGTTCTTGAGAGGGATGAGAGGCTCCAGGGTGGGACACCGCCAGTCCTCTATCAACTTGGAGTCGGTTTTGTTTGCTGAAAAATACAAGAGTGTCGTTTATCAGGTTGCTGATGCCTTTTCGAATGATGCTCAGTTTACGGCGAGCCAAGTACACGAAAGCTTGAGTTCTTCAAGGACTTGGATTCTTTGGAAAAATTGTTCGAAAAATGGTTCACACCAAGGTTTGCAAATCATCTTTCCTCACAATACCCGCAAACTCCAGGAAATATCTATTTTCAAAATCTTCCCATTCTTATGTCTCTGCACTCTTTTCAACCCAAAACGACTTTTTCCAAAGGTAGAAAAAGAAACAAGAGAGGGAACCACGGCCAAGAGAACGCCCGACTCCACATTTGAAAACTTTGACTGAGAAATAGTGTTCTGTGGAAACAGTTGTGAGCTCTGGGCCACGCCTCCTGAACCCGCTCCTGCTCCCGACTACATGCGCAGCTGACTTACTCACCGAGCACAGCTGCGAACGAGTAGTGTCTGCAGCCCTGGTACGGGTTGGTCGGTTTGCGAAACGTGTACGTCTTGCCGACCTGCACCTCGGCCGGGTTCTCCAGGTACAGGTACTGTTGCTCCAGCGACGAGCACGGCACCATCGACCACGCGATCGGGTTCTTCTTGGGGAAGTAGAGCCCGAGAATGTCATTCTTGTTCATCTCGATGAACTGGTGGCGCTCGAGCGACACCTCCTGGAAGCGCAGCTCCGTCGGGTGGAAGTACGTCTCGTCAATGAGCGCGTACGTGTCCGGGTGGTAGGGGCTCGGCCGCCAGATCTGCAGGAACACCTCGTGGTCCGCCGAGATGATCTTCGCAAACACCTCAAAAAGCAAAGACAACGGAGTTTAGGACGAGACCAGGTACAAATTGAAGAGCCACTGAAGCGTCGTCGCACCGTTCTGCTTCTGGCAAGGGAACATGGCAAGAAAAAAGACGCACCTTTGTGAGTCAAAATCTGAACGGTCCATCGTTTTCAAGAAGAGTACACGGCCAAGTTTGTATTTCTCGCACATTCGCCTTTCCACAACCAACCATCGTAAATCTGCATTCAGCTTCAAGACCGTGAACACCAAAGGCGGTGGACCCAAGAGGAACAAACAGCAGACTTGGCTTGAATGGGTTTGACGTTTCTGGGCAACTAGTCACCTGGTTGTCCACAAGTTTGGACTGAGATCATCGCCTGAATGAGTGTGCGCAAATCAATCTTTCCGCACACATTGACACACGTGTTGCAACACCATCTGGGTGTTTTGAAGAAAGTCTCTCTGAAACTTTGTCTTTTTTCAAAACTTGAGTAGCTGCGACCAAAATGCTAACGAAGTTGGTATCGTGTTCTTCAAGAGTTTTATTCCACTTATTAGGACCACTGTAATCACGCAACACGGTGGTTTTTTTTCTCCCAAAAAATAATTCAGTTGTGCTGGAACTTTTTCCGTGGATGTTTATCATGATGCTGGAAATGGTCAGGAAATTGAAATTCCAGAAAACTCGAGGAGGACACGATTTGTGTGAAATCTTGGCGACCCACGTACGAAAACCATCATCGGATGAAGTTGTGCTGGGATCTCACGGGCGGCACATCTGAGTCGAGAGGAATGGGGCGCGGGGGGGGGGGGTAGCACACGAAAATAAAGACGGGAAAAGTGAACACATTGTCGCTTTGATGACCAACAAGGAGAGGGATGGGAAATTCCTTTTTCCTGGAGTCAGAGGGTCCCGCCCATTTGTGTCTCTCCTCTCAGTTTGTCTCTGTGTCTCCCCTCTCAGCTTGTCTGTGTGTCTCCCTCTCAGCTCTGCCTGGTCGTTAGCCATCCCTTTCAACTCTTGGAACGATGTTTCCAGTTTCCGGTGAGTAGCTTGTCTTGAGGAAACACAGGAACAAACAGCGTCCTCTCAGATTAATATCTGCTTTAATGAGAAATTTCTCACAACACGCGCAGCCATGGCAACAGAAATTTGATTGCCATCAAATGCATTAAGTGAAGGAGGGAGTTTGGCATAATGATCTTCCCCACACTTGCGTCTAATTGGAACGCTTAAGCCTTCTGCCGCTGCTCGTAATTTCACAAACAATGAACAATTAAATCATTCATAACGATGCCGGGAGAGTGCTGCGCTGCGCTTCGTCTGACTCTGAATGTCAAGATGTTGATTTGAATTTTAAATTGCAGGCAGAAAGAAATACACTGTCCTATGCACAACCAACGCACTTTGGTTGTGACTCTTGCTGGGCAAGACGTTCCGTCAGGGGCGTCAAAGCGGAAAAATATCAACCGAACGTGCAGAAGTGCCGCTCCTGGAGAGACACAAGGGCAGCGCAGCTGGAGGACAGAGGACAGGGTTGAAGGGATGGCGCTGCAAGGATGGCAAAACGATCAATAGGACTGTTGGAACGGTAAAACGTGGAGAAATTTTGAGCAAAACCAAACACAAAACTCTCCTCTGGACAGCGCAACAGTGACGGCTGTGCAGGGCTTCCTCCTGCTGGGACTCACCTGCCACCCCCGGATGGTGCCCGGCGCGAGCGCCCTCTGCAGCGGGTCCGGCAGCACGACGGTGTTGGTCCAACGGTCGCTCTCGGAGCGCAGCTTCGCCTCGTACCCCAGCGTCCGCGAGTCTGAAGCGACAACGAGACGCGCGCGTCAGTCTCTGCTCCGTCCGGGTACACCACGTACCATACACCACGTACCAGCGAACCCAGCGTCGCACTGGAGTCAGTCGAGATCTGATCCTCGAGGGTCCACGCAGCAGTGTCAATGGGGGAGGGAGTGTTTTCTGTGTTGCAAGTTGGACTGAATTGCATTTTTGAGCACATTGTTCCAGACAGCGGTGCTCTGCGTCGCGGTGTCCTGGGTCCTGGGAACGTCTGTGGTGTTGTTCAGCTGGAAAATTTCTCCAGCCTCTCGAAGAGACAAGAGTATTTTTAGGCTTGATCTGGAGTGAATTCAGCGTGGGTCCGAAGCGCAGCTGGAGTCGGCGGGCGGAAGAGGAAGCGGCTCCGAGGAACGGGCGACGCGCAGCGGGATCCGCTCAACAACTTTCATCTCACACGGCTCCGTTCCGCAGAGCAGAGCCGCCCCGAGGTCACACCGGAGCGGTGTCATGCATGCGTCACGTCCAGCGCGACCCAACCCACGTGCAATAAATGTTGTTCCGAACGTGAAGCGTGACGCGTCCAGTGTGGCACAAGCCTGCAGGTCAGGAACACGTGTTTCCGTCTTGTCGCCGTGTTGGGACGAGACAAAGAGCCGCCCCCATCAGAAAGTCTCACAACAAAACAGGTTCGACTGTCATGAAGGAACCTGGGAACTCCCACATTCAGCACGATCCGACTTGTCGCGATGGGTCCTTGTTCATTTCCAAGCCGTGAGGGGACACTCCAAGGCAAAATCGAACATCTTTTCGAGCAAAAACCTGGAGATTTAGTTCCTCGAGGGCAACGTTTTGATTTGTCTGCGTCCCGGCCGTTCAACTCGAATTCCGAAATAATGCTTTGCATCCTCAAATCACTGTTGTCGCAAAACAAGAAAATTGAATAAAGGGAAAAGATGATTCGATGGTGAATTGCAGCTCGTGGACTCTGATTTATGAGAGCAGGGATTGCTCGGACAGTTCAGTTGTTGTGGGGACGGATCCTGGACGGTCCACGGAGAACCCACAGGCCCCCAACCAAACTCTTTCTTCTCACTTTGTGTCTTGGTGTTCCCAAATACAAATCTACTTGTCGTCTGTGATGTTATCAAAGTTGAGGTCTTGTCTCTGGGGGTGGGAACCCTGTCCTTATTTTTGCAATGTTCCAATGTTGCGTGGGTTCTCATGCCCTGCTACTCAGTCCAAAAAATATTACACTCGTGTTTTTCTGTGCAGGAGATTCATCAAGAATTGCAAACAAATGGCAACGCCCAGCGCCCAACTGCTCTGTCGATTCTCGGTGTAACGCGCGCGTCACGCGGAATCGCCCCCGACAGCTGATGGGCGGGGACGCGGCGCGAGGCCCGGGCGCCGCTTAGATAAGCGCCGCCGACAGACCCGTCGTGACGGCCGCAACCGCCTCGGAGCGAAGGCTCCCGATCCCCTCTCCCCCCCCCCCCCGACACCCCTCCCTCCCTCGCCCTCCCCGTCCTCCGTCTCTGATGTTGTTTCGCCTCAGGTGGAACCAGATGTGACCAGATCAGGTGAGGCGATGTCGTGTTTTGTTTGTTCCTGTGGCACCGGTGCAGTTTTCCATTTAATGTGGACAAGGTGTGTCAGTCCTGTGAAACGAGCTCTCGTCGTCGCACGTCGTCTGAACGAAGCGGATTCTCACGCGTGATGTCAACGACACAAAACAGAAGGTGGTACTCGTATCGGAATCAGTGCATATCTCGGGTGTTTTGTTACATTCCGACCTGGACTTCCTGTCCTGCTGTAGGTGTAAGTGCACACGGTCCCTGTCACTGAGTGTCTCAGCATCTTTGGCGAAAGTTTCGGCGCATCCGTCACTCTCTGCACATCGGGAGACGCTGCCCACTCCAACCAAGACTCGTCTTCTTCATCGCTGCCTCGTCATACACGATACTTTACTGGTCACACGGGACTGCTGTTTTCATACGATATTCTCATGAATATTTCAAGCTAAGAGAGATGCAGCGCGACAGAAAAGCTTCTGATTTATTTCCCTCTCATTGCACCGATACTCGGCATCCCGAAGCATCGCGCAGATTTGCTGTTGGGATCTAATCTGAACAAGGACTTCAAAAAACCCGTCTTTGTTTCGTCTCTGCTCCATTGTTTCTTTGTCAAGGCTCTTGCCTCTAACAAGTGCACTGTTTCTGGATCAGATAAGTCTCATCAACGGCTATTTTCATTGTCGAGACCTGCGCCAGGGCAGGCTTCGACGTGTGGACGGGAGTCGGCTTCGCTGCACGGAGCTCAGGCCGAACAGCTGAAAATTACGCGCTGAACTCCTCTGGCGACTCGGCTGGCCTGACCACTCCTCTTTCAGTCCAGAATTCTCAATTTTTTGCTCGGAGTAATTTTCACAAGATGCCCTTTTTGACGCCGCACTCGTTGACGTCCACATTTTCTTCCGGTCTGTGAAAAACTTCCAACGACAATCTCACGCAGCAAGTGTTGGATTTCGCGCAGGTGTGCTATTGCACTGAAGAATCTGTTTGCCCATGACAGACGAGCTCAGATATGGAAATCCGCAGAACGACAGCACTGGCTGTGACCCATGGTTCGTGTCTGTCGGCAAACAGATGCAGTATGCAACATGAGAACATGAACACTGAAACTCAGGGGTCCACACCAAAGTGTCCACCTGAGCTAAAGTTTTTTCCAGACGCTTCTGACACGAACCGGATCCACGAGCCACGCGCAGCAGAAGTTTCGCAAAAAGCGGCGACTTTGAGAGGAGAGAATCCTTGGGGTAAAGCTCAACGACGAATGAGGGCATCCCTTCAAAGGCAGTTGTTGCGCTGCACAATGCAACACTTGTCCCCAGAATGCGGGCTCCCGCAGGTTGGTTAGTTCCCCGGACAATCTCATGACTCTTTCATCAGCCCTCGGGCGACTTCACAGCGAATCTGTGGGACAGCGGGCTGGCGGGGCAAGAGGCGCGGGGCGCGCCGCTCTTTGTGCGTCGGAATCAGATCGTTTGAGAGACAAGGCGAAAAGACGACGAGTGGGACTTCTCCAAGTTCAAACGGAATTTGGGCGAGAATGATGAAAAATAGATGTTCGTTTTCGTTTTTCTTTATGAACGAGAGATATCCCCATTGAATCAGTCACGAGGTGAGGCAGCGATGTACCATGACATGCAGATCTCTTCGTGATTGAGTTCAAAACGTTTTCGCACTTTTCCAAGCCGTGGTTCTCTTTGTTTGTGCGGCAACTCCACGGGAAACAAAGTGAGCACAAGCCACGCGCGCTCCAGAGCTACAGGATCCAAAAAACACCTGGACAGGCACAGCAGAACATCTCAAATTGACACACAGTTTGCAACGTACCCTTTCATGGTGACTGCAGAGAAAGGAGCATTCCTCGGTCTGAACGGAAAAACGTTTCTCTTGAGTGTGTGTGGTGTTTTCATTTGCTTTGGATGAAATGGATAGTTTTTTGTTTTGCTCGTGTCACTGAGATGAGAGTCATGTTAATTTAGACCAAACTCGTGATTCTGTGCTTCGTCTTGCAGCACAAACTAAAAAGTTCCTTCTTAGGAATTTAGTTTTCATTGTTTGGTTCCATGGCTTCAGATTTCACTTGGCATCACGTCCCTGTTGGAGCACCGTCATTCGTAGAAATCCGTATGAAATCGGAGATATGTTTGCGAAGGACTTTTACTGATTTCCAAAACGCTGGCCCGTTGACCTTTCCCTGAAATGCTACTTGGAAATTATCTTTTGTGTCGTTCGCTGCAGGACCTGTTCACTGTCATTTTTGTCTGGGCACAAATTCCCCCATTCGGCTTCGTCTTCCATTGAAGCTGAACCGCTCAAATTCTCTTCTCTCTTGAGCGGATTGTCGTTAATTCACTTATCGCGCAGGGATTTGTTAACCGACTGAGACAGAATTGCAGGAGTGAGCACTTTTTGAAGCGCTCTGATGATATTAATGCTGTTTCTCTCCATTAATTATCCTTTCATATCCCGGCCGCGCAGAAGCTTCTTCGAAACTTCCTCTGTAATTGTGATCCATATGAACAATAATTCATTTCGAGCGTCGGCTTTCTGTTCCGAAAAAAAAACAGTGCTTTGATTTTCTTTGAGACAGAAAGGTCATCTCTCTCTCTCTCTCTCTCTCTCTCTCTCTCTCTCTCTCTCTCTCTCTCTCTCTCTCTCTCCCTGGATTAAAAAGACGGAGATCTAATTGCAGAGAGCGGGTCTATCTGCCCAGGTTTGCAATTGATTTCATGTCGAAGGAGCGATCCATGATCGAGCACTGATCAAGGTTACGACAGCTACGCTCCTGTATCCAGGGGCCTCAAACCATTTACTCCTCCCGACCCACGTGCAGCGGCTGGTGACAGCCGAACGGAACCTGTTCGCCTCCGGAGCGACGGTCTCTGTGAAGGTCACAGCTGTCCGCTCCATTCAGCTGACCACCAATGATGTTCATTTGCAGAGGAGGCTGCTACGAACATGTGTCCACTCTCTTCCTTTCTTGCTCCCCATCCACAAAAGCCACACGTTTTTCTCCCCTGTGCACATCACTCATTCGCTTTTCCAAGTAATTTTCGTCTTCCACTCCACCTTTCCTTTGGCAGATACCCTTAAAGCACACATGTCGATGTCCCCATTCCAACGCGGAAAATCGATGTGCATTCCTCAGCGAAGGCAGCACTTAGCACCAGATGGATTTTCAATGCCGGACAGCGCAAAAAGTCCGTCTGTAAGACGAGCTCGCCTGATTGTATTTCCAGAGAAAAAGGGAAAGGAACAAAAGTCTGGATTCTTGACAAGAGCAGAGCGACCGACGTTCCGCTGCAGGTGCGTTCCCTCCAGACACATGCGTCTCAAAAACACGGACTGAAAAATTTGAACCCCATCTGTTGTGGTAAAACCAACCGCAGACATAACAGACAGAATCTTTCACTTTCGCATTTTCATTTGACCGACTCATCATCGTTGAGCCTTGTGTCTGGGTTCCAACATCATTGACGCAACTCAGCCCCTCTCCGCCACTCATGAGTCCCTGTTTTCTCGGCTCTCGTGCTCCTCTCAACAGGCTGCAAAAGAGGCAATTCAAACTTGGACTGGAGAATTCACTGAATATTTCACAAATTGATGAGCTGTTCAAAATTGCAGATCATTTGCAATGCAAAACTGTGCGGAGAACAGCAGGAGGCTAATTTTTCGAGGTTTCCCAGCTTCCCGTTGCGCCGCAGCTTCAAGTTGTTATCTTTCTCAAATACATGGATAGTTTATGGAAATTGCTCTTCCTTTCGGGTTGACTCTTGTTACCTCATCCACCATAAAATAACGATGGGGAGGCAGAGGGTGACACTAACTACAGCCCAGGAAGAAGATTGTCAGCCCGACCGCATTTTTTCAAAGATTGATGGCGTGATTTCCAAGGCAAATGCTTCGTTTTGTTGCTTTCTTCCTTTTGTTGCATTCATGACATGGTGATTGACATTTACATATCGCCTATCGCTGGGCGATGGGTGTTGGTGGTGTGTGTGACTGTGGTGACTGAGCCCGGCCATCACGAGGGGAAGCGCGCGGAGGACCGCGGCACCGCAACACGAGAGAGCGCTATGTCTGAAACTTGTGTTTCACCGTCGGGTAAGAAATCTCTCTGAAACTTGGCTTCACGCACCAAAGAAAGAAAATTCGAAGCAGTAGTGGAGTTTCTTCCCCTGCTGCTGTCAGACATTAGAGCGCACAAGCGTGCGAAGCACCAGGTTCTGAAGTCCGCAGTGCACGGGCTCCCAGTCTCCGCAGGATCGGTTTGGATCGCTGAAACGAGCTCCAGCACCGTGAGCTTCTTGCGCCGAAAACAAAGACGCTCCAAAGAACGGAGGTTCTTCCATATGAAGAGTGATAGTTTTTGTATGCATTGATGTCCGTAATAGAGAGATGAATCATGTTTGTGTAATTGCTGCGACTAATATCTCATTACTGTTGATGGGAACATATTGGCGGGTCGCGTTTCGCGTCGGAGGCGGCAGCTTCTTCCTCGGGATCCCAGCTCCACCTCAACAGACGGTGCGTCTCACCGCGCGTCAGTCTCGCGTCGAGAGATACATTCCACTTTGTCTTTGTATATACCCGCATGTCTGTTGATCACAATACATCTCAATGTTTTTTTCCTGCCCTTTGTTCAATGTTTTTCATCTTTCTCCTTTGCTTCAGTTGAAAAAAAGTGTGCGAATACACAACAACAGCAAAACCAACACGAGTGTCTGAGCGATTTTCTCGAGCTTGACGCAAAACGAACCCAGCGGCTCAGAACAGATCGTACTTTTGTCTGCGAGTTCTAAAAACCTCCCCGGCTATACGCCGCAGATGTCAAGAAGGATAAACCTGCGCCCCGCCTCTGGCTCGCGAGGAGCATCTCCAGCCCCGCGGCCAACTCGGCGTCTGTCTGCGGAGTCTGCAATTTGCAGCGGCTTTCAGTTGGAGCCGCGCGGGTCTGGGCGCGTTTCATGCTCCGCAGCGCCCGCGAGTTTCTGCCGCTGAAATGGCATTTCCTGCGAGTCTCTTTGCTTCACAGTCTGGATGTGCTCCTTGATGCAAATAGCCTAAGTGATGGCTGCCCAGAAAATAGCATCAACAAGTGCTCTCAGCAGACTCTGTGGACAGACCATCTCAGCAAGTCAAGGCTTTGATATTGGGGGCCTGGTTCTCTGTGCATTGCATCTTTAACGCGATTACTCTGTGGTCTGAAAGGCCGCTGCCTCAGTTTGGTTGATGCGGAGTTTCTCCTTCTCCAGGAAATATTGCCGCGGTTCTTCCTCATGACTTGTCCCGGATACAATGGGAGTCAGAGAAGGTGAACAAGCCTGGGACGGGCGGCTTCCGTGACAACACGACGCGCTGACAGCTCCCATCGCGTCTTCGCGTGCGTCGGGCCGCTGCTGAAAGGGCTGCACAGAGCGCTGTGCTGTTTCTCCTGCACAGGGAGGAGATGCACAAGACTCAACTTGAGATTTACGCATTTCTGCACAAACATTTTCGTGTCCGTGTGCTGCAAAAACAGGAAAATCCGAAAGGTTGTTTTTCGCAATTCTTCACCATCTACATCCTGGTACACAGAGCGCGCTGCAAGAAGAACGCCAAAAGAGATGTTGAGAACTTACCCCTGGGGCGGGGACACGAGGCGAGCTTGATGTACGTCTGGTAGTAGGAGCCTTTGAACGTGTACATGTTCTCCTCCTTGTTGGTGAAGGGCGGACAGGCGAAGCTCTGATGGCCCGTCGGGTCCATCGTCGCAGACTTGATAAACACGGTGGGGGACCTCTGGCCCTGGTACGGCAGGTTATTGGAGCCGCACTGGTTGGTCTCCCCTCCATCACAGAACAAACACTGCTTGTCGAGCGTGAGGGTGACGTTAGTCCGGGACTCGCAGCCCTTCTTGCGGCGGATGGACACGATCTTGGTCTCCTTGGTGTGCGGATCGAAGGCGACGATGTAGGACGGATGCCAGCCCTTGACGGCCTGGATGTGGAGGTCGAGGTCGGTGAGCACGCAGTAGTCGACGTACTGCAGCGACTCGATCATCGAGATGATCTCCGCCGACAGAACCACCGTGTGCAGCTTCTTCTTCGTCTCCTGCGCGAGGCAAAAACAACAGCAGGAACTTTACAAAAATTCTTGAAAAAATCCTCAGAGTGTACGAGGTATGTCAATTATATTTTAGTTTTCCTCGCGAGTTTGTTTGTGTCGCGCTGGAGCTAAAACTTGCTTGACATAACTCGTATGAAAACAGTCCAACACAGGATTGGTACCACCAGCTACAACACTGAAACGCCCGATCCCCAGAACAAATTGAGAGTCAAAGAAACGTAAATAACTCGGTGATTAGACGTTCTGCGGTTCCCGTTCTCATCCTTCCACCCACGCGAGACGCACCCGCTGGAAGCGCCAGTCGATGTTCTGCTCCTCGACGCCGGCGCGCATCCAGACGCCGCCGTCGCGCGTCACGCTGATGTAGACGCTGTGCGGGTAGCCGCGCCCGTCCACGATCGTCGTGTACCCGGTGTCCAGGTCGCAGTACTGCGAGTCCGAGCCTGCGAGTGAGAGACACAACAAACAGACGTTGAGTATGAGTTGTGGAAAAAGTTAAGCTCACAAAAAGTTGATGTCGACAAATAGTCTTGTGTGGAGAACCACGGAACTTTCTCCAATTTTATCAGGAGACGCTCTAAAAAAAAACAGCACCGCAGGACCGAGAATCTCTCGACAATTCCCAGTGTCAGAGAGCATGAAGCAGACTCCAGATTCGCTGGGATCCACCAGGGACGCGCCACTTAACCGTGATTAGTCGGCACTCAGCGCGCCCCGCACCGCCGCACCGGAAGTCGGGACCTCATCGCGGAGCCGGAGTGACGCCTCCCTCCCCGCCGCCCCATCACCATTCCGAGCGGCGCCTCGGATCTGATTGTTAATCACTGCGCGTCGCGAACCCCACAAAACGCGCAGCGGAGGCCAATGAATAACCCGAGATGGCGGAGACGGCAGCTCGGAACGGGCCGAATGTTCCATTTGATGTCGCAGCGGGGATTCCGGAGCTGCGGATATATCTGCGTCCGTGTCCGCCACACACACTGGACATTTCAAAGTCTTCGGCCGATGTGTGACACTGCCAGATGCACGGCACGGGGTGGAAATCGAGACTCGAGTTCGGAAGCGAGAAGAAGAGTTTTGCAGGTTTCCATCTGGGAGTGCCGTTTTCAATTTCCAACTTTAGTCTCGATTTCAGCAACTTGATGCCGAGTTGGTTTCTCTGAGCCAAAGTCAATTTTCAAACCAATTTCTCCTTCGAGTCAAATGACAGAACGTGGCACGAAGACTCGAATCAAACACTGTTTGAAAAGTAAGTTCCACTTCCACACATCTCCAGTGAAAACAGACGCTGGTCAGCTACAAACGCAGCTCAGCAGCCAATTCATCTTGCAGCCTGCAAATTGAGACAAATCGCTCAACGCCACGCGAGGTTTTTCACAATGTAATGGCGCAATCAGTTGGAATCTGAACCCGTCCCGGGCGCGTCTCGCCAGGTCCCGCGGCTCCGGCCCCGACCCGCTCTGTCTATCGCGATGAATTATAAATGCTTTAACACTCCGTCCCGCAGCCGCGTAACGACCAGATAACAAGCGGGTTCTCGGGTCCAGGCGCGCGGTGCCGACTCGATGCGCGGCCCGGTCTGAGGGAGCGAACCTCCTGGCGTCGCCTTGACTTCTCCACAGCAAGTGAAAATTTTACCATAACGGCTGGACACGACTTTTTAGGTGATTTGAGGAGCTTGGTCCGATTTGTGAGCTTTGGAAAAAGCGAGCGAAATCGAAGTGAGTGAAATCAAATCACCTATAGGCAGGGTCTTCCAAAAGTATGTCTGTACCTATTTCATAGTCAAAATAAGGATTGATTCAGGATCTTTTGGGCTCTTTCAGTTCATTTTGGGTTGGGGATAATGCTCGAGGAATGCATTTGTAAAATTTAAATTTAAATTTTTGAGTTTACAAGGTCAAAAAGTTCAA
>JAAUXT010006834.1_pt1 | contig 18098 bp, 17 predicted proteins | sample 7278171 | NCBI WGS metagenome assembly JAAUXT01 (sample SAMN14350112, study PRJNA611818) | marine sediment metagenome | isolation source: surface marine sediment (1.8m) | place: French Polynesia: Moorea | collected 2018-08
CCCCCCCCCCCCCCCCCCCCCCCCAGACAACGCGGCATTTTTTGTCATTCATGAGCAATTCATGAGTGAATTCCGGTCCTGCAAAAACATTTTGCTCATGAAAGCCTGACTTTAATTCGGAGTGTTCATGCGGGCAACGCTCCGTGGAGAGCACAGGAATGATCCTCCCCAGCATTGCAGCCACGCACGGCTGGGCTGAACGTGTCGCAGATACCGAGGTCCCCGGGGGTGGAGCCGCCTGCGACGGGAGGCCACGTGTGCGCCAGGGCCGCGCCGTCCACACTCGGGCGCCCCCTGCCGGTCGGAGCAGACACGCGACGAAGCCGAGGGCACGCTGCGCGCGTTACGGCGACGCGCATGGCGTTCGTTCATCTGCGCAAGTGAGCGCTGCGTGACCCGTCCTGTGTGAAACAGACTCAAGGCGAACGATACTGGCGATGTCCATGTACACGAGGTGTTCTTGCGGATCATTCGGATGAGAGACGAGCGACGAAGATCCAGCAATCTGCACCCAGAGACAACTTCGTATTTCGTATTTTTGGGTGGGGAGGGGGAGGGAATCATGTAGAACTAGACGTTTGTTGATGGTTCTTCTCAAGTTATTTCCTGGTCCTGAACTTTTGCGCTTCATGCCTTCATGGCGTGTAAACAAAATGAACGCAAAATCCACGCACATATGAACCAAAAATCTCCACGCTTGTTGGTTTCGAGTCGGGAATTGTTTGTTTTGATCATTCTGGTAATTTGCTACTTTGCTCTTCTGCTTTTCTATCAGTTTCACGACAAAGTGGCGCGCGTGCGTGTGCGGAGTGGGTCTCCCTTGATCTCGCCCGTGCGTCGCTGCTCGGCAGATGGCCAATTGTTGGGGAACAGGACGGCAACAAAGAGCAGCCGAAAAACAATGCAGCGCACCAATCACAAGGGATTACCTCTCGACAGCTTTACTCGCTGATTAGATTACCGATGCAATTAATCTCATAATTTCTCCCTTTGGTTACTTATCCAAACTAAATGCGCATTCGCTAGCACAGGAGTGAAGATTTTTGTCAGTTGGCGCGCTATCCCCCGCCCCGTCGCGTTTCCCTCGTGAAGTTTTGAAGAGAAGCCAAAATGTCGTGTCGTCCATGACAACCCGAAACAAATGACACCTGCATTGGTATCTGGATCTCAAGAAAATTGTCAAGTTCCCCTGATGAGAGGAAAATGCTCTGACAACAGTTTCCAGGTGGATTCAACTCCGTGTCCTGCGCGGTTGGCAGCAAAGCGCGTTGTGGTGTCTCCTGATCGCATTTCCGGGGCAGTGAAGAAGAAAGCGCTTCCAACCCATGATTCATAATTCCATTACAAGTGAAGATAATCCCGTTAGGATGAAGAGCGTGGTTATGATGAGCGATAATCTGGTGATGTGTCATTGAAGGTCCACGCGCTGTTGATTACTCACTCACTGCGGTCCGAATGACCAACGTGGCTTTTGCTGCGTCTTCTTGATTTGTCAACCATCACCCAAAGTCCCGCCAGATACACCAGGCAGACAGACAGACAGACAGACAGACAGACAGACAGACAGACACACACACACACACACACACACACACACACACACTCACACACACCACAACACGGACTTTGAAGCACACGCAAAACTTTTTCACTTGTGTCGGAGGGACGCACAAACTCAGGAAAACATGTTTTGTCAGGACCTATTCAAATGTACATTCACTGAAAGTGTTTTGCCACATCAAGTGTTGTCATTCAATAATGATCAACGCTTCACATTTCTAGAATGAAAACAAAGAAGAACAAAACACTCAGGTGAAGCAACGTACGTACACCTTGCTGGAACGCCCACGCTGACCAAATCAAGGTTGCGAAGCACAACTCGGTCTCACGAAAAACAAAGAAGGGCGTGCTACAGGGACCTTGCAGTGTTGTTTCCTCAGCAGAATCAGTGAAGATCAACATTTGTTCGCCGGGACGCAGCGCCCTGCTCAGCCACGGACAGATGGACTCCGGGCCGCAGATCCACGATTCATGCAGGGGAACCCGAAACACTCCCTTCGGTTCAGGGGTGGATCCAGGATGAAAAGGACAACTTTGTGTCTGCCGTGCAAAATTTCAGCATGTTCTCCCAGGTTTGGTGGGGGGGGGAGGACCCCCAATGTTTTGGCCCGTCGGAGCAGGCGGGGACTCTGCGCAGTAGAACTTCGGCGGGCCGGGGTGGTGGGGGAGGCGATCCAGGAGGACCCCGTCTCAGCGGACGCCCGGGTCAGCCGTGGGCAGCTGGACTCCGACCGGCCGGCTGAATCTGACGCGCCCACGCCGCAGCTTTCCGACCCAGAGGATGCGGTTCAGTGCGGGGTGCCGTCAAACAGACACAGCTGCGCGCCGCGCCGCCGGATTCACACGGGATGCGTGGAGCCTTGCCTTCCTGAGGCGCAATTCAAGGGGTGCTGCGTCACAAGGTAGACGTTCATGGCCGTTTCACACAGGGTGCTTGGCGCGTCGCAACACACGCTGTGCAAGTCAAAGAGGACAAAATGCGTGACGCATTCAGTGTGAATCCACCGTGTCGTTCGACTTCATGCACCCGAGTAAAAGTTCACTTGATACTTGCAGAACACGCAAGTCATGCACTGCTTTGGAAATGAAATGTGAACTTAATGCACGCAATGGAAGAAACAACCAGCTCGAACCGATCATCAAGGATTTTCTGCACAGCTGCAGTTGAAAAATACAAATTGGCAACAATTTTGAACACCTCTTGTTTCAAGACTGGGATTTCTGCGGTGGTTCAAACTTCTGACAATCAATTCAGCTGAAGATTTTTTTTATTTCAGTCGGTCGGTCCTGGAGGATCCATTTCGAGGGACAGATGGGCGGACCAAATGGCGCCGGCCCGACGCGCACTTGTTCCGATCATTTGAGATCTCCCGAGAGTTGCGAAGATGAATTCGGTGAACAGGGGTGGATAATTCGCTGTTTGTGTAATCACAATGAATTCGGGGAGGAAAGTTCGTGCTTAATGCAGTCATTGTCTGAAGATGAATGAATTAAAGTGGGTTCGCAAAAAGGGAGAAACCTGCCTCTCTCTGTCTCTCTCTGTCCCGAATTACATTTGGCCCGAGCAGAGGCTGAAAAAAGTGCACAGTGTGGACAGTTACATCACTGCAAATTTTGTGGGAAAAGCTGAAAATTGTTTTGAAGCATGAAGCATGGTTCACATTTGCTTTCAAAGGTGGTGCATGAATGTTCTGCAAGCATCGAGTGAACTTTTGAAATTTGTGCTTTGCAAAAGATCAAGACACTGCACTGACTGACTCAATTGTGCAGCACAAAGGAGGCTACAGGCTCTTAGCGTTTTGATTAACCTCTGCAGCCTCAGTAGAAAAGTCTTCTCACCACAAGCTGCACGAATTCCACAAAGGAACTTTCGCAAAAATGTAAAATCTGTGCATCGTTCTTACAGCCTTGGCTTCCGCACAGGAACAAGGACAGTGAATTAGATCCGTGTTGACAAGTGCCAGCAGGTAGAGTCTGACACAGGGAAGTCAACAAATCCACCGCAATACACCAGGCTGTAAATGCCATTCCGGATACTTTGATTTGTTTGTGTCACACATACCACATTCTGCCCCCCCGTCTTCGCCTTCCCGCGCTGCAGCAACACAGAAAGTCCCGCGGCTATTGTAAATATTTCCCGAGCCCAGATAAAACGCATTAATCCGGATCTTATCAGCGCTCCACGAAAAGCCGCCCCAATAAAAGGCTCCTTTATCGCATTTGCAGGCCCGAGTCAACACGACTTTTGGACAGGGACGGAGGTGAGTGTTTGTACAGCGGCGCGCGGCGCGTGTGCGGGTCCGTGTCCATAAAGAACTGCGGTTCCTGGTCAACTTCACCTGAACCTTGATATTTTCCGGTGAAACGTGGATCAAAACTGGGCGTTGGCCGCCGACGTCGGGTCCGTGACCCCGTGAAGGTCACAGGGAAGGTCAGAGGGGGACCAGGGGGCGCCGTCAGACCGTCAAGAGGCGTCGCATTTTGCTCACGATGCGCTTCCTGCAGCTTTAGGCCTCGTCACACGGGGCGAACGCAAAAGTTTCACCAAAAGAAAAATTCTGCACCAGCCCTGCAGGAAGAATGGATTCGAGCGAACTGTCCAAGTTTGACGGGGGACAAAACACAGTTTGTTGAATTGTGAAAATTTTTTCAGCCATTTCATTCGAACTCGCGCTGTTTAACAACGCACAAATGCTCAACAAAAAGAGAAAAGCACAGCGTTGTTTATTTTTGGACCATTAATAACGATTAATAATCAATTATTTGAGATAGAGATCAGATGAGAGAGTCAGCACTGAACATTAGCGACTCCGCACATGAGCGATGAAACGGAATACACAACTGTATCGCTTCTATTGAACACGGCCTATTGTTTCCCCATTCACTTTGAAGTAGCTCCTCCTTCAATGGAACCAGCACAAAGGTCCCATCATAACTCATAAAATGCTGCGGGGATGCCAAAAGTCAGCCTAGGGTGACGGAGCGGGGTGCATTATGCCTTGTGCGCCCATCAAGCTGGGGTCGTGGTGCCTCGCAATAGTCTCCAATTCACACACAACAGCCCCCAATCACCCGACAAAGCCTCATCAGAGTCAACCTGGATGAGTCTTATCGCCCTCCATAACAATAACACACACAATAGCGTGACAATGGACGCGGCACCCGGACCCACTGCGCGCGCGCGAATCAAAGACGCTCCCATAATTGGCTCTTTCCCATAATCAGTTTGCTGGCAGGTGCGCCCGCGAGCCGCGCGGCCCGAATCCCTTTGAAGTCCGGGGGTAAAAAGCCGCGTCGCGTATCGCTGCCCGTGAAGCGTGAATGTTGTTCCCAACCACTCAACGGGAGGAAATATCAGTGAAATTATTATATTTTCACAGCGTGATGGGCTTTGATACCCCCGGGGGGTGGGGGTAAAGTTGCAGGGGGTGCGATATGCATTCACACTGAGCACTTGTCCTGTGCTACAAGGTGGGTGGGGCCCCTCTAATCTGAAAATAGGGTAATTTCTGCTGACTTTCACTGTCGTTTCTTTGACTTCAGAAGGCCTGCTGCACCTGTTATCCGAACCGGCCATCTGTGACGTTTGAGAGCCACTCGGTCCCTGGAGTGGGGCTTGGTCTCTCGAACAGCAAGTGTAACAAAAAGTGAGAGTTGCTGTTTGCGGGTGACTTCAACTGTGGAACATCCACCGCAAGGAAGTCTGTTTATTTTCGCACTTGGTGGAATTTTATTTTTGTTTTCGCACATGCAAATCTAACTTTGACATGGTCTGGAACTGTTTTGCCTGCAGCGCGAGTTTTTGCAGGAGCAAAATGATGATGTGAAAGACAAACCGTGTCATTCAGGGCTGCAGCAAAATGTCCACCAGAACGAAAAATTAATCCCAAAATCTGACAGGCGTTCTGGATTTTGCAGGACCTGGGCGTGACGCAACATCCTGTTCCAACGTGGCAGCAGCAGTTGGGAGGATTTGACACCGAGCCCATTCCGACCCGATCTGGACGCGTTGCGCAACGCACCGAGCCGCTGCCCACGGTGTCCGGTGCCAGGGAGAGAGATTTTCGCACAGACGGATTAACCGCGGGAAATCCGCTCACAGGAACCGGCCCAAGTTGACAACTTCCCCTCCGAACAATGACGCTCAATCCGAGGGTGATCGCACCGCAAGCTGCTTGGTTTTCTTCACACTGGATGCGTTGTGCGTCTGCACCCATCCAATGGGTCTGGCGGTCAATCTTGTTCCCAACAACAAATTTGTCCGCCGAATGTGCAAAATTTTTCGGTTTCTTCTTGAAATTTGATTTTTGTCAAAGAAAAAGAGCTTTGACGACAGGGTCAGATCCCACTCAAGAGCGCGTCTTGGTTTGACGGACGCAGCTTACAGCGCCGCACGCGCAGCACGTGACATTCCACTTTCAGTTTCATTCTTGAAAGAGTGAAGAGTGAATCGCAGGTTCAATGCACTGCAGGGATAAACACGGAAAATGTGTTGCTGCAGTGCGGTTGCAAACCGTGCGCTCCTCTCCGCAGCAGAAGTCCATGAATCTCAAGGACGGCGCTGCAGCCTCAGGACGGACGGAGGGAAGACGACTCTCAGGGGGATGTTCACTTGATGCACGTGCATGTGGAGCTACAGGCCTGCATGACGAGTTTCCCTCATCCCGACGCCACCGCCTTGCAGCCTGCAGCACGCCACTCCCTTCTGCAGGGAGAGGGAAAATTGACTTGAAATTTAATTAAGAAGCGCACACCTGTTCCGAGTTTCCACCACCAAAATCCATATTCATCTTCACGAAATTCGGTGATAAAGTTTCTGATTGAGCTGGGAGTTTTTGTGGCTTGGACGTTGACGCGCAAAATACACACAAACTTTTCCTTGGACCAGGATGTCGCTCCAGAAAAGCAGTGCGCAATCTTGCGCCGCATGCAGGCTACTTTTGCAGTACTTGGTTTGACAACCACGCAGGTTGGAAGACGCTGAGGGGCAGCTGTGGGAGAAACTGGGGAAGACGCAGAAACTCGCGGAACAGCTGTCGAAAGGAGCAACATTTGTCGTCGCCACAAGTGTCCCAATCTGCCTGTTGTGGCTTCTGCGCCCCCAACTTCCTGTGTGGGCTGAACATCCGCTGCGCAAACCACCGGGGCGAAGTTGTCACGTTCAGCGCGTGGATCTGTCAACTTTCCATTTCCAATACTCTTGCGCAACGCTGCCTTCTGGCCACCGCAGCCCGACCGTCGAGTCCAGCAGATTCGTGGGGCGGTGGCCGCTCACGATTTTATTTGGTGTTTCCGCTGCGTCGGTCAGGGAAATGTCAGAGCACGGGTTCCCGCTGGGGCCGGGCACCCGTTATGGCGGGTTACGCTGCAGGTACAAGCTGAACACGTGCGCGCCATCCGGGAGGGTGGCGCGGGGGGCGTTCAACTGCCTAATGCCGCTAATGCTGAGTCCAAAACATAGCGAGAGCGTCCTATTGTGTCGCTAATGCGTGGCATTGATGGGGCATTGTGTCGAGGGGCCACGGAGCACGATAATTAGTTGTATGGCCGGGGTGGCTGGGGCCGCGGGCCGCCGCGCCGCACCCTCGCCGCGCCCCTCGGGGAATACCCCGCTCCTCTCCGGGATCCCGGCGGGGCAGCCCGCCGCAACCCGACCCCAGCCCCCGTCTCCCCACTGCTGCTATTTAATTCAATCAAATCATTTCAAGTTGACCAGCACGGACGTAAAATTGCAGGTGCTGAGACAATGCTCCGGACAGCCGGCGATGCCAAGTGGGTAACGCTGGTCTAAAGTTTCAGAAATTTGAAACCGAAATTACAGACCACTACAATGACCTTGCTCCGAAGCTGAAAATGGCTTCTCTGATTTCGGGTTCTTTTCAGAAAGGACCAAATGAAAAGTGACATCGCCAAAGTTCCGGATTTTCGAGCTCAGAATCAAGCGTGCAACTTCCACACAGGAGCGTATCGTTTACTCAGAAGAAAGAATCCATGACAAACGAACGCCCCGTGGATTCCCTTTCGGCTTCTGTTGGTTTTCAAAGATTGGCCCTGAACGAATGGATGTTGACTTTTCTCACACTTTATCTTGATGATATTTGCTCTCGCACGGCGACTCATCCAATCAAATTAGAAAATTGAAACACAATATTGTCAGATGCGCAGAGATATGAAACAGGACTCGATCGGGCTCTTTGATCTCGTGCGACGTCGCGTGACGCTCGGCGGTTCTCGGGACGCGCGCGTCTCTCTGGGCCCCGCGCCCTTCCAAGACGTGAGACGTAGGTCCTGCCAAATGGCTTAATGCAGTGACAGACGCCGCTTTCTAATTGGTGCTTCATTTGAGGAATTACTGTGTAATTCAGCCATTCCAGTTGATTGAATGGGGTGTTGATTCAACAAAGGAAATGACAATCACCCACGGCACTCAGAGCGGGGTCCCGAGCTCTCTCTGTATCCAGTCCTTTTAGTCCATCTCCGCTTTTAAGCCCTTAAAACCTTTATTCGCGCAGAGCAATAAATTAGCTCAAGGTCCACAAGTCCGGAAAATTGGCTCGGCGAGGGACGGAGAATTATCCGCAAAGATGGGGTTTGATAAGGAAGTGGACAACTCCGACATTTGTACCTGTGCACGTGTTCTCGAGAACCTGATGGATCTGCAGTGTGCTGCAGGAGCCTGCATGCATGGCCTGTGCATGTTCGTCTGCGTCGCAAAGCAAGAAAGGAAATTTGAGGTTTGGATGGAACACGAACACAAATCCAAAAACGTTGTTTGCTTTCAACGGGATATTTTGGAGGGAGGAAGGAATCCAATTTCGTCAGGAGGGGGCACGTGCGCGATGTTGGAGGTGGTCAAACCGTGAAGGTTTTGACAAAGACTTATGTTTAACATTTTTTTATGACCTACTGTTATTTTTTGTCCGCACCCTAACTTGAAACAAGAATGAACGCGCCCCGATTGTTCTCCAGAAAAGAAAAACAAAACTTCCTTTCAACTTTGCGTCTCTGTGAACATGAACTTAAAAAGTCCCCTCACGACAATCGATTTTAATAACAATATTTCCGAGTTGCATTCATAATTTATGCTGCGCCATTTTTAATTTTCCTGTGGGAAAATACAGATTTGATTAAAATCCATTGCCTAGTGATTCCATTGTCAATCTTGTGAGCTTTTGATGTTCTCCCTCTATTTGAGGAGGGCAATTTATCAAGTCAGCCCTTCTGAGCAAGTACAGTCGAAGGGCACGGACGAGTATTGTTTCCCAAGACCAGCTGAAGAATGCGCTCAAATTGCCATTAAATTTGGAGACAATAGGATAAGACGCTCGAGTCCATGACTGGGAGCGGGATTACAGTTTAATCGCGTCAATGTCAACTGCTCTAAATCAGACACGTCAGATCAAAGCTTCCTCCCATCCAGTGTTACACCCGATTATGGTCGCAATGGGTCTCCTCTGCGAATAGCCTCAGACATCAGCAGATTAGACGGAGAGACAGCAATTTGCTACCACTGCATAATCCGAAAATTGGCAGCTGACCCTGAAAATATCGCGTGTCTGTCTTCGTGGCTGTCTGCGAAGTGAGACGTTATCGAAGAAATCGCTCCTGTATGGAGAACAATGACAAATTCAGACGGCGCGAGGGGGGGGGCAGTTTGGGAGCAGAACGTTGCTTTTCGTGCACTATGGTTCAGTTCTGAAGCAGCCAACTAAAGCCTCAGCTGTGGTTTCCATTCTGAGCCGATCGCGCAGCTTTGTTATCAGGTCCTTGTGATCACGAAAAGGAGAACGTTGGTCGTGGATCCAGGAAAGGGAGAAAACAATTGCACAGGTAGAAGCTCATGTGTTTGTTGAAAAGTTGCAATAAAATTCTTTCCAATTTTGGCAACTTCCCACAACAGTGAAAACCGCACTCAGAATTCACAAATGTTGAGCCAAACGATTGGCAAGCCAAGACCATAAATTTCGCAGCCCTCGCGGGAGTTGATCAAGATTGCTCACGCGCGATGAGTGATACGGAGCGGAGTGATTAAGCTGCGGAGGTGACGGTGACGGCGCCGCCTCCCATTGGTCGAGCCGCCGGCCCCGCGCCGCTGCGCGCGTCACGTGACTCGGGGCCGGAGTCCGGCGCTTAAAAGCTGCAGGTGCAGCGACCAAAGTTCAGTCAGAACGAGGAAATTGCAGAAAGGAAGAAGGACATTATTGACACACGATCTGTTTCCACTGCTGTCAAGGTGAGTTCAAAATTTCGTTTTGACTTTGTCGGAATTGCCAAGAATTACGAGTAAGGACAATAAGTTTTTCACTGCTGAGTTTACGCTCATCAGAAAATTTTGTCTTGCACAACTGTGTTTAAGGTGAACCAAAAAGCAGACAAGCAATGGTGGACGTTTCTTTTTTCCTCTGAAGATGCCGATCAAGCAGGAGTCGTCGTCCGACGAATTCTCCGACTTCGCCGATGATTTCGCCGGCAGCGTCGACGAGTTGTCCGATCTGGACGGGTCCGAGGACCTGCTCACCTCGACACCCAACACGAGCGGAGGCGCCGCGGACTCGGGCCAGAGCAGCAGCAGCAGCAACAACAGCAGCAACAGCAGCAGCCCATCCGACACACCCAGAACCAGGAAACACAAGGACAAAAACGACCCCCAGGAGCCGAAAGTGCCGAAGAAAAGAGGCCCCAAGAAGAAGGCGATGACCCCCGAGAGGAAGGAGAAGCTGAAACTGAGGCGGGTCAAGGCCAACTCGAGGGAGCGGAACCGGATGCACGGGCTGAACGAGGCTCTGGATGTACTCAGGAAGTACGTTCCCTGCTACTCAAAAACTCAAAAATTATCCAAAATTGAAACTCTCAGACTCGCTCGAAATTACATCGAGGCCATGGCGGACATCCTCAAATCTGGACTCAAACCAGACAACCTGACTTTCGCCAAGGCGCTGTCGAAGGGAATGTCCCAGAACACGATGAACATGGTGGCGTCGTGCCTGCAGCTCAACCCCAGAACCCTCATGCCGGACAACGGCATGGCCAAGGGATACCAGTACCAGATGTTCCGGAACAGCTTTGGATACCCAGGATTGTACTCTCCGAACGTGTACCCTCCGGATATGTTCTCGCAGGCAGGGGGCAGCAGCAGTGGTGGTTTTCTCGGCTCCCCGCAGCATCATCAGCAACAACAGCCCCACGCGCAGGCGTACAACCCGATGGGACCGCACTGCACCGCAGGGACCTCGTCTCCCCTCATGTGTCAGTCGAACGTGGGGTCTCCTCCCTCGTACCAGGGGATGTCGGGCCCCAGCTCCACGAGTCCGCTCCACCCGGAGAACCACGAAGCGGCGCTGCCGCAGGGCACCATGACGTCCTCCAAGTTCAACTACTACACGCAGCAGCAGCAACAACAACCGACGCATTCTCCCATGCAGCAACAACCGAGCAGCTGCCTGCAGCAACAGCAGCAGCAGCGGATGGGCGCCCCCTACCTGCCGCCGCACGCATCACACGGACTGAACGACTCTGTTCTCATCCCGGACTCGAACCCGGACGGGATTCTGGACGATCTGTCCGACTTCAACTCGAGCGCGAGCGAGGACATCAGTTTGATGCAGCAGAACATGTTCGAGTCGCACGCGTGGCAACTCAAGCACGTGTGAGGAAGACGCCAAATCTGTCTAGTCTGTGTGAATACGAATGTTCTTTCAGAATGTGCTTTTGCGATTCTGTTGGATGTCAAAGTGTAAATTCTAGTCACATTCAGTTGTTTTTTCTCCAGCAATTCTCAGTCAACAGTTTTGGGAGAACGTGCAATCATTGTCAGTTTTTGTTCTTTGCTGCACGTTGCAGCGGAAGTTGTCATGTGTTTGAAGGCCGCATTTTTGCCTGCTTTGGACCAGTAAAGCCAAAATTGTCAAGATAGATTCTTGCGGCAACTTGAGTTTGTACGGGTTTTCTTTCTTTTCGACATCCTCGTTTGAGAAGAAAATTTCACGCTCGTGGCAGAAATTTATCTTCATGATCTTCTCTCCAAGAGGCGAATCACTTGACAGTTGAATCTACATAAATTTGCTTTCTTTCGCAAATCTATTTTCGTAAACATGTACAGTAATTCACCGAAGTCTTGTAGAGCACTGTGATGGAAAACTTGAACCAACGTTATTTTAGCCCCGAGTTCCGGCGGTTCAGAGACGACCCGCTTTGCCTTGTACCCGAGAGCCTTGAACCGATGTCAGAGACTTGCCAGAAGTGCCGCCGCCGAGACGTTCGCTTGAAGCGAATCTGGATCTTCAGATCGTTGTCCCCACTCTCCACTGACTAGTCCCACTTGTACAATTGTTCGTATGCCTTCAATAAAGAATGTTACAAGGATATTCAATTTTTGCTTCCAACGCCAGTAAAAAAAATTGTTCAGAAAAACTTGGCCTGGTGGATCAAATTTTGCGTCTCCTTCGGACGCAACGCAGTGATTTTGGTGAACATTTGGCGCCCGCTTCAGATCAAAGACCGCAGCGATCCGAGGGGTGTTCATGGTGCATCAGAGGCATTGTTTTACATTTTTACCGCAGACAATGGAGAAAGTCAACAAGGGGATGTGTAGCACATCTGTCACTATTTGAGGCCTTCTGCTCCTGCTGCTGCGGCTGCGGCTGCGGCCGCGCTCCTGCAGGAGATGCACTGCGAGTCAGGGATGCGGAACTTGTGCACCAACAGTTCAAGCGTGAGGAAGAGTGCCGCGAAATGGGAAGTTATTCTGGAAGAAAAACGCGAAAAGCGATGAGTTGCGACCACTCGTCAGATTCTGCGAAAGACTGCAGAAATTCAGTGTTGGTTGAGGTATAAGCGCGTGCGCGCACGTGTGCACAAGTGCTCTCCATCCGAACTCCGGTTTGAGAAAGTTCAAGATGTAAAATGTTGCACCTGCAATCCAAAATATTCGAGGACAACTTGTTCCAGCTGTCAAGTCCACTCAATATCCGGATTCCTACAGGAAGTTTTTGTCGAAATGAGATTGTAGACATTGTCGTGAAGTGCGCACGAGTACTTGAAAGGGTACATCCGGGAAAATCGGCCGAAAACACTTGGAAATGAGAGAAGAAAAGCAACTTGGCAAAAATGGGGGAGACGAAACTCAGGCCGGGTTTATTTGGTGAGAAACTTGTGGTATACGGGACGAAAGAAATTGTTTTGCGAAGGTCCCAGATTTCTGGGTCCTGGTCTCAGTGTTGATTTCTCAGGTCAAAAATCTGGTAACCAAGTGGTGACAGGGTGTCAGACGCAGAAGATTCCTGACATACGCTCGGGCCACCAAGTGTGACCAGAAACGTTGGCCTTTCACGCGCGTGTAGGTCAAATGGTTTTAAAAGAAGGTTCCTTTGAACCAACTCACAACTGACCACCTGTTTCAAAGTGACGGAGACACGACCAGCCGTGTTTAATGCTCATCCCCAATTGCACAACCGTCACACCATCGCACACTTTTAGTCCGAGATTCCATCGCAGAACGTGACGTCACAGAAGGTGTTTCCCAAAAATGGCCAAGTGGAGGTGAAGTGAAATGTTGCGAAGGTTTTGGATCCGTAACCGCTCCAGACAGTCGACATGGATCCTCGCTGTGTGCCTGCTCGTAGGCGTGACCTTTCTGTACCATCAGGTGTCACTTAGTGGACCGAAGGACGAGCGAGACGCACCAAACGACGCCGGACTGAGCGACGATGTTCTTGCTCTGCGCAGGTGAGTGGACGTGTCTTGGTCATTCGAGACGGTCACCTGAGAATCCAGTGGATATTCAGATAAACTGAACACGCATTCCCATTCGTGCGTTCGATTTGTGTCAAATGTGGGAAAGAAACTTAGGTGCGGCGTGACGTGTCATGGCTGGAGGGATGACTGGCATTCCTGTCTCATTCGAACTGTCAAATTTCCGTACAAATTGCCTGAGGAAGTGAGCGAGCGGTGTGTGGTGTCGAGTTGTTGGCAACAGTGTGTGTGGATCGATCAATGCATTGCAGTTGTGAACATTTACAACGCGACAATCTGATCTCTCGTCGAAACAAACACTCGTGTTTGTGCAGAAAACAGCATCTGTGCACTTCAAACGAGTCGAATTGTTTGAGCTTGAATGTGATGAGAGTGCAGCTCTGGTCGTGCTTCTGTCGCAGATGATGTTTGCCACAGATCTCACAGTGCATCGCAAATAGTAGCGGGCATGTCAGCATTTCAGGCGCCGATCCAAGCCTTGGTTGAGGTGAGGGTCTGTTTGGGGGGGGGGGCGTCGCGATTCATGGGGGACCCAAATTTTTGTGTGCCGTCTGAGTGACGAGGAACATCATTTTGGACCCGTCTCAGCATCTTTGCCACAACCTAGAATTCACCGACCTGTACGAGGAGGCAATGCACGACGCAATCGTGGTAACCCAGGCGACACCGTGTGCTGTTTGACCGCAGTGCGCGGTACGAGAAGCACCGGACGCGCGGCCGGCCGAACCTGCCCGGAGAGGGCGGGGCGGCCGTCGTCCTCACCCCCGAGGAGCAGGCCCAGGCCGACAAGCTCTTCGATAAGGAGGCGTTCAACATCATCGCGAGCGACAAGGTGGCGCTCGACAGGAGCGTCAGGGACGTGCGCGATCGCAGGTGAGTTAGGTCCTCAAGACTTTCAAGATGCAACGGGTGAGATCCACCTCCTGTCTTCTGCTGTTCTGGCGCGTGTCAGTGCGCGCGCGTTTACAATGCAACAACAGATTTCAAATGAAAATCTAAGATAAGTCAAGGACCAACTTGTCTGTTGACTGTTTGACACTTTCTCCACAAACATCATTTGGGTTGCTTAGTACCTTGTAAACAAGAAGCAGTACTCAAGGCACAAGGGTGGGGGGGTATGGGAGGAGATAGCCGCGGGGGTGGTGGTGGCCGTAGATGTGAGGTGGCCACGCGTGGAGAGAAATTCGGACATCAGGCTCGCCTTGCGGTGTCACCTTGCTCATACCACACCACCAGAAAGTGCTCCTCCCTGAAGGGACTTCGCACAATGACCTTGAGCCACGTTGATACATTCGCAGGTGCCTCTCGTTGACGTACCCGAAGGACCTGCCGAGCGCGAGCGTCATCATCATCTTCCACAACGAGGCTTGGTCGCCGCTGCTGCGCACCGTGCACAGCGTCGTGAACCGGTCTCCGCCCGAGCATCTGCACGAGGTCGTGCTGCTCGACGACTTCAGCGACAGGGGTACGAAACTCGCGTCTTTCAGCGAACTTCAAGCGCGTGCAACGGAAGTGACCCTGAGTGATGACGTGTTCACGTGTTTCAGCCGGACTCGGGCAGGAGCTCGACGACTACGTGCAGAAGACGTGGCCGGACGGCGTCGTCAAGGTGGTGCGGTCGCCCGACCGCGGCGGACTGATCCGCGCGCGCATCCGCGGCGCCAAGGCCGCTTCCGGTGACGTCATCATCTTCCTCGACTCCCACTGCGAGGCCAACGTCGGCTGGTGAGTCCCTCTTCCGGTGATTGTCGCACGAGAAAATCGCATTTACGTTGCGCCTCCAGTGAGTGCGAACCTAGGAGTGCACGTGACGTTTTGGCGATTTTTTGCGCTTATTTTCGTCGCGTCTTGATTCGTGGAACTCGGATTGGTTCCCAAACGAATAATTCTTCTGGAAGAGCTACGAAAATCAGAGTGAAAAGCACAGATGCGGTGAGGCCCCAACCAATGAATTGAAACTGCAACAGTATGAGTACAGGCCCAACTGAAGCAGCCTCTGAATGTTTCACCCCTTCATTTTTGTCAGTTTTGTTTCATTAGCAAGTCGCACCCACCCACCCACGCACCCACACATACACGCATACACGTGGCTGTAGGTTAGAGCCTCTGTTAGCGCGAATTCACGAGAAGCGCAGCGCCGTCGTGTGTCCCGAGATCGACGTCATCGACGCGCACACGCTGCGCTACAACGGCGTCGGGGGACGTTCCGTCGGCGGCTTCTGGTGGAGCCTGCACTTCTCGTGGCGCCCCCTTCCGCAGCGCGAACAGCGCAGGCGCAAAGCGGACACCGACCCGATTAGGTAGCTGTTGCTATGGAGATGAACAAGTCAGCGGAACACCTTTGTTTGGACGAAATTTTTTTGTTTTGGTTGAAACGGTTTGTGGAAAATGCAGCGAATTTCCGAAAACACAAAATGCCTCAAATTTTGGAAATTGATACAGTTGACGGACATTGGGCAGACATGGGGATGTGATGGATAGGTCTGGCTGCTTTGAGTCACGTAGAAATGTTGTGGTCTTTGGTCTTCCAAGTTTGCGGGAAAGAAGTTGATTTCGTGGAGAACGGGTACGTTTGCGACACGTATATATGAGCCGCCAAACAAGTGAGGGTTGTCAATTTGAGAGCAGACCAGAAAGAAGGGTGTCACAAAAGGTCCTGATTACGGTCCCTCGCAGGGACTCAGGTATGATCGATGACAATTTCTCATGGGGTATTTCTCAGGGTCGCGCCTCACAGCATGTCGCTGAGGCGGCCGCGCGTCGTGTCCACCTCCCCCACGGCTTCCTTGGTCTGTCCCTTCCAGTAGCGCGCCTCCACCTGGGGCCCGATGGCGTGAGTCGGCCCCGACACGAAGGGCGACGTCGGCGTCTCGGCGTAACGCTGCGCCTCCTCCAAACTCTGCACCATTTTCTCTGACGCGTTCGACAACTTTTCCATGGCATTTTTGAGGTCATCGAGCTGAAGAGGAAGAGCGGCAGAGTCGTGAACAACTTTGGATCTCGCGCTCTGTGGACTGTAACGTGTGAAAATAACTTTACTCACCAGTTCTGCTTTCAAGTCGTTGGTGTGGCGGTCTCCGGTGTCCTCCAGGATCTGGTGCTTTCTGTTGTTGAGAAATCGCGTGGTCGCCTCACTGCATTTCCTTGCGTCTTTGGCCGTTTGTGACACACCCGACAACTCTTGGAGGTGTTTGTACACGAACTCACACAGCTGCTTGATGTATTTAATGATATCACCCATGATGTTGATCGATGTGGCTTTTGGCTCAAGCTGAAAAAGGAGAAATCCTGAAGTTTGTGTGGTTGCGTGTGGTGAGCAGTGGTAGCGTTGCAAAGTGTGACCAGAAGGCCTGACTCACCTGCTGACGTCTACGTGCGGATCACCTCGTGTTCACAGAGTTTTTCTCAGAACTGTCAGGATCCAGGCAGCCAGACTTCAATTTTGTGCTGCACCTTATCTGCTTGTGTGAAATTTCGTCTTTGATCTTGTGCAGCTTATCTCTTTTGATGATTTACGTGTCTTGGATATTGACGCTGCCGACTCGATCCTTGGCGTTCGCAGTGGTTTTGTTGTGCGGTGTCTGTTTTTTACGGTCACCTTGTTCAGCGGCCGGCGCCAAAAGCAGTGAGTGAGCTCTAAGTGGCCCCCATTTGGGGCGCGAACCGTCCCTGCAGTGAGACGCTGACAATATGGATCGAGGAGCTCGTTCAGATTGTGACCGGTCGCACGCAGAACCTGTCACCGAGAAGCTGGGGGACAAGAAGCACAAGAGCAAAACAGCTGCACGCCGGACATACTCGTACACGTGCCGTCAGAAATGTTCGCACGAAGGCCTGAAGAAGGGAAGAAACAAGTTTTCGACCTCTCGGCGCATTGTGACACTTCTGTGAGGGTCAGAACATTTTCATGCTTCCCCGACATTTCTGACCAATTTTGTTCCAGAGATTTGGCTTTCATCAGCGAAGACGTGGTTTTGTCCGAAACTGTGGAATGATCCACCTTGAGGTTCAGCTTTTCCGTGACGACTTTGTTTTGCGTGGGTCAGTTCCAAAAGGAGGACAGAAAAGAGCAACTTGCTCCTGTCACCGAAATGGTGCGTCACTATGTCAAACAGAACTTGAATTTGGAGGTTTGCAGAGAAGATTTTGATTCCTGTGGGTCTGCAGGACATTTCCCTGTTGTGCGAAAGAAGATTGTTGCTGCGCAAAAGAGGTGGTTTGGCTTCAGTTTTGATCCACACACGGCGTGACGAAGTCCGAGACCTGTGTCGTAAATTGTGTTTTCGTCTTCAGTCTCACCTGCTGGCAAATTGAGACTTCTTTGGTGGAATGCGTGTTTCTTCCCTTGTCTGAGCGCTTCTTGTTGCAGTCGGGTGCCGAGTCGTACGTTCAACCCAGCCGTGTACACGTGTAGACCCACTGATATTCCCTGTCCACTCCATTCTTGTTGCTTGTTTTCCTTCGTAGCTGTTTTCTCTTCTCGTTCAGTTTCTGCTTTCGGGCCTTGCTCTCTGCATTTGTCCTTAACTGGACCAGGGAGGGTGGAACTTGTTCTCTGCCGTCAAAGTTGGACTTGGAAGGAGTCTCTGACTGAGGGGTCAGACCATGGTCAGGGCCTCGTCTTCATCCTGAATTCTGGATCAGCTGGGGGGGGCGGGCGCGCGGGGGGGCGCGGCGGCGCCGGGGGGGGGGGGGGGGGGGGGGGGGGGGGGGGGGGGGGGGGGGGGGGGGGGGGGGGGGGGGGGGGGGGGGGGGGGGGGGGGGGGGGGGGGGGGGGGGGGGGGGGG
>JAAUXT010019430.1_pt1 | contig 18097 bp, 20 predicted proteins | sample 7278171 | NCBI WGS metagenome assembly JAAUXT01 (sample SAMN14350112, study PRJNA611818) | marine sediment metagenome | isolation source: surface marine sediment (1.8m) | place: French Polynesia: Moorea | collected 2018-08
CCCCATTTTTCCTGCACTTCCAAATTTGACCTTTTTGACCTCAGAAACCTAAAAATTCAAATTTGACAAATTCCTTCCTTGTGCACTATCCCCAACCCAAAATGAACCATAAGAGCCCAAAAGGTTCTAAATCAATCCTCATCTTGACCATGAAACTACTGTAGACATACTTTTGGAAGACCGCCTATAGGTGATATGATTTCGCTTACTCCAATTTCACTCGCTTTTTCCAAAACCTCACAAATCGGACCAAGCTCCTCAAATCACCTAAAAAGAGCGCAAGCAGTTTTGACAAAACTTCATGAGGCATCCACGCTTGAACTGTATCCACCCACTCAGATTCCATGGTCTGAGTTCACTTCATCAACCAGCCTTCTCGGATTCTGAAGTTACCCTATCTGCACGAACCCGCTGTGGGTCTGTTCTGGACCTGACCCATTCACTTCCGGTTTCTTGGATTTTGACCCATCAACTCCCGCCTGTCCGTCGAGTCACTTCCGGATCCGCCGCCGCTGCGCCGTGGCGCCACTAATAGGCGTCGTCTCCCCGGGTCCCCGCGCTTCTCCAGCGCGCGCCGCGTCAATGAAAACCTCTCCATCTCACATCCGTGGCTCATTATATCCGTAACTCCGGGAAACGACTGTCAGACTCAAACAGATTTCTCTTTGAAAAGTTGGACATTTTTCGCGAGCTTTCTTGAAAACATCTCAAAGTTGAAACCCATGAAAATCCAAAGTTGTTTGTACCTCCTGATTTGAATCTTCTCCATGCCACTCGCTTTTAAATTGGACAAATCAATTTCAAATTTCTTTCTGGCTCGTGCAAGGCCCCCAATCGTTGTTGTTGCTTTGCTGAACCTGTCCACTTGGCTTGGGCTCATTTCCAACCCTGTCTGTCTGTCTGTCTGTCTGTCTGTCTGTCTGTCTGTCTGTCTGTCTGTCTCTCTCTCTCTCTCTCTCTCTCACACACACACACACACACACACACTCTTGCATATTACAAACGCAAATACAGATCTATGATAAAACGCCCTGAAAATATCACGAGGCGCGCGTCCCTGCACCCACCACAAGGGGACGCCTCCCGACGTGTGAAACCCCTCACTGAAACGAGACACGTATTCTCCCGCCCGCGACACGTTTGGGTAATTTGACGCCTGTTTCCTTCCTCTGGCTTCCGTTGCAGCGACACCTTTCGCTCGCGAAACTGTGCGAAGTTTCCTGCCCTGGTCGTGGTGACATTTCCCGTCGTCACATTGGAGCAATCCTACAGGATTTCCTGTTTCAGGGCAAGTGCGGATGCAGGGGCTGATGTGGGCACTGTGGATCAGGTGCTTGGGGTCATTGGTACCAGTGCCAAGGAGTTTGAGGCTGGTGGAGACCTGGGCTGTTTGTGACGTCACCAGGGCAATTCTGACGTCAGGAAGCAGGGAACATCCCTTGCGTCGGATCCACAAAATTTGCCTTGCGTGCAATTCAGTGGTGAGGGACCCAAGGGGTCTTGGTACCAAGCGGTTTTGAGGGTCGCGGGGACCTGGGACTAAGGGATTCTGGGACCACAGAGCGTAACGGAGGACCGTGGAGTTTGGTGGACCTTGGGAACCTGAGGACAAAGAAGGTCTGCCGACCACAGGACCTGGTAAAGGGGGTTTTCACACTGGCAGCGGTGTCAGATTACTTGACGCTGGCGTAAAAAATGGAGAGTTAAAAAAATGATCCAGTTCTCTCCTGGCGTCGCGTGAAAATTTTGACGCCGCGTCATCTGTCTGAAAACCCTAAAATTGCGTCATTTTTGACGTCAGCGCGAAAAAGACCGCGCGTCACCCAATGTAAACCCTTGCCAGTGCAAGGACTACAATCTACATTTTCCACTGTGGATCTCGGGCCCGTGTAAAGTTTGGTAATGGAGTGGGTCCCGTTGTTATCGCTGATGCGACGATGTGAAGAAAACTCCATGTAAATCCCTCTCACTGCGGGGATGTTTACGTCTCGCGATCGATGTTCCCGCGCCGTGCAGAGGGACGGGGCGCCGCACGCCGGCGGCGTCGTGCGCTGCGCGCCTATCCACGTCAAAACGGTTTTCACGCGTAGTCATTTTTGACGTCGGCGTCAAATTTTTTTTTGAATCCTACGGTGGTGTTTTGGACGTCAGCCCATAAAATGACCACGCGTCACCCAATGTGAAAACCCCTTGCGATCTGCAGAGACGCATGGTCGTTTTGTTGACGTCGGCGTCAAAATTTTCTTTTTTTCCAACGGTGGATTTTTTGACGTCAGCGCAGAAAATGACCACGCGTCACTCAATGTGAAAAACCTACAAGTTGCGCGTTGTGTGTTGTGCCAATAGCGCTGCGTCGCAAGGGGGACGCAGGCAGTGACGCAGCGCATATCGCATCCAGTGTGAACGCAATCCGAATATCCCACGGTGGACTCAGCCACTGGCGCCCACGCTTTGGATGCAGCAGCGCCGTCCTCCCAGCATGACGCCAATGCAACAGCGCCGTCCTCCCAGCATGACGCTAAGGCTACAGCACCGTCGTCCCAGCATGACGCTAAGGCTACAGCGCCGTCCTCCCAGCATGACGCTAAGGCTACAGCGCCGTCCTCCCAGCATGACGCCAATGCAACAGCGCCGTCCTCCCAGCATGAAGCCAAGGCTGCAACGCCATCCTGGCAACGAAACGCTGACGCCACAGCACCATCGTCAAAGTGTGGGGCTGAGGCTGCAGCGCCGTCCTGCACCACACAAACTTTCTCACTCACTGACGTTGCAATAAGAGAACCGTGTGCAGGCACAAGTCTGCGCAAACTTTTGCCTCGCAATCAGTATCAACTGTGAACGATGATCACCACGATTGTCTTCTTGACCACATGACCTGCACGCACTCGAGGGCAAATCTGGGATTTGCTGGTTGAGCGTACGATTGGGCGTGCAAGGGTGCGAGGTTGGGGCGCCTGACCCATGATGCGGCCTTCTGCGTCCAGCCCAGCACGGACGACACTGAAGCCTCGGTGTGAAATAGCATGGAGTGGGGTTGCAGCTCTACTGCAACAATGAACACGTACGTCAGTTGTTGGTGAGGTGCGACGCATGCGCGGTGGCCCAACGAGGACGGCGCTACAGCATCACAAACGAACGCGGCGTGCACAGCGTCACAAGGGAACGCAGCGTCATTGCGAGGACGGCGCTGTGACGTCACAAGGGAACGCGGCGTCATTGCGAGGACGGCGCTGTGGCGTCCGTGCAGAAATACGACGGCTTAATGAATTGATCTGTGACGATTGGAGGAATAAGGCAAAAACAGACGGCGCTTCCGTCCTGCGCTGTCAGGCCTCACGTCTTCAGCTCGCAAGTGCTCTTGTTTCCTCCTGCTCCAGCAGATGCAGCGTATTCAGAATCGGAGTCCGTGTCTGACCTCCGTCTGGGGCAGGAAAAACTAAGCTGATTCGAAATCCCAGTTGAACTAATCTTGCTGACCACTGAGCACAGTGGTCATCGTCACTTTCAAACCAAATCGTGTCAATTTCTCACGAATCGCTGGTAAAACTTGAAAAACACATGTTTCTAACCAGGGGGAGCTACACAGGGGAAAAATAGTCAAGTTGTACACTCAATGCATTGTACTCATTGCAACTGTGCAGACTTGAGACGCCCCACCTCAACCCCTGTGGGTGGCGCTGCACCCCCCGTCACACCGAACCCCGCCGGCGACCACGAGGCGCACAAGGGCCCGACACTCCCCAACGGGTCTCCCGGTGTGAAGAAACAGCCAGACACCCCAAAGTGGCCAGGCATGCACGGGGTGAAAGCTCCAATGCTCTGCCGATGGTCAGGTAGGTTTTGCTGTGGGCTCCTGTCCCTCAGCTCCATACCTCTCCCATTTCAGTTGGCACACATCAGGCGGTTTCACATTGGTGACGCGCGGTCTATTTTTGACGTCGGCGTCAAAATTTAACACTGAACCCAATGGTGTCATTTTTGACGTCAGCCCAAAAAACGCCCAGGCGTCACCTGATGTGTAAACCCCTTCACTTCTCCCGGGACCGAGACTCCACCTCTCGGAGGCCGAGGCTTCACAGTGCAGCCCCGTTTCCACTAAATCTGTACATCTAATGAGGCCCAGTTTCTGCTGAGGCTCCGGGCGCAAACAAGGCTAGAGTAGCGAGGTTTAGCATCGCGCTTCCGTGGCGCGTGAGAATAGGGGTTTTCACATTGGTGACGCGGCGACAAAATTTTGACGCGCGCGTCAAAAAGTCTGTGACACTCTCCATTGGGCGTCATGTTGACTTTTGACGCGCGCGACAAAAATTCTGACGCCGCCCAACCGCGCGTCACCAATGTGAAAACCCCTAATGTGCGTTCAGACGAGAGGAAACGCAGGCGTCACGTGACCTCAGAACCTTAGGCCCTGATTCACACCTGTTGCATCACAAACTTGGTCTTTATGCAACTCAAGCGGTTTTCACATTGGTGACGCGCGGTCGTCTTTTTGACGTCGGCGTCAAAATTTAACTTTGAACCCAATGGTGGAATTTTAACGTCAGCTCAGAAAACGACCACGCGTCACCCAATGTGAAAGCCCTTCCGTGGGGACTTCCGTTTTCGTCGCTTCTGCCTTTGAAAACCGTGGAATTTCACGAGGAATGGGACGTGGGTAATGAGGTCCAGCACGCATGCGCGGCGGTTGGGCCCTGACGGCCCGTGTACTCAATCCACAGGAGCAAATATAGGGTGTTTGCTTTCCATGACAAGGTGTTAGAGTTGGAGCGAGTGCCAGGGTCAAGACCTTGGCTAATGTTGGATTGGGGTTTTCAGACAGATGACGCGGCGTCAAAAGTTTTACGCAATGGTAGAAATGAACTGGACTGGACCATTTTTTGTACTCTCCATTGGGCATCATGTTTAATTTGACACCCGTGCGTCAAAATTTTGAATGGGCGTCACATTTTTGGACGCTGGCGTCAAAAAGATCTGATGCCGCCTTGCCTGTGTGAAAACCCCGATTCGCCCCTGATTCCAACTTTGTCTGCCATCTTGGATCTTGACCCTGCAAGTCACATGACACGCCCTGCCCCCCCCCCCCCAGCCACGTGCACTGCTGCTGAACGTCCCGTGCGGTGGCGCGGCTGCAGTGGCGCCCCCGTCGGCGCCGAGCGGCGGGGTACCGCAGCTGGATTCGGTTAACACGAGAAAAAGTCGCCTGTAAATAAACAACCAGAGGCAGCGGAAACTCCACAGGCTTTTCGACGAGTTTTCGTACAGGAGCCAAGGGGTCTGATGATATTTGCTGGGGTGGATCAAGGGGAGGGACGGCCCTTGCATCAAGGCGTTTTCATGTTGAGCAAACACCATGCAAGTTGATCCAAAGAACAACGCGTGTTTTTGCTCCACTGGCAACAAGTGCCACGTTGGGCTTGTTCATATTACACGAAACTCGCGTGCTTTCGAAGCCCTTGAGTTTGACGTGAAAAGTGCTCGAGTCGCAACTGTCAGATCCCGCGTCCTCTCCATTATCGCTCACGTCAATTAAATTTCTCAACAACACGCGACACCGCGCGCACAGCAACCGTGAGGAGTGCGGAGGATCCAGGTTGGGGGATCCAGCGGCGGGGATCTAGGGTCAGGTATGGGGGATCCAGGGATGGAGCATTCAGGGGATGGAGGGTGCAGGAATGGGGGACCCAGGGGTGAGGTTCCAGGGGCGAGCCAAGGTGGTTCCACGGGAAGGACAGTTCAGGCACAGATCCAGGGGAGGTCCATGGGCGACCTGGGATGGGTCCAGAGGGCGGATTCCCAGAACAGTTGAATGGCCCCCAGAGCAGCTCCATGGGACAGATTCAGCCAAAGGAGAGCAATGCCTCATCAGATCCTTGGTAGCTCTGGGGACTGGTCAAGGGGCGATAAACGGTTTATTTCGGGTCTCCGAAATACCTCTTGCTCTGTCTTGATTCCAAACCAGATGGGACTGGACGATGCAGACGATTTTCAAGACGACAGGTGGCAAGTACAGCTGTAAAAGTCCCGGGACCCTTGGCTTGGAGACAGAACTCGTGTCGAGAATAGAAATGCTGGGAAGAGCGGGAAAAGAACGAAGTTTGTGGATGCGGAAATTGTCAGAACGCATGCGCTTGGAAGGAGGCGGCCCCATGCTTGAAACCAGTCGCGTACCAGTGGCAGCTCACACACACACACGCACACACGCACACACATACACTCAAACAATGTTCGTTCCCATCCTGTGGAACCAGTCGCGCGTTGGAGGCAGCTCTGTCTCTCTGTCTCTGTCTCTGTCTGTCTCACACTCTCTCGCTCGCTCGCTCACTGCCTCTCCCCCCCTCTCTCTCTCTCTCTCCCTCTGTCTGTCTACCCTGTCTGTCTGTCTGTCTGTCTGTCTGTCTCTCTCTCTCTCTCTGTCTCTCTCACACACAGACACACAACACATACACTTGGCCCCTCGCGCGCTCGCTCTCCCTATTTCCCCCCCCCTCTCTCTCTCTCTCTCTCTCTCTCTCTCTCTGTCTCTCTCTCTCTCTCTCTCACACACACACACACACACACACACACACGTACATTTCACGCCTACGTACTGACTGCACCTTTCACAAGCGCACTGCAAACTTGCCGTCCGCTTTCCCCTGCATGTCGTGTGTTTTCTAATGAGTCTCCCGTGTTCGACGCCACTTTCATTCAAAATTCAATCCAGCCCCACGAGGAGGGTCACTCCTCTCACAGAGACGCAAAGTAATTGATTGATGGGACACTTTGCGTCAGCGAGGTTTGGCGCGGTATTTCCGTGGTCCGTGGCACGTCGGCGCAGGGTTGAGACGTTTAGCTCTTTTTCAGGCCACAAGTACCAAAACCAAGTCTCACTGGTTCCATGGCTGGCAGGTACGGAGTGTTCGTGGTCGCGAATCTAGCAAAGTGGGACTTCTGCCTAGAGATACCCACTCCAACCCTCAAGGGGCTTTCACATTGGTGACGACAGCAACTTTTTTGACGTTGACGTCAACTTTTCTTGATGACATCAAAGAATGGTCTGGACCATTTTTTGATGCTCAGCAATTGGGCATCAGGTTAAATTTTGACGTCGATGTCAAAAGTGCCGTTCAGACAGATGAAGTTGAAGTCGACGTCACCCAATGTGAAAACCGCTTCACACTCCAGGAAAACTCTTGGTCCCCCACGCGCCACGGAGTCACATCTCATCCTGCACCAAAACTCCCTGTTGGTGTGCGGTGAAACCTCACGTCTCACACGCCACGCGCCACGTCCCTGCTGTGACGCACCCAGAGCCTGACCTCCCTACTGAGCAGGTGGAGTGATGGGTCGGGCGCCGCATCATTGTGCTGATGGGTCCCGCGATGGAGCCTGATATTTCACACACCTCGCACTTCCGGGGAACATGGTCCCCGCTTCAGCCTGGTCCCCGCTGTGAGCCTGGTTCCCGCTCCACTTTCCCCACTGGTTCCCGCTCCACTCTTTCCGACTGGTTCCCGCTCACCTCTGCCCACTGGTTCCCGCTCCCCTCACTCACTGGTTCCCGCTCCACTCACTCTCTGGTTCCCGCTCCCCTCTCCCCACTGGGTCCCGCTTCGCTCCCACTGATCACGAGATGGATCACTTCGCATAGATCAAAATTCGGTGTGAAACAAATCTGATAGGAAATCGATATTCCTGGCATCGGGCGGGGCAGGGAGCAGCAGCGCAGAGATTTCCCCGGGAGTTCTGCCCATCCATCAGTCTGAGTGATGGTTCGCGCGAGGCCCACACCGTCCGCAGTGTTTGTGGGTGGTATGGGTGGAGCGTGCACACTCTTTTGGTGGTGAGTTCAAACAGCGACGTTTGGAGCAGAAGCTTCAACGTCACGTCAACTTCAAACCCTCTTACACAGGAAAATTCTGATTGAGAAACCCTGGTTCTTGGTCAATTTTGTTCAATAATGGTTGGCAAAGGTAAAAGTGCTTCCAAAATGTGGAAAGATCAAAGTATGTAAAATCAATTTTGACGTTGAGGTTGGCCGTTTTCAATTTCAAACGTCGAGTTTGAACTCCCTGTTTGGGGTACTGTGCCACCCAAGTGTGCGTCCTATCCAGGACACTTGGTGGTCCACACTACTCAATACTGTTATGGGCCTTTGGTCTGCCTCTTGGTGTGCGGTGCGAGAACTGGTACCGTGTCCCCACAGTTGTTTCCCGTGCACATTTCATGCGTTGGGCGTACGCGAGTGACCATAGCGGTTTTCACATTGGGTGACGTCGACTTCAACTTCATCTGTCTGAACGGCACTTTTGACATCAACATCAAAATTTAACCTGATGCCCAATTGCTGAGCGTCAAAAAATGGTCCAGACCATTCTCTGATGTCGTCCAGATAAGTTGACGTCGACGTCAAAAAAAGTTGCTGTCGTCACCAATGTGAAAGCCCCTTATGGCCAGGCACAGCGCACCCAGCATGAACTGGGCCTTGTCCTGAGACTTCCTGCGCTATACGCGTCCAGCATGAATCTGGTCTGACCTGCAGAGACGCCTGGGCAGGAACCCGCTGTATTCGTCATGATTTGCGCCATTGGAAAAACCGCAGCCCTCCACGCACCCAGCGTGAGCTCGGTGCTGCGACACGGAATGACATGTTCTGGAGAGGGCCGTGCTTCTGGGCCAGGGTGCCTGGGAGACTTGTACCTCTCCGGTTCAATGCACCAAGCGAGAGAGGAACACGCCTCTGCAACACGCAAGCTGACTGGACAGGTCCTGAGGAGTTCTCAGAGGGGTTACAAGGGGGTGCTGTGACCTATTTCAAAAATTCCATTCCAGATTTGAGTACTCTGAGTACTCAGAAACTAATTTTTTCTCTTGTTACTCCACCCTGGTGCCTCCAAGAATCTGAAGCACCATGGATCTGGCTTGGACAGATCCTGATGAGTTCTTAGAGGGGTCACGAGGGGAGTCTGTGATCTATTTCAAAAATTCAATTCTGGATTTGAGTACTCTGAGTACTCAGGAACTACTTTTTCTCTTGTTACTCCACCCTGGTGCCTCCAAGAGTCTGAAGCACCATGGATCTAGGTTGAGCAGATCCAGGGGAGTTCTTAGAGGGGTCGCAAGGGGGGTCTGTGACCTTTTTGAAAAATTCCATTCTGGATTTGAATACTCTGGGTACTCAGGAACTACTTTTTCTCTTGTTATTCCACCCTGGTGCCTCTATGCACAGGGTTTCCTGCACGCAAGCTGACTGAATCCATCACACCAGGCACCTCTCTAGCACGCATGCCAACCAAATCCATCACACCATGTGCAGGACTTTCCAGCACGCAAGCTGACTGAGCCCATCACACCAAGCGCAGGCCTCTCCATCACGCAAGCTTTCTGAACCCACCACACTGGGCGCCTCTCCATCACGCAAGCCGTCTGAACCCGCCACACCGCACGCCTGTGCACCACGCACGCTCTCTGAACCCGCCACACCACGCGCCACTCCAACATTCAAGTCAACTCAATCCATCACACTTGGTGCCTCTCCATCACGCATCCTGAGTGAACCCGCCACACCATGCGTGCGGCGCGGGAAGATACGATAAATCAGGCCGGGAGCGGCGGCGCCTCGCCCCCCCCCCCGGGGGCGGCGCTTTCTGTCGCGCGCTGATTAAACTTATTGATTCCCCCAATGGGAGTGGAACCCGCGCTGTTCCCGCGCAATCAGCCGGATCTACAGATCCCGCGACACCGGAAGTGTTGAGGTGATGACAGGGCCTGGAGCTGCACCGGTGCGCGGACAGGCTCAACAGTGAGAGTGAACACGAGGCTTTGGATTGGTGACAACAATAGGCAGGGCCACGGTGATGTCTTGAGGGGGGGGGGGCAGTAGCGGATTGCACGTCACAAGACGCTGGTTTGACCCTCAATGACGTGCCATAAGGATTGTGTGTATTTGTTTGACTTTCAAGTTTTGGCAAACTATAACAAAGCAAAAATGTCAAACAGTAATTCTCCCTTGATCATCCATTCCTCCCAATTCAAAACTTGCCCTTGATCCGCTGCAGTTCTGGAGTCTGGGGAGGCAGCCCCACCACTGGATCTACTCACAGTTCTAGGGTCTGGGGGCTGCCCCGCCCCTGGATCCGCTGGAGTTCGCTCACAGTATTGCAACCAATCAATGGCCGCGCAGCTGTTCACGCGCGCCGTGCGCAAACAGTGCGTGCGCATTTCCGCGCGAATTGACCCGTTAATTATTGATTTGTTCAACTTTAATCACCATCCTCCAGCTATTGATCTTTCGCTGCAAGATGCGAACCAAATACGTTTTTACTCGACGCAAAACAGTTTTGGTGGATTTTGTTGAAAACATTGGAATTTCAAAACAGGTTTGAGTGCGTCGTGCGCTGCGTCATGCAAAAGACGACGCAGCGTCTTTGGGGCATCTGCGCAGGCGCAACACACAACGCGTCCCACGTAAAACAAGAATTGCGACGTGCAGCAGTTCCAAGCCTTTCGTGACGACAGGACGCGCGCCTGGTCGCTATGGAGACGTAGCCATGGGGACGCCTTGACCCTGGATACGCCACACCGGAGCAACAGGTAATGTTCACACTTCTTCGCACTTCTGACCATCTGATACACACTCGCTCTCCATACCAGACTCTCGCGTTTCTCTTGGTCAGTGCAGAACCATTGACCCGTTTGGATTGTTCGCTTGACCAACTGAGTAAAATCTCGGAAAGGCTAAGGGATTGTACTGAGGGCGTTAATTTGGGCGAGTTTCTCCACCGATGGGATATGCATTTGTGATGAAGTTGCTGACCGCACGGTAAGTTACGAGCCAATCACGCTGTGAATCAGAAGGAAAAGGTGTTTGGATCGGGCTACCTGAGGCCCAAGATTTCGCGTACATACGTTTGACTGGAAATGTGCTTGCCACAAATACATCACACACATGTATGCACACACACGCATGCACACGCACGCACACACAGACACATGCCCACACACGTACGCGTACGCGAACACAGGCATTCGTGTGCACACACGTCATGAAACACACGCGTACACGCGCACACATGCACACACGCACACACACACACGCACACACGCACACACACGCACACACGCACACACGCACACACGCACACACGCACACACGCACACATACGCACACACACGCACACACACAGAGCCGGTACGCTCATCTGCAGCGCCACATCTGCACGCGGAATGCGCCCGGAATGCGCGCGCTGCGCGTCAGGCACCGGATGATCTACTGGACGAACATCTGTTCACCCTGCGGGGGCAGATCCACAGCCCAGGGGTGGGTCCAGAGTCCAGGGGTGGGTCCAGAGCCCAGGGGCGGGTCCAGAGCCAAGGGGTGGGTCCAGAGCCAAGGGGTGGGTCCAGAGCCCAGGGGCAGATCCACAACTCAGCATTGGATCCAGAACTCAGGTGTGGATCCAGGGGCGAATCCGGAGTCCAAGGGTAGACCCAAAACCCAGGGCCCTGACCTCAGGGTGGGTCTGCGGTTCAGGCGTGGACCCTGACCAGACCCTGAATCTACAGAATGGGCTGAACCACAGTTTGCATGTCAAATGCATCGAAGTTGAAATTGCGTGTTTGTGCGTGTGTGTGACGATGTGAGAAATTCGTGTTCTTTGGCGTCAGACCTCCGTGAACCAGTCGAGTCGCTCAGAGATTTCACAGATGTCGGGATGAATCAGCGTCTGGTTTTAGAGCCGCAAGAAAAACACGGAAACACTCTCAAAGAGCGCGGGACTGCAACGGGGAGAGATACTCACCGGGTACTCACACGCGTGTACTCACGGATACTCATGAATGGGAGAATCAACACTGGTGAATGAGACAGTGGTGGGAGATATATGGTACGCGCAGCAAGAATAATGGTGATGTGTGTGTGTGTGTGTGTGTGTACGTGTGTGTATGTGTGTGTGTGTGTGTGTACGTGTGTGTACGTGCGTGTGTGTGTGTGCGTGTGACCTTTACATCAAACTCCCCGTTTGGTGCTCAGAGGCAAGGTTTGGAGCCCCACCCCGCGCAGTCACCGCCTATCTTTAGCCACTTCTACCTGTTGGGGTAGGGAGCCCCACTCCCCGTGCAGCGAGGGTGGAGAGCCTCACTTCGCCTGCAGGAACACCGTATCTCGTTCCTGCGCGGTACAAAACCCTCACTCATCACCCGTCCTCGAGCAATATAGGTCAAGCAACAGGCACACGCCATAGCAACCTGTGGGAAAAGCCAGTGTTCAAGACGAAGCCAGACGTATCTCAGACGGCTGTTTTTCGCGGGACTGGAGTTTGACTGTGAAGACCAAGACCCGCTTCATACACGCCAGGAAACACGTGTTTGTTGCTTTCGTCAAGCGTGGTTCACACTGGATGCGTCATGACTTTGGAGACGCAGGATCAAGGGGAATAAGGCCGGGTGTGACACGTGACGCCTGCAGTGTGAAGCACGTGTGAGGATACGAGTAACGGACCCTGCAGTGGAATGTGGGACAGGGTATTGGGGACGGAGTTGTTGTGATACTGGCACACAGCTGTGTTGGATACGCGCCCCAGAGGAGTGGTTCACACCGCAGGCGTCAGGACCTGTGACCACTGGAGGTCAAGTCTGCAGGGCCTGTGTGTCTCAGCCTGAGTTGTGCAGGGAAAACGTCAGAAGCGGTGTTCACAGTGGTGACGGCGTCAGCTTTATTTTTTGACGACGCAAAAGAATGGTCTGGACCAATTTTTGACACCCAGCAATTGGGCGTCTTTTGACGTTGACGTCAAAATTCTTCTGTCTTTGACGTTGACAGCACCAATGTGAAAACGCCAGACGCGTCACAGATCTCCGTGGGCGACGCTGAGTGGACATTAACGAACGCATCCAGTACATATCCAGTCTGGCGAAGTGCAGGGACGCATCCAGTGCGTCGCAGCCTGAGTTGTACAGGGAAAACGCCATACAGGACGCACCCAGTGCAAATCCAGCTTTAGTGCAGGGTGCCGGACGCATCCAGCGTGACGCGGGCCTGAGATTGTTATGACAGACACACGGAGTGTTGTGAGGCCTCTGTGACGGATCACTGCGTCCTGCGTCTATTGTTGTGAGACAATGAAGGATCTGAAGGCCGCGAGTACCCACGGTAAGTACATCCGCAAGTACCCGCAAGTACATCCCCAGCTGCACTTGGGACACGGAGACCGGGTGGATACATGGGATTATGGTGGATCACCTGTGATACAATGGGATGATGTGAGGTACATATGGACGCACGTGTTGAAGTAGGTGTGTGTGTATGTGTGTGTGTGTGTTGTGTTGGTATATCTTGAATCTTTCTTGTTGTGACCCAAGGGGACGCGTCAACAACCGAGACTGACCCGATCCAGGGTCTGTGAGAGTTTCTGAAACACACACACACACACACACACACACACACTCAGGGTCAGGTTTCAACTAGGATTCTACAGGCGTGAGATATGCTCAGCTGGAGTTCTCATGCATGGCCAGTGTGCTCGGGATAGGATCAAAGGTGTGCGTGCGTGTGCGTGTGTGTGCGTGTGTGTGTGTTGGCGTGTACTGGATCCACCCACTGAGGATGTCCGGCTTGACCCTGAAACTGTGGTGAGAGACACGTGTGTATGTGTGCGTGTGCGTGTGCGTGTGTGCGCGTCGGTGACGCCTCGTTCGCTATGGGTTGGCGACCCTGTCCTCAGACTGCGAGACTCGTGCGGCACCATACCCAGCATCGCGGAGAGAGCCACCCACCTCCGCCGTACCCCTGGAGCAGGGCCCCGGGGCCACAGGGACTGCGTGCTGACATGTGAGAGTGCAGGGCTCAGAACAGGGTTTTTTTCACATTGGTAACCCTCAATGTCATACACAAAGAACAGAGAGAGAGAGAGAGAGAGAGACAGACAGACAGACAGACAGACAGACAGACAGAGACAGACAGAGAGAGACAGAGAGAGAGAGAGACAGACAGGGAGAGACAGAGAGAGACAGAGAGAGGCAGAGAGAAATTTGTCCTGGATGGGAAGTTGACGCTGTGCCAAGTTGTGGGCGGCACCCTTCAAAATTACGCCACATGATACGGACAAAAGACACAGGGTGTGACTAAGTACGCAGCCGCAAACCTTTGGGTGTGTACCTCCACCAAAATCTCACGTGGGAAAGTTGGTTCGCGGGAGCAGAGTGAAGGAAAGGACGGCTGCGCGAGGAGCGAGTCGATGCGTGATCAGTGCTGATTAATGCGCTGCTTGATTGGGGTCAAATACGCCACGGAGAGGTCAGGGTGTGGGAGAGTACGCCAGGGAGAGGTCAGGGTGTGGGGAGAGTACGCCACAGAGAGGGCAAGGTATGTGGAGAGTACACCACAGAGAAGTCAGGGTGTGAGGAGAGTACGCCACAGAGAGGTCAGGGTGTGGGGGAGAGTACGCCATAGATGGTGGATCAGGGTGTCGGGAGAGTACGCCAGGGAGAGTCACAGTGTGGGGAGAGAACGGCAGGGAGAGGTCAGGGTGTGGGGACAGTACAGCAGGGAGAGGTCAGGGTGTGGGGAGAGAACGTTTGGGAGAGGTCAGGGTGTGGAGAGAGTACGCCTGGGAGAGGTCAGGGTGTGGGAAGAGTACGCCACAGAGAGGTCAGGGTGTGGGGAGAGTATGCCATAGATGGTGGGTTATAGTGTGGAGAGAGTATGCCAAGGGTAGGTGAGAGTGTGGGGAGAGTACGCCTGGGGGAGGTCAGGGTGTGGGGGGAAAACGCCAGTGATTCGGTGACGGTACAAAGTGGGGGATCCATGTTGGAGAGAGAGGTTGAGGCTGGAGTGTGGAAATGGCACACACCAGAAAGAGAAACACAGAGACGAAACCCAGAAACAGTGATAAAGGTGCAAGGGAGACAGAGAGATAGAAAGAGAGAAAGAGAGATAGAGAGAGCGAGACCCAATGGAGGGAGGGGAGAACCAGAAGACGGAAGGACAGCGAGACTGGAGTGTTGGAACAACACACGGTTTTCATGGGTTTGAAGGGGGAAGGCACCCTGACTCCGCCTCTGACCTCCACCAGCGATAATGTCCACATGAAAATGTGCTCGTGATGCGCAAAATCCACACTGGCAGACACAACAATGCAGTGCGAAACAGATTCATTGTTTGTACAACCCAGATGTTTTTGTGAGAACACGATGCACGCAAGGCCTGTTTCACGCTGCACGCTTCACGCGTCAATGGCTGCGTCAAGCTGGTGGTGCAGCCATAGAGAGTTTGGGACCACGCACACCGCTCCATGGGAGGTCCAACTGTGTGGGTACCACATTGGAGCTGGATTTCTCTTTGGTACGGCCGCACATGAAGCGTGGAAATAGTTCCGTGGGAACGAGCGCACACGTGACACGAATCCACTGTGATTGGTGCAGCAGCCAAACCAGGCATGTCCTGCACTGGATTCTGAAAAACGGGGGGGGGGGGAGGCGCAGTTGGGATAGGACCCCCTGCAAAAATATTTGGAGAGCCTCAATGACTTGTCTAGGATTTTGTCAAGGGGGTCGACCCGCCCACCATGGCCAAGGAGCCAAACGCCCACTTTGCTCCAGTGGGCAGGGAGCCAGGGATTGCCCACTGATCGCCTTTGGGTCTCACATGACGAGTTGTGCATGACCATTTGGGTTGACTCACCAGACCAGACCTCCAAAATTGTAGGCCACTCGTACACACATGCGTAGTACACTGGGTGGAGCAGCTTTGTCGCAGATGGCAGCAAAACATACACAACATCTGCATATCAAACTCACCAACATGTATTGCATGCAAAAACACTTGACTCGCTGCTGCATCGTTGCAAAAATCTGTTGCATTCGTGAATACAACATGAGAAGAACTGAGCTCAATGTGGAGGTTGATTTTGCTGTGATAAAACCATGGACCCATCTGGTACAGTTTCATCTCTATTCTCCGTGTGTAAAATTTCAGTGCGGATACACGACACGTCAAAATGTGCTGCGCCTGCGCAGTCCTCAGTTGCACACACACAGCCTCGCTTTGAAAATTTTCTGCGATAAAAATTTTGAGCAAGTTTCTGTCGTGTTATTTCAGGGAATGATGGCAGGCTGAGGAAAGGACAGGGTAACAGCGGAAACGGGGACCTCAATGGAAAGCCGGAAGCACGTGGACAGGAGACCGGAAGTGGTGACCAGAACACCGGAAACAGGTCCGGGTCCACTGGAATAGCCCATGCAGAGGTGCATAGAACTGAATCGGGGAATAACGCGTCCAGTGGAGCCAATGGAAACTTTGCAAGTGGATCTCAGTCTGGATTTCGTGACTCAGGACACGGAAGTGCAGGAGCAGCCCAAGATACCGGAAGTCCCAAGAGACTGAGGAGAATCCAGTCTCTGGCCCGAGGCGCCACCGTGCACCGGAAGTTGAACCAGGAACCAGGGACTAAGGGGCACCTCACCAGACTCCTCCTGAGCCCAGAGTCAGAGGAGGACGACCCCGGGAAGAAGACTCTGTTGGAACAACAGCCAGGGACCAAGGAAAACCTGACCAGGCTGCTGCTTGACCACGAGGGGCAGGTACAGGAACGACAGAAGGACCCTGAGGGGAAGTCACCACTGAAAGAAGCAAACACCGGAACAAATACACCAAGCCTCAAGGGTGGGGCACCTGGAAAAAAATCTGGAGGGCCAGTGAAGAAATCAAGGGACAACGGGGCAGACCAACCTCCACCCAATTTGGACGCTGTTGAGCTGATCCACGAGTCTTTGGGAAACAGCTCTGTGTATGAGGACAGGAGGGATGTTCTGAACTTCATCGCTGCAAGCCCATCTCAGAAGGAAAACACGAAATCTGTCAAGCCCCCTCCCAGAAGAGCACAGTCCGTGACTGAGGGTCTCCCCACCCGAGGTTCTGAGGCCGATGACAAAAGGAGCAGCTCGAGAGGGAGGAAGGGGCCACGGGGCAGGAGCCACAGTCTCCAGAACCTCTCCTCGGGGTTGTATCTGGGGCTCACTACGCAGCTACTCCCCGCCTATCTGGGATCCCATGATCCAGAACAGATCCACTCCGAGATCCTGCCCCGGGATCAGCATGGGAGGGGTTTCCCGGGGGATCCCCGCGGAGATAGCGGATTAGAGAGGTCAAGGTCACGGAGCTCCACAGATAACAGAGACAACAGAGATAAGAGGAAGCAGCGTCAGAATCAGAGGAGGGCGAAGTCGGAGGATCTGGAAGCGTTTTCTCGTCCAGAAGAGATTACGTTGGATTCGAGTTGGATCAGGGTGTGGTCAGCTGCTCCAGATCGAGAGCGAGGCTCGGAATCAGAAGGAGGTCCAGAGGCAGCCAATCAGAACGCCTCCCCGGGGAACTCGCCATCTGGTTCAGAGTTCCCCAAACCTGAGTCCAGATTCCAACCGGAAGTGCTGAAATCCAAGATGGCGGACCGGAGCCTGAGTTCCACTTCCGGTGACAGGGACGTGTACGTGGATCAGCTGCGGGAGGTATGCGTACGTGTGTGCGTGTGCGTGTGTGAGTGTGTGTGTCTATGTGTGTGTGTGTGTGTGTGTCTGTCTGTCTGTCTGTCTGTCTGTGCGTGTGTTTGTCTGCCTGTGTTGTTGTTGTTGTTGTTGTTGTTGTTGTTGTTGTTGTTGTTATTATTATTATTATTGTTGTTGTTGTTGTTGTTGTTTTGTGTGCTTGAAGCTCACTTCTCACCGCTGACACGGCGCCATTCGCCGTCGTATCACAGTTTCCAATGCGAACAGAACCTTCAGTCATTCATGACATTGGTGCCGCTGCCCAAAACTACTTGTTTGCAAACATTCCCCCCCGAGAGATAATGCACGTGACTTTGTTTTCCCCATTGTTCTGCTGCTCGCGTGTGCTCTTCCTGCAGACAAAGGAAAACGCCCTTTGTCTCTCCTGCTGCAGGTGTTCTCGTCCTGCTGCGTCCCGGGCGAGACGACGCTACGTCGGGACGGACTCGAGGAGCTGTGCGGCAAGCTCGAGCTGGGGGAGGCGGGGGAACAGCTCACGGAGAGCCTGCTCAGGGACAGCGCTGCAGGTGGGGTGCACGCATACCTCACACACACACACACACACACACACACACACACA
>JAAUXT010031842.1_pt1 | contig 18093 bp, 17 predicted proteins | sample 7278171 | NCBI WGS metagenome assembly JAAUXT01 (sample SAMN14350112, study PRJNA611818) | marine sediment metagenome | isolation source: surface marine sediment (1.8m) | place: French Polynesia: Moorea | collected 2018-08
ACAAACTAACATAGCCAACCATACTGTTGTGACCATGTGTGGTGGGTTAGAAGGGCAGCCAACCCTGAGGCCTGTGCTGTGACAGTAAAATAATCAAAAGTGCTGACCTGGGACCGACCTCATCTGACGTCATGTGTAGTGAAACGGCAGCTGAGGGTGGCTTGCAGGCACCTGCATGGTGAGAAATTCCTGGTCACAGTCGATGGGAAATGCAACGAGTTTTTGTTGTTCTGTTGGTGTATTTGTCTGCTTGTGAGGTCCGCAATATTTTGTCAGCATGTCATAAAGATATTGATGATAACATCCTCAGAATCAACGAAAAACGAAACTCCGTGGGGCCCCTCTCGAACATCAAGCTCCTCTGGGGCCTCTTGAAGTACACTTACCACACGTGAGACACCAAATCAATCCTTAAGAGCTTGTAATCCCTCTGCGAGCCAACCAACACCATCATATTTATGACCAGAAATGAAGTGGCTGACACAGTGACCTACATCTGAAGATGCAGCGTGACCCAATTTCCCACCCACCGTAATGAAAACCCGTCGGGAGGTGCACGCGCGCTGCGCGCTTGCGAACTGATTGAATGTTCAAATAAGTCCAGTGCACAGCCGCAGGAGGAATATTCCCCCACCCAAGTGTAAATCTTCTCCGCTTCAGCTGCTTTAGTGAGCATTACCCAGTGAACCCGAAGCAAAGAGCAGCCACAGCCTCGCCAGTGGACATAAAGGCTTCACTGTATTTACAAGTAAATTACTTTGAAGTAAGTTGGTTTTGTCCCCGGGGCTACCGGGACTGTGGCGGGTAAGCAGAGAGTGAGAAGCAGGCATCAAGGCATTGTGTGGGACGGATTGTGTCCTGAGTCTCAGTCAGTCAAGCACCTGTTTGTTCCTCTTGCTGGACTTTTTCTGGATTTTCAAGCAACAAAAGGCCAGTGCAGAAGTAAAATGAGTCATTTTGTCAAGTGGCGGAATTTGTCGCGCGATACATATTTTTTGTCTGGCCAAGGATGCTTCCACATGCACTTTTGCTTCAAGAGCTGGGAACTGTTTTCTGTGGGGACACTGGAGTAAAAACGGGTACAACACACAAAAGCTGTGCACCCCGGGATACCAGAACCCTTGTGGAAAGATACGCTGTAAGCAAGAACTGGAAAAGGTGCTCATATGGCTCAAAGAAAAGCTGGAGCCCTGAGTACTCACTGCAGATGCAGCATTGGGGCTCCTCTGTTGAGGCCATGACAAACACGTGTCTGTCTGTGACGCACAATGACACCTGCGTGCGTGTGAACCAGACTGCTACCCGCTGATGCACGAACACTTGAGGCAAGATACACGACAACGTTGGCATCCAGGGCTGAACAATTTGTTCAGATATTTTTGTTTCAAACCTCGTGTTCGCCTTTGTGCGTTGTCTGAAGTCACACACACACACACACACACACACACACACACACACACACACTCACACATGTGATCAAACCGACGTCCCTGCACTGAAGGAAGAGCTGATGTGATGAGGCTTGGACTGTTGCTTATTCTTCTCTCCAACAAACCTATTCAACACTTTTGCTGCAATCGTTCTCACACCCCGGAGGATAGTTACAATTGAAGCACAATACTTCATTTGTGTGTTTGGAAAATGTTTCTCGTTTGAGCTTCACGTTGGACATCCCCTTCCAGGCTGTTTTTGTGTTTGTAACAAGATTGTGTTGGGTTTGATTTGAGTCGGGCTTGTTATCTGCTTCTGTGAAAGCTTCACAGAAACCCAATGACACAGCGAATTTAAATGTACTTCACTCTGAAGAAAAAATGTGTGACAGGTTTTATCGTTCCATGGTGCAAAAATAAACCGGACCGGTTCTTCAGAATGCGCACCTCAGATTCACGGATCCACGGTGTTGAGGCTCGACCAGGGTCTGACCAAAGACGCTGGCTACAGCGACAAAAATATCAGCGTGACCTGAATGGGAATGGGACAGAAAAGTTGGGGGGGGGGGGTGCGTTCAAAATTTTCGGGGGCGGCAAGCGGGATCCGCGCTTCTTCAACAGACAGTTGGACGGGGAAGTTCGGCGGAAGAATCCTTGGCTGAGAACTGCGTCACAACAGTGACACACAAGAGAAAAAAAACTTCAACCGTGTTCAGCAAAGAAAAAAAGACAAACGTGTTCACAAAAAATAACCTTGAAAAGCTCTTGTCTGAGGAATAGAATATTCCGACAGTGTGGGGAGTGTTCCACACCCAATTCGTCATCAAAAGCCGCGGAATTTAATTGAAACTTGTTCCTCTGTGTGTCGCCCAGATAACAGCTCCGTGTTTGTTCCTTTCAACGAGACCTGGGTCTTTGCCACGCGATCTGATGACTTCACTTTGAAATGGTGTCGGCACTGATTCACTGGCAGTGTTACTTTGTGGCTTTTGTTCAGGGTGTTTGAAAATGAGAAGCACGCAAAAATCAATCTTTGCTTGTTTGCTGAATAGCAAGACCAGGTGCATTCACCAGCCTTTCTCGTTTCCAATGATCATCGACATGTTGTCGGAAAGAGTTCAGCTTGGTCGGATCTCAGTCAATCCGTGCTTGGCATGATTTTTTTTGTTAGCTCTTCTCTTGTCAGAAGAAAGGACATCGAAAGATCAAACTCAGTTTGGATTTCTTTTCGTTTGCAAAAACCTCGGCGGCACTGTCCTGTTCCAGCAGCCCACAAAATTTCAAGGGTGCAGCTTTTCGTATGTCAGACTGTCCGGATGGTAGATTAGAGAGTCTCTTGACACATGACAGAATAAAGCCTTTCCCCGCTGCACCAGCAGAACTTATTGACATAATTTGATGGATTATGTTTGTTTTGAAGCCACAAGTACGAGAAGAGGTTGGCCCTTTTCTCTGCCCGACATCACAGTTGAATACACTGTCAAAAAGACTGCTGAATGACACTTTTTCTTCCACTGCTGCCTTCACAACCAGAATGACACCAGTTCAAAGAAGAAGTCCAGAGCAAATAAAAACAAGATATGGACAGCTGCATCAAAAACATTTGTCGTCGAGCAAGGACAATGTTTTCGCTGGTGGTCAGGCACCTGGCCGCGCGAAGCGAGTGAGATGCGTGCGTGCGTGTGTGTGCGTGCGTGTGTGCCCTCTTGTGTGTGAATGCGCATTTGTGCGTGTGTGCCAGTTCATGTTCACGCCCAAAATCCTTCACAAACATTGTGCCATGCTGACAGAAATTGAATTTGCCCAGACGTCCCAGATTGTTTTCTCAACTTTCAATCAGTCAATGTTCGTCAGTTTTTGGCAGTGTTGATTTCTCTGCACCCCAAGCCTCCGGGGCTCTGAATTTTTCACAGGGCTCGAGGAGACCTGACCTGGGTCCGCGTTCTCAATGAGGCCAATCAATCACGGCTCAACAGCCAGGAAGGCAGACCACAAGAAAAGTGAGACAGAAAAATCAAAACAGCGACAAAGTGGTGTTCATCAAACCAAACACAAGACTTCCAGTGCTGAAAAGGTTTCAAGTGGCAGGGCCCTTGGGAGAGTACTCTGTGGCAGAAAGCACCAAGAACTTCTCGTCTGAACAAATCTTTCTCGACACTTTCTCTCGTTTTATTTGCTGGATTTCTCGGCGAAAACAATTGCTCAGACGAAGCTTAAAGACAAACGAGGTGGGCCGACCGGATCCAATTGGTAGAACGAAAAGACAGAAAAATGTCTTCATTTTGCCACAAAGCGTGGTTATGTTGTGAACTGCCCGACAAAATCTGAAGGAGGAAACTAGAGCAAAATGCACTGAGTCCCAGTTCAACAAAGTTTAGTACGTATCCTCTCGCCTCTGCGTGAAACGATTCCCCCTCCACTGGTGGCTGTCGTTTCTGGACTGAGGCGATCTTTAATCTTAATGCGCTTCATTCAGAACAAATTTTGCCTTTGAGAAACAAAGTATTGGTTTTTCTCGAGCAATGTGAAGAGAATTGATGAAACCGCCCCAAGGAACTGAAATTGTCGCAGCTTCTTTCACGCATCCTTTGTTGGCTTTGTCAATTTCTTGTGGGGTAAGAACAACAAACTCTTGCTCGTGTGTCTGTTGTCCTGTGAATGGTTGTTCAGAAAACCTCCCTTTCGGGCTGTTGTCAGACGAAATCCTCTTCCCATGAGAAGGTCTGAACCAACCGCAACTGCATGCACTGCGATTGGTTCCCAAGACGGCCAAAAATGTCACGATGTTTTCCTCAGAAAAAGTAGACGAGTTGCACTCCACACGTTTTTCGATCCACTTTCTGTGGACAACCCCCACCCCACCCCTTTTCGTTTCCTTTTCACTCGTACCCACGGCATGTGTCATGGAGATTCTGACACAAACCAATTTCCCCTGACTTTTTCAGCAAGAGCTTCGTGGTTTTTGGTCGCACATTTCATTTTGTCTTTGAATCACCTGGACCACTTTCGTTGATCTGCACGACACCTCACGTGAAATAAAAATCCCAGAATCTTACTCATATCCCTGCACCACACATCACACATTCTCGGACCCATCAGACCCCAGGTGTGTTCGGTATCATAACTGCTGCTCGCGCAGGTCTCGGCGGAAGACGGAACCTCCTCCGCAGCCTCCTGTGAGACGGAGCGTAAGTCCCGCCGCCCGAGTCGCTCCCGCCGCCCCGCGCCCGTAAATCTGCCGCTAATGGCGCCGAGGAGCAACTCACTTCGGCTCCGTCCTCAAGTCTGGGAAAGTTTCTGCCTCATGTCTGGGCGAGAGTCGTTTGTAGGATGCACCGATTCGACGTGACGCGACGCAGATACGACACCGACGCAACGTAGATATGACGCAGACGCGACGAGACGCAGACTTAGATGACGCAGACGTAGATACGACACCAACGCGACGTGACGCGACGCAGATATGACGCAGACGTAAACTGAAGGACTCCATGCTCATTGCCGGAACTGTTCCTGTGTTTTTTGCCGTGCATTGTCAGGTGAAAAACGTTGCCGACTGATCTGTGCGCGCGACTTTACCGCACAAGCTTGACGTTGACATGACTTCAGTTTTACGAGAACACTTTCCTCATGTTGTTCTGCCATGGGTGCTCCAGCAGCTTTGGAGTCCACATGCTGCCAAACGCGAAAGGAGAGATCTTGAGACCAGCGCAGACCTGCACTGCGAAAAGTCTCCAGTGGAAGGCATGTGTTGGATCTGAGATGAAAAAAGCCGATTCATGTGCTGCATGGCGCTGTGGGGTGGCGGGGTCCTTGAGGTGCGATGTGGTCGATGACACTGAAGACACCGCGACGTCGAACCTGAGAAGCTCCACACGCCGCTGTGAAGCGGAATCATGAGGACATTACACAGCGCTGATGTGCAGTGCATAGAGGACGCTGATCTGTGTCTTCAATTCCTGTGGCTCCCTTTGCGTACGAAGGTGTTTTCTTTTTTCACACACAAAACAGGATATTGTCCAAGCAATGTATTCCAGGAAACTCGGAAAATTCAATTCAAAATTTATTTTGGAGTGAGTTGAGCAGGAGACACGAGAAGGGCAAGGTCTCTCTTTCTTGGTCTCTCTCTGTCTCTCTCTGTATCTTTCTCTCTCTCATCTCTGAATTGCACTTTGAACAGCATCAACATGTGACGAAGAAAGACAGAAGCACAAAGAAACAAAAACTTCAAATGAAAGTCGGCATGGCCTGCAGTTTTTCAAGTGAAGATAAATGTGTGGGAGCGTATTTGGTGAAGCTGGCGGCTTAGCGTGTAATCCAGCCAGAAGATTGCGTTATAATTCTGCGCCAGCCACGCGTGAGATGAGCCTCAGTCCCCATTACACTCACAGCCGTCATTTCTACACTGTGCAACTGCTTCAGAATGCCGCTTTGATGTCTGACTTTCAGAATCGTAAATTCATATGTTTAAAGCACCTTCAGTGCAAACATTTTGTGTGTGTCAGAGGATATCTTGGTGTTGGTTACGCAGTGGGGTTGCACCCAATTAAGGCTTGTTTTGGGATGCTTCAGTGCTGCAGAAGATCCATCTATCCATTGCCCCACAGGTCTTCGAAAAGGCAGAAAGAAATCTTGAAGGCATTTTCCCCAAACGGACATGTACATACATGAGCACACGTTATGCAAAAGAGCCACGCCATACGTGCGTGTGTGTGCGTGTGTGTGTGCGTGTGTGTCAAATTGAAAATTCTGGGCTCCCCAAAAGGAGAAGAATTGTATTGTGACACGTGCATGAGCAGATCACTCCAGCTGCCAACATCCTGGGTCCGTTGTTTAAGATTCCTGTGAGAGAGGAGGACCGTGCTGGGTCACATGAGAACGATGTGTGCCATCTCGAACAATTGCGTCACGAGCTGTGAACAATATTGATCATTCTTGTTTCCATTCCGCAACAAAGCAGAAAATAGATTCAGCTGTTCCTCGTCCCCAACGTCCACACAGAAACTCGTATGTCATGTCCTTCCATGACCAAGTCCAACTGGATGGATTCACATGTGTCCACATCATACAGATTCTCCATGCAGGCTCCACTTGTTCGAGTCCCAGTTGATCCACTTTTCCCCTTTCACCAGAAGCAGCGCTGGCTCTCCACCCTTCTGCGGACCACAGGAAACTAATAAAGCCAGATTGCTGCAATGCGCTTTCATTACCCACTCATCATGTGCACTCAGATCCGCAATTCCTCCTCATTTACAGACTCTATCACAATTTATTGATGACATGGATTCCAAGTAATTTGCTCAGAGTTCCTAGACACACGAAACGCATGTAATACGCTCAAGAAACAGGAAAAGAAGCGATGTTCCTCAACCGGGTGAAAACGAGGCGTCAACATTCTGTGCCAGATTGGAGAAGGATTTGTTTTTGACTCTGACACAAGCAAAAGAGAGGGCAAACCGTTTCGTTTGTTTGAAATTCGTGCAGGAGAATGGTACCTTTGACTGTGTGTTGCAGAGTTACAGGTTTCACAGTCCTGTTGTGATCAGTGTCCTTTGTCTTTGTCCCAAAAGAAAAAGCTCAACCTTCTCATGGTGTTCGTTTTATGTCAATCGAGAAATGAATCCAGAAATGATATTGTTCTTGTGCGTCACTTTCGTTTCTTAGAAACACTCCCAATCAACTAACGACCAACCCTTGAGCTTTCCAAAGTCGTTTGGTGGGATATTAATGTAAACAGAGAGATAATGTGATAGTTTAATAAATTGAACTGTCAGGAGTTTGACGGATGAAGTCCCTCAGATATGGGTTTCCGATGCGCATTGAAGCCCCCGAAGCTTTGGCAAGACACTGCGGAACAGGGGCACGAAGCAGCCAGACTTTCGGCTTTCCAGTGACCTCTTCTGGAAAAGGGGTTCTGTTCTTGATGCGCTGTTGGAGTCCCAACCAAAGTAAAAGTTGCTCCACGCACACGAGCCTGTTGTATTTTAGCACCATCGGCTATAGCACCCAAGAACAAGCAGCAATACGTCTGAAAAACACCTCCCTTTTTGTTTTGCGCAGACATTCCAGGACTAAGCCAATGAGAAGTTTTCCCTCTGGGTAAACCCCACTGAGAACGTGGCGGTGACCCACCAAGTAAACAGTCGATTTCTGTTGCATTCCTTGCCGAGCGAACATGGCATGACTTTCGCTTTGCCCTCCTTGGTTTGGTCAAAGAAACACTTGAAGCAATGTCTGCGTCGTCTGTCACCAAGCTTGTCAAACACGTACAAATCCCAGCAAATTCTCTTCTTGCACGGCGACCACACTTCTCTCCACATTCGACGCAAGCAGCAGTACTTTTCCCCTGTTGTGGTTTGGTGTTGCCCATTCTTGTTCTTTGTGAATTTTTTTGTTGATGACCTGAAACTTGTGGGTCATGCTCGTACACCTCCATGTGTTCACACCCACGCACAAACGACAGTGTCCCACAGAATTGTGACACTCTCGCTCGAACACGACGGCAAAGCCCGTTTGTGCTGCCTTGTCATAGCCACTTTGATGGGAGCGATCCTAATGAAAACGAACGAGCTAATCAGGTTCCAGTGGCAATCTCCATTTATTTGTCTACACTGCAAATTGAGAAGGTTTGATACCTGTGGTAAATTGGTAAATTCTTCAACAATGACAGACTCCGCTTTTTCTGCGATATTTTGCCCGACTTGGTGAACAAAGAGAGTCGTTGCCAGGAAGAACGGCGCAGTGATCAGCGGTGGTGTGGTTCACTTCGCTCCTTCGCACGGACGTCGCTCCAGACTCCACTTGTCAATTGATCAAAACCAGAAATGACGCTCAGCTCAAGGCTCTGTTCACAAACGAAAGAGCTGAGCCAAACTTTTTCACGGTTTACTCATTGATTCTGTCCATTTAAATCCACAAACCTCATCCTGCACTGCAATTGATATTCTAACCACACTCTACCACGCCATAAGCTCCCGGGGGTTAGACAACTAATAGAACAGCATCACAGCCGTGTACTTTCATTATGGCGTCTGCTCGTCCACTTTGGGGTCCAATTTGTTCTGATTTCGTCTGCTTTATAGGGATTTATATATCAGGGGCTCCTGACTAGAATCTAATGGTGTGAAATGAGGTGGAGAGCGATTAGCTCAGTTTGGAGTGGGGAAAAGTTGAGGTGGTGTTTGAAGTGGGAAGACAGCGAGGTGGACTTCTGCCCGCACCACAGGTGCGTGACACGCAACACAACTCGGAAAAGGGAAGGAGCCACTGATTCCCCAAGAGTTTCATGATTGTGGTTTTGTTCGTTTTGTTTAGTTTTTGCAACAACAGTCCAGAATCCTGTCGTCATGTCAACACAATGTGTGAGGCATGATGATCACATGAAAAAGAAACACAACATGCCGGTTTCTGCGCTGAATTTGCACACGTAATTGGCTTGTTCCTTTCTCTTCTTCGTTTTGATTGGCAAATAATGAACAGAAAGCTGTCTTGTAGTTTTTCAGCCTTCACAACCTAGAATAGGGTGCAACATTTTCATCAGCATTTCGTCACAGAAAAATTAAACACATTACCCCACCAAGCCTGGCAGACAGTAGATCTGTAGATAAGCGCAGTCCACACAGCAGTTGCAATTTGTTTAAACGGGCAAGAAATTTGAAGTGGAAAATAGCTTGTGAGGTGGTTTCAATGCACGTTTCCTGTGGGTGCAATCCATTTCAACTTCAAAGCTGCGTGGAACAATACTTTCAGCCTTGTGTGCAAACAAGTGAGAAATTCCCGAGAAAAAAATAGTGCTGTGCTCTGCCACCTTTAAAAAATTGTTGCAAACAAAATTTTGTTTCGTGGACAGACATGAATCACTGCCATTTGTCGTTGCAAAAACGAGTCACCACGATTGGGCACCTTGCAAATCTGAGCGATTCTCCCAAATCAGTTTGGCAGTTTCCATTCTGCCACTGACTCACAGGGTGAAAATATCAAATGTTTGACAGACATTTGTCAGTGTGATTGAGATTGTCCTTGATTCCACACTTTGCAGTCTGTCTAACTTTTTCAGCATCATTTTTTTGTTCAATAGATCCCCATTATCCTCCACCACAAGATCATCTTGTCTTCAAGTGCGAACTGTCAGCTCCCTGTGACCACCGAGAAAGCCTCTGCCTCATTTCACAATAATATTAGACACATACAAGAAGAAAAATTCTCTGTCCAGATGAGTGCTTCCTTCCTCACTGCTCCCACTGCTCGACAAACCTGGAGAAGAAAATCATGTCTTTGCTTCCACTGAAACAGTTTGCTGGATTTCTCAGATGACTGCACGCGTCACTCGGAATGATATTCCGGAGAGCTTATCGCGCGCACTTTATCAAGTATGTTGCCATGTGATTGGCATGGTCAGAACCCCGAGTCAGATCTGATGCTCAAAACTGATATTTCCCCTGGTATTTTCAGTCGTTTTTCCGGTTTAATTACCAAGGGAGGCAACGAGCATGTAGGCTCTCTGATTGACAAGGCAATTTCTGTTTTCCTCCTCCAACCACACACAGGGATTGAGCGTTCAAGACGGATCTATTGCACACCACAGGTTTCACCATAATCAGAAACATGGGAAAATTTTGATGTGTCTGCTTTTGCACAGCCAAACACCCAACAAGAAAACAGCAAAGTTCAGCTGCAACTCGTGGTGAGTGGAGCCTCCAGTCTCGCCACCAAGTCTCACATCCAGGACAATCGTCCTTCCTCTGTGTTGCAGCTGAAACAGATCTGCCGTGATATCACTTGCCACGAAAGGGACAAAAATGTACTGCAAGGTTCAGGCCACCCGCGCGAACAAAAGGAGGAGACAGGGTGTCAACTTCTTTCCCTGGATTTTTCCTGTCCACAATCAAGAACAAGGACGTTTGCGCCGCGGAAATGTTGGTACATTCCACGCACAATCCCAGACTGAGTCACTCGTTGTCAGTTTGCCGGTTCCTTGGGCAGGACATTTCCGTCCAGACTGATCGTATCGAGCTGTTCATTGCGCTGACTGCGATAGCAAATCGCTGCTGGCATTGCACCAATGCCGAACTTCCTTCCCCAGCATCGGCGGCTCAATTTTTGGTGCATATGAAATGTGATCACTCAAAAAGTCCAAGTTTTCACTGTCGAGCGTCAGATAACCAGTCACAAAATGTGGTTCGTGTCACTTGCATTCGTTGAATGTCAACTCAGAACCTGACCAAACCGACGTACATCTTTCAACCGGTTCTTGAAACACAGGTGAAAAAGTCCTTCTCGTGTCAGTCCGTCGCACACGTATATACGAGAATTACGAAGCAGCCTTGAGCGTTCTGCGGAGGGATGAGTCTTCTCATTTGGTGTTTGTGTGAGTCTACAAGTCACACGAAAAATGTACAGGTGTCAATATTTTCCTTTGTCCTTTTCTTGAATTCGCACACGAAACAAGACGGCGTTTCTCCTCAGCACTGAGTGAAGACCCGCAGAGTCCAGCCAAGTGAAGAGGTGATGAATCATGTCACTGTGGCACCGCGTCACAAATTCCCACTTTTCACTGAGTATCTTTCCTTCCGCGCCACTGATCAAACTTTACACCAGCCACAGGACCTCCATAATGGAGCCGAAATCTGTTACTGTCAGCTTTCATTTCTTGACCGCTCGCGGGCTCGTAACGAGACGCAATTTGTAGTCCGTTTCCTTCACTTTACTCACAATTTAGCCTCTCAGGCCTTCCTTGTCAGAGGTGAAAAGTGTCCCCGTGCAACAGCAATACAACTGACCCAAGAAAAATAGTCCTGAATTGGCAACGCTGACAGAAGTAGACCTGAGAACACTCTGATCTGACAAGCGTCAGTCTCGAGTGCTCAAAAATTTCTTTCCACAACAAACTCTTTGCCCTTGTTCCTACCCTGCTCTGGCTCAGCAAAGGATTCTCGAGATATGGAGCTGTTTCTGCTGTTCTCAGCTCGCAAGCGGACATCAGTTTGCACTCAACCAGACGCAACACAAACTTCTGATGACTTTGTGCTTTGAGAACACGTGTTGCCTGGTCTGAAGATGGAAGCACAAAGTTGGAAGCTGCGGAGTGACCCTGACTCAAACAAGGCACTCCTTCCCCCGTCACAATTTGTGGTCACGACGCACAGAGAGTAACATCCCTGTGAAGTGTGGTTATTTACACGGGATTGCCTTTCGCAATTGGCTTCATCAGCAAACAGATGTGTTTTGGGTACATCACGCTTCCTTCCCCTCCAGGTGAACTGCGCTATGAACGGGTGGACGGACGGATTGCTTCAGAAGGACACGCGGACTGTTGGCTTCGGGCGCACAAAATAAAGAGACCAAGGTTCATCGGGACGGATGTTTGGCCACACAGTCCATTTGCTCATAGACCTCGGGGTGTGATCTGTTCGGACGCCGGGGGTCTATATGTCAGGTTGTTCGCAGACCTGTCTCACCTTTCTGTCATCATGTTTGGTTGTGCGTGTTGTCTCAATCTCTCTGCCTTCTGTATCTTCCCTTGTGCATTTCGCCAGTGTTCTTGTCCCTCTCCAACCAAACCGTGACTCGGGTTTCCTCTGATAATCTACACCTATTCACGGCTCGCAATCCGCTTGCGCTCATTACCACAGCCAATCCAATTGGAATCCCGATGGAGGAGCTTTCATGCCAATGTAGCCCATTTTATGATGAAATCTGTAATCACGAGAAGCTACTGTCCATCTGCAAATCGCGTTATTGCGGTCCTTTTGGCAACTCGCACCGTGGGAGGAGGAAACACGAGAGACGGCGCGACCTCGAGTGACGTGGCCCAGGGGTCGTTCCCGGTGGTGGCGTCTCCGGATACGGCGTGAGTCCGAGTTGGTCAAGGCAGCCGACCACGCGCGGACAAGGGAAGCCTTCACCGAGTCCTTGACCCCCCCCCCACCAACAAAATGCAAACAAAGACTTTTTCACGTTTACATTTATCTTCGACTTCAGTTGGGAATGAGGTTTGACTCCAGGTTTCGCTGGGTCGACCTCCAAGCTCGATCCGAGGTCCACTTGGACAAATCCAGAGCAACCACAAGAAAGCAGCCAAATTGCATTGCATGCTGAGCCCAGCAAAAGCACAGAAGATTGTTGCGAACTGTTGCTTCTGTCAACACTCCGAAAATGCCAAACCGGCAATTCATGGCACAACTCACAAATCCCTGGTCGTGATAAACCTCTGCTACAACCTGCCAGCCTCAAAGACTGATTGACAGGGACTCAAGAGCTGCGAGTCTATGTTAGCATCATTAGACTATCATGCCATGCCGTGGGGCTTCTATAAAGGCCGCTCTTTACAGCGCTTTATCCGTCATCTGGGTGTGCTAAACCAGCTATCATCGTATCCCTCCAGTGGGCACGGCACCGAGGGCCTTTGGCCTGAAAGTGTCCGGACTGTGAAATGTCGCTTCCGTCTGCTCAGTTCACGCTTTTTAATGTGTTGATTATCGCTCCTGTTTGAACACTAAATCTCAAGGTTCTTCAGAAAATTTGCAGTCATAGGGAGACTTTTGGCTGAATTTGATGCACAAATCAAGTCAGCCAAAAGGTCCTCTTTTCGTGTTGCAAGTTGAAAAGTACGTTTGCAGGAGGATATTTCTTGTACAAAAGCTGACCACGCTTCTGGAGTCAAACTTTTGACACGAAAATCACCAGACTGGTGTGAGGCGTGCATTTCATGCTTGTTGATTGACACGTGCTATGGAGTTTGGCTTCGACACAAATTACACAGAGAAAAAAATTCACGTATCAAGTCACGATGACAGCACCAGTCTGTTGCACCAGTGATTGTGGACTTCAGTTCGGAAGCCCACTGAGCATGTACACCACACCTGGACCCACGCCTGGGATTTTTTGCAAGCAGCTGTTCGACGAGAGGCAAGAGAGCGAAACTCGGGACCCCAGGGTGTCGTGATGTTTAGACAAATCAGACGTTGTTCCTGCTGCACGGATGAGGCCCAGGAGACCCGGCCCAATTGCCCTAAAAAAACTCTGGTGCCTTGTATGTGTCCGCTTTGACTGGAGGACGTGTTGCTGGTTGGACCCTTTTGGCGCTTCAAGGTCGAACATAAACGAAGGCATCAATAAACTTGGCTCAGCGTGACTCCGGGTTTGGGGATACCCAACATGCAGTCCAGCCGGGCGTGGTCGACGCAGGATCTCCACGTGACTCTCAATGCTGCATAGTGCAGGAGGACAAAGGTCCACTTCTTGTCAACTGGACAGGAATGTGAGTGGTCCTGTGAAAAGTCACGTACACGACGAAGGACGAATGAGAGATACGAGTTACGCATCAAAAGACTTTGCACGGAAAGACAGAAGCTTCTTGTCCGGTGGATTGTCTACACGCGGCTGACGGGCACGTTGGTTTCAGCTGGCCCATTTCTGTCTTCAACCTTCATTAGCCCAGCGTGTCCACGGGGCCCCAGACCAAGACAGATCGTATCCGCTGCGGTTGTTGGCGACGCTCGCACTCTCGCGCTCTCTCAGTTCATGTCAAGGTGAAAATTGTTGGCACGCTGCACGCTGCTCGTTTAGTTTTTCGGACGAAAGAAAGAACTTGAGCCGGTGCTGAATCGGAGTAGGGGTTTTTGATATCTGGTCGCGTGCGTTTCTGTCGGAACAAACCGAAGATGCTGCTTTATCGACAACGGTTCCGTGGCACTGCTTGATTGACGACAGCGTGGCTGAAGATCCATTTCAGAGTTACTTGGGTGCACTGGGGTTTGCGGTCCATTTCTGGACAGTGACTGATGCTTCGAACTTGGACATTATCAGTCAAGTCATTTGCGCAGTTCTCATGTCTCGTTTTTCCGTTTTTCTTCAATCGAATTCCAAAGGTGCATGCGAGTACGAGTGTTGGTACGTAGATCTCTACAAGTGTTGACACTCGTGAGCCCTCCCCACAATTTTGGTGGCACGATACGACCCCACAGGACAGTGATTCCCATTTCACAAGTCCTGTGCACGTACAATGGAGTCAAGAACAACTCGCTATTTCGTGCTCTGACCACCCGAGTTCATTGTTTCCTGTTTCTCTTCGCAGGTTCCATCAGCAACATCGGGGGATCTCAGTACGAGTGTAAGGACGGCAGCAAGCCGGAGATGATCGCCGGAGTGGTCGGGGCGCCCTCCAGCGTCACCTCCATCCAAGTTGCCAACCTCCTCAAGCTCTTCAAGATTCCTCAAGTAAGTCATTCTTCTACTGACAGTGCCTCGTACGTACGCGCGCTTCACAGATTTGGAAGGCAAACGAGTACAAGTCTCCTTGCCGAAACCCAGACGCGCTGTTGTGAGAGCTTCATGACTCAAGATACGGACCTTCTGCAAAATGTCAGGATTTTGTGCTGTGTACATTTTTGCACTTGATATTTGCATTGCGTGACACCGAAGGCAGACTGTAGGCCTGTGGAACATCTGGTCAAAAGTTCGTGGCCTGTCTGGGTGACAGGTCTGACAACTGATGATGAGCAACCTTTTGATATTTCCGGACGTGCTGTGACTTCTGACATCCAGAATCACGCTCAACTCATCATCGCAGTCTGCTGGACACCTGTCGATGCAGATCACGTATCCAACAAATCATGGCACAATTCAGTCTGACGGTGCCTCAAGTCAAGACTCGCCTTATAAAAACCAGTCTGAGGTGGTTTCTGGGCTGAAAGACCCAGACACGAAAGCAGCACGTCAGTCGTCTGCGATCACTGGATTTTCATCGACAGGGGTGTTGTTGAATTGGTCTTGCCTCAGACTATTCCCAGAGCGATTCTTTCAAAAACAACCTGGCATTCAGCTTCGGCAGATTTTCCCAGGGGCTCTCTCTTAATGGGCCTGCCCTGCCTTTGGTCTGGCTGGTGAACCTGCAATGCAGATTGTGCCAGTTATGAACACAGATTCAAATGAAAAAGTCTCGACAGACCAGTCAGGCGGAGAGTTGAAGCGGTCGGAATTGTCGGGACCCGCGAAGTTTTGGGACAGACATGTAAGTCTTGCACTGCCCAGGGGGCCTTTGGTAACAACAACACAAACTGGCCAACTTCGTTTGAACAAGAAAAGGTCGGAGTTCCTGCTCAATGTGATAAATTTTTTGATTGGACTGTGAGCTGCTTCTCTTGCTTGGTGAGAAGTTCACAAAGACGTGCACAGAGAACCAACATGATTACGCTGCTGCTGCACGCTTTCATCAGGTCCTGTCGAAACTGTGGCTGAAACTTCTGCGCAACAGAATCTGTCACAGAGAGCATTGAACTGTTTGTGCTGAAACAGGAAATTCTCTCTGTTGGGTTGTTGTACACGTGTGCTGTTTTTGTGGAGCAACCATTCATGTCGAGGAACAATATTAGCGAAGCAACGATTGTGTTTTTGTTGTTGTTGGAGAGAAAGAAAGACATGATGTGTCATTTGAAAGAAATCCTCCGACTTGATGCGACTTGCATTGCAGAACGAAAGGTCGTTTTACCGGTTCGTTGCACTTCGAATCCAGAGTTGTTCCTGGAGCTTGAGTTCACGAGTTGACATTTGATTGCAAGAACAAGTGTGTTTCATCCAGTCGTGTTGGATGCCTGCAAACGCAAGATACAGAACTGCTGATTCTCAGCACTACAATCGCATCTCCGATTTGTCAGATTCTCGTGATGCCAAAATCTTCCAAGTGCAACCAACTTGGCGTGTGGAAGTCTGGTTCAGGGTTGAACTGCAGCTGGCTGAGACTGTGCGGGCAGAGGAAAGGTCACCCGACGGTTCGGCCCAAGAACAACTCGCGACGTTTGACCCTTGAGATGTTGCACACAGCAGATCAGCTGCGGGTGTTTGTGGATTTCGGGGGAGCGTACGTAGCTCGAGGTTAACTCGGCGTGAGTAACACTCGCGGCGCCCGTTATCAGCGCTGACCAGCGGCAGGCCGCCCTCGCTCCGCTGCGCACAGCACAATGTGGCGACGGCCCTGTCAGGAAGGACACCGGAGCTGTGTGCAGGGCCCAAGGCATGTGTCCATCGGGCACTGGAGGAGGATGCTGTTCCCTGGATCCCATTCTTGTGCCGTCGTCAAACATTTTCGAAACTCATAAAAATTAGGTCTGTCGTCCTTTTCCCTATCCAGGACGCATAGGCTTTATCATTTTTTCTACTTTGGCCGGAATGTGTTGGACGGTGTCCTTGCATATTCTTCAGGTCCAGCAAAAACTAACTTTAATTCGGGATTAGGTGCTGGGCCAATGAATGGGAATGGCTCATTGGCGGATGATTATCCGGCCATCTGTATGGCTGAGAGGGTGCGCAGATGCAGGGATAGGTTGATTCCTACTGGCTGAACGCACTCACCCGGAACTATCCCATCAGATGAGGCTCATCACCCAGAACAGTCCTCTTTCGGTCACTGATACCTCCAGCAAAATCCATTTTTCTTTTTGAAGGAACACGCAGAGGGTCACGAGTTGCATTTTTCTTTCCTCGTGACGAAACAAACTGGAAATCTCTTCAGGTTTTCATGGGAGAACGTGTCAGAAAACAACCTTTGCAAAGAGTCTGCTTTTGCAAACGTTTTCTGGATGTTTTGAAAAAGAAACCCTTCGTCTCAAAGAGCAGACATTTTTGCTCGTTGTTGTCTCTCACACGACACACAGCCGTTGCAGTGGAACCAAAACAGGAACCAAGCAGGATCTTGTTTCACACACGAGGACAATACAGAGAATTGTGCTCAGAAAGCCAGGAACGGAAGTTGTTCAGTCTCTTTCACAAGAGAATTTTCTCGCTCCAAAGACAGACTGTCTACACACATTTGCTCGTCCCCACACGCTTCTGGCTGCATCGATAAATTTCACCAGCTTTTCGGAACGGAACAAACACTGCTGTTTTCGAGTCTCGCTTGGGGCTTTTTCAGGACTGGTCGAAGAACAGAGTTGCCTTATTGTTCTTATTTCAGCGAGCCTCAACACAGGAGGGCGAACCCAAAGGTCAACGACCGTCTTGGGTCTCAAAACCTTCAAACAGCCAAAAGTTCAAGCACCGGCACCATCTCCACAGATGTGATGCAGCCGGCAGATTTGAACAGACGAAATGCACATTGACAGACAGGCAGTCATCATCATGCAGCTTCTCGACTTTGTTGTGATAGATGTTGCACTCGCAGAATATCAAAACAGCTCGTCAGGAAAGGGAAAGCTCATTTCTGAAGTGAAGCAGGCAATTAGGATTTCTGAGTGCACCACGCCTGCTTTCCACGCTCTCCACCTCCTGAGTGTCGGCGACAAGAAAGACACAGTGCCGTCTGGATCGCGGATTGATCGCGACGCGTGAGAACCACTCAGTGCGCAGATCAAACTGTCCTCCCACAAAAGCAAAACGTCTTCTCTCGGCCAGTACGCCATGAGAACGCGAAGCTGTCGTTCCCAAGAATCTTGATGTGAAGAGGAGTTGCTCGCAGGAGATAGGCGTTGCAGGTGGTCACGGGGTATCGCTGTTCCGCCGGCCGAGTGCAGCCCTGCCTGTGATCAAAGACTCACATGCTCTCTCTCTCTCTCTCTCTCTCTCTCTCTCTCTCTCTCTCTCTCTCTCTCTCTCTCTCTCTCTCTCTATCTCTCTCTATCTATCTATCTCACTAACTCCCTCTCTCAGAAAGCTAACCCAAGAATATAAA
>JAAUXT010059020.1_pt1 | contig 18093 bp, 17 predicted proteins | sample 7278171 | NCBI WGS metagenome assembly JAAUXT01 (sample SAMN14350112, study PRJNA611818) | marine sediment metagenome | isolation source: surface marine sediment (1.8m) | place: French Polynesia: Moorea | collected 2018-08
GACCGATATGAAGAAAGAGAGAGAGAGAGAGAGAGAGAGAGAGAGAGGGAGAGAGAGAGAGAGAGAGAGAGAGAGAGAGGAAACAAAATTGACTACTTCTTAATTCAATCTGTATCTTTGCAGGGAAGGGATCGTGATATGAGAGGCATTGATGCTATGTAACTTGGGACTCCCTCTGTTGTCACAATCAGATTGAGGATCTGGAAGACTGAGCTTTTAAGATCTTACTCTGAGACAGTCAGATCTGCACTGAGACAGGGTACCTGGGATTTCCATTGGATGTGGTCCCTGACTCCTTGTATACTTAGACATCTGAGTTGGAGAACAGCCTCTGTTTTGTGTCCCTCAGATTGCAGTATTCACCCTCATTTGGCATTTTCTGAGATTACCTATGGTTGAAGGGTTTCATCCTATGAGTTTGGTGTTGACTAACAAATGCTGTTCTGTTGATGAACAGAAGATGCAGTTACCTGATTCTTTGGTCTCCCACTTATTTATGAACACAGAAGTTTGAAGAATGAATCAGTGTTTGTTTGCACACTGTGACTGGGATTTTGCTTCTGAATTTGTGCGAGTACAGGCAAATACTTGTGGATGAAATACAATAAAATGAGGGCATCATTATCCCTTGTGGTTGGCCATCTTGATGCTTTGTGTTGATTTATGTGTTGGTGTTTGAGACCAATACCACCCATGGTTGTCTTCAGCTTGGAAGGTTATTGTTTCACAAAAAAATTGCAAAAACGTGAGAAATACTCACAATCAGCAGTGTTCATCAGCACAAGGTCTGAAGGTTTCCAGGTTTTATCTGAATGGTTAGGAGCATTTTGGATGACACTTCTTTGGATTCTGTGTCTTCCTCAGTGCCAATATCAAAAACAGAATTGGATTCACAAGAGAATTGATTGGTACCACAGTGATAGTTGTCCATACCAACATTTTTACAGGGTAAACACTCATAAATGATGACAAAAGAAACAAAATATTATTTGGTAGCCAGCAAAGAATATTGGTTCCACTGACAAAGATCAGTTGTACATAGAGGGGTAAGTTTGAGACACTTTTTGAAGATGACTTTTTGACAATTATTTGTGAAGCCTTGAGTGATATGACCAGCTTTATGTGAAGAACAATAATCAGCACAATAGCTACCAGTTGGAATGTTGCATTCAGAAAAATAGAGACTCTCACTGCAATGACTGAATCTGATGGATCAATGTAGGCAGAACATAAACTTGTGGGCAAAGCATAGGAATTTGTGAGAATCACCAGACATGTCAGGCCACAAGACATAAAAATAGATCCAAAACTGCCAGATAAAATCCATTTCAAAACATAATTTCTGTTTTTAAAGTTTGTCTCCAGTGGTTTGTCCACCACCTCTAGTCGGGCCAATGCCAACAAGCTTAGCAAATATGGCAACATAAAATTAAACAGAATATTCAAACAACAAGAGATAAAACACAGAGCACTACCTTGCCATTGTTTTGCTTTCATCACAAAGCTGTCACTGTATGCCAAATCTGCGCTCCAAAGTATGCACAAGTACAATCCACATAAAAAGTCAGCAATATTTATGAAAAACACTTTGATTTCAAATGCTGCTTGTTCATGCAAGCCTCTGTGAATTCCTAAAGAAATAATATTGAGTAAGAGTATTGGAATTGAAATAGAATAAAAAGTAATTTTTATGCCATTGTTTTTCAACAGACTAGTGCAGGAAAATGTCCAGGGTGTTTGAGCAGTGCATTCTCCACCATTATTCAGAGCACAACACAATTCAAACTGATCAACCTTCAGAATTTTTATTGTAATTTGTTTGAAAAGACCACTGTGAAATGTGGCTATGGTGTTGTTAGAAACTGCCAAAAGTGCTAGGTGTGAAATATTTGAAATAAAGTGATCTGGAAACTCACACAATGAATTGTGAGACAAGTCTAAATATGATAATGAAGGCAAGTTTGAGAATGAATTTTGGCTGACTTTGTAAATCATATTTGTTGTTAAATTTATACATACACAATTGTTTTTATTGCTGAAACATCCTTGGTCAATCATTGACAAATTGTTTTTGCTGGCGCTAAAATAAAGCAATAAGTTAAGATTTTTGACACTTCTACACAGATCTGTGTGTGTCATGCTTACATTAGAAAGTGATACAATGCGTGTTAAGTGATGGAAAATAGGTGCACTGACAGTAAGGACATTTGAATTTTGAATGTAAACAACTTGGAATGGCTGTTGTTCAGAGACAAGTGCACCACCAACAGTAACAGAGTTGCATTTCAAAACAAATGTCAAACAGGCACATTTTTCTGGGCAAATGACTCTGGTTAAAGAGCAAGCATACTCATCATCTGAAAATGGGCAATCCACAACTCCATTACAAATTTCTATCAAGTGGATGCATAAACCAGTGTTTGCACATCTAAATCTGTCAATGCATTTTCTGTTATATCCACAATCAAGGTCTGACTCATCATACCCAGCTGGACAATCCCATTTTCCATTGCAAAGGTATCCCCATGGTATACAAAAGTAGCCTGGGCAATGAAACATTGCATTACATTCAAATGAACTGCAATTTTGCAAGTGTTCCCCATGTGCACAAGGAATCAATTGTGAATTACTGTTCAGTCTGTAAATACAGATGTCTGAAATGTTGTAGTAAATTTCCGAGCTGTCTTCACACAAGAGCATCATTTCAACATCATTCAGGATGGTTGACTTTTCCTTGAAAACTACAGCAGATGTTTCTTCAAAGTAATATAGGTGACAACTTCCGTCCACATCCGTGTAATAAAAATCAGAACATTTGGTCAAATTCTGATTGTCAGCTACAAACTTACATTTAGTTGAGTTGGAATTTGTGTCAAAACATTTACATCCAGTTTCATCCAGAGGTTGCTCTTCCAGACAATTATTATTGTCATCACAAACAAGAATTTGAGAAATGTAGATATTATGTTTGCAGGAAAATAGCTGACTACTAGGTTGTGTATGCTTTGTGTGGTATGTGCAAGGGTACAGAGCACGGACAGTTTCATTTCTTTTGATATCATGAATGTGGTATTCATACACATAGAAGTGCTTGGTGTATGTAAAAATTGAATACATGTTGCCAGAAAACACAGCTGGGAATTTTATACTCAAACAATCAAAAATAAATTGAAGTGACTTTGTACTGCTGTTAAAGTTTGTACAAGGGTATCTTGGCTGAGTAGATGAATTTCTTTGGCATGCTATGAATGAGAAACATGTATTTTTATTCAAAATATGACCTTCATTGCAGGAGTGTGAAATAGGTTGCCTTGTAAAATTGAGCATCTTGACTTTTTCCACTCTGCACAAGATGTTATTCAAAATAGGTTCCTGACATTTGACTGCAAGCCATCTGATTGAAGCTACATTTATCATACTGGCAATGGTGCACTGATATTGAGAGTTCAAGAGAACATTTGTGTTTTCAAAAATTCTCCTTGCCATCACTCCTCCTTTGCTGCAATAATTTGTGGGACCAAGCACTTTTTCATAAATCCTGAAACATTGGCAAGGAAACCAAAGATAATAGTGTTTTTGTCTGTAGTTTCTCCACAATTGATACTTCACTTGATTTATGTCATTGAGCCGGCTCTGAAAAGGAAACAGGACAATCAGGAAACACACCGAGTCTGTGAAATATCAGTTTTGTGCACCTTCCTTCTTGACAGCAAGTCTGGAAAGAGGTATGATTGCTCTACCTTATTTGTGTGGGAGCCAGTAAAAATAAAGATAACTTGTGGTAAATATGGAGTGATTTTGATGAAATACAAGAGTTCTAGCCACTCAATGTTTGTTCTGAATGTTGGTAATGATGCTTCTAGTGATCTGCAAACATTAGAAGCAATGTTCCAAGAAAAATGTGCCTCCGTGTTGTATATTGTGTAAAAATTTAATGTAAAAAAGCCATCAGTACCCACAAAAAGATACTGTGTCCATTGTTTTGCAACTGTATAGCTTCTCGAAGCAAAAGTACTAAAATTCAAGCAATACACATCAACAGACACATTAACTGAACAGTATTTTGGCTTGGCAACAAACATTTGGCTGAACTCTTCAGAAACAACAGGCAACCAAAATATATTCAAAGCTTCATTGAGAAATGCCCTTTTCTTTTCACAACCACCTGTTTCCAGAGTGATTCGCTCAAAAAAATACTGGAAGTAAGACAGGTAAATGTCTGGATGTGTCTTGGTGAAAACGATTGGAAAATGCCAATACATCGAGATGAAAACATTTGAAACATCAACAAAGACTTCCTTGTCAAACAGATTGTTCCAATATGCAAGTTTTGTCTTGTTGCTTCCTGGGTTATATTCTGAGTAGGGAACAACTGAAACAGCCATTATTGTCATTCTCAACTGATCATCTGTTTGGTTCAAGCCATCAAGTCTGAAGAGAAGTATTTTTTTGTTTGTTTCTTGCCTCAAAGTATGTTTGAGAGAATAGTCTATTGTATCCAAGTAACGGTTGCAGTGAAAATCTTTCAGGCGTGTTGCCTCAATCAAAAAATTCTTGCTGAAGGCAGACAGTTTCTGTGAGAGTGGGTTCCATCTGGTGATCACATCAATCCAACTTCCCTGAGCTTGGCCCCATAATCTTACATTTAGATATGGAGATTCATCTGCTATTGGTGTCTGTGCTCTCATAGAAACAGAGACATGTTTTGGCCCTGGCTTCAAGTCACTGCAGTAAGAGTAATGCTTTTTCTTTGTTTTTTGTTTGCACATAGTGCGCAGTAAACCAATGTTACACCAAGAATCATTCAAATATCCTTTGGAAACCACACCTTTGATGAAGTAAGGCTTGATATTTGAATACAGAGCAGTCAAATTTGCAGGAGAATACTCAATGAAATGCAGTTTATTTGGTTTCCCCCGAACTGAAAATTCATCATCATATCCTGTGAAGAATACAAAAATAAGCAAAATAAATGAGAAGCAGTACTGATGAATGAGAGGAAATGGAGAAAAAGAATGATTTCTATTCACCTGCAAGAAATCCTGTTGTGTCATAGATTATTTTCCCTCTCAGTGAGATTTGGCCTGTTTTGATAGATACCTGACAGAACGCTGTCGAAGAGAAACAATCAGAGACAAGTCTGGAATTGAGCACAAAATTGTGCTCACATATTTAATTCAAACACAGAGCAGAAATATTACCAATATAAGAATGTTGAGCATAAGATTGAAATAGTTCCATATCTTCTTTCCAAATTCTCCCAAGATGTCGGTATCTGAGGTATTTTTGTTTTGGTTGAAATGTATCACTGAACTCTTCAAATTTTGAAGCCTCCAAGTAGTTTTTCAATTGTACAATTTTGCATTGGTTGGTTTCTGACAAATTGATAGTTGCTAATCCTTCCATAAGAAAAGTGGTTGATTTAAATTTGCAAATGTTTACCACTTCTTTTCTGCACTTTGTTGTGCTTAAGGCTATACTTGATTGTGAATATCCATACTCCATGTAGAAATAAATCACAAGAATCAGTTCTGGTGAACTGGTGTACAGTGGTCGAACAAAAGAGTTTCCATCACACAAAGTAGAAATTTCTTGGAATATTCTGTTCACAGATGGATGTGAGTTCACATCATATCCAGCCACACCAGCATAATTGCAGTCTGTCTGATTTTGTCCCTCATAAGAAAAACTTGTTACGGACATATTTAGAAATAATGAGGAGGAAGTACTCACATTGATGATGATCAGGTTGTCTTTCATAGGCAGAATCCATCTTGTATCAGTATTAGGAAAATGAATGGTTCTGGTTTGTTTGGCTTTCATAAAAATTTGACAAGATATTTTCTTTAAATAGCTTGTGAAATTGAGGAAAGTTTGCGATTCGAGAACTTGAATACTTGACAAAACAAGAGCAGTAAATTTAAATGATGAGGTGGCAAAATTAGTGAATTGAAAGCTGCAACAATATAAAAGATCAGACAATGTGCCTGGACCATCAAACAATGTGATTGAAGTGTTGGCAACAGCTTGATCATTGATGATAATCTTCATGCTGTACAATTTTGAAACTTTCACATTGTATCTGCTCAAAAAGTAGTTGAAAGTTTTGGGAACAAGTACAAAGACAGGTCTGTGTTCTTGCAAATGATGAGTAGTGGAGATATTCAAGATATCTGAGTCGAAAACACAAAACTCAAACTTGTAATCATACCTAATCTCTGCAAAAGCCCAGAAAAGCTGTATTGAAATTTGTCTTCCTGGTGGGTACAGAATGAAGTTTGAATGTGTTCGACAATACTCAAAAGACATTGAATGTTTGTCAGAAACCTTTGTTTGCACTAAAAACGAAGCCAACCTGCACCAATGCCAACTAGTTGAGATGAATATGTAATGAATTGTTAAATTTATATTCAACAAATTGTCCAAAAATAATATATGTTCTTTGAACCGCTTTTCCCTCTGCCCAATTGAAACATCCCTTTGCATTCTCTCATGTATAAGAACGGGTCTGCAGGAGGGAAACTCTCGAACTTTACCCATTGGTGTCTTGAAGACAGTCGTTTCTGTCTCAAGAGGAAACATACTTTCTGTTTGGCACATTGGAAAATATCGGTCCCAAATTGGAAATTTTCTCATGACTCCAATAAAATAAAGACAATTTAAATATGTGTCTTTCTTATAATTATTGTCACTTTGTTGATGGGATAGTGAAAGAAATTGCTTGATATACTGGTGCCACTGTTTGGGCACAGTTGGTCCAAACACATATCTTTGCAAAAATCTATCCAGTGTCAGGCAATTTTCTCTCTGTGCAAAAAGAAAATCCACCAAGCAGAACACTGTCAACACAATGGGACAACCAATGGTGCTTTTCTGCCAGTATGTCACTGTGTGCATTGAAACATGTTTCAACAGGCACAGAAAAAAGGGTGAGAAACACAACAAGACTATTTCCAGATGTTGTTCTGAGATAAGAATAGAATTGAATGGGACAAAGCTTTTGCCCTTTGCAGTCTTCAGTGATATTTTGCCCCAAAGGAGCATTTTTCAGTTTCCTGCACCGTGAGGGGAATGCAGCTGATCGTGACTTGATGCAACAGTTTCGTGAGGCTGCAGAAACCAAACTTTGCAAGGTGGATACCAAACAAGAACTCACAAGGAAAGTAAACAGTGAAAATATCTGCACCACACAATGATCTTTTTTCTGTGACCAGAGGCCCTCATTTTCTACTCTTCTTCCTGATGTGTGTCTCCATTGTAGTGCCAGGTTGATGTTAGCTTGTTGAAAATTCTTCTGCTTCATTTGTGGTTTGTGCAGGTGGACAAAATCTTCCGTGGTCCCATGCACGTTTGGAACAGCCAGTTTTCTTCATACTGGAGAACGTGGTTGACACAGAGATGAATGCCTTGGCCTCAGATCCACCGAAAGACTAGGCCAAGGAGCCACAGCTCATCCTGCCAGGGCAAATATTCAGGACAACTCCGTGCACATTCACGCATTTATCTTGATCACTTCTGTACGATTACGAGTTGTTGTTGGGGGATCACGAAAGATTTAGCTCGAGACAACCTTTTCGCAGGATGTCACATCCGTTATGCCCTGGGGCATTGTATCAATCTAGCAATGATACACTGTGTTGCATGCAAGGATGCAATGGGTTCCTGAAACATTCCACTGGTGTTGGTTCTTGTAGGGTCATCGCATCAATGTATCCTGGTGCTACAGCCCCATGAACGCACACTGGGTTCCACAGCCTTGGGTTGACACAGGTCCCACTGGCCTCTGAGGGACAAAGCTCACAACACCTACACAGTGAATCAGTCTAAACTGACCGAACTCCTGTCAGAGTAGCACGTGGTATAAAGGGCACTGAGTCATTTGCCTGACACCCTGTCATGTCAGTGCAGGATCCCCAGATACAGTTCTCTCAGGATAGAATGGTTCCCCTCATCATAATGGGTGAGTCATGCAACACATTGAGTTGGTTTGAATTTGGTTTGCTTCACCTGCGTTGGGAGGTATCAGGCCGTGGTGCTGGTGAAGGGAAATCAAGATGCTTTCGTACGAAGCCAGGTATGACCAAATATGAACAAAATTGAGCCCCATTTTCATTGAAAAAGTGCTGTCCACAGAATCTTGTCCACGATGCCTTGTGTGCTTTGCCTGGGGCACACCGGATGCGACGTGTGTGTGTGTGTGTGTTTGTGTGTGCGTGTCCAGATCAAGGTTTCTGTGTGACGCAAGCAGCTGAAATTTGATAACCTGTCCAGTTCGAGCAACGTTAGAGGAAATATGTGTGTCTTCCGGTTCGCAAAGCCTCACCTTGAAAATTTCGAATCTTCGCCACCTCTCGAGAACAGATTTTTCTCGGACCGGGAGAACTCGGTGGGGCAGAGGTTGAGTTCAGGTCAGGACGCCACAGTGGAAAGAGACTGGAACTCCGTGATGAGAAGACACGCATTTTCACCAAAATTTGCTCGAACAGGTCAGGTTCTCAAATTTCAACTGCTTGTGACACGCATCAAACTTGACCTGGACACACACGCACACACGCACACACATACACACACACGTCACATCTGATGTGCCCCAGGCTTCCTCAGACAGTGAGTGCTTTGACCTTCTGCAACTTTGACGTCCTCTCACGTGGACCGTACCTGGATTACAAAGTGTTCATCGGCACTCGAGCAGAGTTACACGTACCCACAGTTTTCAGGCATTTGTTTCCCCCTTCTCTGTGTGTTTCCGTGCAGGCTCGGCTCGAGCTTGTCGCAGGAGAAATACGCGTGGTGCTCAATCTGTCTCTGGCTTCTATTCCCGGAAATTCTCTGGTAGGAAACATGTCAGAGTGATAAATGCAGGAGCTCAGTTCCAGATGCCGAGTTCACACTGGACGCGTCGCGGTGTTACTCAAGCAGACTCGCCAAGGGCATGGAAACCAAGTGAAACTGGGATCTGACGACGTATGGTTGTCCTCGATATTTGGGGGAGGGGGGGAGGGCCCAACACGTCTTGCCACCAATGTGCTTGTGTGTGTACGTGTGTGTGTGAATTTGTGCTTGTGCGTGCGTGTGCGTGTGTGCTTCCCTGACCCAGGACCCGTGTGGAAGGAATCGAGATGTGTGTGTGTGTGTGTGTGTGTGTGTGTGTGTGGCTGTTTGTCTGTGTGTGTGTGTGTGTGTGCATACCTGTGTGTGTTCGTGTGTGTATGTGCGTGTGTGTGTGTTCGTGTGTTCGCTGGAGAGCCTGTACGCGTATTCCTCTTGGGATACGCCACGATTTTCCCTCGCTTCGAAACGCCTGACGCACCCTGCGTGAATGAAAACTCTCAGGAAAACATGTCACGGAGATTAATCGAGCTGCGCAGACGCAAACAGAACTCGGGAAGGAACCGGGAGACAGGTGCGCCCGGGACGCAGCGGGAACCAGGCCGCGCGCCGGAAACGAGAACGAGGCTTCGGGTCCCGGTGGCACCGGAAGTCCGGGCGCCGCCATTAGTGACCGGAAGCGGCGCAATTGGTACAGTGAGCGTTTCCGGTGCTGAGAATGTGGACGGGTTTGGGAGGTCGTCCGTTGTTGTCTGTGTCACGTGAGGCGTCGCAGAGAGTTCCGCCCACAGTATCGCCAGGACGACGCGGTCACGTGTTACTCGTACCTTCCACGTAGTTCTCAGTGTGTGTTGGTGTGTGCGTGTGTGCGTGTGTGCGCGCGTGTGCGTGTGTGTGCGTGTGTGCGCGTGTGTGTTAGTGTGCGTGTGTGTTAGTATGCGTGTGGTGTGTGCGTGTGTGTTTGTGTGCGTGTGTGCGTGCGTCTTTGTGAGTGTCTATGAAAAATTGCAGTGCTTCGTTGGCGTTGTGAGCCTCTTCCATTGAAGATTGGTACATCTATCTGACTATGTCCGAAACGTGGCTAGTTTGCCTTTTCTGGTGCACCGTCCATGGATATCTTCGAGATCATACCAAGATTCTTCGGTGGAGGGCAGGGAGGAATCCTGGGCTCTCTGCACACGACTCTGGTGTTGCGACTGCCGCATCTGGTGTGAAGCACTGACTGACTGAGTCCCAGAAGCCTCAGCACACACTTGTCAGCGGCGAAATCACGCGAGGAATATTGAATTAATGCGCGCGTCACAATATGACGACGCTGACGTGCAGGTGCAGCCGGGTCGTCGGGAAAGAGGGAGGACCTGGCGCGGGGCGGATCCAGGGGCGTCGTCTCGTTCACAGTGCATTTGCGATGTTCTTTGACAATTTGATCTCGACGTCCCATGATCCTGACTTTTGGACTCACCCATGACTTTGTGTCATGATGTCCAGAGTTTGTGGGATTGATGTGTGTGTGTGTGTGTGTGTGTGTGTGTGTGTGTGTGTGCCATGTTCAACTTTACATCTGCTTTGCAAATACATGTGCTTCAGGATCACCCCTCCCGAAAATAATCAAACTGCCTTCGACCGTAAGACAGTGTACCCGTGGAATTTAGAACAAGTTTACGGTTGTTCTCCTCCCTAGAGGTTCAGAACACGCACACGGTCGTCCCCCTCCCACCGGGGCACGGCCCTCCTGGGGCCCTCCTGGTGGCATCCCTGGATCCGTGCGTCTGACAACAGCTGTTGCTAAGTCGCCGCGCCTCGTGTCCATTGCCATGACAACCTGTCACTCACACTCTAATCAACCATTACACCAAATATTAACATTGTGGAAAAACATCCAAAAAAAGGGGGGAAATTGGCCATTTGAGGCATCCTTCTTCAAGAGGGTCGTAGGTTTGGATCATGTAGTGAACTGCGCCTTTCATGCGCAGTTCCAGCGTGCGATGGAGCCCTGAGGGGCAGAGAAGCCATCTGGGGAAAAATCAAGCTGGAAAAACTGTCCCCCTGGAAGGTCGTGTAGGGTGCAGTGTGCCCTCGCTCTGGAGTATTTGTCCAGGCGTAGCGTGAGGGAGCTGTCTTGGGCACACTGACGTGAGGTGGGGTGGGGTCCCAAGGGCAGACCTTTTTGGCCAGGTTCCGCAGAATCACCATGAGGAATGTTGTTTGTTGTGCGTGGACAAGATCTTCACCTGTTTCTTGTGTTCACCAGGAGGCAGATCTGTAGTGCTTACGTATGTCGTCTGAATCTGGCCCTGTGTTGCGATTGTCAAAAGGAAAACCGGATCTGCAGATACCAATGCTTTAATCGAGGTTGAATGTGCGTTTCTATTTCTGATATTTCCATCCATTCCTCAGCCACACAACACGGAATCGTGGATGACCCCTGTGCACTCTGATGACCTCCTTGCACTCTGGTCCAGGCACAAACTGTGTCCGTCGCGTGTGAACATCCAGGGTCGGGATTGGCACGCAACTTGGGGCAACCCCGGGGATTTCTGTGAACTGCGTCATGCATCGTGTGCCTACGCAGGTCTGTGCACACCTTCTGATGAACCTGCACGGTGACGCAACCCACGACGCTTCCGCTTAATGCGGTTTTCACATTGGTGACACGCGGCCGTTTTCTTGACGTCGGCGTCAAAATTTAACATTGCATCTAATGGGGAATTTTTGACGTCAGAGCTGAAAATGACTGCGCGTCACCCAATGTGAAAACCCCTTAATGCATGAAACTGGATGATTTTTGCCTCAGTCATACTGACTGCATCATGCGTTGCAGAAATGTGCCAATTGTCGTTTGAGACGTCGTGGTGAATCAATGTGAAGAGGGACAGAACAGAGGCCGTACCGTACCCACTGTGAGACAAACGGCAGATGCAGTACAGTTGCATGTGCGTCTGGGTAGTGTAGCCTGTTCACCAGGCAATTGCGTCCACATCTTGTCGCAGATACATTCACTCAACATTCACGCTCAAAACGGGAGACAGCGAACAGAACAGTATACAGAACAACTCTGGGATAGGACTGGTGGGACACTCACTTGCAAAAGAAATGTCTCCAGAAAATCCAAGATTGGGGGGGGGGCCAAACCGGCAGAACGGACAGGGTTCTCACACTCTCGTGGTAGAAACGGATTTTTAGCTTTCAAAAATGGTTTCTGTGAAATCACACAAAGACTTTTGAGGCTCTTGGTTGAGAAATTTCACAGGAACCATTTTTATAAAGTGAGAACCCATTTCTACCACGATGCGAGCACGCGCGATAAGTTTTGTGATTGCAGAGTTGTAGAAAAATGGCCTGGTACGGGTGTCTGTGGTGCCCATGAAATAGAATGAGATGTCCGATGGCCTGGCCTGTCTTCAGCACTGTTCTCCCCTCACTCAGTACTGTCGTCCCAAGATCTTCACCAAATGCAAGATTTGTTGAGGTCAAACCCCGATTCAGAGACGGACCCTCGTCGGACCTCATCCTGACCCAACCATTGTGTCGTGTGGAAGAATTCGCATCTTCCCACGCGAGCTATCCAGCTTTCAGCAAGGTGCTGAGTACCTGGCAGAACTGCTTTGGCAGAGCTGCGCAAAGCTGAAGCTACACCCTATGCTCACCTAGTACCAATTATAAAAGCCAGGGACAGGACAACCTTCTAGCCTTGTTTACTATTTACTGGAGTGAGAATAAACTTGGAAATGTTTGCTGAGTTATTTACTCTGGCACAGCCAGACTGGAACCCAGGGCTGTGAATGACCGCGGTGCCGTAAGCGACGGCGAGTGTACGGCAAGCCCAACCGGGCTACCCGCACACAACAATTGAGTTCCACACCTGACTCCATCCCGGACTCATTTTTGGTGATTGGTTCATTCCACATTACACTAACGACACGTGACACCAATTCAGGCGCCGCGAGGACCATTCAATTTCCAGCTAAATGAGTGGCTGCGAGAGGAGCGACGCCATTGGACGGGAACAATAGACGCAGCGCACTGATTGGATCAGAACAATCACCGCTAATTAACCACAGGCGCTGCCAAGGAGACAAGTCCTAATGGGGAATCTCCCTGGAGATAATTAATACTCATTAGAGACGGGTGTTTAGTACTAATTGAGTTGCCATGGGACCAATTGTCTCTGTGAAGAAAGAGAGAGAACAAGAGGGAAGTTATTTGATAGAAACGCAAAAGACAGGACAAAGAAGAAAGAAGAAGGTGAAGCATGCCTTTAGTGCTGTTTGCTGAGGAAAGTCCAGGCCACCCTGCAAAATCTGCCCCTTCCACAACCTGTGGCACCTCCCACACCACCACATCCCCACAGGCACACATCGCGAGGCTGGTTCCGGAACCAATGCACCTCTCACCTCCCCAGTCAGTCCCTGAGTACTCAGGCCACACCTTTTATCGCCTGCTGGTTGGGAGTGCAGGAACCAGCTGCCTTGAAGCAAGTCCAACTCCATGACATCCTAAACTTTTGTACCCGCAATTGAATTTCTCAGTTGCAGCTGGTGAAAATTCAGGCTGCTGCTATAGGGAAAATGTGGAGTAAGATATGTCCACTGGGGATACGAATATCTGCAGAGTCAGACCCATCCAGATGACGTCATGGTCACCGCAAGTTGTGCGCCATTGTCGCTGCACACTGCACACCGAAGGCGATTTCTGGATACATGTCTGGGGGAAATCTGAAGACAAAAGCGTTTGGCCAACCTTGGTTTTCAGAGACACTTTTCAACAGCACGGTTAATGTGCCAAAGCTTCTGCAGATTCAGGGAGATGAGCCGCATGAGAGAAACCCCCTTCGCCACGAGGTTCCACCAATGTTCTGTACTACCCCTTGTCCTTTCACGGACCATTCGGTGCAATTCAGGGTTTTCACACAGATGACGCGGCGTCAAAATTTTAACATGCTGGACAATTCTTTATGCTCTCCATTGGGCCCCATGTTAAATTTGATGCCCACGTGTCAAAATTTTGACGTCAGCGTCAAAAAATCTACCGCCACCCTGCCAGTGTAAAAGCCCTAATTCTTCAAAGGCACAGGAACCCTCATTGAGCAGGAGGGTAGCGCACTGCGCGTTGCATCCAGCGTGAATCCGCCCGTTCCTCGTGCGTCGTTCTGTTGTGGAGACGTTATCAGAAGACTGGATCTGCCGAGGTGAGTTATGTCTGTGTCTGACTCTGGGGCGACGTGCTATTAATGACTTAATCACTGTTGGTGCGATGGGGACTGTGAGTAATGAGTGAGTATCTATTGAGTGATGGGCGGGGTCAACCTCGAAGACACAGCGCCGGCCCCGCAGTGTGGGGGTTGAGATTGCGAGATGCCTCGGGATTTCGTGACACTGGTTGTATCGTGCCTTGCGTCTTCCACAAGTACACAGGCGTTGCGTCACAGAGTTTTTTGGGATACTGTTTCTGGGACCAGAATTTCTCCACGGGCATGTTCTGGTGTGCGACAGCCCCCGCCCACTTGTGCGTGGACACAACACTCAGCAATGAGACTTAGTGTGCAGCGCTGTGTGGCAAGGACGGCGGTGGTGGCAGCGTCCGCGACTGCAGGGACGGCGCGGCAACCCCAGTGTTGACACGACAGCGCGTATTCTACTGTGCGGGAGGAGGGCGGGAGGCTGATTGGTGACGCAAAAACATTGTTCAGCCTGATTCACCGAGATAAGCCGTCCATCCAGGGGCGGATCCACCCGGGTAAGACTATACAGGGTCAGACTCTGCCCCAGACAATCAAAGTCACTGCGGATGAGAGGGTCTCGACAAACTCATCACCTCCAATATTTATTGTGCGAAGTCCCTTCAGGGCGAAGCACCATGTGGTAGTGCAGTATGGCAAGGTGGATGAAATGTCCCCTGCTGGACCCCCCCCCCCCCCCCATGGACAGCATGACTGGTGGAAGACAAGGAGAACAAGGAAGAATTGACAAATGAGGAAGAATTGGTGACATTACCGGCGCAAGGGACTTCGCACTGCAGTTGCCTTGAGCACTGCTTCTTGTTTTTTGATTGGTTGGTACGCTCACACACAAATACCAATGCAGTGATATTTTGGTTAAGACTTTGGACAGCTAAGGACAAGGAATTTTTCGGCCTCTCCCAGCCTGGCTTTCCTGCACGCGTCAGGGAGCGGCTGCAGGTTGATTTGTTTCATCACTGGAGAGACACAGGGGAGAAACTCAGTGACCAGCACCAGGATTGCAGTGCCCAGGGACGGAGACCAGGATCCGGGCTCCCGAAGCACTGAGATCTCGCAGGGGCTCAGAGGATCCAGGGAAGTAGCGCGCGGCGCCCGGGAGCAGGACGCGTGGAGGTGGACCCGGAAGGCTCCAGGGGGCGGACCTACCCAATCTCACCCGGGGCTTGGGCTAGGTTTATACTGGAAAGTGTCACAGTGCTGTGTGGGACCCACGCAAAAGTCGCGCATTGCACGACTTGTGTGTGTCCCATGCAGAACACCACACGCTGTATGTTTTGATGTTATGAATTTTAATGAGCGCGGCTGAGTTGTGTGGCTACGGAGACGCGTGTTTGTGCTGTGGCACTGCTCAGTATAAACCTGGCCTTAGAGGCACACTGAAGCGCCACTGCGACGCCTGAGACCAGCGCGGAGCGTCGGGGGAGGCGACGCACACAGCCTGACGCAGCTTCGAGGGGAAACGCCAGATACAGCCTCACCAAAGTGACCTCGTCAGCAAGACTTCTTCTGGGGACCAACTCTTCCCGTTGTTCCACTGATCCTGCGCCTACTGGACCAAATTCACTCAGGAAGCCAAAAACCTGGGCCCTGAGACCAAGGTCGGACCCATGACCCTCGTTTGTGCAAATTAGGGTTCGTTGGGGTAGGTGATTCGGCCTGGCGCCCCTGGATCCCTCAACTTGTCATCCATGCACCCCGCCCTGTGTGTGTGTGTGTGTGTGTGTGTGTGTGTGTGTTTGGCGATTTTGGCAGAGGATTTGGATGAGCCGGACGCCCCTGGATCCCTGCAAACGGCATCATGGACCCCGCCCTGTGGAGCCCCACATCAGAAGCTGGTGCATCTCTGAGAAACAACGCAGTTTTAATTGCGGCGCTCTGGGCGTTGTTCCCGCTGATGAGGGAGACACGCGGAGGGACGCGCAACAGGCAGGTTTAGCCGCTGTGGATCAAGGCCCGTGAGACGTAAATACCCCGGTGAACTCAGGCACGTCGCAGAGAGGCACAAGGGTGTTGCATGCAGATGTAGTCCTGAATCTGAAGCAGTTTGAAGCATCTTCCCTCAAAGTGACGCGGCTTCTGTGACTCAGAAGGGATTCACGCTGTGTGGTCTTCCTCGGCTATTGCCCCTTCCCCTTTCCATTTGTTCTCTCTGTCTCTCTCAGTCACCGTCTCTTCTGCCTCTGGCACTTCTCACTTCCTCATTCGTTGTCTGTCTGTCTATCTGCCTGTCTGTCTGTCTGTCTGTCTGTCTGTCTGTTTGTCTGTCTCTGCCACTTCTTGTTTCGTTGTCGTCAGCTTTTTGTGCGGCACACGTACTCTGGCACATCCAGGAGGAAACACAAGTAAAGTTTGGGTCGCACCACACCCTTGCACATCAGAACTCCACACAGGCCCCCAATGGCCTCGTGTTCGACGGAGAAGAACCAATGTTCAAACTCCAAGGCCACATCTCCCTTGTGGTATTCGCGTTCAACTCCATTGTTTCTGCGCTGAGAAGTCTGAACCCGTTCACCCCTCAGTGGAACTGCGCAGACTCGGTGCGTTCCCCGGGCCCCTGGTTCCCGCTCCCCGGTCCCCGCGCTTTTCAACGCTAATTGAGGAATGTTTGTCCTCAGGAAATTCTCCGCAATCAGACCCTGTCTCTGCCGCGCACTGTGAAACATGCAGGGTTGGGAGGAGAAACTGCGGTCCTGTGGTACCGGCGCATCCCGGAGGGGGGCGCCTCCTTCGGGTCCACCAAACCACGTGCAGGGGTGGGGGCTGCTGGAGAGTGGACGCTAGTTATGCTTAGGGTACGATTCCCTGCAGAACCATGTCCTTTGGTGTTTGTGTGACCAGGATCCATTTGACCCTCACTGCAGCTGGACCAGTTCCGGACCAAGCCCTGCGTGAAAGAATCACTCGTTTCAACGCAACACAAAGAATCGAACGCGGCATCTTGATTTCTCACGCAACATCAATTTTGATAATTCAACAACGGTGTTTTGCAGAACAAATTGCGCGCATTATACATGTTGAGTCGCACGCAGCTCTGAAGACGTTTTCAGAAAAACCGCCCCACCGCAATAATTTTCCCTCTCCGCATCTTCCTCATTTTCTGGGATCCCTCCCAGCCATCCAAGACTCATTTTTTTGCTTTCTCGCTGTTTTGCGCCTGTTTCATGAATTTATGATTTTCTCTAATGAGCTCCAGCAAAAACGTGGAGTTTTCCCAGAGTTTGGGGAAGATTCACGTGGGATGCGTCACGGCTGTAGTGGAGGGAACTTGTGAGTTGGGACGGACTGGTGAGTTGGCGTGTGCATTTCTGGAGATGTGATCGGGGGCGGGGTGTGGTGATGTGTGCGCAGCAGCGTTTGTGTGTGTGTGTGTGTGTGTGCGTGTGTGTGTGTGTGTGTGAAGATGTGTGAAGCAATCCTGTGCGTACATGTGCGTGTGTGTGTGTGTGTGAGGATGTGTGAAGCAAGCCTGTGTGTGTGTGTGTGTGTGTGTGTGTGTGGTGTACGCGTGTGTATGTGTGTTGATGTGAGGACAGGCTGTGCGTGTGGTGTGTGTTTTGCAGGGTGCGGTTTGATGCGAAGTGTTCAGCATCAGCAGCGAATGGAGTGTTCCGTTCCGTTCCGCACAACACATCCGGTGGTGAAAACAGACCTCACGTACCCTCACCCACAGGCGTGGCACACAGTTCTGCAGCTCGGCTGCTGCAGTGGATGAGAGCGTTGCTCGCTGCAGCTGTCGCACCCAGAGAGCTGCACCCTACCGCGTCACAAGTGTGAACCCACCCAGCTCCAGTGTGAACCCACCCCAGCTCCAGTGTGAACCCACCCAGCTCCAGTGTGAAGCTACCCAGCTCCAGTGTGAACCAGCCCAGCTCCAGTGTGAACCCGCCCAGCTCCACTGTGAACCCACCCCAGCTCCAGTGTGAACCCACCCCAGCTCCAGTGTGAACCCACCCCAGCTCCAGTGTGAACAAACCCCAGCTCCAGTGTGAACCCACCCCAGCTCCAGCATGAGTCACCCCAGCTCC
>JAAUXT010007822.1_pt1 | contig 18089 bp, 15 predicted proteins | sample 7278171 | NCBI WGS metagenome assembly JAAUXT01 (sample SAMN14350112, study PRJNA611818) | marine sediment metagenome | isolation source: surface marine sediment (1.8m) | place: French Polynesia: Moorea | collected 2018-08
ATGAACCAAAAGAGCCCAAAAGATCCCAAATCAATCCTCATCTTGACCATGAAACTGCTGTAGACATACTTTTGGAAGATGCTGCCTGTAGGTGATTTGATTTCGCTTGCTCCGATTTCACTCACTTTTTCCAAAAGCTCCCAAATCGGACCAAGCTCCTCAAATCACCTAAAACGTGTGAGTACAGTCAACTGTTTGGTCCAAAAGAACGTGATCCGCCGTGCGTGGACTGTCCAGCCGTAACTCTGTGAATTGTGCCGTCCACGTCCAATAAATGTTGCTCGCATTGTTGCGCAAAGATGACACCAAAACCACAGTGTTTTCCAAACCCTTTCAATTCAAGCGGAAGTGAACGAAAATGGCCCTGTCTTCGTGGAATATATGTGAGTCAGCAGCAGAATTACGTCGTGTATGCATCTGAAGCCCAACTTCGCAAATTTTCGTGTCGTACTTTGCGTCACAGGCAGGGGCAGAAACAATCCTTCTTGCAACTGCAAGATGTGTCTTTTGCCATTGGGAACCACTTCCCCCTGCAAAGCCAGACTCATCTTCCTCAACAAATTCCTGAACGTGCTCTGGGCTGTGGGTGCCTCTGACGACACAGGTCTTTCTACTGTTGCCCGAAAAATATGCAGGTTAGTGCAAGTCTGTAACACAATGTCCTCCAGAAAACAGTTCTCATTCCCATTCTCTGGAAGAAACCCGCAGCAGAAGGAAGACATTCACTGCAGGGCCAACTCACTTCCGCTCTGGAATCAAGAATCAATGAAAGGAAGTTACTTTCCAGACAGTGCAAATACGGTTTGGCTTCACGGGGCGAGGGTCGAGTTCACGTGTGGTGCGTCATGCGTTGCGTCCTTCCGAATAGAGTCAGAAGCGACGATGTGAGCACCACCGAAAGGTGCAGAGACGCAATGCGTGATGAGGACAGTGCATGTTGAGACACATTTGGTGCCATGCCAGACAGACGCGCACACACGTGCGCACAAGCACACAAAAAGGCACGCACACTCAAACACACACACACACACACACACACACACACACTCGCTCACCCATGAGCACCAGTGTCGCCACTTACGATTCCCATCAAATCACACAGACTTTATGTTGCAATTCGCACGTGACGAACCCAGTGTACACCCTGCCTAACAGAAGTGCACTCACCCCTAATCTTGGCAAACGATTATGGATTTTCCATGTCGGGCATTTCTAACGTGGAATTACATGGCCATCAACAGCTCCATAAAATGTCTGGGGAGACGTGAGGGATTGGGCTGAAAACAACCACCACCTGAAATGTCTCAGGGTATTAGCTCAGTTGTTCCACAGGAGCGGCCGGTCTGGGAACACTCCGCCAGACCAGGGATCAGCGCTGAACCTGGGCCGGACCAGTCTGGACACTGGGCCATGGCCCTCGGGCAAAACCCAACCCAAAAGCTGCGCATGTGTGTGGTGCAAAAATACGGAGGATAATTTTTTGCCTGGAAGGGGGGGGGGGGTTGACGGAGCTCCTCCACGCATTAAGTCCACATGAATAATATGCTGGAAAATTGACGTGTGGTCTGACATTGAAAAATGTCAGAAATTGGTATGTTACGTTTCTTTTCGTCCTTTGTCACTGCAAATCAGTCGAGGTGACATTCCCAAGTGTGACGTGGCGCGTCAATGGAGCCATGTTCAACACTGCAACTAAATCTGCCTATTTTTTCCATCTCCATCCAGTTTTCATCAGTGTCTGCAGTTAATTTACCACTTTACTCTCCAACAGGCTTCCCGCAATTTTGACTCCGACGTGTTTGCCTCGCAGAGTTAATTGCAACGTTGGATGAACTTGTGAAACTTCGTCGCACACCCCAATCGAGGATTTCTCTCACACAGGCCAAATCAAACGAAAAACGTTAAGACTAATGAGTGTTTGTGTGCTTGGCAAAAAAAAAAACGTTGCTGTTGCTGCAACCAAGCAGGCTTTTTTTGTCACAAAGGTTTGTGTGGGAATATGCCACCGGCCTGAGCGCGTGTGCAGAGACACAGCCGAAAGACACCACTGAAACCAGCCAACCAGCCAAAATCTTAGATCGCTTGCCAAACGCAGAGAAACCACGTGTCACGATCAATGGTTATTTTCCTATTTCTTCTGAAGTCAAACGCCGATCCAGGAGTGGAACCGGGAGCAGATCCAGGGGCGAGTCCAAGAGGCTCAGGGTGCATCTGAGTGCTGACGCATTGGTTTTGAGCCTTTGGTAAACAGGTCAAAGTTGGTTTGTTCCCGCTTGGCGGCAGCAGCGACGCAACCAGCGACGCGACCGTCCCGTCGCTCTGTTCAGTGTTTATTGAGTCCACTGTTGCGTCTTCTGACCAGCAGTTGGGGTGATGCAAAAGCACCCTCAGGGGTCGGTCCAGGTCCAGGTCCAGGTCCAGGTCCAGGTCCAGGTCCAGGTCCAGGTCCAGGTCCAGGTCCAGGTCCAGGTCCAGGTCCAGGTTCACCTCTGAGAATCGCAACAAACCATGTCACAACTGTAAGCCTGGAGTGAGTCCAAATGACCCACGTCAGACTTTGACAGCTGCTCGCAGTGAGGCTGTGGAAGGGGGGATTAGGGGCCCAGGGCCTGTTGAAGGAGACCCTGGAGGCCGTTCCTCCCTGACCTCAGGAAAAAGTGTCAGCCACATTTTGCGCCGCAGTCGCAAACCAGCTATCAGTTTTACAAACTACATTTTTCAGTACTCCCCCCCTTGGTTTCCGTTTCCGTTGATGCTCGTAACAAGTATCAAACTTGTCTGAGGGTTCACGGTGGGTCTCCGCCAGCCAGAGTCATGACCCCCTCTCATGTGGGATCCGCGAAATATGGAGACCACACACAATGCCTGAAAAGATATTCATAGAATCCGCACAAACATATGGGCCAAATATCTGACTTCTACAAATTGACTGCACCCTGAATATGATGGAAAGTCCGCGTTTACAAAGAAGATGGGTCAATAGATGGCCCAGAAGAACAAGGATCAAGGAACACTATTGACCTGGTTTCTCAGGTCCCCTGAGTTCAATTGGAGAGGAAAAGAGTAATGCCTTCTGCTTTGTACAAATGGAACTGCAGGGAAAGTGGTGCGGACAAGACGCCTCTGTACGTTTGTGTGTGTGCTAACTGGTTTTGTGTGGTTGTGGTGTTTTGATGTTCGTTTTGAAAGAATGTGGTGCTCCGTCTCACTTTCTTGTGTCTCGAATGGCAGGAGTCGGGAGAGGAGTGCAGGCAAGACCCTCGCTGATGTGTGTGCGTGAATACGAGGTAGGGTCAGAAAGAAACGCTTTTTTCACGGTTATTCGGTGGTCACTCCCATTTTTCTACAGGAGTCCAATCTCAACCCTTGGTATTTTTCTCTGAAGATGCTATTGTGTGGAATGAGTGCTGTGAAAAACAAGAGTCCACACTGATATATTTCCAAGTGAAGTCGAGTTTTCACTTTAGTCACAGTGCCTGAATTGTAGAGACAGGTGCACAAAACCTTCCTGGATAATGGTCTCAAGTCCCATCAAAATTCAACAAGGCACACCCGAGTACTCACGGAAATAACCGCTTCTTTTTCACCTCACCTCGCACACGTGTGTGCTCATGTGTGTGTGTGTGTGTGTGTGTGTGTGTGTGTGTGTGTATGTGTGTGTCCGTGTGTCTGTGTGTTCATGTGTGCACGCGCGTCCGAGTTTCTCTCTGTCCCAATATGTGTGCGTGCGTGTGTATTTGTATGCGCACGAGCGTGTGCGCGTGCGTGTGTACGCGTGAGCGCACGTGTGTGTGCGTGTGTGAGTGAGTGTGTGACTCGAACTTGTTAATTTTGCTCGAAAACATCTCTACACACAGAAGACAATGATTCACTCCGCCAGTTCATCAAATTTTAATCAACATTCCACATTCTCATGCAAAATTATGCACATTACGTGAGCCCCGCGTCTCTTCAAGTTGCGAACGCTTTCGCCCCAGAGACGTCGGCTGTTCTTGACGTCAACGCAGCGATTTCTCGTGTGCAGTGAACATTTTTTTAGACAAAGCTTCACTGCGAAAAGTTGAAAAGTTAGAGGCTGTAGAGAGACCTGTTGTATCCTCCTTTGTCACAAAGGTGACATAATAATGCTGTTCGCTTTGACACGGAACCCTTTGAAGAAAAATTGCTTGGTTACCGTCTCTTGTGTGGGAAGGTGATCGTAATTTTTTCACACAGGTTCCTGCCCCTTTGAGACTCCCCCAGTTTCTGCATGCGGCTTTGCTTGCTCGCCTTGAATGCAATATGCGCCTGTGAAACGAACGCCGCGCTCCTACACTTCAGGTTCTTTGTTCTTTCAAGTATTTTCCAGTTTTTTACCACTCTCGCACAGACAAGAAAAGCGGATCCAGGGGTATGAAGTTGCACTGCAAATACACAGAAACACACCTTTCCTGCACACAAGGTGACAAACCACAACTGTTTCTACTTGTTGCACATCGTGTTCATTCCACATTGAAACTGCCCCCCCCCCACCTCCAAGGAGGTCGGTCGGCCCTTGATTAACTCGACGCCCCCTTGAACATGCATAGTCATGCACGCACACGCACGCACACAAACACACACACATACATACAAGCTCAATCTCTTCAAAGCCAAATTCACCTTCATGGACAACAGTTGGGCCACTGAAGCAACACTTCGCCAAACCTGAATAACAAAAGGTACAAAGCGTCACAACACCCCATTTCAATGTTCTGAAAGCCAAATCAAGGCGCAAGACAATTCGATTGTGGTGTTGGGATCTGTGAGTTGATCTAATTCCCCATGATCAAAGAGATCGCAACACAAAGCCACGAGAAACAGAGTGCAGCGTAGTGAGTGGATCGAGGGGTCCACAGGGTCTGGGTCTCTCCCAAATCTGACCCACAGATAGAGGGGGACAGAGCAAGAGGCAAAGAGAGGGGAGATGGAGAGAGACACAGGAAGACAGAAGAGACGTGTGCTGAGAGTCGGATGGAAAAGAGAAGGAGAAATGGAGAAAGACAGAGATGGAAGACAGATAGAGAGAGAAGAACACAGGTAAAACAGACAGACACACACACATACACAGACAGACAGACAGACAGACAGACAGATAACATTGCTTTTTGATTGGCTGGGCTTTGGGCGGCAGTTTGATTTCCAGGCAGATCCCCTGCAGAAAAGCCTCAGTTTGCACGTCACTGAGCAGTCCTCTCACGAGCAAATCTGATGCACATGTGTGGAATTTCCTCTGATCTGGATTAATTGGCCGCAAACGGACCCAGACGTTTGGAGGCAAGGTTCCCTTTGGCACGGAAGAGTGCGTGTTTGACAGTAGCCTGGAATTCCGGGCAGGTCAGACAATGGCAAAAGTCAAACTCTCGTCGGTAAATCAGACAGACCGATGCCGTGAGCCACTCACCAATCCAAACAATGATAAATTTCACTTCGTTTTGAGTTCTCAAACAGACCTTGGCTGGCGCGGTCATGTGAGCATGAAAACGTGTGGCTTTCATGGGGCTGGAGGTGCTGCACGCTCAAAACGATTCGTCTTTGGGCTGATTTCGACAAGGGAGTTCAACAGAGTTGGGACCTCGGGCCTGGTGCTCGTTGGAAGGACCGTGTGCGGGGTAGGCAGTGTTGCGTCGCACTCCATCTCGTGTTCCATAGATCCTGCCACCACAAGAATGCTTGTGAATCAGGGCTACATGACTGAGGACATGGTGCACACAGTGTTCTTCATGACTGAGGAAATGACGTAACCATGACGCACACTGTGTTCTTCAGGCCTGCTCCCCCAAAGCCCCATGTGAGCTCTTTATTTTCTCATCAGTGTGTGATCATTGAGCGTGAGGGACAGTGAACTGGAGGAGAAACCTGACCCGGTGGCCGCCTGCAGTGGAAGCTGGTGTCTCCACGGAGACAGAGAAAAATGCCAGCAATAGATACAGTTCTGAGCGGACCCTGAGTTTGGATGGGGCAGTACAGCCTGGTCTTCAGTACAACTCTTGAGACAGAGAGAAATTCAAATGTTGAAAAATTAGAAGGATGAAACCATTTCCTGAGTCGACCGAGACCCAGGTCCAGGTTACCTGTTGAAAACCACAAGAGAGAGGGTCTTGACTCTAACATTGCGAACTTTGCCGTGAACAGGAATCCCACCAATGACCTGCCCTGCTTCCGTCACACAAGAGTCGGCAAACAACACGGATTGGTTCATGTCCACCTTGGTTCATAGGTGGATCCCACTGCACAAGAGCATTTGTCCCTCTGAGCCAAGGATGAAAAGAAGGGCCCACAGTTTTGTGTTTCAGTGTCAATATTCTTTTTTGGCTTTGTTTTTCAAAGTAGGGTCGCCCCCGCATGAGCCGCCCCCTCTCACCTCATCCCGGATCCTTCCCTGTAATGAGCATCCTCCTCGCCAACTGAACTTCCGTGTTTACTTTTTGGCAGCTGCACCGCAAAGGAAAAGATCAACTTCAGCATGCTAAAATATCCTTTTTTCATTTCAGATCCCCGGAAAGAACGAGCTTCAGTTACAGAAGGCAAGACGCCTCCGGGTCGTTCGACACGTCACCAAAGACTTCCGCAATCAGATTACACAGAAATATAGCGGGAACAGTTCGCCTTTTTGTCTGAAGTCCTGGATATACGAAGTAAGCAGACCTGTCATCAAGGAGTGCAGTAGGAACTGAACCAGATAATTTATCAAGAATAAAGGCAGAGACAGAAGGTCCACAGACCGGAAGGAAGGAAGAGTACAGACAATTTTCCCAACTCCAGAACACAGACGGAGCAACACAAGAGAAGGGAAAGAAAGAAAACAAACATTCCTTTTGTGTAGGAAGGCCTATCTTGAAACACAAAAAAGTTACTGGAGCAGACACAAACTCAAAAACAGAGGAGCCGACAAGCCGTTAGTTGTACCCTGACAGAAACAAGACTGCAGATTAATTCCAGGAATTTCAAGGCAAATACTGCAGTACACAAGGAAAATACTGTCTTGACAACAATATTCATTTTTTGAGGGCTGAACGAACGGAATAACCAGGACCTCGTCTCACTACAAGTGTTGATTCGTCTCCACTTTGGGTCCGACACAGCATCTCTCACCAGATGGAGCTACTGAACCTGTGTACATTCGTGCCCGGAGTCCCCCTGGCGGGGAACAACTCGTCACTTCCGGAACTGACGTTCGGCCAATCAGCGCCCTGGATAGGAGGAAACGTGTCGCTGTTCGGGAGAGGAGAGAACGAGTCCGGATACATGCTGGGGCCGCACGAAGGTGAGATTCTTGGAAACTTTTCTTTTTTCACGGGGCCCAAGGCCATGACTTTCCTCTTTTCTTCGAAAGTCGGTGGAAATGGTCCTGAGCTGTGGAACGCTTTCGTCTCTGTTCCTTCCCCTTGGAGGAAATTCGGACGCCGCGGCAAATCCGGAGGCCTGGGGCTCTGTCCTGTTTTTGTGTCGTTCTTGGACACAATAGTGGCTCTAGGATAGGCGTCGAAGGGGGGACGACTGAGGTCTTGTCTGTATCTGACCCTCAAAAGACTTACAATTGGGGCAAAAAGAACACTTGGTGAGGGGCGTATCCAGCTCGATCCGAGAACATAACCACACCCCTGTAGTTGTGCTGAAGGGACAAAATGATCTCCGTGAATGAAGAGACAAAGACGAACTCAGGACAGAATCCGTGACGAGATTGGGATGTCATGACCGAATCTGGAAGGCCCCGTCAAACATCATCAGACAGGGAGGCGCCGATTCCTGGCTCTGCGAAGCATCAAACCAGCCAAAGATAATTGACTCCTGAATCAAACGCAGCAGTAATCTGGTGTTCTTTCTGCTCAATACTCGTGCAACCCAATCTGGCATCAGACGCGACGTGTGTCCCGTCCCTGCCAAACGGATTCCTGTAAGGATCTGTTTCGATTCTGACCTTGTGTGGGACGTGCCCCGTGGCGTAGTGTTCTGTCCTTAATAGTGTGAACCGGATCTCACCAAAACGTGTACAAATCTGTACAGTTATTCCGCAAGCTTATCGCATTACTGTCCGGCTGTCACACATCTGTGACAGAGTCCGAGTACGGTGCAGCAGTCCGATAACTAACACAAAGACGTTTTGTGCTGAGCTATTAGTTTAACCAGAGGAGATCATACTCTGCACTGTGAGTACTCATTTGGACCCGCAGCTGCTTCCTTACATCCGGGCATTTGTACTCAACAATCAGCTTCTTGTTGCATATGGTATATACATATTCATGCATATTTCTTGGATGCAATTATGGTCTTGTTCTGTTGACAATATATCTTTCCAAGTACAAGTTGATCTCGCAAGAAGATCCCTGATAATGTAGCAGCATGTGTTCATGGCAAGAACCGACCATGCATTCTTCTATCACCACAACTATCACCACAGTCCTTGCAGTAGACAGCGACGACGGGTTTCACGCTGGGTGCGTCACGCGTTGCGTACCTGCACAAAGGTGCTCCGTTGCTGAGTCTGATTAGGCCCCAACAACCAATTGCAGAAGCTTGCTGTTCTGCGTCAGCAAGCGACAGCCCAATGTCTACGGGCTTGAAGAGAGCCTCATTGAAAGAAGGACTTACACGTCTCAGTTCAGTTTCCACCTGACACTTCATCTCAGGCGTCGTTCTGACGTGATTATTTGTTCGACACTGAGGGATTAGAACTGCAACCTGCACCAAAGGGACGAATCATCCAGGTGGGTCTTGGAGAAGGGTTGTCCACAGGCAGTGGACCTTGAGCCTGGTATGACTGCAGGGGATGACCCAACTTTATCTTTGTCACACAATTGGCAATGATGACTCATTAGAATCTGATTGTACAAAGAGAAGCAGGACACATCAGGTTGGGCACCACCAGTAAGATCCACCAAAGACCAAGTACGTATGCCAGTGAGCACACCTTGGTCCCTTCAGCAGGCTTGAAGTTGTAATACCAAATCCAAGGCATGTGTTCGTGGCATGGACACTGCAAGGACGGCCGTGCATGCGCTCTCAAGGAAGCAGAAGGGGAGAGTACGTTGGAGATCCATCTCACACGCAGCTGTGGTTCTGACATCCACATTGCGGGACTCGTGGCCCCCGGGGGTCACCAATCCGTGGACAATCCGTCCGCTCGAGTCTGCTTTGTCTCACAACAGCTTTCCTGACAAACGAGACAGTTCCTCTGAAAAATTCCTCTGAAATACACGGGAAAAGGCACAGTGACAATCTTGTCATTTTTGGGGAGTGCCCCTTGACCAAATCCCTAAATCTCTCTCTCTCTCTCTCTCTCTCTCTCTCTCTCTCTCTGTGGCTTGCTCCCTCCCTCACTCCTTCAACCAAGTTGTTTCTACTGTGCATCTATTCTGTTGTGCAAGAGCGAGCGCAATGAAGTTTCTTGAGAATGTTGTTCCAAGAACTCAAAGCCAACAACAAAGCTTACGAGTCAAGACAAACGTGATACAAAACGAGTCTCAGAAAATTGAAAACGAGCGAACAAGGGAGAACAATTACTGCCGAGTGAAGCAAAGAAAGTGGCTTTCAAGGGAAGTTCTAGTGAAACTCTGCACTGTCGGGCACAGTTAGTTCAGGAAAGTCAACGTCTGAAGCCATGTGTGTGCATGTGTGGGAGGTGTGCGTTCACAGGTCGTGGTGAATTATTCCGCCCCAGAATCCAACTTTCTGACTGATGATGTTGTCAAAAAACTAAATTGGACTGTCACAGAGCGAGAAACACAAAGTTCCTGGACAGGTGAGTGCAATGGGAAGCCGTCTTGAACCGGAAAAGTAGAACCTGCAGGGACGGGTCCAGGACTGGTCAGAAGGTCCACAGTGGGGAACTGATTCCTCATGAAAGAATTGTGACATCATTTTGCACCTGTGATGCCGAGACGTGGACAGGACCTGCGTTTTTTTCAGGGATCAGGGAATCCTGGGCCCGATGGAACTTTCTTTCTTTTTGAATAAGACACGGCGTCAGCGAAGTGACGTTCTGGGGTGAAAGACCACGTCAAAGACGACGTCAAAGCCAAGGGTCAGGAAACACGTCAGAACGTAGTTCAGAGACCACGTCAAAAACTTGAGTCAAGGACGACGTCAAGTCCAAGGGCCAACGGCTAAGATACTCGTCAAAGAACACGTCCAGACAGAGGGTGACAGACTACGTCAAAAATCAAGTCAAACTCGACGTCAAAAGCCAAGGATCACGCAACACGTCAGAAACGAGGTTTAAATACCACGTCAAAAAGGAAAGACAAAGACCAGGTCAAAATCGCGAGTCCAAAGTCAAAAGCCACGTCAAGTGAAGTGGATCTAACAAGGAGCATGATACCCAAGTGACAACGTCAAAGCAAAAGAGTGGCACAGAGCGCCACAGCACACAGCGTGGTGTCTAGAACTCCAATGCAGGTGCCGTGGAACACGGCTTGCGCAGTTCTGAACAAGACGACTTCAGAATAGGGGTTTTCACATTGGTGACGCAGCGACAAAATTTTGACACGCGCGTCAAAAAGTCTGTGATCAGTCTGGACCGATAATTTGATGCTCTCCATTGGGCATCATGTTGACTTTTGACGCATGCATCAAAAATTCTGATGCTGCCCAACCATGCATCACCAATGTGAAAACCCCTAATAACACAGACAAATGCCGTAGGAAAATTTGTTCCACAGGAAAACACCCCAATACAAAACACAGGCAGTGAAGCAGTGGAAGAAAGAGAGAAATTAGGGGTTTTCATATTGGTGATGTATGGTTGGGCAGTGTCAGAATTTTTGACACGCATGTCAAAATTCAACATGACACCCAATGGAGAGCATCAAATTATCGGTCCAGATGGATCACACATTTTTGATGCGGGCGTCAATTTTTTGACGTGCGCGTCACCAACGTGAAAACCCTTATTGGAAGGGAAGAATCCCAGGGTTGTCAGAGCTTCCTTCTCACATCCACAGATACTTTTCTGTTTGTTTGTTTGTTTTGCCCCCCGACACATTTTGTGTGGAGGAAGTTTTTTCGTGCGTCAGGCACGGAGTCTCTGTCATTGCAAAACTTCACCTGACTTCCCACAGAAGGAGAACACACAAGACTCCCAGATGGAAGCTGCTCGCGTATTGAGTCCAAGTACATCAGAAAGATGATGAAAGGAGTTTCGCGATAGTTCTGACTTCCTGCCGTGTGGCCTTGTCGTATGAGGTCAAAGCCCTTCCCCCCAAACCGCAGCCGGGACCAGGTCGTTCCTCTGTAGATTCGGTCCAGGTTCCACCAGAAACAATGCGAAGCCCGAACGATGCTTTGTTCAACGACTGAACCCATTATGTCAAGCCTTACGTGTTATTTTTCCTGACAAAAGTCTCCAGAAGTGACTCTGAAACACATTCCTGCCATTCAAACAGGAGCCACGGCACATTTGATCTGGACCGAGTTCAACAAGCCATACGTGCAGCGTCCTCCTTATGCAGCCTTTCACACTTTTGAAGGGACATGAAACTTTCACACCTTTGATGCGGTCTCAGTCTCTCAACTCTGACATTTATGAAGGAAATATCAACTCTCAAAGACTATTCTCAGACAGGAATTTTGTGCGCGACACCAGGGAGTGGATCCTGAATTTGGGAAGATAGCCTGTCCTTCAGGGTCTGACAACAAAAGGAAGACTTGCTTTCACCAGGGGTTTGGGCCCCTGGACCAACATGTGCAGGGCACACATCAGTTGAATTCACATCGTCACTTGAACGAGAGCCACCCATTGGTCAACTGAAGGTTCTGACAAGTTTGGCAGGCCGGTGATTGTATGGAACTCGATTTGTTTTGAAGGAATTCAAGACAGAGGAAAATGCTGAGTAAATAGAAGAAGAATATATCAAGAGTCTCTCTCAGTCTGAGCACATCTTCTGTGTTCCTCCCATTGGTGTTTGCTATTTATTGGCGGACCTAAGCAAGCAAGACCACACACACTGTTTGCCTGTGGAAAGGTTCCTATGATTAGCAGTCGTAGGCGTGCGTCCGACCAACAAAAACGACAAAAGAGACCCCAAGTAAAACAGGTCATCGCGGCGCGAATAGAAACAAACCCCACGCGAAGCAAAATACCAGGATTACAGATGCAGACCCCGGGGGTCAGGGACCTCAGAAGGTATTTTGACTCCCTTTTTGTGCTGAAGGAGAAAAGTCTCCCAGCTGAGAAGGCTCCTTGAACCCACGTAATGTAATGGGTCTGGACAGGGAAGCCAAGGAAGCCCCCAACGATGAAAACAAGCTTATATGGGCTGTTATTTTGGGTTGACGTTCAAAACAGTTTCGTTTTCAGTCTGAATACCTGTGCAACCAACCCAGAATTTCTTCAACCCGAATTTTGGAACGTAAGCACTGTTGCCCATCTCATCTGTGCCAGTGACTTCTTTTTTCCGGACTCTCGGAGAGAAGAGCGCTTCCAGGCAGTTCAAGGGACCTGGCGGAACGCGGGTGCACCTGTTGAGCCCGATGTCGCTTTATCTAGCTCCTCTTGACCTCTTGACCCCTGTATTCTATATCTCGTTGCAGGTTCCGACGTGAACTCCACGCGCGGCGCGCGCGTCCCTGAGAACATGGACCAGCAGATGGCGTTCGCGCGCTTCTTTATGAAGAACATCCTCGTGCCCATCATCTGCGGCTTCGGGATTCTCGGGAACTCCCTGAGGTGAGTTACATATCTGCGTACGATTCAGCGGGCGACTTTGAAGCCCAGACAGTTGTCAAACTTGTACACTTTGACTCCCTTTCACCACTCAATCACACCTCGAGTGCCAGAACACACACACACACACACACACACACACACACACACACACACACACCAAGGTCACACGCAGGCATGTTTGGTTGTGTTCACACTGATGCACAAGCTTTCGCACCAAGCGCCACCATGATTGTGGTTGGGTCCCACCTATGAACTGGTGCACAGTGCAAAAGTTGTACCGTGTGCTCTGGCACACGCGGTGTGGACAAGGGGTTGATCAGATCCAAACCACACAGTCCTCAGATCTATCAGAAATTAAGAATTTCCCCTTGAGACACACCTTTGGTGCCAGTTCTCCACCTGCATGTGTGTGTGTGTGTGAGTGCGTGTGTGTGTGTGTGAGAGTGCGTGTGTGTGTGTGTGTGCCCCTGCATGGTCTCTGTCACATCTTCAATGTGCAAATCCGACAAACAAAGAAAGGAGACAAAAGGTTCATCACTCACTTGCAGTAGGGAAGCAACAGGTTTGTCTCACATCTGTCACTGTTGCCCTGGGGACAGTGGATGAGGAATGCAAGACAAGGGAACCGAGACAGCCGAACACAGGGCCCTGTGATGAACCTGTCTGTCAAGAGCGGCAGAGCAGCTGGCGATGCGCGGACAGAAGGATGGTTGTATGTCCTGCCCAGCATCATTGGCCGGAGTATCAGAGGTTCCAGTGATTTGAATTCACTTGTTACTGTTGCATTCCTCCGCGGTGGTTGCAGGGGGGTCGTCTGGCTTCTTGTTCTCCCAATCCTCACTCAATACACTTGTGTGTGTCCAAAAACATGCTGCTCGACGTTGAGAGAAGGCTCATACACGTACTCTTCTCTCTCTCTCTCTCTCTCTCTCTCTCTCTCTCTCTCTCTCTGTTCTTTGTCTCTTTCTTTCTTTTCTTCTCCCCCTCTCTCTTTCTCTGACTCTCTCATACTCTGTCCCTCTCTCTCTCTCTGTCTCTCTCTGACTCTCTCACATTCTGTCTCCCACTTTTTCTTCTCTCTGCTTTGTCACTTTTGTTCCCGTTCTCTCTCTCTCTTGCCTCTCTCTCCTCTCGTTGCCACACACACCACAGCACAACTTTGAATATGTTCAGGCTTTCACACGCAGCGTGTGGTGGAACGTCCTTTTGCAGTCATGAAAGGTCGGGTGAGAATCTCCCTCCACCAAATAAAGGCAAATTGCACGTGAATCCCGGAAATTTTGTCCTTGGTGTTGCTCCCATTTTGTTGCTTGTGACCCCATCAGGACTGCTCCCTTCTGTGGTCCGGAGAGTGAGAACAGGCCTGCCTGATTGGCTCATTACGTCCGCGCTCCACGGAAGACCCGACACACGTCTGGGTGTGTGAGACAGGTTCAGACACATGAACAAAGGCGTTGCATCCCGCGCAGACAACAGGTCCAGATAAGCTCTTCGGTACATGCGTCTCCGGGACAGTCCAGCGGCAGATCCAGAAAAAGAATCCAGGGGCGAATCCAGCGGCAGATTCAGGAAAAAAATCCAGTGGCAGATCCAGGAAAAAAATAGGTCAATGGGCCTCCAGCTGATTTGAACTGATTCCACTTGCTTTTTCTTTCATCCAGTATCAAAATATGTTGCCAGGCATAACATGCAAAAATATTTGGTGAGGTACAGAAACTTTCTATGGGTTGGGTTGGGAATTGGTGGCAAATAATGCATAATGTTTCAAAATTAAGTCATGAGTCACAAAACATTCCAAAAGAAGTTCAAAAAAGTCACATTGAAAATCACACATTTTTGTGAAATTTTCAAAATATGATTTTTGACCCCCAACCCTGGCTTACATGTGCAATATAAAAACAAATTAAAACTATGCACATCATTTGCTACCAATTGCAAATATAACCCACTGATATTTTCTTACCTCATTAAATATTTTTGCATGTTTTGCCTGGCAACACATTTTGATGCAAAACCCAAAAAAATCAAATTTTAAAATTCAGCCTCCTAAAAACACTGAAAAATTTCATCATAACAACACCAGACCCACTTGACCTGAAAGCCCCTCCAATATTATGAAAATTATGTATGGGCACCTTTGATCAAATGTTGCTCACTTTCAAGATGTAGCCCAAAATAGAACCCCATGTCCAAAATTTTGAAAATTTGAAATTTGAACTTTTTACATTAAAAATTCAAAATGTTCCATTTTGTTCTTTTGAGACCTCAGGCATTATTTAGGACCTAAAATACAACAAATTAACCATTGAGCCCAGAATTTGTGCCAAAAGCCTGATCACCACAGTATGTACCAGATTTTGAAAAAATTTGAACAGCAAAATACTGCTTGCTCAAAAATCAAGGGGCAGATCCAGGAATAGAATCCAGGGGCGAATCCAGCGGCAGATCCAGGCACGGATCTGTAGGGCTGCCAGATGGAGACCAGGGGTGGATCAAGGAGTGGTTCGAGAGGTAGATCCGGAGAAAGTTTCAGGGGCAGATCCACACGCGATTCTGCAGACCCCCAAAACAATCGCATCCTGGGTCCCGTCCCTCTCACATCTCAGGGCGTCTGCCTTTTTGCAGCGTTCCAGAGCTTGTGCCGTGTTTCTGGATTTCGTTGCCAGTATTTCCTGCAGGATCCCCAGGAAGGATGCAGCATTGTCAGAATCTTCCTCCCCCATCAAATTCGTACCATCAAGCGAACAAACAACCTGAACAGTTGCGTTCACATGCTCAGAAACGCTCTGAAACCACCCGAATGGGCCACAAATCCCAACTCCTCTTCGCCCACCGGACGTCAGGGCCAGATCCAAGGAACCAGTTTTGACCTCTGTAAACCCCGTCTCCCACCAAAAGCGTAACGAACCACCGTGAATCCTCTTTCCCTCATGTTCAAGTGTTAACGTTTCATTTTGACAGTACGTGTATGTCTATGACAGATGTGACCCAGTGGGACCTGCCTCCCCCCCCCCGACGAAATTTCACTGAGACTTCAGAGTGCTATGCTCAGTTGCATTTGGCAGCTGAAGGGGCAATATCTCTCAGGACCAAGCATCAGGCATCATGTGTCAGGTTCTGGAGCATCAGTTTGAACTTGGAAATTTTTTAGCCTGTGGACCCCCTGCCCCCCTGCAAATGAAAATTGACTTAAGCCCTGGAGCAAATGTTGGGTGACAAATGTCCTGCAAGGCATACTCGTTTCTGCAAAAGGAGACACTCACCAAAGGAACGCCATTGCCCACCTATTGCCCCTCAAAATTCTGCCTCAGGCACAAAAGTGATACTTTCTCCGAAAGTTTTCAATTCTTGAATTCAGTTCAGCCACACTCGTCAACCAAATCCCGGATTGGTCCCTACAGCTGCTATTTGCTGTGGCCTCAATGCGCTCAACAACCGTCCTGACTCTCCATAAATCCAGATTCCCATTCGCCCACAGGACGTGGCAGCGGCTCCAATAGCAGAACACGAGGGACGCATTTATTGAGTCCAAATGTTCGCGTCCAAATTTATTTTTCTACAGAGAAAACAGCATCCTCTCACTTTACCAGGTTCCGAACCAGAGACAACAGCAAAGTGGAAAAACACTGTGGCACTGTTTGTGTTGTACATCCCCAGTTTGCCCCTGAAAATGCAGAATTTGTCCACCCAGTGCAATTCTGCACAATTTGCTCGAATGAACCCGATTTCAAATGAAGCTGCGAATCTTTGTTCTCAGTAACGTCAGGAAGGTGTGGTTGGATGAGTGTCCTGATTCGGGAGTGGAGCGTCTGGAATTCTGGGACTTCCATAGCCTCACCCCCCCCCCGAAGACAGTGACCGATCCTGGAAGCGACAGTCTTATACCTCTTCACACACACGCGCACGCACAAACACACGCACACACACACACACACACACACACACACACACACACATCAACTGAGCCCCAAGATGGCGAGTCGAAACCTCTGGACCCCAGATCTGCCCACGCACCAGACCCTCAATCCCCAGCACGAAAGAAGTAAGAACCGCTCTTGTCCAGTTCTTACGAGGCTGTTGGTTAAAAAACAGAACGATGTTAGAGCAGCGGAACCCTTTTCCTGGAATTGGTTCAAACTGATTACAACCTGGCGAACAAAGGAGGGTCTGGGGCCTCTTTCTGAAAGTCTAATCGGCCTCCATAGCCATTTGCAAACCGCTTTCTTCCTCTGAATACCAGGTGCAAGGCCATTGAGTAGAGCCGCAGAAAACAATTCCCGTGATGCACCCCGTGTTTTATACCGCATGAAACTGGGAGTTTTAGCACTCTGCTCCGGTGTCCCATGGATATGAGGCTGCTTTGTCCAAATAATTGGTTACTTTTCCTCATCACACGGGTCACAGGTCCCTGATGCTCTTCCAGCCTGGCAGGAGTGTCAAGTTGGCCCTGTGGAGGAACCAGGAAAAGATCAAGAGGACCAAACCCTTGGGCGCCAAACCTCAACGGGCCAATGACATTTGAGTCTGACAGGTGTGAGTGGAAACAGGTCTGCGTCTTTCGTGTCTCTTTTGGTGGTTGAGGCGAAGCCCTTATCCTCCCCAAGGGATTGTTCGGCAAAGAAAAATCCACTTGGTGTCATCAACAAAACAAAAGACGCAAACTATACGCAGCAACAACTGCGAATGAAGTGAACAATAAGCATTCCCAGCATAGAAGTTTGAAACAAAAGCCGCCGTCAAAACTACAATTGCAGCCATAAATATGTCTGCATTCCCACACTTCAGTCAAAGGGAAACTCCACGCATAGTTCTGGAGCTTTAACAGGTTTTCATTTGCGTCCCCTGTGCCTCAATCACGTTGAATAAAGATTGATCCCTTCAGCCAAAAGTGCAGTGAAACTGAAGAGGCAGATCAAGCCGCTGCTCTTTTCCCACATTCCCTTGCGGAGTTGAGCAGAGAAGACAGAATCAGCTTTTCTTGATTGCCACGGCATTATTGTTCGCCCGAAAATGGGACAGGTGGAGATTCCTTCGCTTGAAGCACAGTTTCCGCTGAAAAGGACAGCCAGCCACTGAGCTCAAAGAGAGAGATTTGCCCTGAGGCTGGACCAAGACAGGTTTGGGGCTTGGACCCCTCCTCTCAAAAATTAGTTCCCTCCCCCATCATCTCTATCGAGGGGGAGATTTTGACGAAGGCGGAGGCTGCTCCGAGTCTCCAGAGACTTGATCCCCTGAAGTCCTCTGTGTCCCATTGACCGGAAGAAAAGTTGACCCAGAATTAACACTAGAGGCACCCATAGCTCCGATAGGAGCTCAGCGGCACTTGTAATGGGAGCGGCACCGCTGATTAATTAGTTGCGGTCATTTAGCGGCACCCCACTCAGAGATGCTCTGTACACTTGGA
>JAAUXT010087986.1_pt1 | contig 18084 bp, 15 predicted proteins | sample 7278171 | NCBI WGS metagenome assembly JAAUXT01 (sample SAMN14350112, study PRJNA611818) | marine sediment metagenome | isolation source: surface marine sediment (1.8m) | place: French Polynesia: Moorea | collected 2018-08
AAAAGAAACCAAAATCAAACAAAAAAACAGCACACACATGTCTGAACAGCTCAACATCACTGGCTGAACTGTCACACAGACCTCCCGGCGAAGTCAGTGACCCAAAACCAATGACCTACTTCCGCGCAACAACTCGTTACTTTGTAGAAAAAAGATCGCACACACTTGTCGTTTGTGACGCGCATTTTACCCAAAAGTCTTGTCTGGTCACTCAAATCGACAGTTTTCATGGTTCACTCTCGACCATGCTCTCAATCGCTTCGCTATTTCTTTCATTGTCTCGATCGACCCATGAAAACCGTCTCTTTTTCGCAACCAGACTCGAACAGGTGTGCGAAATGCGCTTCTCAAACTCGAAGAGTGTGCGATCGATCCCTGTCTTCCCATTTTCACCCAAGGCAAAATGAGCCGTCGGTGTTGAGGTGATGAGTGTTGGCAGTGAGCCGCCCAACTTTGAGAGAAGGTGGAGTGTGCAGCCTTGCGTCGAATCGTTTTGTCTTTCAGAGAAAGAAAATGGAGGTGACATCATCTGCAGGAGAGTCGGGAGAATTTCAGAAAATTTGTCCAAATGGAAGGGAGCCACCAAAAAGAACTCGAATCAATTGACGAGTGGTCTCCCAAACGCTTCCCCCCTCCCACTGTTCACGGAAAATGTTTTCACCTCTTGAAACAGCTGGATGACAGCACCTCCTACTTTCTGTGAGCAGACATGCCTGCCACCAGTACCCCAGGCAGCTCGTGTCTGCACCGGTGGGTGTTCTTGTTTGTAGTGCCATGACTAACACAAGACAAAACAGAACGAACGAACGTGTTTCGAGACGCCAATGAGCCGAAAAAGGACCACGTGGTTAACACAGAGACCACGTGTTTCCGTCGCTCTCGATCCGAGCACCGTGGGGTCGCCGCACTGGCTTTGATCTGTTGTTCTCTCCCGCGACGCAACCGTGCGTTTGAGTACAACATGTGGGAACCGCGCTCCACTCCTCGTTTACAGTGCGTGCAAACCGCGTGTGTGCATTTGGACATTTGACAAACAGAAATGAAATGGGTTTGTTCACACAAGGGCTTGGGCTCTCACCAGGGAAACTGGGGCAGTTCGATTGTGCTGCCTCGCAGCACCAGTGGGCGTTCTTTTTCCCGGACCCGCCAACACTGCCAATTCTGATGTGCGGTCATGGTCACCGCCTGCCAGCTGGCAGAGCTGAATCGAAAAACGCCCGAGCATTTTTGCTGCTGTTGCAAATTTTCACCATCGCACACCCAACAGGGGAAAGAAATCGTTGTGTGTTGAAATGTTAATGTGTTTTGCTCATTACGTTCCTTGGTGTCGTTTTTATTAGCGACGAGGTGTTGTTCAATAATTGATCGTTTTGGATGGAGATCAATGGGGATCGATCCGTTTTGAGGATCCCGGGGCGTATCAACAGGGGGGGGGACGACGGGGACAAAACCGCTGCCGTCTGCAAATGTCAAGGTTCCCCAGTTCTTTCCGTGTGGGGGAAGACGCAGCAGCGGTGGCTCCCGGTTCTTTCTGTGAGGGAAGGTGGCAGCGGTGGAACATGGTCTGTTGTCTCAAGTGTTACGTCAGGGGCTTCGGCAACGTTTCTGTTGGTCTGTTCTGCTCAACGCACACAAACGAGCTTGGAACGTGTGTGTGTGTGTGTGTGTGTCGTGTGTTGTATGTGTGTGTGCACGCACGCACGCATACGCATCTGCGAGACTGGTTCACGACGTTTTCTGGATTCGGGCAGGACATTGGGACTTACTGTGGAACAAGGAAATCTTTATCCGATTTGGCATGATGCAATGGCGCGCACGAACCGCTCCAAGGTCTCCAACTTCCAGTGTGTATTTATGGTCTCAATTCAGCGTGCTCGCACGGGTTTCGTCCTGCGTTGCGTCCCTGGGACCCTGGACGCTTGCAACTACTGAACCTGACGCAGCGCGCAATGATTTCTGCAGGGAAGCAACAAGTGACGCTTCCAGTGTGACTGACGCTTGTCGCTGAAGTTGGATTGAGTGAGCGATTACGCTCGTAGAGGACGTTAAATATTGGTGCCTGGGAGACTGTTCTGTGCGAAGTTCTGATTTGGCCACGTGTTGCTAAATTTAAAGTGTTCGGACCAAATTAGCAAATAATTGTGTGTTTCGCAGAGGCCGAGTCGGCTGCGTGGAAGTCAAGAAATATACACCAACCAGCTTTGGTTCGGTTGTTCACAAGGGACATTCAGTGCAGGCAAGACTCCATGTTCCTGACTTGATACACCAGTGAGTCCAGAAGCTTGTTCAGCAAGTGACTGAGCAAAAAACCCTCCCTCCCCCCCCCCAACAAAACTCCTGAACCGACCTGCAACCGAGGCATGTGACGAAACGCGCACAAGGACCTGAGACCGTTCTTCCGGCGCTGCCATATTCATCCCAGTGCAAGTCGCACCCAAGTATCAGACGCACCTCGGCGATTACTTTTGCTTGTGCCCCTGTAGTCCCATTAAACCGGTGGCAACACAGACCCTGTGTGAAGATGTACCTGTTCTTTTGATGCTCAGGTTCTGGCCAAAAAATGTGTCTTACACACGGGTGAAAACGGTACATTCCTTCTGGAGACTAAAGACTCAAGGAGAAACAATTGGAGGGGAATGACATGCAAACGGGAGTCGGTGCATTACTGCTGATTTGATAAGGCAGTTTGGCTGTTTCCTGCCCTGGATGTGAAATGTCATGTGTACACAGCGCCTGCTGCCTTGTCAGGCTCTTGTCATCCGCCCTGTACTCACGACAGTCAGATAGATGCAGTCGCTGCAGGTTCTAAAAATAGCTCGCTTACCTTTGACGCACGCAGAACCTGGAGACTTGTGTCACACGGGTTGCGTGGTGCGTTGTAGCTGGGCACGTGACAACTGCGTGCGTCACGACCTGCGTCGCGTCGGTGTCGTGTTGTCACCATGGCGACGTTCGTGGTTCGCTTTGACCTGTCCAGAGCCGCAAAGGACGAGGCTTCCTGTGAAAAGTGGTGTGACATGCGCTTCGTATTGTCCACTGAAATCACGACCTTTGAATTTCCCCTCGTGTTTCCCCGAGCGGAAAATGGTCAGCGCCACGAGTTGACGGGTTCGCGTGCGCGTCGTCACACCGGAAGTGAGGGACGGAAGCGTCGGCGAAGTCAGCTGCTGCTCCCTGGTGATGGGCGGGATCAGAGAAGGGCGTGTCCGCTTCGTCTCGTGTCGTTGGCCTGAGCAGAGAGAGAGCAAATCAGGATCGTTTGTTTGTCACAAGTGTGTTGTCTGTGACGTTACGGAAAGAAAGTGTCAGATTCGTGATGTTCTCTTGCTTGTTCTTTGGTCTGCTTTCCGCAGACGCGGAACCTGGCACAAAGTTCACGTTGGACGGAACGCACGATGCGTCACGTCACGGGCTGAATGCACGTCACGTCACGTCACGCTACGTCATGGACAGAACGGCACGCATGATGTGTCACGGACAGAACGCGTTACACGTCACGGACGCAACGCGACGCACGACGTGTCACGCTACGAACAGAACGCACGCGCGACGCGTCCGTCATGAAACAGCCTCACCGGCCTTGATCACAACACAGAGAGGGACAAATCTCTGCGTCTCCCCCTGGTAAAGAAGAAGCGACTGGCTGATCAGATCAGTCCGTATTGAATTTGATGCGCCACTGGTTCGCAGTAGATTGATGGCACCGCCGCCGCCGTCGCGTCAATGCATCGTTCTTCACCAAATTTACTCCCAACACACCGAGGGAAAGCTGCCTCGAAAGATTGGCGTTTTGTTTGTTCGTTCAATATCCTCTGGTCACACCAGGGTCTGTCTGCAGTGCCATTGCATGCGGAAGGTGTGATTCAGCCACCAGGCATGAAGCGCGGTGTGGCTGTCCTTCGTTTCAGAACTAGCTTTTCTGCAACACAGTGACCTCGTCGTTTTTGTTGAGTTCACACTGGGAAAACAGTTCCTGTTCAATTGTACAACTGCTATTGACCAAAGGTCTGGAAAAGTCATTGCATGATTTCACTGGGACAATTTTTTCAGCACGTGTGAACCCCAACTTTAAACCACAAGACAACCCCCCCCCCCCCAAAAAAAAAAAGAAACGAAAGAAATTCAAGCCACAAAGTGACCACTCTGAATACCACTGATCAGGGTCAGTTTGTGTCCGGTGGTCAGACTCGCCCAACTTAGAATTTTGCCACTTATTGACGCGCAGACGCTCCCGAGGCTATTGATTGGTCATTATCCCGCCTCACTCTCACGACTGGTGTGTTTAACTCGTGTGCCATGCCGGCTGGACGCCAGGCGTAGGGGGTGGACGAAACGCAGGCAAAGCCGTCCAGGCCGGGTTCACTGGGATGCATCAACGTGTCGAGTCCCAGTGCAGGTCAAGGAGCAGAACCCGTTGGTTTGTGCAGGGACTCAGCACAAGACGCAACTGTCGTGAACCAGGCCGGGAACGCTTAGGGGTTTTCACGTTGGTGACGCGGCGACAAAATTTTGACGCGCGCGTCAAAAAGTCTGTGATCGGCGTGCGTCAAAAAGTCTGTGATCGGTCTGGACTGATAATTTGATGCTCTCCATTGGGCGTCATGTTGACTTTTGACGCCACCCAACCGCGTGTCACCAATGTGAAAACCCCTATTAAGGGTTTTCATGTTGGTGACGCGTGCATCAAAAAATTGATGCCCATGTCAAAACGCTCCATTGGGCATCATGTCAAAAATTCTGACGCCGCCCAACTGCGCGTCACCAACGTGAAAACCCCTATTCTGGTTGGTTCTCCACAGGGACGTAGTGTCGTCGTGGTGACAACACTGTTCGTTGCCTCCTGAGGTTCCCTGCAGAAATCGCGGTAAGGATGTGTTCGCTGTGAAACCTAAAGGAAACACGTGGGTTGTGGCAACGCAAAAAGGTTGTGCAGACCGGAAGATCTCGAAAGGCCGGGCCTGTAACGCAGTGACGTCACATAGGTCACGTCGTGTTTTCCGTTGTCTTGAACGTGGCGCCATCACCCTGTGACCGGGGGGTGCAGCGGGGTCCCTACTAGTGACCGGAAGTAGAATGGTTCTGGATGCATGCCGTGATGGATGCTGGGACCGCTCCACGGCCTTGTCATCATCTCAACGACAGCGAGACAAAGCAAACAGTTTGAGAAACACGCGTTGGCGCCCATGTTTGAAACGTCATTAATGTCATTTCCACGTTTTGATCAAAGTTCATCGCCCGGGGGGGGGGGGGCTCCGACGGTTGAAAGGATCTTCGCAGTTGTCCTTCCTTCCTTGACCCATCGCCCCCTCTCCCATTCATGAAAACGAGAAGACCACAACAAGGTTGAAAAATACTCTTGCGGGAAGGTCAAGCGTCGTCTCGTGGCCAATCAGGGTACGACGTCGTCACCGGAAACGCTGACGTCCTGGAAACGTAGACGCCCGGTCCGAACGCCATTGTCTCACACACGACATTGCCAAGCGCAATACAAAAATATGCGATTCCTGCAGCATGCAAGATGCAGTGGTAAAAATAGCAGCTCTGGATGGTGTCGGGTGTGACAGCCATGATACATTCGATTTGAGGTTTTAGCCTATTGGTGGGCCTGTTTTACATTGTGTGCGTTGTGCGCTGCATCCGTGCGATCCAGCAGGGATGTAGCGCACCTTTTGCAAGAAACATAAAGCGTGACGCATCCACTGTGAAACAGACCTACAGGCACAACGAAGAAAAGGGAACATGGAGAGAGCCAGACAATAGTAGTTGATGCAAAAATCATCAGCAGAAATTGGTTTCTTTGTGGAGCCGAGGAGACAGGTGTGTGTGGCGTCAAGGTGGGGCGCCCGGAAGAATCTGTATCCTCGTTGTGGAGAATTGATGTCACGTGATCAGAAATCCAAACACGTTTGCAGTGTGGTAAAACGCCTGGCCTGACAAAAAACAGGATTTGCATTGAATTCTGTAGCAAACGTTTCTCCGGGGACCTCTTGCAGTGGAAACTTGCACGTCAAATGCACGTCGTACAAAAAGGCCTCTTCCACAGCTGCTCGCAACTGGATTTTCCGGGTGCTGTGCCTTTGTGCCATAAACTGAAGGAAACAGTTGAGAAGGATTCCTCACCCCTGATTCAGACTGGGTGTGCTAGCGCATGACGCACAGCTTCAACAACATCTCGCCCATGCAGTTGAGGTTGGGACCCTTCTGCGATCGTGCTGGTGCAGGTGCACAAGCTGGTGCGTCACTGTGTGCACAACTGGGTCCACGCACACCACCCCTTCAGTGGGTGAGACCCATTTTGGTGTGCGTGTGCTCTAGTGCACCCTTCATGAATCAAGGGTTTGTCTGCTACTGCGGTGATCGCTACTGCGGCCTGTGATTCTGTATCTCGTGTTGAGGAGGTGGGTGGGTGGTGTCTCTGTGTATGTGAATCTGAGGTTCCCGTGTTCATGGCGTCTCTGCAACGTTTGCGACGCTTCAAACCGCGTCTTTTACAGATCACTGCGATACCGTCTTCCTCCCTCCTGTTTGAAGAGCAGCGATCACACAACACGGTGAATGTGTTTGTGCTTCCTCCTTCCTTCCTTTCCTTCCCCGCCATGTGCAGAGACGTCTCACATTGGGTGCGTGGGGCGTGGTGGCTCTGCAGTCAGTCGGCGGGCATGCCAAGAGGTGACGCAGTGCACGTTGACGTGTTCTTGTCCTGAGTGGAATGGTCGTCGCATCGATGCTGCAGCTGGTCATTTCTCCCGTCAGGCCCTTTTCACACCCCGGTGCGTCAAGCGTTGCGATCACGTGTTTGTCTTCATCGGAACACTGAATGCGTCGTGCGTTGCAATGGGCGTTCGTCAGCATCAGGTTCACACTGACAAGCACAACCCCACTGCGTCGCCCCGGAAATGCATTGCATGACGCATCCAGTGTGAACCTCGCCCGGCAGCGCGGAAAGCGTGCGATGATCTTGTCGCATTAGGAGGCGGGTCCCTCGTCGTGCTGTGCCTCGTCCGTCTCACCTGCGCAGGGACTACGCATGCGCCGAGGAGAAGATCATTCTATTAGGCTGCAATCTTCGGGTCGTTCACTGCATTACGCCGCCCTAATAAACAGTAATGGTTTGGTTTATGTGACGTAGGGAGGGAGTTGTGTAGGCGGGTGGGTTGGACAGGGCCCAGGAGGGGCGAAAGGTGAGAATCTTCGGAGGAAACACAGGCTAGTTCGAGAAGTTGTGTCCGTGTATTGGGGCCTGTTTTGTACCGGGTGCGTCTGCAGTGAGGGCCGGGTCGCGCAACGCTTCAGGCATGAAACAGACCTTGTCCTTCGACAAATCCATCGTTTTCCAGAGCATAAATTTGGACTCCATTGCAGACGGTTTTGACGTTTCTTCGTGCAACATGCAGAGCGGTTGACTTTCAGGCCTCCGAACTGCGGCGCCTGCTGTTGTTGACTACGTCGTTCGTGCGACGTCAATTTGACGCCCTCTGGTTGTGACGCGTCGCGACGCGTGTCAGTGATCCCCGGTGCCTCGGTCCAGGCCCGCCAGGCTTCCTGGTTCTCCGTGGTGGGGGTTTACACTGAGATGCGTCTGGCGTTGCGTGTGTGCACGAGTCGATGACGCCAATTGATGTGTGTGGGTTGAGGTGACGCAGAAGCCGTTGCATTGTGTCCCTGCTTCGCAATGCGCTTTCTGAAGACTGAAAGCGGTGTGTCTGTCTGTCTGTCTGTCTGTCTGTCTGTCTGTCTGTCTGTCTGTCTGTCTGTCTGTCTGTCTGTCTGTCTGAGTGTGTTGTTGAGCTTGCCTGGAAACGGCAAAACAGTTTTGAGTTTTGTGTGGTTCTGTCCATGATCACAGACTTTTGTTTCGACCACTGACGTCTTGCCAAGCGATTTACACCCATCCTAAAGCTGCCGTCTGACTGACTTGCCCTCGGTGGAAACGGAGCCGTTACACGGTGACTGAAGCCGCATCAAAGAGTTTCCTTTTCTGTGCTGGGGCCTGTTTGTGGAGGGGTCCGAGAGCTGCTGCTCCTGGGCTGTTGTGTGGGCGACTGAGTGCGGCGTCGTGTTCACACGTGTGGCGTCACGTGTGCCGTCCTTGTCATCAGCGCATGCGCACTGAATGCCTCAAGCGTCTGTACAGTGGTCAGAGAATGCAACTTCCATTTGAGGGAAGCGTGAAGCACTCTGTAACAGGTCCCAAAAAGGAGGGTTTACGCCCAAGCAAAGCAGACGACGCGTCCAGTGTATGACGTGCAAGACGCACCTGCCACGCCTGGCACTTGCTGTGCGGGACACAGGTCTGAACGCGTGACGCGTCCAGTGTGAGATGCATCCACCACACACTACGCATGGAGTCTTCAGTGTGGTCGCCTTTGCAGGAAATTCCAGCGTATTGAAGCATTGGCGGCGGTGGTGCGGGTGTCTGGGGATCCGGAGGTGAGGGGAGCGGGAAGGAATGCCTCAGGCTGCAGACACGCACGGCGGCGTCCCAGTGCTGCGTCCCGGTGTAACGAACTGGCCAGACACCTGAAATCAGGAGACCCGGGTGCCCTATCAATTCATTTCTCACCTGAAACAGCCAAATGGCTTCAAGTGGTGAGGGTCAACTGATGCCTGACTCAGATGTTTAGTGGTTTAAACTCAACTCTATGTTACGCAACAACTCTGCACTCAAACAGTTGCGTATGACACAGTGAAGCTGCTCAACTGCTTGCGATTGGGAAAGTAAATGTTGCGTGCATCCAAAACCCACACAACCCGAACAAGTTGGTGAACATAGGCGAAAAGGGCGGGTCCCGATACGGTGGTGGCCACATTGATTTTGAACTGTCACACGGACTTCCCTTTGCACTCCGTTTGTGACGTCAGTGATAGACGCTGAAGGCAAGGCTTTGTTATGAGCTCTGATCTCATTGTCTCAAACACAGAAGATGAATAGTTTTGAAGTCGATCACTGTGGCGCGAGTACAGGCAGTGGGTGTTAAAGCGGTGGTCGCCTCAAGTGTGGAAACAGATGACGTGTGTGTGTGTTTGTGTGTGTGTGTGTGTGCGTGCGTGCGTGCGTGCGTGTGCGTGTATGTGTGATGTTGGTAGACACCGGGGACCGACGAAGAGCTGGATTCACACCAGGTGCTTGAAAGCCTCCTGTTGTCAACATGAACATGTTTGGAGAGAAGCAGCTGGTGTTTTCGGCTGACGAGGCCCGATTTACAGTGGATGCGTCACCCGTCGTCGTGTGTCTTCAGGTTCGGATGTTGGGATGTACAATAGACGATGCGCAATGTTCTTTGACTTGGGCGTCTGGTGTGACGCAGGTCTGAAGAGGCACTGGTGTCTGATCGATGACTGATTGATCAATGATTCCGTCACTTTTGTCACCATCATCGATTGTATTGATTATTCTCCTTGTCTCAGGCCTGCACTAAGCCGGATGCGTCACGCGCTGCGTCCCTCCTGAGCGATGCGCGTGGCGCACCCAGTGTGAAACAGACCAACGCAGAAATATTGAAATTGGCTCATCGTGAGCACGGGCGGCGGTGTTTGTGGGAGCTGGGTCGTGGGTCAAAACTTGTCAATTTCAGGGGGTGGGGGTGTACGAGTATGCAAAGATACGATAACGGCCCGCGACTGATCTCACGTCGTGTCGCGAAATCGCCAGTCCAATACTCGTATTCCAGTCGGATTTCAAATGTGCACAGCACCCATGGCAGCAGTGCAAGAGCGGAAGACGTGGCACTTCCGGTTTGAAACGAACTTCCGGTTCAAAACGAAACTCGTTCTGTGTCCTGCGTCGACCAGCGGCTTTTGTGGAAAGTTTACACTCAGTGAACTGATGTGTTGCTTTTCTTGAATTGCTGGAGCTATTCTCGGCGCTCCGTCGTGACTCCATTTGAATTGAAAAGATCGCGATGCGGCCTTCGCTGTCTCTTCCTCCGTGTCTCGTCCAGTGCAGCACTGGATGGTGATGAGGTGGGAGATGGATGTGGAAGGAGACTGCTGTGGGCAGGTCGGGGGGGTCGAGTGGGGGAGGGGACTGGAGGAGAGAAGAGGGTTGGTGTGACAGGGCGGGGAAGGGGCAGCTTGGTGTGTGTGTCTGTCTGTCTGTCTGTCTGTCTGTCTTGCACTGTGTGTGCGTGTGGCTGTGTGTGTGTGTGTGTGTTAATGTGCAGTGTCATGAGGTGGGACAAATCAGTGTACACCGTGTCCATTTGGCGACGCCCGGTTCCCTTTGGAAGAATGCGCAGGCGCTTCCGATGTGAAGCTGTCCTCGGGCTGTGATCAGACATCGGAACCGTGCGAGAGAATAGATTGTCTGCATGAAGGGGCCGAGGTTGTCTATGTCTGCGTCGGGTGGCGTCGTCCACAACCGATCAATCAGTCGGGTGTTTTCGGCTCTGTCCGCCTGTCTATCAGTTGTCCAGGCGGTGGGGCGGCAACCGAGACAGTGATGTAGTGAGCCTTGGGACAATGGAAGCGTGTGTGTGTGTGTGTGTGTGTGTGTGTGTGTGTGTGTGTGTGTGTGTTTTGTCAGAAATCATCAAAATTGCGCTTTCACAGGGATGGATGACGGGGCGTTTTTCTCAAGTTCTTCCTCGCCCGACTTCGGCTGAGCGGGGTCGTTCCGCCCTCGTGTTCCGGAGTTGCACCTGGACCAACAGACACAGTCGTGTCAACAAAACGCGCATTGCAACCAGTCGTTTCTCTGCTGCATCATTTCCCCCATTTCTCCACAGCAGACAACAGTCGAGTCAGCTCAGCGCAAGTGAGGGGAAAATGTTCTGCCAAATAAGCAATCATGTTTACGGCTCCCCTGCTGGCGTTTAAGCCTCTCGGCGGGGCGGGCGGCGGATTGAGGGCTGTTTGATGAACCGGTGTCTGAACACTGGAAATTGTGTCTGGATGGTGAACGCATCACGCGATGCAGTTTTTGCAGTGATTGGGGTGAGAGACGCTTTGTGAAATGTGATCATAACTGCATCACACACACGACACCACAGAGATTAGGGTGTCGTGACAACATGTCTCCAGAGTTGCAGCTCCTGGTGTGTGTGACCTGCAGTGATTCTGGTTCCATGTTTTACGCACACACACACACACACACACACACACACACACACACAATTTGAAAAGCTGCGTACAGAACAACGTTGCACCGAAATGGTTCTGACTTTTGAACGTCGAGCTGAAACGAAAACACGACTCACGCGTCGTGCGATTTGCCCGTGGACGCTTTCGTCGCACCTGACGATTTCTGGACACTTCCGGTGGACGTGAACACGTGATTCTGTTTGTCCTCGCCCGTCCACCAATCACCTGAGCAGGCTCGCGCGACTCAACACTGACCAGCTGTTCTCGTTTCTCGCTGCAGATGCGACTCCAGGGGAGCGGGAGGACCTGTTCGTTCAGAAGATCCGGCAGTGCATGGTGCTGTTCGACTTCGTGCAGGACCCGCTCTCGGATCTCAAGTGGAAGGAGGTGAAGCGAGCGGCGCTCAACGAGATGGTCGAGTACGTGACGCAGAACCGGGGCGTCATCACCGACTCCATCTACCCGGAGGGGATCCAGATGGTGAGTGCAGAGGGAGGGGAGAGAATGGGGGAGGGAGGGGTAAGAACGGCAGGTGTGATCACAGACTCAAACCACCCGAAGGGGATCCAGGTGGTGAGTGGAGAGGGAGGCTGGGGTGGGGTGGGAGGGAGGGGTGTGAGGGGTGGGGTGGTAGGGGATCCAGATAGTGAGTGCTAAGGGGACGGGACGGAAGGGCAGAAGAGTGGGAGGGGGCAGGGTGGGAGGGAGGGAGAGGGAGGGATTGTTTAGGTTTGGGGGGACCAGGGTGGTTTCAGGAAGTCCTCGGATAGCTGAGGTGCGAGCAGAGTTGGCTGAAGGAGGCGTGGGTTGGAGGGACGTTGGAGTGACATAGACCAGGATTTGGGGGGAACGTGGAGACAAGTGGCTGTTAAAATCGAGTGAGAATCAGTGGGGCGGCATCATCGAAGTCACACACTGTGGTGAAGTCAATAGATTTGTGAACTCGCGTCATTCAAAATCTTGCTTGGTCACCTGATCACCTGATGTGTTTTCTCTTCTCGCGTGGCAGTTCGAGATCAACCTGTTCCGGGCGCTGCCGCCGTCGACGAACCCGAACGGAGCCGAGTTCGACCCGGAGGAGGACGAGCCGACGCTCGAGGCCGCCTGGCCGCACCTCCAGGTCAGGCGCTCTTCCGGTTTCACACTTCCGGTTTGATACTTCCGGTGCATTGAGCTTCCGGTTGATGACGTGCTCTGTGTGTTGCAGCTCGTGTACGAGTTCTTCCTCCGCTTCCTCGAGTCGCCCGACTTCCAGCCCAACACAGCCAAACGCTACATAGACCAGGCCTTCGTCCTGCAGGTGCGTGTGTGGTGCACGCATACTTCAGCCTCGACGTGAAAACACAGACACACTCACGCACACACACACACACACACACACACACACACACACACACAGGGCTTCACTAGCAACAGTTCAGACGAATGTCCAGGAGGTTACTGTCCCCCAACACCCCCTTCATTATAGATGGTGACCAGGGGTGACAAAAAACTTTCTGAACATCTCGCGTTTCTTGTTTGCCGTCTATTGGGAGGTTGTTGACATCCACGCCTCAAGGGCGTGCCCTCGTCCCGAAAGGACATTTGCCTGTCCAGCTCCTTGCAGGAGACGCGCCTGTGTTCAGTATGTCAAACATTCTTGTTGTGGCATTTTAACAATGGACCTTGTGTGGTTGTAGTTGTTGGAGCTGTTCGACAGCGAGGACCCGCGCGAGCGAGACTTCCTCAAGACGATTCTCCACAGAATCTACGGAAAGTTCTTGGGTCTCAGGGCCTACATTAGGAAACAAATTAACAATATCTTCTACCGGTAAGTCACGCACTGGCTTCCCAAAAGCATAAAAGTCTGCAATTTGAGGCCAAAAAAATAGATTCAACAGAGAAGTAATTTGATGCAATTTCTCGCGAAAACATTTCTGAGAAGGAAACGCGCGAAAGATAAAAATTAAAAATACATCTAACTTGACGATTGATAACTCCGTTGCTCTGTTCCAATTCACTGTGTCAGTTGTTTATTTATTTTTTCCACGAATATTTGCGTGTGATTCCCCAACCTAGTTTTGACACGGTTTCAAAATTGTGTGCCTGACATTGTTTTTTTTTACCCCACTTTGACGTCTTTTTGGTATTTTATTATTTCGTATCGTTGTCCCTGTTGAGTTTGTGTGTTGCTATCATTGATGATTAAACTGCGTACCTTGATTTGCTGTTTTCACCAGGTATATTTATGAAACAGAGCATCACAACGGAGTCGCGGAATTACTTGAAATTTTAGGAAGGTAAAAAAAGCGAAAAAAAGAAGTGAAAAAAGGTGGTGGATACCAAGGGGTGAACAAAGGACTCTGACTTGACCTTGTGAGGCTAGGTTTGACACTGGAAGCGTCGTGCGCTGCGTCCCCGTGCGCGCGCATCAGAGTGCGCATGCGTCCTGAAGTGCGTGCGGGGGAACGCATCACGTGACGCATCCAGCGTGAAGTCCGGCCGGAGAAAGAGTCCCTTGTTGGGTGTAGATCTAGTGTGTATGTACGTGTAACTGACGCCACGTTTTCTTTATGGCGCTAGGTTTATTTACGAAACTGAATACCACAGTGGTGTGGCTGAGCTACTTGAAATACTTGGAAGGTAAAGCCAGTCTTACATACAACCTGCATCAATTGCTGCTTGCACGTGTTATGACGTTTTTGCGAAGACGCGCAAAATTCCGTCGTGTTTCGTTTCTTTCCGGAACGGTTCGTTTCTTTCCGGAACGGTTCGTTTCTTTCCGGAACGCAGGTATTTCAGCTGTTGCTTAGCGACGTGACAATGACGCAACGCAGCTGCACTGGCGCCCCCTTCAGGCTGCTGATCTCTTGTGTTTGGGGGGGGGGGGGCACCCGTTTAATAATGAATATTATCAAAACTTCAGGGTCGAAGACCAGTCCATATCGGTTGTTCTGGAAAAGTCACGTGAAATCACTTTTCATGACATTCGGTTTCTATTTTTGGCTCTCTCACAATTTCGTTCCAAACATAGACGAGATTGTTTTCAGTTGTGACTGAGAATTCTTGACGCCAGTGCAGAATCGTTGTGTTGAGACGCTACAAATTTAGACGATGACTCGCTTTTCGTGTTCCATCCATCCAGACTTGTACAGAAACGTGCTCAGTTGGCTTCTAATTCGACACACACGATGCTCAGAAATAGATTTTTGGCCTTTTCGAACTTGGCGTGGTGCAAACTATGTGAGTCAATGGACGTTGTGTTGCAAAGGTTACGCAGCGCCCAGGGACTTGCGGAAGACTCGTCCAGTTTGAAACAGGCAGTAGATTGTGGTGACATGAAAGAAGTGAATGAATTTATTACGGAACTTGAAGAACTCCTGCGACAGTGGACAAACTGCCATGCGCGGATCTTTTCTTGCGCGGACACTCTTTCCAAAAACACAGTGTTCTACTTGCAATCTTTGGAGTGGTTGGTTGAAACAAAAAACTCGCTGACTCAGCAGGTTCGTTCAGAAAAGATCCGCCCACTGCCAAAGTCCGTTTGGAGGTCAAATATGGAGGTCAGATTCTTCATGCGTTCTTGTCGTCGCTGTTTCAGTATTATCAATGGGTTTGCGCTGCCGCTGAAGGAGGAGCACAAGTTCTTCCTCATCCACGTGTTGCTGCCGCTGCACAAGGTCAAGTCGCTCAGCGTCTACCACCCGCAGCTCGCCTACTGCGTCGTGCAGTTCCTCGAGAAGGACCCCAGTCTCACCGAGCAGGTGCGTGCGTGTGTGTGTATGTGTGTGACGGGCGGAAGTGTGTTTGTGTGTGTGTGAGTAGGTCATCGTCTACACCAGCCTGGAGACCAGGGTGTGCGTGTGTGTGTGTGTGTGTACATGTGTGTTTGTGCTTGCACGTGTACGTCCGTGAGTGAGTGTGAGTTTGTTCAGTTGCGGTTTCCTCCTCAAAATGAGCTTGGGAATCTAACTGGATGTGTCACTGTTGAAACTCACTGAGATACTGTCTGTTTTCAGGTCATCAAAGGCTTGTTACGGTTTTGGCCGAAGGTTCACAGTCCAAAAGAGGTGCGTGGTCAAAAATTCCTTTTCTTCTTTCGAATGACCAAATGGAAGGAATAAAGTAAACTCAAAGACACGCAAGCAAAGGAACCGACGTCCTTACACACGAGGTGTGTTTGTGAATGAGTGGCGTTGGAATCGGAACAAGTCAGTTGGTGCTGTGTCGCCAAGTCGACACATCGTGCACAGACATCAAACGGACGCAGCATGCGACGTGCCCAATGCTTCAGGGACGCAGCGCGTGTTTGACGCGCCCAACGCCACGACCCTCCCCCCCCCACCAAAAAAAAAAGAAAGAAACGCACGCAGTGTGACACGAGCTTGACACAGCGACACGTGACGTGCTTTGTGCTTGCGCTGCAGGTGATGTTCCTGAACGAGCTGGAGGAGATCCTCGACGTGATCGAGCCCGCCGAGTTCACCAAGGTCATGGTGCCGCTCTTCAGGCAACTCGCCAAATGTGTCTCCAGTCCACACTTCCAGGTAATGGCGGGAAAACCAGGTGAATGGCGGGAAAACTGGGAAAGCGTGGGAACCGGGCAGGGAAGGGGCGGGATCCAGAACATTTGTCTCGAAGACAATTACAAAGAAGGGAAGCGCAAACACGGATGATTGTGGTTTCAATTTCTTGGTACTTGTTGAACAGTTGCAGCAAGCTGCACGTGCAAATATTGCGCGTTGTCTAGGAGTGGGAGCGATGGATGAATAAGACAGCGTTTCAACCGTTGCATTGTGTGAACAACTTCCTGCTGGATGAAGTCTTCGTGTTTTCGTGGTTGAACAGAAGCTGACTGTCATTTCCGGTTCGTACCTCTCGCGCATGTCTGGAGCGTCTGTGTGACGTCACTCAGCGGAAAGGCTCTTCAGACGCGCATGCGCACACACGGTGTGAAACTCGATTGGTGTTTGTTCTGACCGGGTCTGTCTCTTCCCACTGCAGGTCGCAGAGCGGGCGCTGTACTACTGGAACAATGAATACATTCTCAGCCTTATAAGCGACAATGTTAGCGTTATTCTGCCCCTAGTGTTTCCAGCTCTCTACAGAACCAAACAGCATTGGAACAAGTAGGTATCCCAGCTGCTGCAGCGCGTGGTGTGGTTGGTGTTTTCTGACAGGTTGCTGCTGTTGCTGCTGCTGTGCTCTCATTGGCTGGAGTGTTGCACTTGTCCCGTCCAATCGCAGGGCACCTCGCATCTTTCGGGTTGCTGTTGGCGCTGCTGGGTTTTGTTTGCTGGATTCTCTCCCTGCCGTGCGCACGGGTTGTGTCGTCACGTGACTTCCTGTCCACGTGACTTTATGTCCCTGACTCCAGAATTCTGGCTGAAGTGAAATGGAACGAACATTCCAGTTTCTTTTGAACTGTCACGTGGAAATTTGAACTTGGCTTGTCACGTGAAAACACAACTGCACAGCATGTTGGCCGAATCGGCTGGAGTGTGCCGAGTATCAGTTGTGCATTTATATAATTTGCGTGTGTGTTTTTCTCTCCCCTCTCTGTCTTTCTCATTTGACCCCACCGCGCATGCGCGTGACTGTGCTCGCACCGCACGCTGCACGTGGCCGGTGCGCCGGGCGGGTTGAACTCTCTCAGATCGCGGAGCGGGCGCTCTATTTCTGGAACAATGAGTACATTGTGAGCCTGATGAGCGATAATGCAGACGTCGTCTTGCCGCTCATGTTCCCCTCGCTCTACAAGAGCAAGGAGCATTGGAACAAGTAAGCGAAACAAACTGGTGCCCGGGTACGCATGCGCCTGACGTAGAAGCGTGGGTGGTGGTGGGAAACCATGTGCTTCTGACGTGACTTTTAGTTTCATAGCTTCGTCTGTTTCACCGTCTGATACCACCCCCTTTCACCCCGCAAACAAAACAACTTGCACCTGCCTTGCTTGTGGTGTGTGTGCTTTTTCAATGTTCGTTGCAGCTTCCGGCTTCGTGCCTCGAGCTAATATTCGTTTCCGTTGCTCACATATGACTCCATAACCACTTGTGATCAAGACCATATGTTGCATCGTTCACCTGTCAAGTTCTTGCCACTGTTTATTGTCCTTTGTTTTGACGTCTGGCGCGTTGAGCTCAGTGACGTGGGTGACGACGTTCCAACGTCATAAGAAATCATTGGTGTTTGGAATCACGTGACATGTTGTAATCTAAACCCACAGACATACTTCGCGGGGGGGGGAGGGGGCAGATCCCGTCCTGTCTGTCAGACCATCGAGCTGGGTTTGGTGGGGAGACCAACTTTGTGAGGACTTCAACAACGCTCAAATTCGAAGGGCAAATTTATTTTTCAATGATCAGGGGGCGTGGCCCCTTGTTTCAGAAGCGGTGTTTTGTTGGCGGGTGTTGTTGACACATGCGCAACGTCGTGTTGCAGGACGATCCACGGTCTGATCTACAACGCGCTGAAGCTCTTCATGGAGATGAACCAGAAGCTGTTCGACGACTGCACGCAGCAGTACAAGACGGAGCGGCAAAAGTGAGTGTCCAGCGCCTTGCGCGAAACAGTGTCAGAGTCGCACTTTTGCTGGGGAAAAATCTTGTATCCCGACTAGACCAAATACAGTGGCGCCCCCTGGTCTGTTACTCTCGCGTGGAGCTTGAAGTGCCGAACGTGAAGCAGTGTCACAACAGCCGCAAACTTGTGGGAAACATTGTTCCTGTCCCAACTGCCAAAACGCGGGGTTGCCCGTGGGTGTTCGCGTCTTGTGCAGAGTGATGTTGACGAAAGGAAGACGCGTCTTTTTAGTGATTTGCGCCGGCCACTGGTCGAGCATGAACACTATAGGCAGCCTCTTTCAAAAGTATGTCTGCAGCAGTTTCTCTATGAAAATGGTACTCAATTGTATTCATATTTGGTCTGTAGATTTGTTTTTGATCAAGGATTAGGCACCAGGAAGGAATTTGATCAAAATGCAGTGCTTTGAAACTTGGTAATGTTCCAAGTATTCTTGTCCGG
>JAAUXT010020847.1_pt1 | contig 18082 bp, 14 predicted proteins | sample 7278171 | NCBI WGS metagenome assembly JAAUXT01 (sample SAMN14350112, study PRJNA611818) | marine sediment metagenome | isolation source: surface marine sediment (1.8m) | place: French Polynesia: Moorea | collected 2018-08
CCCGGGGTACAGGAGCAGCAGGTCCCGGGGTACAGGAGCAGCAGGTCCCGGGGTACAGGAGCAGCAGGTCCCGGGGTACAGGAGCAGTAGGTCCCGGGGTACAGGAGCAGCAGGTCCCGGGGTACAGGAGCAGCAGGTCCCGGGGTACAGGAGCAGCAGGTCCCGGGGTACAGGAGTAGCAGGTCCCGGGGTGCAGGATTCGGGGGTGCCTGAGCACCATGCCACCCCACCCGGTGCGCCGCCCCCTCTGGGGGCGTGGTCACAGTCTGGATTTGTTTTCACACCGAAAGCGCCGTGCGTTGCGTCCGTACACAATTATCAGTTGAACAAGAACGCAATGCAGAACGCATCCAGTGTGAATTTTTCAGGTTTGAGGCAGAGTCACGCCAGGGTTTTTTTCCCTGAGGAGGGCGTTGTGTGCCTGACGTTTTCCAGAAGGACGCTGAGTCACAATTTTTCCTGTGTCTGGGAAGATCATTGGACAAACCTTTTCCAGATGTGTGTCGTTCTGGCACCGTTTCACACTCACACATCTCTGAAAAAAAAATCGTCCCAGAAAACAACACTGACACAGGAAAAATCAAACTCACAAGAGAGTGGGTGCGAACTCAAAAAAATTGAAAAACAAACAAACCAAATTGTTATCACCTGATGATCTTTTCCAAACAAAATTCCTTCATGTCTATTCAAAAACACAATTCAAGCTGGTGTGCACCGCAGTGCGAGTTGGTGGCGCCACAGCACCACGGCAGCCATGTTGGACCCTGGGTTGGTGACGCCAGCGGGACGAGCCCCGTAAATATTTTACAAAGCGCTGGGAAATATTTACCCGCTGTTGGCATAATATTTTGGTGCTCAGCTCTCCTTTTCCTGTCGACGTTGTTCAAAAGTTTCAAGTGGCCACTTGGTGACGCTTAATTAGGTTTTCTCGAAAAAGCGCACCGGGCTGTTCACGTTGTGTTGAAAGCAAGAATTGTTTTGTCTGTTGCGGAGCACGTTTCACGACAACTTTCTGCAGAATGTCCCATGTAAACCACGCAACAGCTCCATGACTTTGCAAAAACAACGAAAAAGATTTGAGCCAAGGTCAAAAACCAACCACGGATTGGTTCGTCCATCTGGAAGACTTTGGCAAAAGTGCCAAATCTAAAAACCTCAACGCAGCAATTATGCAGGGAGACTGTACGTCTGTCAGTCACAAGTTAATAACCGCAGGGACATGAGAGGAGAGGCAGACCTCAAGTGCTGAGCTTTCACAGGCCGGATAAAAGGGCCCCAAGCACGCACCGCTGGGTCCTTGTCATAATAAAGCCCTATTAGCATTGCAACTTCATTCACCCCCTGTTAATACATGGAACAATGCACTACAATGGGGGACAGTAATCATGGAAGCACTTTACAACAGTGTCAAGCAGTAAAGAGGGTTGCGCCCCTTCCCACCTTGTCCCCCTTCCCACTCTTTTGCCACAGTTGGTCTCTTGTGGCTTCTTATCTGATCCCCGCACAATGTTCACCCCTGATTTTGTTCTCTCCACTCGAAATGCAGTTGGGTTTAAACGTTGGGTTTGAAAGCGCATTCAGGAACCGCGAATGGTCACCAGGGACGATCTGTCACCGAAATCGAGTCTTGACAAATTGCTCACTCAGAAATAGCTGGAACCAAAGCAATTGCATCATTGTGAATCTCTATTTTTTCAAAAAGTCCCAATTCAGAACTGCCTTTGTGTGATGGTTCGTTTCTTGTCGCTGGCCTTTTGTTTTGTTCGGAAAAGAAAACTTTGGTTGCGTGCACGCACACTAACAAAAACACCTTTTTGAAATAACTTTTTCAAACTTTCTGCGGAAGGACTTCGGGAAGAAAAACTGTCTTTTTTGCCTGAAGACTTTATCTGCAAAAATTGATCCGTAGGAAATTTGCGTGCACCTCCAACCTCATAAAGACTTCTTATCACCAAGTTTAAAATTATTCCCATTCACCAGTCTTGCAGGAATTGTGGTTGGTTTATTCTGTGTAGAAAATATTATTGAAAAGGGTAGCAATTGTGGAAGAAAAGGAAATTCTTTTCACAATTTCACCGCATTAAGTTACCATTCACTCGCGATAATATCAATGCCTGTAATTTTCCTGCCTTTTGCAGGGAGAGTGGGAAATTTTCAAGTTCATTTATTGCACGTTATCAGCAACTGATAACATTGAAAAGAGATTTCTTTCTGCGGCAACTTTGGCTGTCATGGATGCATAAAGACACGAAAAGAAACGTCGGGGTAGGAAGCCGATTTTTTACAGAATGTCGGGAACCAACATTTCACCATTCGAAACCCAAGGTGGTAATTTCTCAAACAATGAGCAAATTTGTAACAGTGACAGATCGATCAATAGGTAGCTGGGCCTTCCTCCTATCCTTAGCGCCGTGCAGTGTGCTGCAGACACAGGGCCATAATTACCCTTTCCAGAATCTGCCCCTCCTTAATTACCGAAAATTGCACGTTGCGTTCCACCTTGATGTAAACGTTTAGAAAACAGGCGCGCTGCTCATTTTTGACGCTTCACGGTTGCGCAGTAATTTGAGGCACGTTAATCAAAGAGAGGCAGGAACTACTTTGCTACGGGGCAATGATTTCTCTGTACCAATTTGGACGCACTTGTTTAGTCAATAGAGATCCGAAGAACACCAAGTACAGTGATCAGTCTCAATCAAGTAGCTGCGCTTTCTGACGGTTTATTCAAACTGTGTAATAAAGTGAGGGATGTTCTCATTGCCCTAATATCACCCATTCTTCTCTTTTATCACTCTCAGGCCGAGCCTAATGAAAACCTCCGGGGGATCATTTACATTTCCCTATCATAAAGAAGATCCATTGGAAGAGTGGGAAATTCGGTGGAACCATTGCAGTGCCAGAAGTTGCCGCTCTTCCTGAAATAGCTGTGCGCGTGAGAAGTGGCGCAGACAGCTTTTGGTCGCAAGTTTTGAAGCAACTCTCGTTCCTCTAACTTCAAAAATGGATCGGGGGCAGACCTTTGGAGGGGGGCGCAAACCCCAACCAAAACTCTGTCCCGTGAAAAGCAAACATTGTCGTACTTTGCTTCTGCATTGCAAAATTTGTCGGGTGAGAACATTTTTTCCACCAGAGATACGTATCTTTTGGGGTTTCAAAAAGAACATGTACAAAAGATGAACTTTCATTCACACCTCACGTCTGCAATCTGAACAACATCTGATTTGAGCAAGAGTGGCCTGCAAAAAGTTTTGACACATGGTTTGAAACTATTTTGACACAAGATACAAATAGACAGTTGCAGTGCAGATAAAATTTCTTTGGAGGAAAAAGAACATGCAGTAGATGTTTATCTTTGGGAAACCTTACTCCAGCTATTTGTCCCTTTTTGAATTAAACACCCGAATTTCCAAGGCAACTTGACACCATTCAACCCTGGAAGTTGAAGGGTGTGAAAATCCTAACAAGGGATGCTCTTGCTTGGGTTTCCACCGCAGAATTGTCCTAAGGCAAGCTTGAGTGTCGCTGTGTGTAAACTGGCTCTGCAGGGGTCCGACTCGCAATGGTCAAATCTCCCAATGCGGAGTCGTTTAGAGAATAGTGTCAGCAGGTGGGAAGCAAGAGGGCCAACATTCAACAAATTCAATTTTTGATTCTTGAGTGCAAGAGGCAGAAGATATCTCCAAGAAAAGAGAGTGCAGCAAAAACAAAAGAATAATTTTGTAGAAAATTACTGATCAGCAAATACACATATATATTGCAACAGCGTCTGGTTTGACATGGGCGTCCTTGCGTTTTGCCGTTTGCGAACCCCAAAACTTTTTGTTCATGCGTGCCAACAAAAAGCAAAGCATGCACCACGGAAGAACAGCAGAAGAACGTTTCCGTTGAAAACTTTTCAATCGAAGAACATTTTTTGTTTGACAATCGCTCTCGTTGTCAATTTGAATCACTCCGCAACAATAAATTTTTCAATCAGTTGAAACAATGCTGCCTGCTTTGCTTTTGTGTTGTTGGCAAAGATTTGGGTAAACTATGACGTCATGCTCTGTCTCGTCTCGTTAGGGGCCTGCGACGCTGCGAGGTTTGACTTCAATCAGCCAGGGCTTTCAAAGCTTTTTGCAGCAAATTAATTGTATTATTGCCGCCACAGTTAGAAGCGCCCGCACTCTGAACAAAGATGTCAAGAAAAGGACTCTGAGACTGAGGTACTATTTCTGAGAAAAGTCTGTGATACCACAGGAAAACTGCTAAACTTTATTTCGCACAAAAATCTAGTTTGTCAGTATCCAAACCATTGCCGTCGACAAAATTTCACGTGAGCTTTCGACAAAAACTTTGGTGTGAAAAAAATGTCGTGTTTCAAGAAGAATTGTGAGCAGTTCTATCCTGAGAAGCCTGCACGACTGAAAATTCTGGGGAAAAAATTGGGGGTATGTTGGTATGCTCTCTCCTTCGATGAGATGGAAGCCACGTATTTTTGACATTGTAGTTTCTAGTGTATTAGGCTCTACATTGGGGAAGTGAAGGCAGAAGCTCAGAGTGGGAGGGAGGAGAGCGAAAGATAAAAGCCTTTTAATGCGCAGAGAGGATTTGGGAGATTTAAGCGCCAGATGCGACAATATGTGATGATGGCTGCTGCTAAACAGTTTACGGAAACGACTGCAGGGGGCCGGGCGTGGAAGAGGAGGGCGGGGCAAGCGGCACGGCGGCTGCAGTAGGAAGAAGGACGGGAGTATCGTCTTCTACGTGTGTCGGAATGGAGTTCAATTTTTACCCATTCTGGTCGTGTGCCAACACGTTTTGTGTTTGTGACTGTGTCTGAGGTTGTTTCGGGTCATGTTGCAGAGAGAAATTTGGCTCATTTCTCAGTTCACTACGTGTCCGCGAAAGGGCGAGTGCGGAGAGAACGAAATCAGATTCTGTTCAGACGGACCTTGTCCTCGTGTGCGTTTCAAATTTTGAGGTCTCAGTTCGTTGGAACAATTTTAACTGCCCCGGCTGAGTTTCTTCCACGAGATGCTGCCTATTCCGTCACAGACACGAACGCACACAAATCGAGTCCCAATCAAACGTCTAGCCCACCCTGACCCAGTGTTCCCGTCCAACACACACAACAAAATTTTGTGCCGCAGGTGCAAATGTTTGCACGATGAAAGCTGAAGCTTGGTTTGCTCCAAAAATGTCCTGAACCTTCCAAAATAAGGGCAACCGAGGTTGGACCCACCTCTGGACCCTGGTCCAAACTGTGATCGTCCGCCCACTCCAACCCGGTGTAACAGGACCAGACAACGACCAGGACCAGACAACGACCACACTATTTGGTCGTTGTCTGGTCCTGAAATTATAGGACCACACAACGACATCAGAAAAATAGTGTGGTCGTTGTCTGGTCCTGAGACACCGGATTGCTTTTTGGCAGCTGAAGAACTTGACTTTCATGGATTCCCAATTTTACGAGTTTTGAACGTGGGTTTCGTTTGTGTGATTTCACATGCCAATTGGAAAGAGAGAGGTTGGACCCCCAAGATAAGTCTTGTCCAGTGGGCAGCAAAGTACACCACCCTTCTTGGTGACCAACTGTTTGACCCAAGCTGCCATCAGCTGCAGCCCATTTTGGTGCTTGACGAAGCAAGGGATGCGTGGTGACAGAAGAACAAAGAGTCAGTATTTCATTTGAGTTCACTCTCACATGTTGTGCATCAACTGTTTCTCTTTGCGCTAGAATCGCAACTGTCCCTGTTTGGTTGATCCGAATGCAGCTGTGGCCACAGCTTCCCCCGAAGAGGTGTATCCCAAGGTTCTGCTGGTGGTTCAGGGTCTGTGCCCTTTTCTTCGCTGTTCAGCCGAACAGCACGCCGGCCCCGACTCTCCGCGACGTGAATCTGCGCGACGACGCAAAGCCGACACTTGGTAAAGCGTTTTAGCGTCGGTTGCTTAGCGCCTAATGATCCGGTGTGAAATGTGATTAGCGCGTAAATGCTGCGCGCATTAGAGCTGTCGAGTCCAACCCGTCAGAGTGGGCAGGGCTGAGCCCCGGGATCCAGATCAGTGCTGTGGGCAGCGGCTGGGATCCAGATCAGTGCTGTCCACAGACAGGTGTGACTGTTGAGAGGCTACGGTGCTGGTGTGGGGTGGGGCTCAAATGCTCAAGACTGCACGAAAACCATGCAAGAACGCAGCGAGATCAAGCAGCGTGGCACGTCTGGGCACCGTGACGTCGTGATCCACCAGAACCACGAATCGAACACGTCAGACAACGAGCAGAACGAGCAAATTACCCTTGAGACGTTCGTAGTGTTGAACAGGACAGACATTCTGATCAAGTGAACCACTGTATGAGCACTGAGGAAAACTGGGAAATTTCATCTGCACTTGACTCAGTTGGACCTTCTGCCTATTACTTGTACTGAGCACAACCAACACATTCTGCTTGAAGTGTCAATGTGTCCGTTTGAGTCTGCGACATTTTGACGAACGAATCCATCGTGTGACAGGCTTTTCCAGAAGGATCAATCACCAAACTCCGTGAGCTAACCTTCTTGGATAACAAGAACAAGTGCAGGGGGTCAGGGTCACTCAATATCCGTTGTCTCCATCCCTCATGGCTCAGCCCCCGAGTTTCTCCTGGAAAACAGGCCGCAAACGTTTGGCGCACTCGGAGATATTGGGGTCGATGGTGTTTGCGGCCCGTTTTACAGTCGCTGTGGAAAATAACGCGGAGCGCCCGGGCCTCATGGCTGATTGCTCGCGAAGGCTTGTCAACGCTGATTACAAACACTCTCGGGGCGGGCGGGCCGCCCGGCGCCGGGCCTCCCCAGAATCTGAATCCCATTTGCCCCTCTGAAGTCGCTCCACTTTTGCGGGAGAGCCGAGGCAGATGACAAGTCTCTTCGTTGTTTTGTTGCTGGGGTCGGAGAGGGGTGGGTTGTCCTTGGCTTCAGAGCTGTCATTGATGTGCCTGGATGTGCATCCAGGTTGTTTGTGAGCCCAATAATTTTTGGATCCAGTTCTACACTGTCACCAGTTTTCAACGAACCCTGCTTGTGCATCGAGAGATTGACCCCTGGAGTCAACTCCCGACGAAAATCTGGACCCGCCCCTTGTGTCCCCAACCCACTTCAGTCACATCTGCTCAACGCCTCTCCAAGAGGTGATGCTTCTCAAACGCTAGATGCGCGGACAGTTTGAAATCTCTTCTGGACTTCAAGCACCAGTCCATAATGGGAGACCAGCTCTTGAGGAGTTGAGTGTCTTCTCACCACTTCTTGAAGAAGAAGCAAAGCGTCTGTGCTTCCGACGGATCCATGGGAGGATGAGGTATGGACTCGGATGGCCCCCGAAACAATAAGTTCACCTCCCCCAGAAATCGCTGAAAAGATTTCTTTGTTGTTGCAGCGGACCCTTTTTTGCCCAACCAATGGTGCCGATCAATCCCGCACCACAATGTTTGGACATCGTCCAGATTGTAGGAACTCCACTTTGTCATCTTTGCTTTTCAGTTTTGCGTCCACTGGTGACATGTCTGGCTGTCAAGGCGAATTGGTCTGGTGGACAGGGTGACAAAGAAAGGCGCGAGGCGTGAGTAACAAAATCTGACGACAAGACGCATTCTCGAGCATGAAACAGAGATTTGAGTGACAAGCAGCTTTGGTTGAGGTTTGAGTTTCACGCCTCAGGCTCCGACAGACGCCTCCCGCAGATCGGTTGCCATGGAATCCGGATTTGTGTTGTCATGTTCCCATCAGCGCGTTACACCTCGCGTTTGATGAATTGGTTGTGATGATGGTGGTAGGTGTTGTCTGCTGTCGTGTGTGTGTGTGTGTGTGTGTGTGTGTGTGTGTGTGTGTGTGTGTGTGCGTGTTAGAATGTGTGTGTTTGATTCTCTCTGGAAACCCAGCTGTTGTCTGCCTCTCTTTTGATAATTTTATTTGGCAATCTAGTGTAGGTGTGGGTGCAAAATTCATGTTTGTTACTGTCCACAATGCCAGGCGCAGAAGACCAACGAACACAGTGATAAAGATGTCAAAAGAAGAAAAACCACTTCCCGGAACCTCCACACTCTACAACTAACAAGGGACGAACTGACCACGAACTGGACACGCCTGTATAAAAACGAGGGTTTTGATTCAAAATGGGCTGAATGTCACTTGATATCTGATCAGCCTCTGCGCTGCAGACCGGGATGAGAGGAGACTACGAGTTTAATCCGAGCTGATTGGTTTTGCGGGAGGGAGGCTCCCACTGATCGGCTCATTTGAAACTTGATGCCGTCCACAACCCACACCAACTATTTCTGTTCAGGTTTGCCGTTTTTCGCTTCCGCTCTTTCCTCGTGGACAGAAAATACGCAGGTCACTGACCAGTAAGTCAATGTTAATGACCAGAAAGACATCGCATCATGTATTTTTCAAAGTTTATGCGTCAATGTTTCCTTTTGGGCAAACGTTTGGAGGGAAGGTCCAAACTTGTGACCATGAATGAAAGTCGTTTGGAAAGTGTTCTGCGACGTACCCTCCCCCGCCACACACATTTTTACAGACCCCCGTCGTGATGCACACAGCAGGTGGCACGAGCTGTTGTTTGTCGGTTTTGCCTGCCAAAATGATACAGAGGACACTTGTATCACTGGCAGTGTTCACGCTGACATCACCTGTAGAAGAACCAAATTTGTCAAAACTGCTATCACCGAAACATACCTGTGTTGAGTCTGGTGCTGTTGAACGGGAAGACACCACGACATGTTTCAAGCCACGACTATCTTGCAAGGCTCGGCGGTTTTGTCTTCATCGTTTGAAATTTTGGCTTCATTCAAATGTCCTTTTGCTTGTTCTTTGGCACGAGCATTGGACGTGACAGAACAGGTCTGCTGTATCTCCCTACTGCAGCTGACGTGGAGCAGTGCGATCCACCGGGGACGCTTGATTGGCTAAATGCGTCAGTTCCCTCGAGGTTGTTCTTTGTGAACCTAAGTGGAGTCCAAGGATCAGTTGTGAGCAACGCTTTTGCCCGGATTTTGCTGATTCCAGTGAATTTGCGTGAGATTTGGGGATCAGAACGCGAATTGCTTTCACAAACGAAATTGCAAGGACCCATTGCACTGTGAAATTGTGCCGTTGTTCTGCGGATGTACTCGACTTGACATGGCACACACACGCGCCGACGCGAGAGCACACGCACACACACACACAACACATACACACAAACACACACACACACACACACACACACACACGTACACCACTTGGCAGTGAGAAGCTACTGCAGCCCAATCCACCCGAAACACCAACAAATAGAGACAAACTCTTGGCACACATACAAAACAGGAATGAGGTAAACACGGACAAAGTTTGAAGAGAAAATGTCAGGCCTCATTCTGTACACGCAGAACAAAAGGCTGCTGTTTTATTTTTTATCCTTTGTAGCCACTTCAAAATCGGTGAACCAGATCACTGTCTCAACAGCATTTGGCTTATCGAGCTCCAAGAACTCAAGCAACCCAACCCAACCCAACCCAATTCGACCAAGTACAATCTCACAGTGTAGGCGAACTATGCACAAACCTGAGCAGGGAAAAGGGATCAGATCAGCGGCGCACGGCAGGCTTCGTAATGCCTTATAACCCGCCATTCAGGTTCAGCGGTAATGGAGGCAGAGGAATTGCGGGGCGAGGCTGGTTTGGGGATCAGCGGGAGTCTCTGGCCCCAAACTTGACAACAAACTCAATCACAACAGCAGAAAAGCACCAATCTGGCTTCATCTACTCTCATTTACTCGGAGCCACTCTCCCTGGGTTTGACTCTTGAGGGCACGAGAGTGTGGCGTGGGCGAGCCCCAGTTCGGGACGGAAGCTGTTCTCGTTCTGCGAAGGACCAGGTACTGAAGCCTGGGTCCTGTGTGTGTGTGCCATCATTGATCATTCGCCTTCACACAACAAATGAGAATAGTCCTTGCTTTGTGTTTTGTTGCACGCCCATTTTGTCAATTCTGCTTGTTCCTGTAGGTGTACGAGTACTTGCAGCGAACTCCATTCTTTTTTGCATGCACCCGTTGCAGTGCGTCACATGATTTCACCCTGGATCGAACCAATGCTCAGGCTGGAGTTTTCATCTCAAAGTCCTGGATCAGGTGCTTCACCCACGCCCGAATTTGCGTCCTGCAGATGTGTGTCCGTTGTGGGGACAGGCGAGGTGATCAAAGTCCTTCACATCTTCCCAACCAAGTACCTTCTTGACCATCAACCAAACCTCTTTGACCACAGTTTCAGATCTTCCTTGACTGGGTCGTTTTTGACCAGCCATCCACTTGTACACAACCACAAGAAAGAGGAACCACAGAGGACCCAAGAGGTTGACTCTCCTCAACCAAATCATGGATTTGATCCAGAGCCAAAAGTTTATGGTCCTCAAATATCCTGCATTGTCGTTTTGAAGAAATTGGAACCAACTTCAGCTGCAACTAGAACTGACGACTGAGCTCGTGGCCGCCCCACCCCTCCCGTCCCGGGTGAGTGTGTTGCGGGTTGAGCTGCAGATGGACTGTGACTGCCGAGGTAATGTGTTCCATTACAGCAGCGATCACTCGGGTCCACAACCGTCTCTCAGCGCAAATTACTCACCAGCCTCACCCCAAATCGAACCCGCGCGCCACGGACGGCGTGCATTGTGCGGATGGAGAGTCACCGCCTGATTCGAGATCCATTGTGAGAAAGCTTTGTCTTGGGGAAATTGCAGCAGCACAGTATGACACAAACACACAATGTGCTTTTGTTTTCAGTGCTACGAAGATCTATCATTCAAATGTTAAACTGTTCGTGTCTGCGCGGTTGAGCCGAATGTGTAGTCGGTGAGGTAATCGCAACAGAGAAGGAATCGCGCTGACCGATCAAAAGAACAGAAGAATCTAACATTTAAATGATAGATCCTCGTATGAGACTGACATCTTCACCACCTCAACCCTCTTGCCCCTGACATGACCAGGTGGGTCCACCTTTTGGAAAAGGCCTTTTTGGTCTTGAGCCGCCCCCGCCCGGACCACATGTGGGTGACCCCTCTGATGAGGGGGCGCTGACTGTTATTGCGCCACATTACAGGCTTCTCCGCAGACTTCCCGCCACAAATACATTTCCCGCCGCAAATTGGACGTCGAGGGTCGAGTTTCCGAGCCGCTCGCGATATTTGGCGGGAAATGCGCAAAGACGGAAGCAGAGAGAAGAAGGACTCGCCCGACCCATTCTGATGCAAATGTCCATGACCATTGCGAGTGAGTGTGGAAAATGTTGAAACAGGCAGCGAAATTTATCAGACTTGCATTTTCCCTTCCGGTGCGGCCAGAAAAATTGTATGCACACGCACACACACGCACGCACGCACACACGCGAAACTCGTTTGCAAATAGATCAGTCAAACGAGTTTCTTTTCAGTGTATCACAGCCGGGCTGAGAAACAGTGGCCATCATCGGTGTCGCCGCAAAAAACCAAGCAGCTTTTGTTAGTTTGCAGCTGTGTTTCCAACGCAGGTCCACAAACAGGAGGACACCTCTTCCTGAGAGCGATATGAGTCACGGTGCAATCCCTGTTTTAAATACCGCGAGATACGGAGAACTCACATTGACAAGTCGACCTCCCCCTCAAGTACTCTTCGATTAAAGACAATGGGAGAGATCGATAGGCGCTAATCACAGATCAAAGTGATTGATTGATTGACGGATTGCATTACGGATTGCGGGCCATTGTGGATCCAATGTCCATTAATGGCTGATCAAACCCCGCAATTGTTTTGCACAAATTACACTGTTTGCCTCAGTCTGTACTGTTGCACTGTGAAGCAGCTTTGCTCTGTTTTCGTTCCAATTTGAGACTGTACCATTGGGCATCACCAACCCCAGCCCGCTTGCCACTTTGCATCAAGTTTTGACAAATTCAGCACACACCTGTTAGTGTGTTGATCACAGACAGACGGGACCAAGGTTCATCACATACACAGAGTTGGAGGCCCCAAGGTTGCATTTCTCTGTTTGACAGGGCCGTGTTTCAGGTCCTCTGCGTGGTCTTTCGAATGGGAGGTGCATCAGTCCTGAAAAGCACGCAAACCTTGAACACAAAACAGTTTCTAGATCCTCACTGCACGTTTTCACAACAAATTGAACATTTTATCACACAACAGGCAAATGAACTGTTTCCTCATTTTTCGCATATTTTTTTTCAACAAAGTTCAGTGTTTCAAGTTGGAAGAGCTGTTCTTGAAAGCAACAAGCGGCTTTCAACAGAGCGAATGTTGTTTCTCAAAAAGTGTGTGCCTTTGAGGAATTTTCAAGGCATTCAATGGGTTCAAGTATATTTTCTGTGAATTGAAAAGTTCTTTTTCTTTGTACGAAAACAGCAAAATATAGCAGCATCTGGAAATTCCAAAACGTCAACAAGCTGCTTTCGGGGGTCTGAGATCTGTATTGTACGTGTGTTCGTTTTTCCGCTGCAGAACGTCGTGCTCAAACTGCGGACGCATCTACGCTCGTACACCAGTGCGTGACTGCCACGTTCGTTCAGCGGGACTGGTCATGCACGGGGTTTGTGGACCAACGCTTGATCTTGATCTCTGCGTTGACGTTGGCCATCCCTCCAGCTGCCTCATGACAGGCTGACAGGGGATGATCACTGATTCCCTCAATTCTCTGTAATTTAACACTCGTTACAGGCGACGGATGATCTGACACACGCGGATCCAGGGACTGCAGCCGCAGCGCGATCTGACGAGGAAGGGCTCCCCAAGTGACAGGAAGATTCCGTTGACTCATTTGACGTTCAAAACAGTGAATCTCACGGCAGGGTCAAACTGTGAGTTTTCAGAATTTTGGAGTTTCACGCAACAATGATTTTCCAGAAGCCAACACCTCGTCTCATTCACATCCACGTTGTTGGGGACTCACATTGTGACTCCACAATTGACGGATTTATCAGGCCTATTGCTGCACCAAATCCACAGAATCGAGTTATGTTTCGTCAGATTAAGCCAGGAGATCGGTGTGGATCTGCGTCCGGATTTTCCTTCTGATCTGATGAGGATGAGAGAATCTAAAGCGGACAATTGATGGGGAACAATCAGGGATAATTACTCGTTTCTAACTATGAGAAGCTCTGATCGCCTCGCGCGGATTCCGAATGTCCCCTGCGTGTCAAATGCTCGTGTTTCATATCAGCGTACAGTATGTCCGTGCACCAAGCTGCAGTCAGTGTGAACCAGCAGGACAACGCACGGCAGCTTTGTGAAGTTTCACACAAGGGAAGCACTAAGAATGAAAACTCAGTTGGACAAAACAAATGCAGCAGGGTTGCGTGGACACTTGTTCATCGTTGTCTTTTTGTTTGATTCTCCCCCAAAATGGGAACAATAAGAATTGATTGTTGTGATTGCAAGAAAAAGTGCGCAAGATGTGGAGATAAAAAGGCGGGAATGAACCACTGCCTTTATCCAGAATATGGGTGTGGTTTCATCATGGCAAAGAGAGCAGAAATTCAAGCAAAATTCAAATGACGTTGCAAACGACCGAACACAAAGGGAAGGAAAACACAATCTTGACACATTGTTCCACGCACGTACAAGTTGGGTCCTGCTGCACACACAGTTTGGACCTCATGCCTGACTATAGACTTTGGATCACCACAAACAAAAGTCGATGTGTACAAGAAAAGTCGGAACCTCTTCAGCGAATCCTATCGTGACTCCCCCGCTGCTTGGATCTGTGTGGAGATGTGTTGCTGCCGGTGAGAGACAAAAGGGGAAGAACCGGGACCTGTGATGCCTGTGGCAAGGCCACATCGATTGGAACCCCACTGATACAACTGATCAAAAGCACAGATTCTATTCCAAGACAACACCATCAGATGGGGAAAAGCAAGATTTTGGGAGCGGGCAGGAGGGGTCATGGTACACATCGCACTGGTCAGCACGGTTGGGTTGGCCAAGCACAGAAGGCTCGCAAAATAAAGGGTCCTGATTCTTTCTGAAGTTCGACGACCAAGAACTTGTCAGGTCCTGATGAAGACAAATGGAACGAAAATTTAAATCAAAAAGAAACAAAATTCCTAAAAGGACCAAATGCGTGAAAAACAAAACGAGCATTTCCCTCAACGTGTGTATGGCTCTGGCTCTCTTCTCAAAAGAAAAAAATCAAACTCTTGGCTACAGAGAAATCTCATTGCCTGTGTCCCACGGACTTTCACCGTGGTTCCGGAAATTCCAAGATGGCGACCGGAAGTCACGTTCATTAGGATCTTCACACGTGCCAAGAGGGCGTGCTTCCGCTTGATATTAATTGTAACTAATTACTAGCTTCTTAAAAACTGCTGAAAGCTGCTCCTGCCGACTTGAAAGGAGCTTTGAAGCGATTTGCGCGGTGGAACTGTGAAAACAAGTTCCTTCGAGTAGGCTTCTGACCAGGTATCAATTTCAACTCAAGCAGCGCAATTTTCCTGCTTTCTCACTCACGTCACAGTCGATTTGCGACGCACTGAAAGCTGAAGACCACAATCACTCGAACAGTGCTGGTCAGAGCGGTGGAAAAGACTGTGAACCTTGAGGAACCACAATCGGGCTCGCATGAGCAGCAGACCTTGCTGCAAAAAAAGGATTGAAGCACAGACCAAACAAAAAACAAAATTCGCCTGAAAATCACAAGACTAATCACCGTGCCTTTCCAAAGATGCAGATCGTGTCTGTTCTTTGCATGATGGACGTCTGCCCCTGTTTAAAGAAACCTCCAGGGAGTGTCCTTGGTTCTCACAATCCTTTCTTGGACGGTGAAAACGAGCACCTCACAAAAAATATTGACAGTGCCTTTTTCAGCGGCTGTTTTTGGCAGTGTATCGACAGGGTCGGAATCCCACTTGCCCGGTTGGGTTCCAATTTAAAAGGTAAAGGATCTTCAAGGGGCCCGATGCCAAAGCCAAAGTGTAATGTTAAAGTTGGGGCGGAAATGAAGCTTGGTCTTTGTGAGGAGTTGCTATGGGAACTCAACACGCAAAACGGCTCTCAACGAAAAGTTTTTGGCTTGTGCCTTTGGAGGAGAATGAGGGTTTTTGCAGACGTTTCCGCAGTTGACAGCTTGTAATTGATCCAAAGAAGGTAGGAAGAAAGAAAGCAAGAAAGAAAGTACGGGAAGAGAGAAGAAAGAAAGAGAGCAACAAACAAAAAAGGAAAAGAAAGAAAGAGAAAGAAAAAACTGAAGACAGAAGGAAAGAACAAGAGAAACAAAGACTGTAGAAAGGAAACTTGTTGGGAACAAATTCTATACAAGTGTTGGAGGCATCAGCCATCTGCACAAAGGAGCGCCTGGACGAACACGAATGTCTCTTGGCACTGAAAAGCTGGAAAACTGACCGTGCAAGCATGCGCAAGCATTCCGATGTCGTTTCGGAGCTTTGCACCGTATCAGAAACGTTCTTTTGGAAATGGCGCAACTTCTTTGTTCCCTGACCCGGGTGTCTCGATGAACATGACATCTGCAGCACAGATTTGCTGCATGCTTTGTCGAAGTGCCCTGTGAATAGAGTTTGCTGCAAACAAGATGCCAGGTCCAAGTGATTTGTGCGTTCCTGTTGATCTGTGCATTCGTGTCGTTTGGATCCCGAAAATTTTTTTCATTCAAATGTGTCAAACACGGCAAACAGAAGAAAAACAGTCGCAAATCGTCCTGACAACACGTCAAAAATCGCTCAGCAACACACATCGCCTGTTTACCCATTTTCCTTTCTCGAACAAAGCCAAAGCTCGCTAAATCTTTTGTGCATTTTTTTTCAAATTGCTGAGATTGGTCCGTAATTGGTTGGCTCGGAGGCTTTGATAGCCTATCAGATTTGGTGCGGCAGGTTTCAGATGGACAGATAAGAGTGAAGTGGGTGCGCGTGAATAGGGCTGTGCACTGGGTTGATACAGTTCATGTCAAGGCATGTGTCCATTGGAAAGCTTTTGGAGGATAAAATGGTTTTTCGTTTCTTTGACGTTGTTTGCAACAAAAAAATTGCTTTTGAAGATCGGCTCTTTTGTTTGTGTTTTGTTTGTGGCTTAGTTCGCATTTTTATTTCAGAACGAAATCATTTCAGTGTGCTAGGCATAAGAATCCTTTGAATACGCAATCCAGACAGAGGATTCAGTTTCAGTTCTTGTGTTTGCAGAGAAGACAGATTCCTGAACCAAGAGAAAGCTGTATCAGCACAATGCTGCCATCTACTGTTTGACTCAAGCACCACTTCACACATTTTGGCTTTTGGTTTGTAAAAATTTGTACCGTTGTGGTCCGCTGAGGGATACAACGGACAGAAAGTGGAATTCGTTCTGCGGCCGAAAAATACGAGGAAACCATCTTTGCAGGAGCATGAGAACCCGGTCCCCTCCCTCCGCTCAGTCCCTGGTCACTTTTGTCCCCAGCAAGGAATCTGGGGAGCCTGTTGGCCTCTCGCGTGACATTTTGTCCACTGTCAGATCTTGGGACACCCGAAAACACATAAAAGCGCGCACAAGCATGAAAAGCGTGCTGAGTCCTGTTTCTTCACCACAACTACAGTCGGAGAGCAAAAAAGAAAAACGAAAGGCTTGTACGCACTTGTTGTGTTTTCGGGTCTCAGATCTTCATGTTTCAGATCTTCATATCTCGAAGGTGTAGTTGCCCCCCCCACACACACACACACTCAAATTCGAAAGGTAAAAGGGCCACTCTCGCTCAACGAAATCTTGCTTCCACACCCATGCGGCCTCTTGGTCTTAACTGACGCGCCTCCTTGTTGTTGTGTGTGAACAAAGGGGAGGGGGGCGCCCCGCCCTGATCCTACGAAAATTTAACACCTGCGAAGCCAGTGGAGAGGAGAGGGAGCGGGTATTTGACGACAGAGCTTCTGCGGTCAGAGAAGTAGACTCCTACATTCACTGATTCTAGTTTATTCCTTCGAACAATTTTCGAGCGAATTTTTAATTTTCCCGCTTCTCCCCCACATGTTTTCTTGAGGTGGCAGCACCACCAAGCCTGTCCCTACAACGTACACGAACATTTGACCAGTCACCAGCGCCCCCTCTCTCGTTTATTTTCACCCTGTCCTTTCAACCTCCATGTAGCCGCCACCAGCCCCGCTGGGCAGGGAAGAGTCCCCTCATCCGTGACAGTCGGGCTGTTGCCCCATGAGGCAGGGGCACTTCTCGTCACCCCGTGCAAACGAGTCAAAGTCCCAGGTTCTCCGTATGATGGAACGACACCAATTCTGTCTGCCTCTTATTCCCCCCCCCCCCAAGTGAAAAGCTGGTGTCACTGCAAACAGTCCTTGAGCCCACGACCAACTTTGGATCCCGATCAAATGCTGGCGCCACCCGACCCTCATCCCTCTGAATCTTGTGCTGGGATTTGCTTCTGGAATGTGCTGACACCTGTCCAAGTCCTTGTGTGTGATGGTAACGTCACAACAGGAATCTTGGAACTTTGTGTCGTTTGAGTTTGTTCAAGTCTTTATCTTTTGCAAAAAACAGACAAGGAAACCCACACACCCCACGGGGGAATATACCTGTGGGGTGAGTCTCTCTGGACAACCAGACCAATTGACAAGGTTTCTGATGTTTGCCCCCTCCCCAACACCATGCAGACCCTTGCCTGTGAACAATGTACAGAATTCGAGGTACAGTAGGCGCACTGTGAACCTTCAGGACGAAAGTTCGTCAATTAGAAGTGAAGGCTCCGTGGCCATTTCGAGTTGGTTCGCTTTGCTGGAAATTCTGATGAGATCAGACCCCAGGAGCTGCGGTGTGCTGAACAAGTCGCACAGACAACAGGTCTATCCATGCAATGCACGTGCCAAGCTGCATTGCAACTTTTGTTTTCATTTACACTTTGAATTTGTCGGAGTAGGGTGCACAAAATTTCACGAAAGCAGTGCGTCCAGGTCAGACCCTTTGACAGACAATTTACCAATGGCCCCTTTTGTACTTCCGAGATTCTTCATGTTGTTGTATATATGAGTGAAGCCCCAGTAGTGATGTTGTAGTATAGTTTATTGTAGAGTATGAGTTGGAGCTCAGTGGTTTAGGCTACCTTCCTCTATGGTGTCAC
>JAAUXT010150680.1_pt1 | contig 18080 bp, 23 predicted proteins | sample 7278171 | NCBI WGS metagenome assembly JAAUXT01 (sample SAMN14350112, study PRJNA611818) | marine sediment metagenome | isolation source: surface marine sediment (1.8m) | place: French Polynesia: Moorea | collected 2018-08
AGCTGATTCGAGATGTAGATACACACAATTCTCTTTCTTTCGGTGAAAAAACCTGAAAAATATGAACAATAAACGTGAAGTGTGCACCAAGTAACGGGCCCTAATACTACTGGCAACCTCCTCAAATCACCTGAACACCAAGAAGAGTCACATCCCATCGCACTGCTGCTGGAGTGTTGACCCACATCTCCTCAATCTAACCAGTCTCAAGAAATGTGAAGACTTTCTTCTGATGTGAGGCGTGGGACATAACACAGTTTCGCTTCGAAGAAAACCATTCAATACAACCACAATGACCTACCGCAGCATTTTGAAGGAACCCGAGCGATAATTGAGCGAATCCCAGAATGCACCGCTTTGCCACGTAAGTTGCCATCTTGGATCAAAACAAACTTCTGCAGTGAAACTCTGGTTGCATATGCGTGGAGTCGACGATGGGAGGCTCTCAAAGTTCTCCTATCCCAGGAGGAGGCACCGAAGGCTACCATGTCCTCAGGGTGAGTTGATTCAACGAGAGGAACAAGTAGAAACTTCGATGTCTGTTGACCGGCACTGATTCCAGGTGCCAACTCAGCATTGACATCCAGATTTCATCACTTAATTTGTGAGTTTTGGGGCTCCAAATCCCGTTGCTTGCTCAAATCGATTTCAGGATCTGATGAAGCTGATATGCAAACGGAGACGTTGGCAAAATTGCAGGTGTGTTTGACGACTGTTGCAGGTGCAGGAGGGATCCCCCGGACACAGGGCTGGACTCGAGGCGTTCTTCGATTTCATCGTCGCGATCGGCAACACGCGACTGGTGAGTTGGACCAAATTTGCTTCTTCCACTCAAAATTGCCACGTTGACAGTGACAAAGTAGATGTGGTGACGGGGACTCGGAGGAGTGACCGACAGCTCACCGTGCAGACAGTTCACCACTTGGGTTCTGGCAACTCGGAATTTCGAGCAGACTCTACCTGCTTTTGAGCAAGTTTGGAAACTGTTCTACACAAAGCCGAACCACGCGATGTGTCACCACGCACGTCTCTCAATCTGATTGCAACCTGTAGGATTTGAACGTGGCTTTGCTGAAAAGTTTTCCTGCGGCAGATCGTTTTCTGAAGTAGAATCTACGTACAACGAAGTACCAGAGGGTGATAGAACTCTGCGCGGTTTGGAGGCATCCGTCCCTCGCGCAGAAACTTATTTTACTTGCGTAGAGCTTTCCCAGTCCTCGCAGTGTTGTGCACAAGTGACAAAGTAGTCTGATGTTGCGACTATTTCGATTTATTGATGTTCGTGAACAAAGAAACGAAAGGGGACAACGACAGCATGCACTTCCCGAATGACACAGAACATTTTGACCCTCATGCGAACAAACATGTGAAAGCTGCGTGTGAAGGAGTTCAACACAGCTGCTGCTTTCGTTGCGCAGAACCAGGACAACGAGACGCTGAAGGATCTGCTGAAGGCGAACGTGGAGAAGCCGGTCAAGATGCTCGTCTACAGCAGCAAGACGCAGCGTGTGCGCGACGTCGAGCTGATGCCCAGTCACAACTGGGGCGGCCAGGGGCTGCTCGGCGTCAGCATCAGGTGAGGATCCAGTCAAATTTGTTGCAGGGATTGTACTGGTTGAAGCGAGGTATCCAGTTTCTCTCCCCCGACCACACGTGACGTTTCTTTCCTCACGTGTGCAGGTTCTGCTCGTTCGAGGGCGCCAATGAGAACGTGTGGCACGTGCTGGACGTGCAGCCGGCGTCACCTGCGTCGCTCGCCGGGCTCCGGTCCAACTCGGACTACATCATCGGCGCAGACTCCATCCTGCACGAGGTGAGGCACTCGGGCAAGAACTGACGCCGAAGACGAAGGCGCGTTGACTGTGCTGACTGAAAACGTCAGGCCACGGCCAAGACACCAAATGGTGTGAACTGGAATCCACTTGTCTGTTATGACGAGACTGACGCACGAGATGTTGTGTTTTCCTTGTGAAGATTGTGGGACTGGGGGAGGGGCGGGGCAAGTTTGCAAGCAGTATAGGCTTTCGGCGATCGGTATGAACCAGGCTTTACGAATTGAACGACGACCGCTGTTCATTGATTGCAGTCGGAGGACCTGTTCACACTGATCGAGTCTCACGAGGGGAAGCCGCTCAAGCTGTACGTCTACAACACCGAACTGGACTCGTGTCGGGAAGTCACTATCACCCCAAACGGGGCGTGGGGCGGTGATGGCAGGTGCGTGTAAACCAATTCTCTCGTTGCTTGACATTGGGGGAGGGGGTGGTGCGATCGCGCGTTGGAGTGCACAGACGAAGAGCAATTAGAAGTTTTCGTGTTGTGTGAATTATTGCACACAAAGCCCCTTTTTTCGCACGGGTACCCGCACAGTGAACAACGACCAAACGGGCAAAAGTTCGTTTGATGTTGTCTTTCAACACGTTCTGTCCTTTGCAGTCTGGGTTGCGGTATCGGCTACGGCTATCTGCACCGCATCCCGACCTCGATACACGATGATTCTCCCAGTCACGACGCCAAAGCGGCGCCCCTCCCCAACGCCGCTGCACAGCAGGCGTCGCCGCTCCCAGCTAAAACTCCGCCAGCTGCAGGCGATGGGTTCTCGGAGGTAAGAATCACACTGCAGGGACGAGGTTTCTTTCAAACCCTGGAGAACGACATACTGCTCCCTTGTCTTTCGCTTCTTGATTTCCTGAAAAAATTTGAAAAGTGCAGCGTGCGCTTGGTTGGTGAAACACTGTGCGTTGCTACTTCCGAGTCAACTTGGGCATTTTGTTTTGTTTGTTTCCTGGTAGGAAATGCATGCAGAGTCTAAGGTAAATCTCAGTTGTGTGCGCAGTTAGCTGCTCTGACAAACGTTCAATACTGGGAGGAATTGTCGGGGAATCTGATCGAAATTTGTCAAACTGAGTCTCCCCCCATTGCTTCTGTCAGCCAGAGACACCTGTTTGCGTTGGTGAGGCATTGCTTTCGTTTGTCTGATTACAATGCGGCGAAACCATTCTGTTCTTGCAAGCATTACCAGGCTATTTGTCAACGTGTAAACATAAAGCATCACAAACGCACACACATGGGTCTCCACACTTGCACTCACTGAAAAATTAACACCGGCTCCAGGCTATTTTGTTTTTGCTTGCGCTGCGGATGCTCAGGTGACTCGTTTCGTTCACGAGAATGAGAGTGACGAGCGAGACAGCGAATGCGGTGTGTGTGATCCACTGGATGTCAAAGCAGCAGCGTGGAAAAGTGCAGCTGAATTGGCCACTTGTCCCGACGTTTCGGAACAAGAGTTTGGCGAGATTGTCAATTTGGAAAGTGAAGATGTCATTGTTTGTGATCCTTCTGGGAGTATCGAAGATGGGGTCAACGGCGCAGAAGTGTGCGCGATGAGTCTGAAAGAAGAGCTGGAGTTTGCAGCAGCCCAGCAAAGTCGAACAGTGGCGATTGGTGATGTTGAGGAACCAGCTGCAGCTAAGCAGAGGGAATTGGATGAACTCACGATCAACAAGGGATCAGGTGACGAGAAGTCATCAGAAGACAGGAAACCGGTGGAAGTGAAAGCGGAGCGGAGTGTTGAAGCAAATGAAGACAGTGAGAACGAAAACAAATTCGGAAACAAAAGTCGCGTAAGTCGCGACAAAGAAGAAACAGAGCACGAGGGAAGGGAAAACGAAGGAGAGTGCAGCAAAGATACGGACGAAGCAGAAACAGGCGCGCGGAACAAATATTTCACAGAAACGGGCGAAGAGGTGTGAATGTTGTACACGTAGCTTGAAATAGTGTTTGCTTGAGCTTCATTTATCGCTTGTCGAGGTGGTAACGCACATGTGACCGGAAATTTATGAATCCTTTTGTAGTTGGGATGAATTGAGACGGCCCGACACGAATGATTTTCTCTCGCTTGACATAGAGCTGTGATGAAGTCGGGTTGTCTTGTTCATCTGTGGTATTTCACGCTATTTGAGTCAGTCAGCTCTCAGTTGCGTGGACACCGGGTCAAGGAAATCAAGAAAATTCTTTCTGTGTTTTGCTCTGCCTTGTCAAGACAGCCTGGAACTGTGTCCACGTAAAGAGAGCAACTGCACTCGGATCTCCAGTGTCACAACTAACAGTCAGCACCAACGAAGAACCAATTATTTGAAGGTTTCACCCAAAGCGTACGAACCAAGTCGTCCTGCACAGCGTCTCAAGTTCAGAAAATCAAGTTTCTTCTACCCAGCCGTCACATTTTTATGCTTCGTGAAATCGAAAGTTTTAGATTTCGTTTTCACTTTGTTGCAGGTTGCGCTGGGGACGCCGGGTTCCAACGTGACGCAGGGGATCGCCGCCATGTCGCTCAACCCCGCCATGACCACAGGTGAGGCGCTGTGCGCCACTGCGGCGAACCAGGAAATAGAAATGCGCAGTCCTTTGTCACTGTGCAAACTGATGGGCCACCTGTGTTTTCAGGGTCTCCCACGATCCCCGTGATCCCGCCCGTGTCGGACGTGACCCCGGGGCTCGGTGGGGTGCAGCTGCCGGGCAGCACCGCCGCCTCCCCCGCCGGGCTGGGCGCGCCCGTCGCCGTGGGTAGCGGCGCTGCACCTCCCGGGACCCCCGGCTCCACCCCTGCGGGCATGTCGTCAGCAGCAGCGTCTCCGGGCACTTTACCAAGCACCATACCTGGCCTGCCCCCAACCACAGGTAATGCCAGCTGGAGAAGGAAAAATGCTTGTATCATGACTCGGCTTTTTGCGTGCCAGCTGTGTGTGTGTCTGGGGTTTGGATGAACAAATTTTGCAAGCGAATGTCTCTTTGCGGCCTTGCTCTTTTCCACGCCAGATGTATTTTGTCCAGCTGATCAGCTGATTCTTTGTCCACCCAGAGACCGAAACTTGGGCAAAGCCGGTACTTTCTCTCTTAAAGTTTATCAGTGGAGCTACATTCTGAGTTCCCTCTCAACCATTGTTGTTTGAAAGGTGGTTACGAATTCTGAGCGCGCCGTTGGTTGCAGGTGTACCGGACATTCCAGGGCTGCCGACGCTGCCGCCGCTGTCGAACCTCAACATCCCGGGGATGCCGCCCATCTCGCTGCCCCCGCTCACGGCGGTGCCCGGCCTCCCGCCCCTCAACACCTGTGAGTGTGCGCCTTCGCTTCGCTTCAACCTCTTCCCCCCAGCCTCATCACGTTTGAGTGGCCCCTACAACCAGCGCAGAATTTCCAGAAGTTATTATCACTGTTGATCTGTTTCAATTGGAGTTCTGCGAAGAAAGCTCAAAAGTGTCAGATGGTTGTGCTGAAAGAGAAGTTAGTGGGGTCTGGTTTTTGCTCTGAATCAGGCATCTGAGAAAAATAGCCCTTGTGGTCGTGAAAAATTGGTGCTAGCTTCACGCTGATTGTTATTGTTTCGTCTCAGCGTCGGCCGTGACGCTGCCGACGTCGCTCCCGATGCCGTCGACTCTGCCGAGCATCCCTCCCCTTCCGAGCGGCCTCCAGTTCCCAGCCACGCTGCCGGGCACGCCTCCGCAAGGTGAGGTTAGGGTTAGGGTCCCCAAGATGTGGACACACACACACACACACATACGACGCACGCACTGGTTGACCAAACTCAAGAACCTTTACGTGGGAAAGATGGCAACAAGGTGACAACACTCACACCGAGTCACAAGCTGCTCTCATTCCTTCAGGAAGTGTTCCAAGAACATGTGCAACTTAGATTTTGTTGCAGCAGCGGCTGGCTCGGTCGCCTCGACGACTCCGGTGACGGCGTCTCTTCCGGCGGGTGGTGCGGCGTCTGTGCCTGTGACGTCATCATCGGGTAGCAATCCTCCCGTGTCGCCTCTGGCGGCGATCGATGGAGCGTCGTCCTAATTACAACTTTCGGAGCACTCTGTTGGGACTTTGTTCAACTGCGACCAGAGCTGAAGTCTGGTCCTTTGGGACAGTCGAGGAAGGACGCGATGTTCGCAAGTGTGCAGTCTGATAAAATCTGGGTTCAGTCGTTTGGCAGGTATTTCGCTGTTGGGTGTTATTTGCACACTCAAACTCAGTGCACAAAATTTCTATCGTGACAGGGTGCAAGACACATTCACGTGTCTTGGTGAGTTTGTCGCTGGTCAAAGAGTCAAAATCAACTTCACTTGTTTCCTGCGCTTGAATTTTTCGTCGTTTTCAAAACGATATGTCTTGTTGCACATTTGTTTTCTCAAAGAACAGCACTGACCAATGAAGTCAATCGTTGAGAATTTCACTGACAAGTAGGTGGCGAAACCCGCATTGTGAACGCGAAAATTTCTTTGTTTTGTGGGTCCCACCAAAAATCACCAAATTCTACCTGCGGTTTCTGCATGCATGGTGCTGAACGGTTTCATGAAAAATGGAAGGCCAAAGGGACAAAATCGTGAATGAAGTTTGGACATTTTTGAGCCAAAATGTGTGCGTCCTGGCTGCAAAATCTCAATCTCCCTTTCTCGGAATCGGAGTTTTCAAACAACACACTGGTTTGGTGTTTTTTTTATTTTTTGAAATAGATTATTTATGCAGTATTGTACAATCTACTTTGTACATAGCACAGGTTGGCTTGGGTTGTGCCGATGTCGGCCTGACAAGGACGGTGCATTCCTCTACCGTCTGTCGGCTGATCAGTCACAGAAAACGCCTTGAACTCGTTTTGGTGGAATTACCGAACTTTCAGGCGTTGGGTAAATTTCAAATATTCGCATTGAATTTCCTGTTGAGACACAGTTGGATACGAACAACCTGCAGAGCTGCTGTTGCCCTGAGCTACGTCAAAAGTGAAAAATGTTTGGTGAACTGAGATGCAGCGAACCAGAGATTTTGATAGGCCAAAACATAAACCGAAAAATTGAAAAAAAAAAGAAAGAAAAAGAGTCAATTTCTAGTACAAGCCATTGATGGTGACTTTGTTTTTTTACGCGCCCGATGTCGCAATGCTGTCTCAAAAATGTTGGCCTCACAGAAAAAGGGTTCACAAGTTCGGCGGGCAGAGATACAACTCTGAACAAAACAAGTTCGTTCTGCACAATTCAACCGTCTAGTTCTTGAATGAATAAAACCAACTGTTCTGTTGAAATGTTGCCGTTTGATGGTGGCTTTTCTTTGCCGCCGATTCTCACTGCTGCGATATGATTCTGCCGTCCGGTCTTGATTCCGGAATAAATTCGTTGAGCAAATATCTGTGCCGTTCCACCTGCGGTTCCCATTCACTTTTCTCGTTCAATCAATTTGATCCACACTCCTCTCAGTGGCGAGTAAGAAAAGTTCTTTTTGATCGGCAGAGGGTGCTCGGATCGCGCGCACGTGACGATGTCCCAACGTTTGAGCATGCGCACGAGAGCGAATTTCATTTCCATGTAGGCGAAGCGCATCCCGAGGCAGTTGCGAGGCCCGGCGCCGAACGGGATCATGGCGACGACAGGACGCGCCGCCCGCCGCTCCGGCGTGTGCCTGGGGAAACAAACCAGAAACACGTAACTTCGTGATTTCTTTCAAACAGGAGGGAGAAGGGATGCACCCGGAGGTCCATTTTCCGTTCAACGGTTCACACAAATTGATGCACTGCAAACATCTCTCTAAGCTTCAACCTGAAGTTCTCACCTTTCTGGAACGAACTCATGCACGTCCTCGGGCCCCCACAGATCCTGGTCATAGTGCAACCAGTGTTTGTTGACGAACACGCAGACTCCCTTCGGGATGCGGAGGCCCTTCAGCTTCGTGTCCTCCAGGCACCATTTGAACTGCAGGCTGCAAACAATGTCAACGTCGTCTTGGATCGAAGCACCATGCAGGATATAGCATCAGTTCTCAACGAAACGGACGAACTCACATGTCTCCTGTGATGTTCACTCGGAACGACTCTTTGATGAACATGTCGAGATACTCGAGTTTCTGCAGCCCCTCGTAATCAGGCACCTCCTGAAAGAATCGATGAAATGAGGCCGTACAATCGGGCAAATCAAACAGGTGGCCCGTTTTGAGGTACTTCGCTCTGTGTGAAGGTACATGCACTTGACATGAGCCCACTGGGAGTGAGGATCTCCCTGGATCTGCGCAGGGTCTTCCTCATTCGCCACACATGAAAAGTGTGCAAGTAAGACAAGAGCAAATCTGTTTCTCTTGCACCGTCAGTCGTCATGCATCACTAACTCACGTCTCCCGGAAAGTGTTGCTCGATCTCGTCCTGGATGCGCCGCTGCATGTCCTGGTGCACAGCCAGGTCGTGCGTGATCTTTGCAATGGCGGAGGAAGTCGTCTCGTATCCCGCAGCCAGGAACATCATCACCTGGGCCTGCACCTCCTGCGGACAACAGATTCAACTTCTTGAGCTGCAGTCAGTGTGCCCGTCCGTGTACTCTGCGCCTGATGTTTAAACTCAGAATCAGCAAGCGCCTGCTATTGTACGGTTGGAAAAACATATTCAAAGCACACCTGTGTGGTGAGACCCTTTTTCTTCTTCTTGGGTTTCTTCGCGTCGCCGGTCTCTGATTGGTTCTTGAGTTGCTGTGCGTCGGAATCCATACTGACGGAGAGCGACTGGGTCAGCGCGTCTGACAGACTCCAACTGCTCACGTCTACCTCCTCTGCATTCAACAGAAGTTCCAAAATGTCCGTTCTCGAAGACTGAAAATGACAGGAACACAAGCGTCAACACACACAACCCAGTCTACGTTGCGAACAATTGAACAAAGCCCTCTGCACTTTCTCACCCTGTCCTCCTTGCGTTGATCAATGAGAACCTTGGCTCGGCGCAGGAACCAGTTGCGCGTGCGCAAGATTCTGCGCGATGCGAGACGTGACAAAAATGATTTCATTTTTGGGCCGAACATAACTGAAAGTACAAAACGCACAAAGGAATGGCGCGTCCGCGACTGACTCCACTTTTACCAACTCCAGGAAGCTGTTTCTGTGGAAAAGGTGCGGGACAAATTCCAATTTAAATGTCAACTCTCCCCCTGTCCCTGTTCCTGTTTTTTCACCGACCTATGAGCCTCAGGAAGAAGAGCAGCATGGTCGTCTTGTTCTCGCCGACCTCAAACGCCTCACGAGATTTGGCGAGAAACTCGATCTCGTCACGTTGCACGGCGTCCAACTCGTACCCGAACGCCGCCACGGCGACAGCGTGGAACGTGAACGTCTGGAAGTACCTGCGCGAGAACATCAACCGATCCGATGTTTTGCGAGAAATTGAACAAGATTTGTTTGACGTGATGCGCACCGCACGAACACAACAACAGGCAGAAAAAGATCAGTTGCGCATGTGTGTACGAGGTAAGGTCACAAAGAAATGGTTTTTCGGGCGTGGTCAGTACGAAATTTGATCCGATTGCAAATTCCTTTTGTGCCTGCCAAGCCGACATGGTCGAACATGTTGTGGTGCAGAAAGGTACTTGTGAGTCAATGTCTTCCCTGCTTGCACTTGGAGATGGAATTAGCTCACAGAACTCTGTCATTTCGGCAATCGCAAATCAAATCTCGCAATGCCTTCCACAAAGAAGGAGCAACGAATTGAGGTGCATTTCCTGCAGCAATCTGGCATGTCTCAAGTTGAGGTTTGCAGGAAATTGAGACAAGTGCATGGACAATCTGCCATCAGTCAAACAACAGTGAGACGCTGGTTCCAGAGAGCTGTGGATGGGGAAGAACTCAAAGACAAAGCCTGCAGTGGATACCCGAAAAAATGGACAGCTGAGAAGATCCAGCAAGCAACAGACATCCTGAACAACGACCGCCGCACCTCGCTCAGAGGCTTGAGCAGAATGCTTGACATCTCGAAGAGGACGACACACAAGCTCATCCACAAGGATCTGGAGATGACAAAGAAGTCTGCCAAGTGGGTCCCGCACCTCCTGACTGATGCACAGGAGGACTAACGTGTCCAGATGGCAAGGGAAAGTCTGGCAATGATGCGCCGCAGGGTCAACCCAATCAACCATGTGATTGTGGAGGATGAGTCCTGGATCTGTGCATGGGAGCCTGAGAGTAACAGGGTGTCCAAACAATGGTTGCAGCAGGGCGAGCCAAGGCCCCAGAAGGTGCGCAAAGAACAATCCTCTCAGAAGGTGATGCTCACAGTTTTTTTTTGATGAACTGGGAGTAATATCCACCATGAGACCACGCCCACTGGATTAGGAATTGGAGGGGAAGTGTACTGGCAGATCCTTGGAAGATTTGTCACTGCCCTGCAGCAGAAGAGGCCTGATTTGGACCTCAACAGACACACCTGGGCCCTCCTCCATGATGGGGCACCAGCATACAAGTCTGGACTTTGTGTGCATTACCTCCAAGAAGAAAGGATCCAGCTGCTGCCCCACCCAGGATACTCTCCTGACTTGTCTCCAGCAGACTTTTGGTTTTTCAATCATGTGAAGGAACCACTGAGGGGAGTCCAGTACCGGGATGTGCAAGAACTGATGGCAGCTCTTGAAGCCAGCATTGACAATGTGCAGGTTCCGGAGTTTGCAGCTGCCATGGACAGATTCCCAGAAAGGCTGAGATGCTGCATTGCTGCTCAAGGCACTTACTTTGAGAGGAGTTGAACTTTTGCATTGACTTTTTGTTTGGACTGACCATGCCCTGAGTACATCTCTGTTGGCACCTTGTTTGTCTCTTCTTAACAGCTTGTTGTTCCCAAGATCAATAAACCATTGTTTGTTGTGCAAATCATCTTTTTATACCGGACAGTGCAGGTGCCATCGCAAAAAAACTGTTACTTTGTGACCTTACCTCGTACGAAGCAAATGGGTGAGGACTTTTTTCTGTCGCCCCTTTCGGGCTGGGCCTTCACTCCAGATCTGACACGAGTACCAGTCACAGGCAAGCCACAAGACCCTGGACTCACGGGTAGATGTCAAACCCGTCGTATTTCTCAGGCTCCGCCTCCAGTCGCTCCAGCAGAATGTCGACCACACTGTGCACCAGCGGAGACATCTGAAGGTACACCCAACCGCACAACTTTGTACTTCGTTCCACAGGAATTACTCCATCTCGAATGCGGTTCTAACGTGCCCTGGAGAACCTGTCTCATCCTGTTGGCGGTGAAGACCGGGTTGATGGTGGTGCGCAGCCGCTTCCAGTCCTCGCCGTGCGCCTCGAACACGTTCTTGTACTCACTCTCCTCCTGCACGTTCATCAGTCCCTGCAAGAGAAGCACTGCAGAACCTGATGGGTTCAGAGAAGGCAACATCCACACGTGTCGTGGTTTCTTTGACCCGGACTCAGATGGCAGGTGAGGGTGCAACTTCTTCAGGCCCTGGACATCCGCACCGAACCCCACCTCGCTGCTGGAATCACGGAACGCTGTAGTCGACACGCACCTTCACCTCGTGGAAGACGTGGAACTGTTTGACGAGGATCTCGCGCGCCATGTCGGCGTCTCCGACGCAGATGATCGGGATGTCGCCTTCATAGTATCTGCAGCGGAATGTGCACGAACCATCAGCTTTACAAATCTCTTTCCGCTGAAACTTTGTCGCCGGGTTTCACGACTAGCAGCTCCACAGGACTGGCTCCATGGCCTCTGGACAATCTCTCCAATCTTTGCCGTCGGATTTGTCACTTTGTGTGTGAGGCGGCAACTGAGGGTAAACGTTCAGATACTTGTCCTGTGATGTTGGCTCACGCACCCGAACAGCTTTCCGTACTGCTTCGTCCAGTCGTGCAGAGCAACTCTCAAACCCTGAAAACAGCAATTTTGACAGAGATTTAAAGAGCAACAAATTCTGGTGTTGGATTGAAGGTTCGGTTGATTGTGCAGAAAACGAAGATCTGGACTGGAGAAACTGAAACGGTCAGAATTGCGCGGCTTTAGTGCGACCTGGTGTGTCTGAAGTGAGTTGCTCACATTGAGAGACAAGTCGCTTCTCACCTTGGTCGCCACGACGTCGTAGCTGCCCATCCAGAAGGAGGGCTTCGGGTGCGGGACGCCCAGCTCCCTGAGGATCCGCTGTCTGCGCTGTCGGTCCCTGTGTTCGAGAGAGCGCGCGTGGACATGGAACCGATATTTGTGAGACAACACAACGGTCAAAAACAATTGTAACCAGCACACACAGAGATCATTCGTCAAACAGAAAAGCCAACTTAAATAAAACAAGCTTGACCCAAACAGCAGAGCAGAGGCACTTCTGGAAGCTCGTGTGTTTTCTCTGTGGTACCACAGTGACCACATCAGAGGTACACTCACCAGGTCCATTTTACAACCAGCAGCACAGCAATCGCAAGCAGAGCAGTCGTCACGTACATACCGCCGTTTGCACTGCCTCACTTCAGTACATGAACGAGAAAAGAGAATTGACGCAACGCACACACACACTCAAAGTTCAGGTTGAATACCAGGCTCATTCAGCCTGTCATGCAACATAACAATTTGCAATTCCCAATTCGTCTCACCGTTTTCGTACTTTCGAGCCTGTAATTCAATCCTTCAATTCTCCCGGTGTCTGCGTGCACGGCAAAGGATGTAGGTCAAAAATTAGGCACACGGGAGCACTGATCTGTCCAAACTCGATCTGTAACGCAGTCAAGAATCTTATCAGCAGAGTCTACCGTGCGGATCCAAACAGCAACTGTGCGAGGAACCTTCCCAACTGAGTTGATCTGATGAACCCAGCTCAGCAGATGCCTCAGGTGGCTTGGAAGTGTGTCCTTGCACTGCACTTGCTGCTCATTTGTTGCCTTTGCATGTCGAGCGACTCGAGATTGTGGTGCAGCAGCTTCCACATCCGCCACAAGTTCAGTTGTGCTGCCTTCCAGACAGAAAATCTGCACTGATAAGCCAAATATCTGTCCTCTAAGCACAGTTCGTTTCAGTTCCCGGAGCAGAAAAAATGTCGAAGCGAGAAGGACTGAACAAATAACATCACATTTATTTTCTCGAAAAATCAACAGTAAAATTCATTCCTTGTCTGCACGTTTACTGAACCGCAGCTTGAAAATATCACAGTAAATGACCACTTAGTTTTGTCAGGTTTTCTCCTTGAGCAGATCACATCATCACACGATCTGACGACACCAACGTGGCTCAGATTTTCTTCAACCAAACAAGATGACGTGACATCCTGACCTGCTCTTGGCATGACTAGTCCATTGATCACCACAGCAACGTCACTTTTGCGACGGTTGCTGCTCTGTGAGGAGGTTGTTGAGAATGTTCACTGACACGGTGTCGCACTGGTCGCTCCTCGATGCTGCTGCCTCCATCGACTCGTCGTCACCGTCGCACGGTGGTTCTTTCTTCACGTCCGCTGCCGCTACCAATGTCTGTTTCAGCCGTTCGATTTCCTGCTGCTTGTGGACCTCTTTGGCGTGCCTAAAATGCAGGCTCGGAATTCACAAAACATGTTGACACAACACAGCTGCTTTTATGCGCACATCAAATGTGCCTTGTTCAGCAGTCAGTTTGTGCTGTTAGCAAATTCATGCCGAGTTCTTTCTTTGTTGACCCCGAATTGAGATTCATCAATGAGAATATTTGCTTGTGAGGTTTCGTTGTCATTTTGCCGACAAAGCCCCCCCCCCCCGCCCGCACCGCTTTACTCCAAGTAAAATCAAACCTGACATTTGTCCATGCACTTGGGAACCAATTCACGCAAACCATCCCAGACACGTGAGCCACTCCGTTGCGTGGTTACCTGGTCAGTTGGCGCGCACCATCAAACGTCGTCCCACAAGTGGCACAGCGGAACGGCGCGACGTCGGGCCCGTGCTGCCGCGCCACGTGACGCTTGAGCGCGGACGTAGTCGTGAAGCCCATACTGCACGTCTCCACCGGACACGTGAAGGGACGCTCGCCTGGAGACGGGAAACCGAGCAATGAAACTGTGTTCGTGTGCAAAAACAGCAGTCTTCAGGCAGGATGGAGTCCCCAAAACACGCTCCATGAAACACGCCGCACAGAGACAGTGCAGAACAAATTGCCATCCTTACCTGTGTGCGTGCGCATGTGCGTTGCCAGGTGACCACTTTGCGCAAAACTCATTCCGCACGTGGAGCACTCGAAATCCTTTTCACCTGCATATCATCAACGCATGAGAAAACCATGTAACACCCTGTCGTTCAGGACGATGTACAAATTGTTCTCGACCTTCGTTTGTGCTGAATGGAGCGCACACACACACACACACACACACACACACACACACACATACACACACACACCGCACCTGTGTGGAGGCGCTGATGTTTCTGAAGCTGCCCTTTACTCTTGAACTTCTTGTCGCATCGGTCGCACTCGAAGTTGCGCTCCTCGCTGTGCATCATTTCATGCTCCTGAAAGATCAACGAAGAACCACACTCCAGGGTTTTTTTCTATGTGCACAACATACACAACCAAAACTATGATGCGCGGGTTATGAATGCACGAGAATTGTTATTACAATAATCGTGAATGAATAAATTTTTCAAATCAAATCATCAAATCAAATCAAAAGACCCAAAGACGGCGCAACATGATATTTGCACGATTCCAAAAGGAGCGATGGGGCAAGCCAAATAGCAACTCAAAAGCGTCGTCACCTTCAAATCAGACGAGCGGACGAACGAGGCGCCGCACGTGCCGCACACGTGGTCGCGGATTCCCAGGTGCGTGCGCATGTGCTGCCGCAGAATGTCGCGAGATTTGAGCTCCGCGCTGCAGAGGTGGCAGCGAAACGCGCGTTCCTCACTGTGCGTCAACATGTGCCTGCCAACCAAAAACAAGACCAACACTGTCAACAATCTGACCAAAAATAATTGTTTCCAATGGACCAAGATCAGTAACACGAAGCGGCCGGGTGAAATTTTGCAGTGAAATGGTGACTCGAGCGAATTCAACTCACATTTTCAGGTGGTGCCACCGCTTGAACTGCGCGCCGCATTCATCACAGGTTTTCATTTCTGCAAGAAAAGCCAGGTTGTTACGCATTGTCACACCTTCGTTCTTCACGTTTTCTTTTGAGGAGGATGTGTTTGTTTTTACATGCGCACAAAAACGACACAACAAAACAACCCGTCTGTTCGTGTGTGCATGAGAGATAGAGACAATAGACGCGCATGCGCATGTCAGTCGGATGAGGGCAGTGTGGAGAGGGTGCTTAAAAATTCCGACCTTTTTCGCCACACTTCTCGTGGCGCCGCACGTGACGCTCGTGCGCCTCCTGGTGGAGGAATCCCTGCGCGCATGCGTCGCAGCGCAGCGCCGCCGCCTCCTCGTGCTGCCGGTACAGGTGCAGTCGCAGCGCCCGAGGCCTCTGTAAACACACACGTGTAACGTAATGGGGTGTCAGAACTTGAGACCAATCTCACGTCTTGGCAGCACATCAGAGCGCGTTATGTGGCACTCGTTTTGAGCACGCCTTTGTGCTCAGTTTGTTTATTGCACGCAACTCCTCCACTCAAAGGCAACAAGAGACAACTTGGAAATTTATCGATCTGCCCCCCCCACACACACACACCACCTCGCCTCAAAAAATCGTGCGCGACCTACACAGCGAAAACATATCTTCTGACACAAAAGTTCGTCTCCTCGTAGTTCACAGTATTTCAGCATCCGAGCTCAAGAAATCTAGACATCTACCTGTGTGTTGGAGCTGGTTTTAGTGTTTGACACTGATGGATCAATATCTATTTTCTGTTCAAAAGAAATACCTGAAAGAACGTGGAGCAGAAGGGACACTGCGTCGCCGCGTCTCCGTCGTGTCTCCTCTGTGTGTGTCTGAAACACAACAAGTGATCAAAGACTCGGTGAGGATGTATTCAGGTGGCTTTGCAGGGTAACACAGTGTTTGTGTGGAAAAGCGTACGGTAAGACTGATTGCGCGGGGGACTGACCTCTGCAGCTGTTCGGGACCCTTGAAGCGTCGGTCACACCGGTCGCACTTCATCGGAAACACGTCGGTCCACACGTCGGCGTGTTGCGTGCGCACGTGCCGCTTCAGCGAGAACCGCGTCGCCAAAGACTCTTCTGAAAATGACAGGACATGTGAGCTTCGCGCACATCTCCGCTTGTTCGCAATTTCACTCAATCAGTCAACTGAACTTGAAGAAAACAGCCACTTCACACTCTTCTATGTTTGGAAAAGCGAGTGGCAACACTGAGTTTCTCACCGCACACGGGGCATTTCAGCTTCCAGCGCCAGGGTCCCGGACCACTGTCCGTTGTCTCCGCCTCTCCCGGTGGTGCTGCCCAGGGAGGGGGACCCCATGGTGGGGGACCCCAGGGCGGTGGGGGAAACGGGTGATGTCCTCCACGACACCCGCGCCTCCACCACCCCCGCCCCCGGCCTCCACGCATCCGCATCATCCAGCGCCAAAAACCGCCCCGCCCTCCGTGCCACCACTCCTGGGATCCTCCTGCAAAGAAAATTACACACTGGAACATCTCAGACGTTTTGTGTTCCTTGCGTGAAGGCAGCAAAAGAACGGCACAAAAGTTTTCGCATCGTTGTGAACTTGGTCGTCCTCCCAACTTCATGTTCACGGAATAACAATTGTGAAATGGTTTCACAGAGGTATAACTGACTCACCAAGTGGGTTGTGGTGGTGCTTGTGACGATGTCGGCGGTGGTGACGATGGCAGGAATGACCTTCAGAGGGACCCTGACTTTCTGACCTTTCGGCAATCATCGAGTTATCCCCATCCTTGTCATTGTCCGTGTTTACTTGTTGAAAATCACATTTGTCCTTTGTTTGTGACGCTTCAGCTTTGTGATCAGATTCATCCTTCAGTCCTGAATGTCCTTCACTGTGATCTTCGCCCTCTGAGTGACTTTCGTCTTGATCAGAGCCCCAGAACGGTGGAGGCCAGCCCCAATGCCAGGGACCTGGCGGTCTGTGGTGATGGCCGTGGTGGTGACCTCTGCCTGGGAAGCCTGTCGCGACAACATCAACTGCCTTCTTTCAACACCAAGATCTTTCGAGGCCGACAACTCTGATCAGATTTTGGTGCCACTGTCCATTTTTCAAAACATTTTCTGAGCTCAGACTTTGCTGTGGGCCGCTGGCTCTCGCCGCACATACCTCTGAACGGGAACGGACGTCCTCCTCTGTGCGGACCGCAACGAGGCCCAAGTCCACGCATGTGCAGCACGTGGTGCCAAAAGTGGAGCGGAGACTGCAGGTTGTCCTCCGGGGGCGCGAACTCCGCCGCTTCCGGTTTGACGGTGGCTCCCCCGTCCGGATCAATGCTGCTGACTCCGGAATCGGAGCCGAAGTCTTCGTCCAGAGGCTCCTGCTTCACGGTGTGACCGGACAACTGAGATGGGAAGTCTTTAGTGGCTGGCTCGGATTTGATGTCTTGTAAGCTGGTCGTACTCCCCGACAAACTGAGAAATGACAAAATGAACAAGAGATGTGTAAACAAAGTTTTGTCAACCTGGCGTTGCCGAATCAGTTGACAACTTCTCACATCATCTCTCGACCAAGACGTCCCAGTTCTTGCACACAATCACACGGAGTGAACAGATCGAAGACATTCTCACCTCGAATCGCTGAGGTTGGCGTTCCGCAGGATGTCTGTGATGCTGTTGGTGGAACCAAAGTCTGAGCTGGTCGGAGCGACCTTGGCCAAGCCGCTCAGAGAATCTGAAGAATCATGGTGACAAATTTCTCCAAATTTGGACAACTAAATGCTTTGAGAGACACACGTCAAGAGAAACAAGTTGTCCTGTAATTTGCGATGCAGCACTTCGAGATCGTCACGACTCAGGCTCAGTTTAAAAGTGTAATGTGTGGATTCCACAACCATACATTTTGCGACTCACCAGTGTCCGACTCCAACGTATCCATCAATTCCTCTTCATCGTCTGACGTGTCAGATGTGTCCGAAGTCTCATCGCTCCATCGGTATCTGGTGTTGAACCAAAATCATCGATACACAATTGCAGTTGACAGTTGCTTCTGAAAGCCTGAACCCAGGAAGTTTACCTGATATGTGTCTCGCACAACATCCGCAAAAAATTGTTGACGATGGCAAGACGTTGATTCCTGACCATTCAAATGCTTGCTTTTAAACGATTTATTGATAACTGTCTTGATACAGCTTTCACACGCATACAAAACAAATAAATAAACAAATAAAAAGGAAAATGGGTACCTTGAAGCCAATGATAAT